>WNFF01000825.1_pt1 | contig 39969 bp, 39 predicted proteins | sample 5400441 | NCBI WGS metagenome assembly WNFF01 (sample SAMN13153345, study PRJNA577476) | soil metagenome | isolation source: 120 cm saprolite under Douglas fir tree site 2 hole 3 replicate 1 | place: USA:California | collected 2015-04-18
CCTTGCGGTTGAAACGCACCCGGCCAATGATCAACGAGGTCACCGATATGTTGGACAGAGCGTCGCTCACGACCCCTACGACCCTTTCGGAAAAAGCGGTTCAAGACATTTCGCGTGCGTTGATACCGCTTCTCTCTGATGTGTTCGCGTTGTATGTCAAAACAAAGAACTTCCACTGGCACATGTCCGGTTCGCATTTCCGCGACTACCATTTGATGCTCGACGATCAGGGCGAGCAGATTTTCTCCATGACGGACGTCATTGCCGAGCGAGCCAGAAAGTTGGGCGGCACAACCGTTCGCTCCATCGGGCAGATTTCGCGCGCTCAGCGTATCGCGGACAACGACGCTGAATACGTCAAGCCGCTCGACATGCTGGCTGAACTCCGGGACGATAACGCGTCTCTGACGCAGAACATGCGCGAGGTGCATTCGCTCTGTGACGAGGCAGGCGACGTGGCTACCGCTAGCCTGCTGGAGAACTGGATTGACGAATCCGAGAAGCGGACCTGGTTCCTCTTCGAGTGCTGCCGGCAAGCCTAGGGCCAAGGCGCGCAACGAGCCAGCGAACACCGGGCTCGCAGATATCAGTCGATTGTAACCCGTCGAGGGACATAAAGGTCTGCCGCTCAAGATCAAATGCGACCTGTTTGTCCGAACTCAAAGCCCGATAGAGGAAGCGCCCATGACTATCAGGAGCGATCGGATGGTTACCAAGCGTCCAGCAAAGGATCAACGCAAAACTCGTTCAGCAAAAACGGGAGTGCAAGCTACGAAATGGGAAGTGATAGATGAGCAACTCGACGAGGCCCTCAGACAAACCTTCCCTGCCAGCGACGCGCTATCGATCATTCAAACCGCTCGCGGTAGCTGATCGCATAAGCTTCGGCGCAGGAAATTTTCAGCGGCTGGTCGTGCGTTATCGCCATGCTGGAAATTTCGACGCCTGTGCCGGCCGTTTTGCCCGATAGTTTTCATTGAGAACTCCGAGCGCAGACGAGGACCCATCATGAAGATCGGAATAATTGGTGCGGGTGCGGTTGGCGCAGCATGTGCAATGGCGACCGTCATGAGGGGTTGCGCCAGCGAACTGGTTCTCGTCAACCGAGGCCGCGCTCGCGCAACAGGGATGGCTACCGACATGGGCTACGGGGCGCCTCTGTCATCCACCACCAAGGTAACGGATGGTGACTATTCGGATCTGGCAGGCGCTGCGCTCGTCATGGTCACGGCGGGCGTCAACGAGAAATCCGGCGGCGCTACGGATCGGAATGATCCGCTGGGGCGTTTACGGCTCCTGGACAAGAATGCCGAGATCTATCGCGAGATTATTCCGCAGATAAGCGAGGCGGCGCGGGATGCCGTGCTGCTTGTCGTAACGGACCCTCCGGATCCGCTTGCCTATTTGACCCGCGAGCTCGCCGGGCATGATCGCGTTCTCAGCACAGGCACATTGCTCGACAGTCTGCGCTTCCGGGTGCATCTGGGGCGAAAACTCAAGGTAGCGCCCACGAGTGTCGAAGCGCAGGTTCTCGGTGAACACGGAACATCCCAGATCTTTCAATGGTCTGGTGTCCGCGTAGGCGGTGTCCCGATCTTGGATGCGCTTGGACAGTGCAGCCTTCCGAACGACGACGACTTCCGCGCGACTATCGAGAAGGAAGTGCGCTACGCGAATATAACGATAATCGAGGGGATTGGAGCCAGCCAATACGGAATTGGAATGGTTTGCGCGCGGATCGCCGAAATCGTGCTGCGTGACGAACGCGCCGTCGTTCCAATCGGGGTCTATAACTCAAAACTTGGAGTGACGCTCTCGCTGCCCGGCGTCGTCGGTCGGGACGGCTGCCTCCAAGTGCTCGACCCTCCCCTATCGAATGATGAGCGTCTTGGTCTGAAAAAATGTGTCGAGACATTGCGTAAGTCCCAGGAACGAATTCGCTGACTATTCCGGCGGCGCGCCATCTCAAACCACGGTTACCTGACGGCGCGGGCACGCCTCAACGACACGCAAACACCTAAGCAATCGCATACGCGTCATGCAGAGCGGCGCCTGCTGCCTGACCCAATCCGCTCTACATCCCGTACTGGAGTGCCTTTCGAATGTCGACGGAAGTAGTTTCGGCGAATGGGCCGGTTGCGATCAATGGTCTGCCGGCACAACGCCGGAGATGGGCGGCTGCTGCCATTTTCACGGCCCTTGCGATGGCCTCGCTCGATACGGCAATCGCGAACATCGCTCTCCCCGCAATAGCAGCCGATCTTCACGCCAGCCCATCCGAAGTCATCTGGGTAGTGAATGTCTACCAGATTGCGATGGTCGCAACCCTTTTGCCTCTGGCCGCGCTTGGCGAGGTCGTCGGTCACCACCGGATTTACCTCGGCGGCCTTGTGCTGTTCACGGTGGCGTCGATTTTCTGCGCGTCCGCATGGTCGTTGTCCAGCCTGCTGACAGCGCGTGTGCTGCAGGGCCTCGGCGCCGGTGGTATCATGAGTGTGAATACGGCGTTGGTTCGCTTCGTTTATCCAGGGCGCCTGGAGGGCCTGGGTTTCGGACGCAACGCGATGGTCGTCGCGACTGCCTTCACGCTCGGCCCTACGATCGCCTCGGGCATCCTCGCGATTGGTCCGTGGACCTGGTTGTTTGCCATCAACATCCCCTTCGGCATTGTTGCGACTTTGATCGGTTTGAAGACATTGCCGCATATCCCCAGAGCGGCGCATGCTTTCGATTTTCCCGGCGCACTGATGGCTGCGGGCTGTCTCGGCCTCTTCATTCTTGGGATCGGAAGCGCGGCCCATCACGAGGGGCCTGGACTCATATCGATTGAACTTGCCTCCGCCGTGCTGCTTGGCTGGGCTCTGATCCGCAGGCAGGCGGATTCTCCGGCGCCCGTGCTGCCGGTCGCGACCTGTTTCGCAGACCGATCTTCGCCCTTTCCACCGCCACCGCGGTCTGCTCGTTTGCGGTCCAGGGCCTGGCTTTTGTCTCCCTGCCATTCTACTTCGAGGACATTCTTCGCCGTTCGCAGGTCGAGACGGGCTTTTTCATGACCCCATGGCCTCTTGTAGTGGCCATCTTGGCGCCGATCGCTGGCCGTCTATCCGACCGTCATTCCGCGGGAATTCTCGGCGGTCTCGGTCTCGCATTGCTCAGCCTGGGAATGGCCCTGCTGGCGATGCTCCCGGCCAACCCGCATGTGGTCGACATCGTTTGGCGCATGGCCATCTGCGGATGTGGATTTGGCTTTTTCCAGGCGCCGAACATGAAGGCCTTGATGTCCAGCGCGCCTGCCGATCGTAGTGGCAGCGCAAGCGGCATGGTTGCGACGGCACGCCTGACGGGACAGACGATCGGAGCAGCGCTTGCGGCTCTCTGTTTTGGCCTCGCCGGTCGCGAGGGAGCCACGCTCGCACTGGTGCTTGGCGCGGTATTCGCCGCGACAGGAGGCGGGATGAGCATCCTGCGTTTGGTCGCAACTCCGCGAAACGCCGCTTGAGCTTCTAATTGTCCTTCTCTGCTACGGGAAGATTGCGGGAGAGAAAACCTATGCAGCGGCCGTGACGTTCATGCCGCCTTTCGGACAAAGCGTGCTGCCCTGATCTCCTCGATGAGATCATCAACGCCCGCGAGTGCGAAGCTGAGCGCAGCTTCGTCGATGAGGCGCCCGTCGCGCACCTTCTCATGCACGCCGCCGATCACAATCTGAGGCCGAAAAACAGGGCGCGCCGGTATCGATGCGAGCGTTGCGTTCATCTGCTGCTGCGCGCGCACACCGCCGGTGAAGGCGGGCGAGGCCGTCATCGTCAGTACCGGCTTGCTTTTCAGCACCGACAGCCCGTAGGGCCGAGAGGCCCAGTCGAGCGCATTCTTCAGGACGCCCGACATGCCATGATTGTATTCGGGCGAGATCATGATCACGCCATCGCTCGCGTCAATGGCCGCACGAAGGGCACGCACCGATTCGGGTGCGCGCTCGGCGTCATCATCCTCGTTGTAGAGCGGAATCGCGTGCAGCGGAAAAATGTCGAGCGCAGCCCGGGGCCCAAGCGAGTCCTGAAGGCCGCGAAGCACCCCGGTGCTGTTGGAGGCGCGGCGGAGGCTGCCGGAGAGGCCGAGAAGGCAGAATTGGGTCATCGGGGACGGCTCCAAAAAGCTGGATTTCAACACGCGGCCCAAGGAGCATCACGACGACGCCGGCCAAGCTCAAGTAAATTCGGTTTTAAGTTCGACCTATGATTGCTCGCGAATGTCAACGTTTTGATAAATGAATGCGTGAACCAGGCTCGCATTCCTATGCCGCGATGCGCATTTATTCTGTTGGGGATTCTGAGATTGCAAGGAAACAGAGCTGTGACAAGAAACCATAAGAAAACTCCGCGTGTCAGCCGCAACCCGAAGACCAGGTCCGTAGTGCGGATTTCTCCGCGTCGCGTCATCGTGTTCAAGCCGTCGGCTGTTCTGCAGGAGCGAATCAATCGCCCCAGGCCGGGCGAAGTTGCGTGAGCAACTGCGATGTTTTGGCTCTATTGGGACACGTTTTGGACGCTGTTACTTGGCGCCCTTTGGTTCATGACTATCGTTTCGCATCCGGACACTGAGATCACCGACAGGTAGCGCCATGCCATCATGGGGCGCAGCAATGGGCGATTGTTTCTCAACATGGGGCTTTGATCCGGCCATGCGACTCTGAGTTCAGATCGCGGGAATCATGGGCCCATAGTAGGTGCCCCAGTGGCCCCACACATCGCGGTTCCCATACCCGCGCAATTCGCCATGCATACCGCTAGTGCGGTTACCATAACCGCCAAAGCTGTCACCGGGAATACCACCGAAGCCGCCGCCAAAGTGATTGCCGCGCAAGCTATTGCCTCTGCCACCGCCATCATGGCCGCCGCTTCGGGCAAATGCGCTGGTGGAAAGCCCGGAACTTCCTAGAACAAGGACAATTGCAAGAACAACTATGGCTTTGGGTAACATTGACGACCTCACTGAGATGCTTGCAGCCGCCTCGATTCGAGGACCGATGTCGATCAGTTTGCTCGCACGCGAGCATCCGGTGCATCCTTAAAATCTATGAACATACACTCGTGATCTCTTGTCCGATATTGCTGCCGTTGGCGCGTCATTGCGGCATTTCGGCCGAACGACATGCGACGTCAGCAGCCCGACATGCATGCCGGGTTTTTGACGTCGGGCCTGGAATCGCCAACGAACATGTTGCGATTGGGCATCTTGATTGCGGCAAGCGTCTTGGCATCAAGCGTCGCATCCGTCGGCAGCAGACCGTTAAGGCTAAGGATGTAGGCGGAGACCGCATAGACGTCGTCGTTGCTTAACGATTGTGGCGCGTTCTGGGGCATGGCGCGGCGGATATAGTCGAACAAGGTCGGCGCATATGGCCAATAGCTGCCGACGGTGCGCACCGGTTTTAGCGTTGCAAGCGTGCCCTGCCCGCCGACGAGCCGGTCGCCGACGCCACCCTCGCCCTTTGCGCCGTGACAGGCCGCGCATTGCTGATCGAATACCTCACTTCCGTGGCTGACACTGCCGCCTCCCGACGGCAGGTTGCCGCCGTCGCCACCAACATCAATGTTCCAACCCGCGATCTCCGCAGGCGTCGCGACGCGGCCGATACCATATGGGCTTTGCGCCTCTGCGCGCGCCGCGCACAGCAGCATAGCAATAGCGAACGCTGCGAGCTCAAGCCTACGCGTTGGCATTGGTCACCTCGCCGTCGCCAGCGATACGCCACGGCCAAATCGCATTGTTATGGTAGACGTAATTGTCGCCCCGCACCGCAAGCAGTTCAGCCAGCGTCGGCTGAACGTAGCCGGTCTCGTCGATGGCGCGGCTCTGGATCACCGCAGGCTTGCCGTCCCAATGCCACGGCAAGCGGAAGCGGGTCAGCGCCCGCGTCAGCACCGGCTCCTGCAGTTGCGCCTCCTGCCAGCTCTTGCCGTCATCGATGGACACATCGACACGTGTGACTTTGCCATGTCCGCTCCAGGCGATGCCGCTGATTTCGTGAAAGCCCGGCGCCGTCAGCCGCTGGCCGCCTGACGGCCGGGTGATGATGGATTTCGCTTCCATGTAGAAGGTGAATTCGCGCGCCGTACCGTTGGGCATTGGGTCGGTATACTTGGACGTTTCCTCGCGCGAGTAAGCCGGCTCCGCGGTGACATGCAGGCGGCGCAGCCACTTCACATTCATATTGCCCTCGAAGCCCGGCACCAGCAGGCGAAGCGGATAGCCCTGCTGCGGGCGCAACCGTTCGCCGTTCTGGCTGTACACCAGCATCGCGTCATCGAGGCATTTCTCGATCGGAATACTCCGGGTCATTGCCGCGGAATCGGCGCCTTCGGCGACGACCCATTTTGCACCCGGTTGCAAGCCGGCTTCCTGCAACACCACTTTCAGGCTGACTCCGGTCCATTCGGCGCAGCTCACCAGGCCGACGAGATCGGAAGCGGTCTTGCCATAGGGCTTTTTGTATTCCGGGTTGCCGGAGCATTCGAGGAAATAGATGTGAGACTCCGAGGGAAAGCGCCGGATGTCATCCATGGTGAAGATCAGGGGCCTGTCAACGAGGCCATGGAGCATCAGCCGGTGCTGCGCCGGATCGATGGTGGGAACGCCGCCATGATGGCGCTCGTAGAACAGACCGTTCGGTGTGATGATGCCATCGAGGTCCTCCAGAGGCGTTCGCCCGGACGCCGACAAATATTGCGGCAGGTTCTTCGAGATGTTCTTGACGACGTCCTTTTCGAAGGGCGAGGGCGTTCCGTAAGGCTGGCTTCCCATGGGATCGCCAGGCGTCTTCATCCACTTTGGGACGTTGGGCGGGAGGTTGGCGGTATTTTCACTCGCCGCGCCCGCTTGGCTTCCGGCGAGACCACCCGCGATGACAGCCCCGCCCAGCAAGGCACTACCTTCCCGCAGAAACCGTCGGCGCGAAGCGGTGGTAATGATCTTGTCGATGTCGGTTGGCTCGTTCATCGCACATCCTCCGCGCGAAATCGGCCTGCCTGGAATAACCAAGCGAAGCTCGGCCCTGTTCCAGGAGGAAGGTATTTTGATGGTAGGTACGAAGCGCGGCGGCGCTTGCCGAGAATTGCTGCGCCTGATCCGATCTTGCCCAGTCCACGGGGTGGACAGGAATTTCCCCAGTCTGCCCTTCCCGCTCAGACATGGAAAAGGCCGCGTCGTTCCGATGCGGCCCTTTCTCCATTTGCCACGTCCGATTTCGGGGGCGGCATGGATGCTTCGCGTCAGTTTACTCGCAGGTGTGCATTCAACCGTCCCGTTCGCGGGCTCGGGATCGCCGGGCCGCCGCTGCCGAGCAGCACCGGTGTCCTGGCATCCAGGCCCGCTGCCGGCGTGGGCCGGCCGCCATTCAGGACGTCATTGTTGGGGTAATAGAACGCGAACAGGCCCGGCTCCTGGATAGCCGCCTGCGCGAATACCGGCGTTGCGAACATGAGCGACAGCATGGCTGCCGCGCCAAGGATCTTTAATTTGGTCATAGCTTGTCTTCTCCGTGATGGATTGGGCGAGATTCGGAAATTCTCGCGTTCGCTCTGAATGCTCAGAAGCGTCATCACGGACGTAAGTCGAAACGCGACTCGTCCCACTAAATTGGGCTTCAAGAAGCTAAATTGGTTTTATATCGATCGCTGAGTGCCACGGCCGAAACCAGTCGCTACAGCATTTTTTGTGGCTGCATTAAACTTGAATTTAGTGGCACCCATGGACGGATAGACCTAGCTCGCAGCCAATGCAATCGAGAAACAATGGAGTCTCGTCATGTCCAAAACCTCGGCGACAATTATTCTCGCACTCCTCGCTGTCCTTGCCACATCTGCCGCCCCATTTGCGCGAGCCGCGGGCCCGGCCGCAACGGGACCTTTTGGAGCCGGCCGACCAAACCCTGCTCTACTTGGCGCGTTGATGAATATGTCGGTCGATCCGAGCGGCGTCGGCAACGCTTCAAAGATAGCTCCGCTGCCGCAGCCGCGCATTACCGTTCCGGCAATTCCACATTTCAAGTGAGGCGAAGGGCACTGCCGATTTGGCACGGCCAAGCCGACGGACTGTGACACATGTGATCCGGTGACCCCGCGATGTCGGGGAGTTCTGAGATGCGCGGGATCGCCATAAGGATGAAGACATGCAGCACGCTACGATCGCGGAAGCGAATTTCATACAGGATGCCAATTTCCGGCTAGCCCGGAAGCGTCGTGGACGACCGTTGCACAAAATGCTGGTCTCATTCTCGGCCGCCTACTTCGCGGGCGCGCTGGTTACGGATTTTGTCTATTGGCGGATGCCTGATGTGCTGTGGGAGAGGTTCTCTATCTGGTTGATTGTTGCAGGTCTGATCATGGCGGGCCTTGCCACCATTGCTTACGTGATCGACGTCGCAGGTTTCCGACGAATCGACAGGCCCGTCTGGCCTCCCGTGGTTGGCTACGCGCTCGCTGTCTTGCTCGCGCTGATAAACGCCTTCGTTCACAGCCGCGACGGTTACACCGCAGTGGTACCGACGGGCCTCATGCTTTCCGGGTCCATCATCGTCGTTCTCTTGTTGACAGCCTTGGTCAGCGTGGCCTTGACGAAGCGCCCTCGTATTGGAGGACAATCATGATGCATGCCCTCAAGATTGTACGTTCGGCAAAGCGACCGCGTCTCGCCCTTCTCCTTGTCGCCGTCGCCGGCTTGGGACTGGCCGGCTGTAACGATAATGCCGGCGACCCGAAAATGCAGATCGGCGCCAATCCCATACTGCCAGAGATTCAGCAGTATCTGATGCCGCCGATGCGGGTCGCAAAGGTCGTCGAGTGGGGTAAGGAAACTCCCACAGTGGCGGAGGGATTGCAGGTCCATGCGCTGGCGACCGGCTTTGAGCATCCGCGGTCTCTCTATGTCCTCCCCAATGGGGACGTCCTGGTGGTGGAGAGCAATGGTCCGAAAGGGCCGATTTATCGGCCCAAGGACATCATCACCGGCTGGGTGCAGTCGTTCGCCGGCGCCAAGGCAAAGGACGCAAACCGCATCACGCTGCTGCGCGGCAGCAATGGTGACGGCACGCCCGAGGTGCGAACCGTATTTCTGGACCACCTCAACTCGCCCTTCGGCGTCGCTCTGATGGGTCACTATCTTTACGTCGCGAACACCGATGCGATCATGCGCTATCCGTATCAGGATGGGCAAACCAGCATCACCGCCCCGGGCACCAAGCTCACCGATCTTCCTGGCGGACCCATCGATCATCACTGGACGAAGAGCCTGTTGGCCAGTCCGGACGGCTCGAAGCTCTATGTCGGCGTGGGATCGAACAGCAACATCGGCGAAAATGGAATCGGGGCCGAGTATGAACGAGCCGCGATCTGGGAGGTCGACGTTGCGTCGGGCGCGCATCGCATTTTCGCCAGCGGCGTACGCAATCCTACCGGCCTGCAATGGGAACCTGAGACCGGCAAGCTCTGGGCCATCGCCAACGAACGCGATGAGATCGGGCCCGACCTGGTTCCGGATTATCTGACCTCGGTGCAGGACGGCGGCTTCTATGGCTGGCCCTACCTCAGCGATTGCCCCGGATTACGCGCTGAGCTCTCACGTCGCGCCATTGGGATTGGCGATGTACACAGGCACCGATCTTCCGGCAAACTATCGTGGCGGTGCATTCGTGGGCGAGCACGGAAGCTGGAATCGAACTCCGCTCAACGGATACAAAGTGGTTTTTGTGCCGTTCAGCGGCGGAAAGCCCAGCGGCCCGGCGCAGGATGTCGTCACGGGTTTCCTCGATGCCAACAATCACGCGCGGGGACGGCCGGTTGGCTTGGCCGTCGATCGGAGCGGCGGACTGCTCATCGCCGACGATGTTGGAAACACGGTTTGGCGGGTGTCATCGCTTAAGCCGGGTTCTGCACCGAAGCCCGCCAGTTGACGGATCTCACGGTCCGGCCAGTTGATCGAGCAAACCGCCCGCATGGCGCAGAAAACGTGCCATGCGGGCTGAGTTCGCCGATCTCGCTCAACAGACGTCGTCCTTCTTAGGACTTTGGAGTCTGCACATGCGCACCGTTACCAGGATACGCGTTGCGATCTGCTCGATAATGCTGGCGTCCGCCGGGACGCTTTTTGGTCCCGCTTACAGCATACGCGGAGGGCGATGCCGCGGCCGGCAAAAAAGTCTTCGCCCACTGCGCTCCCTGCCATTCGATCAAGCCGGGTGAAAACAAGGTCGGACCGTCGTTGGCCGGCGTCTTCGGCCGCAAGAGCGGGACCGAGCCCGGCTTTAGCTATTCGTCGGCAATCAAGGGGCTGAACGTCACTTGGGATGAAACAAACTTGAACGAATGGCTTCAGGGCCCCGGCAAGTTCGTCAAGGGCACGAAGATGATCTACTCTGTGTCGGACGAAAAAGACCGGCAGGACGTGACCGCCTATCTGAAGACGTTGCCGAAATAAACTTGTGGAAGCCCTGAGAGCGATGTCCCTTACGCCGTAGGCATGGCTAGCACTCAACAGCCCCGGCAGATGTTTCCAATCGCTCGATCGACAGCGGCCTCTTCAGGAGTCGGCTTGAGCATGGCGTCTGGGACCGAGGGAACGTCAGCCGATGTCGGCTGATGATGGGGTGGAACAGGCGCAGTCCCGGTGAGACGAGCATCTGGCGTCAGTGACGGTGGGACGCTTGGATTCGCCGGAGCCGTCAGGCCTCGCGCTCCGAACGAGTGCATACCGCCGCGGGCATAACTGGCAGAGACGCCGGTGAGCGAGAACACGATGGTTGCTATGATGAGTTTTCGCATATTGTGCTCCTTGTACGATTGGCGTGCGAGGCTTGGACACGCTGTTGACGCGGGCCGCAATCAATGAGCGGTAGCCCAAGATCGGCCCTGCCCTCACTCTCGTTGGGCCGCCTCTATTGGCCGACGGATCGCCTGTCGCTGGATGAGATAGTGTCGCAGCATGCTATTACTGATAACGATCGCGTCATTGCCGCAACGGCTCCTATGAGATTCTACACGGATGGGTGAACACTTCGAATCCGTCCGCGCGCGCGATGGCGGCAAGTGTAATACCCGCTGCATCCGCCATACGAACAGCCAGTGCGGTCGGAGCCGAAACCGACACCATCACGGGTGCCCCGATCGCGGCGGTTTTCTGCACCATCTCCACCGATACCCGGCTGGTGAGAAGTACGATGCCCTCGCTCGCCACGATGGACGCACGCGCCAGAGCACCTGAAAGCTTGTCGAGCGCATTGTGACGGCCAACGTCCTCGCGCAACGCAACGATACCGCCCGTGACATTCCAAAACGCCGCCGCGTGAACGGCGCGCGTCTCGATGTTGAGTCTTTGACGCGATGGCAGGTTCTCCATGGCAGCCATGATCTGTTCCGGCGAAAACTGCCGGCCATGACCGATAGTGGCGGCCGGACGCATCGCTTCCGCGATTGATTCGATGCCACACAATCCGCACCCCGTCGGTCCCGCCATGCGCCGACGTCGTTCACGCAAGCGATCGGCTCTCGGCTGACTAAGCCACATCCGCAATTCGACCCCGTCATCGAGGTGCACGATGTCTAACGAGTCGATATCGGCAGAAGATTCGACGACGCCTTCGCTCAGGCTGAAGCCGAGCGCGAAATCGTCCAAATCCTGAGGTGTCGTCATCATGACGGCATAGGTGCCGCCATTATATGTGACCGCTACCGCGGTCTCTTCTGGAATCGAACGACTGCCCGAGCTCGGAGTGCCTGCCCGCCAACTCTGACGATCAACGGTTCGGGCCGGTTCCATTTACCTATTGCTCCGTTCAGGGGCGCGCTAGCCGAAGAGCGACCAGAAGTATCACGGCATGATCTGACACGGTTCCTCAACTAAAAACGAATTTAGCCTTCTTGAAATTCGGTGAATGATGAGAGCCAAGGGTAGCGAGAACAAAAGGTCGGGTCCCCGCCCGATAACCGAGAACAGACGGCACGATTACTAAACCCCTATTTAATGGCGCAATTCGTTCCCCGGGCCTAGATCAGGCTCAGAACGGCCGCGCCACGCTTGTCCCTCGCGGCGTTATCATGCGGCTGTCCAGCGGACGGCGTGCGCCACGCCTTATGTCCCTCCTCCCTGCACGAGGCGGGCGTGCGTCGTCCGATTTTTTCTTGGAGTAACGGCGCGCCTACAGCCGCGATCGATCTCTGCGCAAGCTGATCTGCAAATCGGCCGGCAGCGTTTCGGCGCGACGCGCCGAGTGACGCAATTCCGCCTTCGAGCCAAATGAATTCGAATTTAGTAGAGACGAGAACCGAGCATTCTCATCTTCAGTCCATCACGACGTTGGCGTTTGCCTTCCGCGGACATGCCGGCGTCTGAGAAGACCTGTGGCGGATGGTCCGCCCATTCCAAAGGAGAATGTCATGAGAGGACGAGTGATGATGATTTTGGCGAGCGCAGTGCTCGCCGGCAGCCTGCTGGCTACTGGTGCCCAAGCCCGTGGCGGCGGCGGTGGCGGTGGCGGTGGCGGAGGCCATGGCGGCGGTGGCTTTGGCGGCGGCCACATGGGTGGCTTCGGCGGTGGCATGGGCGGCTTCGGCGGAGCCCGCATCGGTGGCCTTGGCGGAGGCCACATCGGTGGCTTTGGCGCAGGCCGAATGGCGCACGTCGGCCACGAGCACTTTGGCGGAAGGCGCCGCGGCGGCTTGTACGGCTACGGCCTCGATTGCCCGTACAATCCCTATTACGCGTACAACGATCCGTACAGCTGCACCTACTGAACGGTAGACCGATTGGAAGCCGCGAACGCGCGGCTTTCGACTACTTAATGGGCTCACCTGGAAGAATTGGCGAAAGCAGAACGCCAGCTCTACCGGGTGGGCGCTACTGAACACACTCTCCAACAGTAGCGTCCACGCACCATCGCCGTTGAAGCGAATTGAAGCGGCGCTACGACAGGAAGCAACCGAGCCGCCGCTTTCACCACGCAACGAGCCTTGCATTTGAATTCGAATTTAGTCTCCTAAACCCCAATTTAGTAGCTCGCTCGCGCGCTGGCCCTATCATCTGGCGATCCGCTCGAACTTCGAACGGCACAAGTATATCCAGCTTTCCACGACGGAGCGACTGATATGGGTATTGAGGGACAATTCGCGGGCCTCACAGTTCGAACACGGCGCGAACCAGCGCTCGTCAGAAGCGGACGGGGTAGGGGTTACCTCTACGACATCAGGCGTTTCGCGATGCTCGAAAGAGACCAGGAATATAACCTCGCCAAACGTTGGCGCGAGCACGGCGACCGTGATGCTGCGGACCAGCTCGTCACAAGTCATCTGCGTCTCGCCGTCAAGATCGCCATGGGCTACCGTGGTTACGGTCTGCCCGTTTCGGAAATCATCGCCGAAGGCAACGTCGGCCTGATGCAGGCATTGAGCCGCTTCGAGCCTGAAAAAGGCTTTCGCTTTGCCACCTACGCGATGTGGTGGATCAGGGCTTGCATACAGGATTACATCCTGCGTTCGTGGTCCCTTGTGAAGATCGGCACCACCGCGAACCAAAAGAAGCTGTTCTTCAAATTGCGCTCCGCGAAAAGCAAGATCGCTGCATTGGAAAGCGGTGACCTGCACCCCGATCAGGTGGCTTTGATCGCAAAGAACCTTGATGTCACCAACCAGGATGTCGTCGACATGAATCGACGGCTCGGCGGTGACAAATCGATCAATGCGCCGATGCATAATGACGGTGAAACCGGCGAATGGCAGGACCATCTCGTTGACCAGTCCCCCTCGCCGGAAGCCATCGTGGTCGAACAAGACGAGAAGGACCGCCGGCTCAAGGCGCTCGTCGCCGCAATCGATGTGCTGGACGACCGCGAACGTCGCATCTTCGAGGCGCGACGCTTGGCGGACGAACCGCTGACGCTTGAAGACCTGGCGGCGAAATTCAACGTATCGCGCGAACGCATACGGCAAATCGAGGCGCGCGCGTTCGAGAAGGTGCGAAAAGCGGCCAAGAACCTCGCCGTGCAAGCGCCGGCCGCGGTGCCGGCGGCCTTTGGCGTCTGAACTCAGCTCCGATCTGCGGGAGCGTTTGATCCCCCAGAATTGCTGAATCGCCGGTCGACCCACATGGACCCTTCACGTGTCGTGGGCCCGCTCTATAGGTCCGCGGTCTCCACCAATCGCCGCAGCACCTCATGGGCGGGCGACGCGCGCAGCAGAACCGGGGTCGACTTGTAGGAAGGCGTTCCGGATTTGGCGTCGTAATGATCGAGCGCCACCAGGACATTCGCCTCCGGATAATAGGTCGCGATCGAGCCCTGCGCGATATTGTAGGCAACCGCCGTCAGGTTGCGCATGAACCGCTCGCCCGCTTTCGATCCCGCGTCGGACACGACGCCGATATCGACGAGATCGCCATGCTTCAAGCCGCGGTTGGAGAGGTCGCGTTCATTGACGAACACGACGTCGCGCCGCCCCGTGATCCCACGATAGCGATCATTCTTGCCGTAGATCGTCGTGTTGTATTGGTCATGACTTCTGATCGTGGTGAGCGTGAGAGCTTCACGATCCGCCACGCGCGGATCCTCATCTGTTCCGGGATAGACGATAAAATTGGCCTTCTTCGTCGGCGTCAGCCACTCACGCTCCGATGCGGCAACATAGAGCCGAAATCCACCCGGCTTCTTGATGCGGGCATTGAAATCCGCGAATTCCGGAAAGATCGCCTCGATGCAATCGCGGATCTTTCCGTAATCGGAAACCAGTTCCGCCCATTTGATGCGCGTGTTCGGCAACGTGGCCAGCGCCATTTCCGCGATAATTGCCGGTTCCGACTTGAGATGCTCGGACGCCGGTTTCAGGCCGCCGCGCGAAGCATGGACCATCGACATTGAATCTTCCACAGTGACCGACTGGGGACCGGTCGCCTGAGTATCGATCTCGGTGCGTCCCAGACAGGGAAGAATGAAGGACTGTTTCGCGAGCAGCAAATGGGAGCGATTGAGCTTGGTGGCGATATGCACCGCGAGATCGAGCTTCCGCATCGCCTTGAATGTGACTTCCGGATCGGACATCGCAACGGCAAGATTGCCGCCAAGACAGACCAGCGCCTTCGATCGCCCATCCCGGATCGCTTCGATGGCTTCGACCGCGTTGTGGCCCTTGTGGCGCGGCGGCTCGATTCCGAACACGCGGGCCAGCCCGTCCAGAAGCGCATCGCTCGGAATCTCGGTAATGCCGACCGTGCGATCTCCCTGCACATTCGAGTGGCCGCGCAACGGAGAGATGCCCGCGCCCTTGCGGCCAATGTTGCCGCGGAGCATCAACAGATTGGCGATCTGCTGCACATTGCCCGTACCGTGGCGATGCTGGGTGATGCCCATGCCGTAATTGATGATGACGCGCTCCGCCTTGGCGTAGATATTGCCGGCGGCCTCGATATCGGATCGTGACAAACCCGAGGCTTCCTCAATCGAGTCCCAGGAGGTCGCATCGAGATCAGCCAGCAGTTCATCGATTCCGGTCGTATGATCCCTGATGAAATCACGGTCAAGAACGCCGGAGCCGCCTTCGGCAAGGCTTTTGGCATCGAGCGCCACGAGGGTCTTCATGATTCCCTTCAGCACCGCGATATCGCCGCCGACCTTCACCAGATAGTAGGTCGAGGCGATGGGCGTCGAGCTGAGCGTCAACATTTCGACAGGATGCTGCGGCGATGTGAACCGTTCCAGCCCGCGCTCGCGCAGCGGGTTGAAGACGATAATAGGCACTCCCCGCTTCGATACCTCGCGCAGCGTCGTCAGCATGCGAGGATGATTAGTCCCGGGATTGTGGCCGATACAGAAAAGCGCGTCGCAATGATCGAAATCCTCCAGGGTCACAGTTCCCTTGCCAACACCGATCGATTCCGGCAGGCCGACGCTCGTCGCCTCGTGGCACATATTCGAGCAGTCGGGAAAATTGTTGGTTCCGTATTCCCGCGCGAACAGCTGATAGAGAAAAGCCGCCTCGTTGGATGCGCGGCCGGAGGTATAAAACTCCGCCATGTCGGGATGCGGTAACTCGCGGAGCGCGGCGCCGATTCTCGCCAGCGCCTCGTCCCACGAAATCGGCAGGTATTTGTCAGTTGCCCGGTCGTAGACCATCGGGTGGGTCAAGCGACCCTCGTTCTCGAGGTCGAAGTCCGGCCAATTCCAGAGCTCGCTGACCGTGTGGGCCGCGAAGAATTCCGGCGTCGTCCGTTTGGCGGTCGCCTCCCAGGCGACAGCTTTGGCGCCGTTCTCGCAAAACTCGAACGAGGAGGTATGTTTTGGATCGGGCCAGGCGCAGCCCGGGCAATCAAACCCATGCGGCTGGTTCATGCTGAGGAGACCACGAGTCTCCTTCACAATGGCCATCTGACCGCGCACCGCGTCTGCCACGGCTTTCAGAGCGCCCCACCCCGCCGCAGCTCCCTCGTAATCGCCGACGCCTACGACATCGTCTTCGCTCATTGTGCTCTCCATAATCGCGGGTGATGTGTGGCCGTCCGAGACCGTCGATAGACATCGGCAGCAAACGAGCTCTGCTCAAGTAAAATAACTTTTAGTCTCGTTAACTTGAATCGGCCTCGGTCTGATCCTTCACCATCACCTTGAGGTGAATTCACAGGCTGAATTTCGATCAATCATTACAATGGCTCTGCGGCCAAACACGATCGGATCGACGCAAGAATAAACGCGTATTTAATTGTGCAATCGCGAGCGGCCGAGCATTTTCGGCGTTGAGACTATCCGAAACCGTTTAGGCAAACACCGGCTCCGGATCGCCGATCAGTTCTCGCCTCGGCAACGCGGGCTTCAAAGGGAGATTGCCAATGAGATTGTCGTTGATCGCTGCCGTCCTTCCAGCGCTGATCGTTTGTAACGGTGCGATGGCGCAAGTTAGCGGAATGGCCAGCCCGACACCGACCGTTGGCGCGACCTCGCCGCTTGGCTTGGGAACGGGTTCGACGGTTTCCCCAACGGGCATCCCCCTTGGCGCTACCGAAATCGCATCGCCTGGAGTCAGTCCGGCTCCCACCGATGCAACGGGCACAATTGCAATGCCGAGCAGCAGCACGACATGCTCGACCTTGGGGACTGCGCCATCATCCATGTTCGGATCCACCGCGAGCTTCGATGGCGGCGGTATGGCAGCGGGAGCGGTGGCACCCGCCACCGCGGCGACGTCAGGCAGCATGGCAACATCGGGAACATCAGCGACGTCGGGAATGTCGACAACGTCGGGGATGCTGCAAACCTCGGGGATGTCGGGAATGTGCGGCGCCGGCTCGAGCAACCTTGCCTCTTCTTCCACTCCAACGTCAACGTCGCCGACAACGCCGGGTGGCAGCGCTCGAACCGGTATTCCGTTGGGATCCATCGAGATCGGCAACCTTGGGGTCAGCTCCGCGGCGGCGGTGCCGACGATGAGCGTATCTCCCACTGTAGGTTTCGTGGGAATGACTCCGGTCGCACCGACCATACCCACGGTTACATCTCCACCCCCTGTTTCATCCGCGCCGACAAACCCATTCCAGTGCCTCGCCGGAACGGCGGGCACGACGAGCGGCTGCTGAAGTCACTTTTCATCTGAGAGCTGGACCGGCCATGAAAAAGAAAGTCATCATCCCCACCGCGCTATTGACGACCCTGGTCGCGGCCGGCGGTCTTCTGTACTTCATGCATGTTCACCCGTTGGAGAAGGCGGCTGCCGCACCCGCTCCGCCACCCGCGGCGCCGATTGTTGCCGGCACGGTCACCCAGCATGACGTGCCTATCTATCTTAGCGGTGTCGGCACCGTGATTGCGTTCAACACCGACGTCGTGCGCGCCCAGATCCAGGGGCAAATCCTCAGCATCAACTTCACCGAAGGTCAGACCGTGCATGCCGGCGACCTGCTTGCGCAGATCGATCCCCGTCCCTACCAGGCGTTGATCGATCAATACACTGGAAACCTGGAACGCGATCAGGCCCAGATCATCAATGCCCAGGCCAATCTTGCCCGCTACACCACGTTGGGGGAGAAGGGCTGGGCCACGCCGCAGTTGCTCGAGACCCAGAAGGCGCAAGTGGGGCAGCTGCAGGCGGCCATCAAGGCCGACCAGGCGCTGATTGACGCCGCAAAGGTGGAACTCAGCTTCACGCGCCTGACGTCGCCGATCGATGGCGTGGTCGGTATTCGTCAGATCGACGTCGGCAACATCATCAGCCCGTCAACGACAAACGGCCTCGTCGTCGTGACGCAGATCGATCCGATTTCACTGATCTTCACGCTCCCGGAGACGGTTCTGCCGCAAATCCAGCAGCAGCAGGCGAAAACCAAAGCGCCGCTCGCCGTTCTCGCCTACAGCCAGGACGATACGATCCAGTTGGATCAAGGCGTGCTCGGCCTCGTCAACAACGAGATCCTGCAGACCACGGGCTCGATCCAGCTCAAGGCGAATTTTGCCAACAAATTGCACCGGCTCTGGCCGGGCCAACTCGTCAACGCGCGGCTGCTGGTCGATACCAGGCATAACGGCCTGACTGTCACCGCATCGGCGGTGCAGCAGGGTCCGAGTGGCGCCTACGTCTACGTCATCGATGCCAACGACACCGTTGAAACCCGGCCGGTCAAGGTTGCGCAGATCAGCGGCGGGCAAGCGCTGATTGATTCCGGGCTCAAGGCCAATGAGCAGGTCGTGGTTGACGGACAATACAAGCTGCAGCCCGGTACGCGTGTCACGATGCTGCACGGCCAGGCGGCACAGGAAGCCATCGCACAAAGCGCGCAGCAGGCACCCATCCCATGAACATTTCAGCACCGTTCATCCATCGGCCGATCGCGACCGCCCTGCTGATGGTCGGACTTCTGGTCGGCGGCCTGGTCAGCTATCCGCTATTGCCGGTGGCGGCCCTGCCGAATGTCAATTACCCGACCCTCCAGATCACGGCCCAACTGCCGGGTGCTGATCCGCAGACCATGGCATCTTCGGTGGCAACACCACTCGAATTGCAGTTCGGCGAGATCCCGGGCCTCGCCCAGATGACGTCGGCGAGCGCACTCGGCTACACCCAGATCACCCTCCAGTTCAATCTGAACCGCCAGATCGACGGGACAGTCAGCGATGCGCTGTCGGCGATCAATGCTGCCACCCCGTATTTGCCGATCGGCATGCCGTATCCACCGACGATCCGGAAAGTCAATCCGGCTGACACCCCGATCCTGGTGCTCGGCCTGACCTCGGACACACTGCCGCTGACCACCGTCGATGCCTACGCAGAAAACATCTTGCTGCAGAAGATATCGCAGATATCCGGCGTCGGCCTTGTGGGTATCGGCGGTCAGCAGAAGCCCGCCGTTCGCGTCCAGCTCGACCCGGAGGCTCTGGCGGCCCGCGGCATCAATCTCGAGGACGTGCGGACGGCGCTTGGCCAGGCGAATGTCGATCTGGCGAAAGGTACGCTCAACAGCCCGCGCCAAACCTACACGCTCAACACCAACGATCAGCTGCTGAAGGCCGAGGACTACGCCAATCTGGTGATCGCCTATCGCAACGGAGCGCCGGTCCGCATACGCGACGTTGGCCGGGCCGTCAGTGCGCCAGAGAATGATCTGATCGCGGGCTGGTTCAACCAGAAGCGCGCGGTCATCCTGGCGATCCAGCGCCAACCCGGCGCCAACGTCGTCGACACGGTGAACCGTATCAAGGCGGCGATGCCGGTGCTTCAGGCCTCGATTCCGCCCGCCGTCAAGGTCAATATCATATCCGACCGCACCGAGACCATCCGCGCTTCGGTCAGCGACGTGCAGTTCACGTTAATGCTCACGGTCGCGCTGGTGGTGATGGTAATCTTCATATTCCTCCGCAATTTCTGGGCCACCGTTATTCCGGCCGTCACCGTCCCGCTGTCGCTGGTCGGCACCTTCGCCGTACTCTACGAACTCGGCTACAGTCTCGATAATCTCTCCTTGATGGCGTTGTCCATCGCGGTCGGCTTCGTGGTCGACGACGCCGTCGTCGTGATCGAGAACATCGTGCGGCACATGGAGGAAGGCGCCTCTGCGTTCGAAGCCTCGCTTAAAGGCGCCGGCGAGATCGGATTCACTATAGTGTCGATCACGCTATCGCTGATCGCCGTGTTCATTCCGCTGTTCCTGATGGGCGGCTATGTCGGTCTATTGTTCCGCGAATTCGCCGTCACCGTCAGCGTGGCGCTGGTGTTGTCGCTCCTGATCTCGCTGACGCTCACGCCGATGATGTGCTCGCGCCTGCTCAAGCCGGAGAGCAAGGAGCACGGATGGCTCTACCGGCTTTCCGAACGCGGCTTCGACGGTCTTCTCAACCTCTACGAGACCGGCCTCAAGATCGTGCTGCGTCATCGTTTCATCACCCTGATGACAATGCTCGGCACCATCGCGCTGACCGGATATCTCTACGTGCTGATCCCAAAGGGTTTCTTCCCCGAGCAAGACACCGGACTGATCATCGGCCTGTCCGAGGCGGCGCAGGATATCTCCTTTCAGGCCATGGCCGAGCGCCAGCAAGCCTTGCTCAACGCCGTGATGCGCGACCCTGCGGTTGCGACGGTCGGCGCGGCGGTCGGCGCCGGCGGCGGCAACACCACGGTCAATAACGGTCGCGTTTACATAGCGCTCAAACCTCAGAACCAGCGCGGCAGCATGGACCAGGTGCTTGCGCGGCTGCGGACCAACCTCGCCAAGATTCAGGGGATCACGCTCTATATGCAGGCCGCGCAGGACATCACCATCGGCGGACGCGTGTCCAAGACGATGTATCAGTACACCCTGAACGACGCCGATCCCGGAGAGCTCAATCATTGGGCAGGGTTGTTCCTCGACAGGATCAAGGCCATCCCCGGCATCGCCGACGTCGCCACCGATCAGCTCAATGCGGGGCCGATGCTCGACATTACGATCAAGCGTGAAGTCGCCTCGAGCTACGGTATCTTGCCCTACACGATCGACAACACGCTCGACGACGCCTTCGGCCAGCGTATCGTCTCGACCATGTACACGACTCTGAACCAGTACCATGTCGTCCTGGAGGTCGACCCCAAGTTCCAGTATGGGCCCGAAGCGCTCAACGGCATCTACGTCAAATCGTCGAGCGGGCAGCAGGTGCCGTTATCCACCTTGGTGGACTCCGTGGTGAAGGTCGCGCCGCTCGTGATCAATCATCAGGGCCAGTTCCCGTCGGTAACGATCTCGTTCAACCTCCTGCCGGGCACCGCGATCGGCCAGGCGGTGAGTTCCATCCAGAAGATCGAGAAAGATCTCGGCAAGCCGCTCTCGCTTCAAACCAGCTTTCAGGGCAACGCCCAGGCATTCGGCGACTCGCTGTCGAGCACGCCGATCCTCATTGCCGCCGCACTCTTCGTCATCTACCTCATCCTCGGTGTGCTGTACGAGAGCCTGATTCACCCGATCACGATCATCTCGACCTTGCCATCGGCCGGTCTCGGTGCGCTCTTGTTGCTGATGGCGGTTCACTACGATCTCAGCGTGATCGCGATCGTCGGCATCATACTGCTCATTGGCATCGTCAAGAAGAACGGGATCATGCTGGTCGATTTCGCCCAGCACGTCGAGCACGAACAGGGGCTCACGGCGGAAGAATCGATTTATCAGGCCTGCATCATGCGGTTTCGGCCGATCCTGATGACGACAATGGCGGCGCTGCTTGGCGGCGTTCCGATGATGCTCGGTAGCGGTGTCGGATCGGAGCTGCGCCAGCCGCTCGGCTACGCCATCGTCGGCGGCCTCGCCCTGTCGCAGGTTCTCACCCTCTATACGACGCCGGTCGTCTATATCTATCTCGACCGGCTGCAGACCTGGCTGTTCGGAGAAAAGAAGCCAGCAGTTGCGGGCCACGCTGAGGCGGCGCCTGCCGAATGACGGGCCTTTGACGCACGCTGTTCTGCGCTCTCGATAATCGCGTGACCTGCATCGACTGCAGCGATCATCATGATTTGGTAGGGAGGAGGCTGCGAGCACCTTACCGAAGGACCCCGTCTCAACTCGGTGTGAATTACTAAACCCCAATTTAGGGTTCTCTCGTCAGCCGCTGCTTAGCTTCCCAATTGAAGGTGCAAATTGATCCAGGACACCATGATGGCTTCCGCCGCAATTCACATCGTTAGCCCGGCTGAATTCGACCGGGGAACCGCGCAGACGCCGGGCTCCGAACGTCAGGCGGCCATCACCCCGGCGCTCGGCATTGCATCGGCCATCTGGGGCGGCCTGTTCGAGGTGGCGCCGGGATCGCGGACCGGTGTTCATCATCACGGGGAGCAGGAGACGATCGCTTACGTCCTCTCCGGCATCTGCGAAATCCGCTGGGGCGTGCGCGGCGAATCGGTCGCGCGCGCGAAAGCCGGCGATTTCATTCATGTCCCCGCTTTCCTGCCGCACATGGAAATCAATCCTTCCAAGCAGGAGCCGTTTCGATGGGTGGTCGTGCGCAGCACCGCTACACCGATCGTTGTCAACCTTCCGGACGATAGCTGGCCGTAAGCCGGACATCTTCCTGCGGGCAGCGGGACGACAGCGGGCCGTAAGCCTGATGTCTTCCTGCAGACAGCCTTCACGGACTTGGCGAACATGGAGCATTCATGGACGAGCACGATTCCAATGCAGGGCCGAATAAATTCAAAGTTACCCGCCGCACGGTGATCGAAACCGGGACGACCGCGCTGCTCTTGACCACACTGCCGCGAGCGTCCTTGGCGGCCGGCCCGGCCGATGACAACGAACCGCCTCCTGTAAAGGTCGAACTTCAGATCAATGGCCACACCCGCTCGCTGACGCTGGATCCCCGCACGACATTGCTGGACGCGTTACGCGAACACCTCGCGCTGACGGGATCAAAGAAGGGTTGCGATCACGGCCAATGCGGCGCCTGCACGGTGCTGATCGATGGACGCCGCATCAACTCCTGTCTGACGCTCGCGGCGATGCATGATGGCCACTCCATCACCACGATCGAGGGACTTGCATCGGGTGATGATCTGCATCCGTTGCAGGCGGCCTTCGTCGAGCATGACGGCTTTCAATGCGGTTACTGCACTTCGGGCCAGATCTGCTCCGCGGTCGGAATGCTGGCCGAAAGCCAGCAGGGCATGCCGAGCTATGTGACGGGCGACCTGACGCAGCCCGCCGCCGAACTCACCGATGCGGAAATTCGCGAGCGGATGAGCGGCAACATCTGCCGCTGCGCGGCCTACCCCAATATCGTTTCGGCCATCAAACAAGCAGCGGGAATGCCGACATGAAGGCTTTCACCTATCAACGCGCCGATTCCGTCACGCAGGCGGCCGCTGCTGCCATCAAATCCGGCGCCAAAATCATTGCCGGCGGCACCAATTTGCTCGACCTGATGAAATTGCAGGTTGAGACGCCATCCCAGCTAATCGACATCAACCGGCTGCCGCTCGACAAGATCGAAGAGACGCCCGAGGGGGGCTTGCGGATCGGCACGCTGGTACGAAACAGCGATCTTGCCACCGACCCGCGCGTGCGGCAGCGTTACGGCGTGCTGAGCCGCGCCTTGCTAGCAGGCGCCAGCGCACAGCTGCGCAACAAGGCCACCACCGGCGGAAATCTGCTGCAGCGAACCCGCTGCTACTATTACTATGACGTCACAAAACCCTGCAACAAGCGCAGCCCCCGCTCCGGCTGTGCGGCGCTCGCCGGCTTCAACCGCATTCACGCTATCCTGGGCACCAGCGATGACTGCATCGCGACGCATCCGTCGGATATGGCGGTAGCGATGCGGGCGCTCGACGCCAAGGTGGAAACGGTCAATCGCGAGGGCGAAGCCAAAGCTATTCCGATCGCGGAGTTTTACCGTCTTCCCGGCAACACTCCCGAGATCGAGACATCGCTCAAGCCGGGCGAAATCATCACCGCGGTGACGCTGCCTCCGCCGCCTCCGGGCGTGCAGGTCTATCGCAAGGTCCGCGATCGCGCTTCCTACGCCTTTGCGCTGGTTTCCGTTGCCGCGATCGTCGACAACACGCGCGGCCAGATCCGCTCGGCCCGGCTGGCCTTCGGCGGGTTGGCGCATATGCCGTGGCGGGTAGCGCAGGCCGAGCAAAGATTGGTCGACGCGCCCGCGAACACGACCACTTTCAACGCGGCTGCAGATGCCGTTCTCAAGGCGCGCGCGGATTTGGCGCTAACGATTTCAAGATGCCGCTGGCGCGGCGCACGCTGCACAGCGTGCTTGCAGAGATGACCCGGACCTGAGGCAGCCTTGCAGAGATGACCCGGACCTGAGGCAGCGATCCCATGGAAATGAACTCACCCGTCGGCACAAATGCACTCGATGCGCAGGGCATCGTCGGCAAGCCACTCGACCGCGTGGACGGCCCATTGAAGGTTACCGGCGGTGCGCGCTATGCCTATGAGATACAGCAGGACAACGTGCTGTATGGCTTTGTGGTCGAGGCCTCGATCGGAAAGGGAAGGATCAAATCGATTGACACGCGGGCTGCCGAGAAGGCGCCGGGCGTCGCGCTGGTTCTCACCCATCGCAACGCGCCGGCGCAGGGCACCGGTAATCACCGCGAAGCGCACCCGGTGCTCACCGGGCCCCACGTGACGGGTTACGGCCAGCCGGTTGCCTTCGTGGTTGCCGAAACGTTCGAACAGGCCCGGGCGGCGGCTTACCTCGTAGACGTGAAATATGACCGGTCGAACGGAAAATACGCGCTGCGTTCCAACCTTAATGAGGCGCGCGTACCAAAGCCAAGCGATGCGCCGGCAGCCGACAGCGCGGTGGGCGATTTCGCAAGCGCATTCGCCGGCGCCCCGGTACAACTCGACGTGACCTATACCACCCCGTTGCAAAGTCATGCGATGATGGAACCGCATGCCACACTTGCGACGTGGGACGGCGACAAGCTGATCCTGCATACCGCGAACCAGATGCTCAACCAGGGTCAGCAGGTGATCGCGACGACCCTAAAGATTCCTGCTGAAAACATACGCCTGATCAGCCCGTTCATCGGCGGCGGATTCGGCGGCAAGCTCTGGGTCAATGCCGATGCCATCCTGGCGGCGATCGCATCACGGCAGCTCAAGCGGCCGGTGAAAATCGCGCTGACGCGGCAGCAGATTTTTCACGTCACGACGCACCGCTCGAACACAATCCAGCGCGTTCGACTGGGCACCGATCGGGAGGGCCGTATCCTCGCGATCGGCCACGATGTGTTCTCCGGCAATCTGCCCAGCGAACAAACCTACGAGGGCGCCGCCCTCCAGACCCGCACGCTCTATGCCGGGCCCAATCGGTTGACGCGACATCGTCTGGCGCCACTGGATATTCCGGTGGCGTCGTCGATGCGGGCTCCCGGCGAGTCGGTCGGACTGATGGCACTTGAATGTGCGATGGACGAGCTTGCCGAAAGACTGAACCTCGATCCGATCGAGTTGCGTATTCGAAACGAGCCAAGCGAGGATCCGGAAAAACATATCCCCTACTCGAGCCGCCACCTGATCGCTTGCATGCAGGAAGGTGCTCGCCGATTTGGATGGGACGCGCGCAATCCGAAGCCGAGCCAGCTTCGCGACGGACGCTGGCTGGTGGGAATGGGCATGGCTGCGGCGACACGCGGCAACCCGCTTCTGCTTTCCAAGGCTAATGTCCGGCTGGATCCTGACGGTACCTGCACCGCGAGAATGGCGATGACCGACATCGGAACCGGGACTTATACCATCCTGGCCCAGATCGCGGCGGAGATGCTCGGCCTGCCGACGGAACGCGTGCGAATCGAACTCGGCGATACCAACTTTCCGCAGGCGGCAGGTTCGGGTGGCTCATGGGGCGCGGGCAGCTCGGGCTCGGCCCTGTTCGAGGCATGCAATACGCTGCGCGCAAAGCTGGCACGGACCGCCGGCATGGATCCGGCAACCGCAAGGTTCGCCAACGGCAGCATCGCATCCGGCGAACAGTCCAGAAAGCTGACGGACCTTGTGGGCGCCGGGATGGACGCCGACGGTGAAATCCGGCCGGGCCGCAACAACAAGGATTTTTCGCAACAATCCTACGGCGCACATTTCGCGGAAGTCGGCGTCGACGTGGATACCGGTGAGGTGCGGGTGCGGCGCATGCTCGGCGTATTCACTGCCGGCCGTGTCCTGAACGCGAAGACGGCTCGCTCCCAAGCAATCGGAGGAATGGTGTTCGGCGTCGGCGCCGCGCTGCACGAAGAGATGACGCTCGATCCTCGCTTTGGCTATTTCGTCAATCACGATCTCGCCGAATACCACGTGCCGGTGCATGCCGACATTCCGGCGATCGACGCCATTTTTCTTGCCGAGCTGGACGACAAATCCAACCCGCTCAAGAGCAAGGGCATTGGCGAACTCGGAATCTGCGGCGCTGGTGCCTCGATCGCCAATGCAGTCTACAACGCGTGCGGCGCGCGGATACGGGACTACCCGATCACGCTCGACAAGCTGCTTTCCAAGCTGCCGGTGCGCGCATGAGCGGCCCGGAAGCAGCAGGCACTCGACGCCGTCAGATCGTGGTTGCCGTGATCGCCATTGCCGCAACCGCCGTTCTGGTGATCGGCCTTGCGACCTCGCGCAGCGTGGCCGCAGGGCCCGACACGGCGCCCTCGGCTCAAGCCACCGGCTATCTGCCGAGCATCAGCGACCTGATGATCGCGACGATACAACCGCGTCACGAGCGGATCTGGCGGGCCGAACAGGATGGAAACTGGAACTTTGCGGCCTACGAGCTTGGAAATCTCCAAGGCGCATTCAAGCGGCTCGGGATCGCTCATCCAACTCAAGGGGATATTTCCCTCCCCGACATGATCGCCTCCGTCACGGGGCAGCCGTTTCAGGAGCTCAACAACGCGATCAAATCCAAAGACGCGACCGCATTTACGAAGGCCTATGCCGATCTGACCGACGCATGCAATTCGTGCCACCAGGCTCTCAACCACGGCGCGGTCGAAATCGGTTTACCGAGCCGGACATCTGCGTCGGATTTGAAAACCAACAGCACGTCCCGGAATTGACGCATCGAGATATCAGCGATTCATATCGACTCGATCCGCAAGACATTCTGAACGTTAATTTAATGGCTCACGGTAATCGTGAGCCTATCTTTCATGTACCCCCAGTCGATTTTGGATAGGAGAGGTAACATGTTTTCGAGACGGGATATGCTGGCAGTGTCTGCTGCGGGCGCTGTGATGACCGCAAGCGCGGCAAGTGCGGCCTCCTTCGGCAATCCGGACCTGCCGCCGCAAGGCGCTGTCAACGCCAAAGCGCCAGGAAATCTCAGGGATCCTGGCCCGCAAAGCGAGGCCATCGGCAAGCAGTTTCCCTCGGCGCAATTTCCGCCGGCAACCGACGTCGGCGGCATGCCGATGGACTGGGCCTCATTCAACAATGCGCCAAAGCGCGTCCAGAACGGCGGCTGGGCGCGCGAGGTGACGCAGAAGGATTTCGCGATTTCTGACACGATCGCGGGCGTCAACATGCGGTTGACCGCCGGGGGCATCAGGGAATTGCACTGGCACCAGGCCGCGGAGTGGGCGATCATGACGTACGGCAGTTGCCGCGTGACGGTTCTCGACGCCGTCGGCCGGCCATACGTCGCCGACGTCAACGAGGGCGACCTGTGGTATTTCCCGGCGGGCCAGCCGCATTCGCTGCAGGGTCTTGGCCCCGACGGTTGCGAATTCGTGATCTGCTTTGACGATGGCGATGCCAGCGAGTTCAACACCCTGCTGGTGACGGACTGGTTCGCCCATACCCCTCCCGAGGTGCTTGCCAAGAATTTTGGCGTTCCGGCCCAGACGTTCGCCAGGATTCCGCTGCAAGATCTCTGGATTTTCCAGGGAACGCTGCCTGGTGATTTGGCATCGGACCGCGCCGCAGTTAGGAAAAATGGGGACGTTCCACCCCATCCCTTTATCTTTAGGCTTGGATCGTCAACTCCGACGAAGCAATCCAAGGGCGGCGACGTGCGGATTGCCGACAGCAGCAACTTCATGGTCTCGACGAGGATTGCGGCCGCGCTGGTGACGGTTCGTCCAGGCGGCATCCGCGAGATGCACTGGCATCCGAACGCCGACGAATGGCAGTATTATATCAAGGGAAAGGCGCGCATGACGGTGTTCAATACCGGCCCGAATGCGATGACGATGGATTTCAATCCTGGGGACATCGGCTACGTCAAGAAAAATCTGGGACATTATGTCGAGAATGTCGGCGATACAGATATGGTATTTGTCGCGGTTTTCAGGGCTCCCCGCTATGAAGAGATTTCTCTGTCCAACTGGCTGACGCACACGCCGCCGGCGATGGTTGCCCAGCATCTGAATGTAGACGAGGAGACAATCGCGAAATGGCCGGACAATGCCCCCGGCGTAATGCCCACTTCGTAGATCGCGGAGTCAAGGTCGGCTTTTACGTTGCTCGTGGCGCCGCAAATAGCCGCCAGTGCATAACAGGATCGCGAACGAGGCGGATATGGATGCGCTCGACAACATCACGATCGGCATGACGGCCGAGAAGACAGTGACCGTGACTTCCGAGATGACGGTCGGTCATTTCGTGGCGGATATGCCGCAGGTCTACGCCACGCCGATGATGATCCTGCATATGGAAATGGCATCTGGCTCCGCCATCGCTTCGCATCTGCCCGAGGGCTTCGTCAGCGTCGGCATGGACGTGAAAATCCGCCACCTCGCCGCAACTCCGGTTGGCCGCACGGTCCGCGCCAATTCTCGCGTGGTCGAGATCGACCGCAAGAGCGTGCTGTTCGAGGTCGGGGCCTGGGACGGCGACCGCAAGATCGGCGATGGCACCCATCGCCGCGGCATCGTCAATGTGCTGGAGTTCGAGCAGCGGTTCGGAGTGAAGCAGCTCACCATGAGTCTGGATTGAATCCATCCGCAACCGCAACCCTTCTCGACTCATGGACGATTGTCCGTTTCATGGGGACATCGCGGACAAGGTAAGCAGTGACAGCAGCAGCGCGGGTGGCATGACGATGAGACCGAGTTTGAGAAACCGAAGCAACGTCACGTTCTCGCCTTCTCGGCGCAATGCGATCAGCCACAGGATGGTGGCGAGCGAGCCTGTCACGGAGAGATTGGGCCCGACATCAACGCCGATCAGGATCGCGCCGGCCACCTGCGCAGGAGCGTGCGCTGCATGATCTGTGGCCGCCGCGATCAGACCAACCGGCAGATTATTGACGAGGTTGGAGCCAACAGCGACGACGATGCCTGCGATCCACGACGTCGCTTGCGGCGACGCCGCGGCAGCGTCGTGCAGGCTGCGGGCCAGCACTGACAACACACCGGTTTGATTCAACCCCGCAACAAGAACGAATAGACCCGCAACGAGCGGCAGCACGCTCCACGAGACGTCTCTGAGAATCGGCAGCGGTGATCGCCGCGCGACGACCAGCACGATGGCGGTCAACGATGCCCCGGCGCAAAAGGTCGGTAACCCGAGTGACCGGTCGAGCGCAGATGCCAAAAGGAGCACCACGACGGTCAGCGCGATTCCGACTGCTGCAAGCGTGGCACCCGGCGTCATCGGGGGCGCGTCGTTGATAGCTGCGACCTTTGCATCGAGCGCCGGTCGTTGCGTCAGTCGCAAAGCGACGTATGTCGTGAGGATCGCAACTATTGACGGGCCGGTAAAATAGCGCAGCCATTCCGAAAGAGCCGGCATCTGTGCCCCGAACACAACAAGGTTGGCAGGATTGGCGATCGGGAGGACAAAACTCGCGGCGTTGGCGATGAAAGCGCAGATGAAGAGATAAGGCAGTGGCTCGACCTGCGCGGCCCGGGTCGTTGCATACACCGCCGGCGTCATCACCACAGCGGTGGCGTCGTTCGACAGGAACGCCGTCACCAGGGCGCCAACGACGTAAATGATCACGAATAGTCGTTTGGCTGAGCCTCGCGCATGCCTGACCGCCTGGGTCGCTAGCCAGTCGAACAGCCCCTCCTTCCTGGCGACCTCAGACAGCAGCATCATGCCGATCAGAAAGAGGTAGACGTCAGCGCCCCTGCCGACGGCCGCGGCTGCCTCCTGCCACGACAGCAAGTTGAACAGCACCAGCATCGTGGCACCCGCCACCGCCCAGACGAACTCCGGCCAATTCCATGGCCGGGCGATTACGCCCAATGTTGCAGCAGCCGCAATAATCCAGATGGCCGAATTGAAAAGCATCAGCGCGTGAAATCTAATGGTGCCCGGCGGTTGGCACGACCTTGCCCCTGAAAACGCTATAGCTGATGACCGTGTACAGCAGCATCAGCGGGAAGACGATGGCGCCACCCCAAAACATGAACATAAGACTGGACTGCGGCGCGGCGGCTCCGTCGATGGTGATGACGAAGGGGATCATATATGGCCAGAAGGACAGCGCCAGGGTGCCAAAGGCCGATACAAAGATCAGCGCGACCATATAGAACGGCAGGTAATCGTCGTGGTTCAGGATGCTGAGAGCGAGCACCGTTGCAGCGAGCGCTCCCGTCACCGGGAAAACGAACAGATAGGGGCGATCGATCCAGCGATGCAGAATCGGAATGTGCTCGGCCAGCGCGTAGGCGAAGACAAGCACGAGGAACGCCAGCACACCGACCGCGAGCACGGGGATCTGGCGGCGAGCGATGTCGCGAACCTCGGCCTCGCACTTCCTGAGCAGCCAGCAGGCGCCGAGGAGCGCATAGCCAAGACACAGGCCGATGCCGCAAAGGACCGCAAACGGCGTCAACCAACCGACCTCCCCTCCGGAATATTCGCCATTTGTGAATGGCAACCCTTCCACCAGGGCACCGACCGTCAATCCCTGGATGAAGGTCGCGATCAGCGACCCGCCGGCGAAGCTCAAATCCCAGATCCACCGCAGCCGCTGCGTCTTGTAACGAAACTCGAACGCCACGCCGCGCAGGATCAGGCCCAGCAACATGACGATGAGCGGGAGATAGAATGCCGACAGCAACGTGGCATAGACGACGGGGAAAGCTCCCCACAGAATCACCGCGGTGACCACCAGCCAGGTCTCGTTGCCGTCCCAGATCGGCGCGACGGAGCTCAGCATCGCGCCACGCCCGGCTTCGCCGGTCGCCAGTCCGAACAGCAAGCCGACGCCGAGATCGACACCGTCGAGCAACACATAGAGCAGAATGCTGATAGCCAAAAGCGAGACCCAGAACATGACCATATTTATTCTCCGGCGTCGGCGTGGCTGGGTTCTGTCATCGGCTCGTCATCGGCCAGTGACATCGGCCGGTTCGGAACCGCGAGATGCGGAACTTCGAACGGCTTCCGCGCTGGACCGATACGGATGAGCCGATAGATGTAAAACGTGCCAAACAGGAAGATGAAGGCGTAGACCGCGCAGAAGATCACGAGCGAGATCGTCGCCTCGCGCGTCGTCAGGAAAGGCGTCATAGCGTCAGCGGTTCGCAACACGCCATAGACCACCCAGGGCTGACGGCCGACTTCAGCGGTAAACCAGCCGGTAATGATCGCAATGAAGGGCAGTGGAAAGCTCAGGAAGGTCAGCCAAAGCATGGGACGATTATACGCCAGGCGATGCCTGAAACTCAGATAGGTACCGAGCCAGGCGAGCCCCAGCATCGCCAGACCGCATCCCACCATGATCCGGAAGGCAAAAAACGGGATGACCACCGGGGGCCGGTTCTCCGGAGGGATGCTGTTGAGCCCGGTTTCACCGGCTGTGAGACTGTCAGAATCGATCAGGCTGCCGAACGGCGGCGGCAGCGTAATCGCGAACAGGTTGCGCCGGTTCGCCACATCCGGCCAGGCGAACAACACTTCGGAACCCGGCTTCTCATCATTCCAGCGTCCCTCAATCGCAGCCATCTTGGAGGGTTGATACGTGTTGACGTACCCACCGACCAGGTGTCCAAAAAGCAGCTGGATCGGCATCAGCACAGCGGCGAGACCAAGACCCATGCGCAGCATGATCCGCGCCTCGGCGTGATATACCTTCCGCAGCACGTACCATGCACCGGTCGCGGCGACACAGAAGGCGCCGGTAAGGTAGGAAGCAAGCAGCATGTGGGGAAATCGCGACCAGACCACCGAGTTGAAGATGATCTTGGTCCAATCGTTGGGAACGAAGGCGTTGTTTTCCAAGACATAGCCCGATGGCACCTGCATCCAGCTGTTATTGACCATGATCCAGAACGCCGAAAACGTCGTCCCCAGCGCGACCATCGCGGTTGAAAACAAATAGAACCACGGCGGCACACGGCTGCGGCCAAAGATGAGCACGCCGAAGAAACCGGCCTCGAGCATAAAGGCCGTAAAGGTCTCGTACATCAAAAGCGGGCCCTGGATCGGCCCGGACATCTTGGATAGCACGCTCCAGTTCGTGCCGAACTGGAATGCCATCACGATCCCGGACACCACGCCCAATCCAAATGCCACACCGAAAATCTTCAGCCAGAATTCGAAGATCACGCGATAGGCCTGACGGCCGGTCGCAAGACACAAGACTTCGAGGACGGTCAGCCAGGCCGCCAAGCCGATCGTGAAGGATGGAAAGATGATATGGAACGTGATGGTAAAGGCGAATTGAATTCGCGACAGGAGAAGCGCTGTCATATCCATTGCAATTCTCCTGGCCTAGGCCCGTCGCAATAACCGGATGCCCTTGGCTCGCGAAGTCGATCGTGGCCGACGACTAGGGCAACTGTTTGAAGGTAGCGACGGGACGCCCGAGGACTATTAAATTCGCCGTTAGGCTCTAAAACTCCAAGCTAGAGCGCGGGTCCAGTGTGCTCTTAGTCCTCTGTGTGGCGTCACGCTGCGACGCTGCGTGCCGGCGGGGCCATGAATTCAGGGCCGACCGGATCGGTGATGGTTTCGCGCAGGATCCGATCGATCTCGGCTTTGGCCGACGCATTGAGCGACCAGCCCGTCACCTCGTCGACCGGCTGCAACTGATCGGGATGACGCGCCCCCCACAATGCCGTGGTGATGCCCTGGTCGAGCATCCAGCGGACCGCCAGGTTAATAACGCGCTTGCCGAAGCGTTGCGCGAGGCGATCGAGCTGGGCAACGGCGGCCAAATACTGTGCAAACCGAGGCTGGAGAAACTTCGGGTCGGTGCGCCTGAGATCGTCGCCATCGAAAGCGGTATTCGCCTGCATTCGCCCGGACAGGAGGCCCCGGCACAGCGCTCCATATCCCAGCATCGAGATTTTATTCTTTCGGCAATAGGGCAGAAGGTCGGTCTCGATGCCGCGTTCGAACAGATTGTACGGCGGCTGCAGCACGTGCAGCGGCGCGACGCGGCGAAACCGCTCCATCTGGAGAACCGAGAAGTTGCTCACGCCGATGGCGCGGATCTTGCCCTGCGCCAACAACATGAGCATCGCATCCGCCGTTTCCTCGATCGTCACCAATGGATCGGGCCAATGAACCTGATAGATGTCGATGTAATCGGTTCGAAGCCTGCGCAGCGAATCCTCAACCTCCCGCAGGATACGGGCGCGGCTGGCATTGCGAGACACTTTTCCACCGTCCCATTGCAGTCCGGCCTTGGTGGCAATCAGCACATCCGAACGCACCCGGCCTTCGGCGATCGCCTTACCCACGATTTCCTCGGAACGGCCAAATCCATAGACCGGCGCGGTGTCGACAATGTTGATGCCATGCTCGAATGCGGCCCGGATAGTAGCGATCGATTCGGCTTCGTCGGTTCCGCCCCACATCCACCCGCCGATCGCCCACGTGCCAATCGCGACCGGCGATACCTTGAGCGACGTGCCGGGAATGTTGGCAAGCTCCATTCTCGTTTTGAGAGCTTCTGCTTGATCGGCCATGATCCTGTTCCTTCTTCGAGTGCGTGCGCCTTAGGGAGCGTGAGCGGGGGTTCGCCGTAACCGCGCGCGATTCCCGTGATCAAGCGGTCCCTGACCACGCCCACCGACGGCATCGGGACGCCCGCCTTCTCTGCTTCCGCAAGCGCCAGGCGCACATCCTTGAGTACGAGGGGCAAAACAAATCCAGCCGCGTAGGTCTGCCGGGCGATCTTGTCACCGTAGATCTTGTGCGCGCGCCCGCCGAACATCGTGCTCGTCATGATGTCGATGAAAGGCTGTGGATCGAGCCCACGCTTTCGGACCACGGCAACGACTTCTCCGAGCATCTCCAGCGCCGTCGCGCTCATCATATTGCCGAGCAATTTGAAGAGGTTTGCGTCTTGCGGGTCGGCACCGATCACAAATGTCCTTTGTCCAAGGTTGTCGAGGATCGGCTGGCAGCGCTCGACATCGGCGGGAACGCCAGCGGCGACGATGAACAACTGGCGCGCCTTGGCAGCATCCGGATTCCCGAACACCGGCGCAGCTACATAACCTTGTCCGTTGCGCGCATGCTCGCTCGCCAGGAGCGACGCAGCCGCCGTGCTAATCGTGCTCATCGACAGATGGATTGCGCCGGGCATCAAACCCGCGGCCAGACCGTCGAGACCGATGTCCCTGCGACCGAACACGATTTCGCGCACGGCATCGTCGTCCGGCAACATGCTGATGACAACCTTGCAGTCGAGCAGATCGCCGATATCGGTCGTCGGTCTGAGACCGAGTGCCTCAAGCCTGCCGATCTGGTCCGGGCGGCGGACATAGGCGATCACCCGTCGCCCGGCGGCTGCGAGGTTCGCGGCCATCGCCGTTCCCATGTTACCAAGCCCGACAAAGCCGATTTCGCCCACGACCGGCCGGTCACCAGCGGATCCAGCGTCGCCTCGCTGGCCAGGCAGATTCCCGGATGCACTTGCGAAGGCAAGAGGAGAGCTTGGCTCGTGCTTGGACATGGCGGCTCCTGGCCGGCCGCAGCCGCACCTTTTGATGCGCACCTTGCGACGGACACATCCCGTTATCTGGCGACGAGCGCATCTCGCCCTTGTCTCAACTTGCCGCGCTCTTGAGTTTTCTTGCTTGGATTTCCTGCACGTGCGCGACGCACGCCGCTTGAGGTTCTCGCACGCCAGCCTCGAGTAAAATCGAATTTAGTTATCTGAACGGCAATTTAATGGTGCCGACAATTCATAGGCTTACTCTCGCCTTTGACTTCGACTGTCGTAACGCCCGGTGGGAAAAATGCTGGCCGAGGACAAGAGTCAATGCCCGCATCAGGAGAGCAACAATGAGTGGTGTCGGCATCGGCCCTTCTGGTTTTCCTTCCTCCCCTCGGCCGATTGTTGAAATTTCCCCGCCCGATATCGCTCGTCGCCGACTGGCGAATTGGGGCGCAATACAGGCAGACAACGTAAGGGTAACCCGCCGCGAGACTTTCGAGGATGGCTTTCAAGCACGACGACATTTGCTGATCGCTTACGAACGCGCAGAACGACACGACGGCGAGACGCTAATCGAGGGCCTGCCAAAGTCGACCTTGCGCGAGTTCAATTGCAAGCTCAGCTTCGTGCCTGCCGGACATCGGTTCTACGGATGGCAGACGCCGCGGGTGCTGACGCGCGTCACTTATTTCTATATCGATTTGCTGGATCGACTATTTGATCCAGGATCCGGCATCGCCTGTCCCGCGATCAGCCCACGCCTGTTCTTCTTCGATCAAGCCGTCTGGGACACCGCGCTCAAGCTCAAGGCCGAGGTCGGGAATTCCGACCCGTGGAGCCGCGAATATGCCGAGGCCTTGGGCCTCGTGCTGATGCACGAGCTCGTCCGATTGGAACGAACGGCACCCGCGGCGGCGAGACCGGTTCGCGGCGGCTTGCCTGCATGGCAGCAGAAACGGGTGGCCGAATTCATCGAGGAGCATCTCACGGAGGAAATTTCGCTGACGGCTCTCGCAGAACTCGTCGATCTGAGCCTTTATCACTTTGCGCGCGCCTTCACGCAATCCTTCGGCGCTCCTCCGCATCGTTACCATATGGCCCGCCGAATGGATCGCGCCAAGAGCCTATTGCAGAGGCCGGCGCTCTCAGTGACGCAGATCGGCGCCCGGATTGGCTTTCGCGAAACGAGTTCGTTTACGAGGGCATTTCGTAAATGCACCGGACTGACGCCGACCGAATATCGCCGTCACCGGGAGGATTAAAGTCTCCAGCCACAAACCGATCTTCGGTAGCTGAGTGCGCGCCGCCTGAGCCGGAGCTTGGCGGCGCGCGGCCGTGTCGAGAACATCAAGCGTCAATCGTTCGATTTCGGCCCGCCATGATAACGATACGCATTGGGCTCGGCTGTCTCCGTCGCGACAGTCCGATCGAAAGCATTGACGGCGTAGACCGCTTGCTCGGCCGAAGGACTGGCCGCTTTGGGCTCGTACCACGCGTTCGGTGCGGCCGTTTGAGCCAGCGCCTGGCCTGAAATCGTCATCAGCATCGCTATCGATGCGGCTAAAGCGAGATTTTTCGTCATTGTTCTGTTTCCTTGTTGTTCGCAATTCCCAATCGCTGGGAATGCGCATCCGGGCATCTGGAACGCCCAAGCACGTGCAGGTGATGTGGGGTTCGCAATCCGCCGACGCAATTAAATTGCACTTTACAAGGCACCTCGTTGCGGAGACGTGAACGCTCGGCTGACAATTTCAACGGCCAAAGTGGTTTTCATAAAAAAGGATTTATTGGTCTCGAAAGATCCTGCTGCCTATCTCTCTAAAGACAACAAACCAGAGACGATAGACATGACGATTATCGCCGGAAGACGGAGCGTCTTGAGGACGGTCGCTTTGACCGTGGCCACGGGCGCGATCGGTCTTGCATCGGCGGCGGCCAAGCCCGCTGCAGCGGCGGCCAAGTCCGCATTGACGCCCGCCGGTGTCACACATCTTGACGCGTTGATGAAGCGTCTCGCGCAGGCGCCTCGCCGTCGCGATTTCAAGACCGTACCGATGATCCTGGACCATCCAGAGCAATGGGATCACGAAGCATTGACCGAAGTGCTTACGTACCAGCCCGCGGCCAAGCAGGCATGGGACAATACCGACATTGCAGGTCCCTGGCTGAACATGATGCGCAATGCGCTCAACACGCAGATCTGGTCGTTCAAACATCCGGATTTTCTCGCTGTTTCGGTTACGCATGGTACAGCAGATCTTGCGCTCTACGATCAGACCATCTGGGACAAGTATCAGCTCACGAGTTTGGCCGGCGACGAATTCAAGACCAATACGCTGATCGTCGAGCGGAAAGCGGCGGCTGCTGATCCCGCGAACTATGAGGATCAGGCGGGACCCTTCTCCGGCGATGACAATTCCATCCCTGCGCTGATGCGGCGTGGCGTTGTTTTCATGTCCTGTCACAATGCGATTTGGGAACAAGCAGGCGCTCTCATCAAAACCGACATCAACCCCGACAAGCTCTCGCATGCTGCGCTTGCGGCGGAATTGACCAACCATCTGGTGGACGGCGTCGTTCTAATTCCCGGCGCGGGCGGCACGCTGCTCGAACTACAACAGGTCGGTTTTCACTACGCATAACAACGCCGAACTCCCACACGGATCCATTCAGCGGAATAGGTGGAAAAAGGGGAGCACGTCACTCTCTCCTTTTAGAAGGAGGCGCATTCATCTGAACGTGCTTCCAGTTTTCACTCGCCGGTTCACACGGACAACCGATCTCGACCACGCACCCGGACCCTGGACGGATCGTGAAACGGAAGTCGTGCAACTTTACAATAGCGGCCACGAGGTTAAGGCCAAGACCCAAGCCTGATGTGTGTCGTACTTTATCCGACCGGTAGAAACGACGGAGGACAGCGTGACGTTCGCGTTCGCTTATGCCGGAACCGGTGTCTCTCACGCGCACGATATTTTCGCGGTTGCCCTGAAAGAGTCCAATTTCCACCTGCCCCCCGGCGGGCGTATATTTGATGGCGTTGTCGACGAGATTGGCGACTGCCTCGATCAGCAGGTCCCGGTCGCCATGCACGCTTAGCTCGTGTGGCGCGTGGATCAGGAGAGTAATCCCCTTGTCCTCCGCTATTGGCTCGTACATGTCAGCCACTTCGCGGACGAGATCCGCGAGCGCTACTTTGCCAAAGCCAGCCGATCGCTGGCTTTTCTCGATTTCCGTTAGTCGCAAAATGGCGGCAATAATGGAAAGCGACTGGTCGAGTGCCTCTATCGTTCTGTCTGCAACCATCTGGAACTGTTCAAGCGTCCTGGCGCCGGAGCGGCCGCGCTCAAGGATCAGCCGCGCACGGGTAAGCGGCGTACGCAGATCATGGGCGATGTCACTGCCGACGCCTGCAAGGGATTGGATGAGAGTTTCCATCTCGTCGAGCATGCCATTGACGATCATCGCAAGTTTGGAGAAGGGATCATGAGCGTTGCGATGTGGGAGTCGTTCACGCAGGTTGCCGGCGACGATACGCTGAACGCGCTCGTTGACCTCGACAATACGCTGGCGGGCACGAGCGCTCAGTACCACACCGACCGCAATGCAAACAAGCACGGCGGGAATTAGACCAAGCGCGAGCGCCCGACCAACGACGTGCGCGATCTCGGTGACTTCGTCGATGTTTCGTCCGATCGCCAGCACGTCGCCGGTGGGCAATGTCAGCGCGATCAGGCGGGCCGCCTGTTTCTCGCCGCCACTTTCGTCGACCCTGTCGACCACGGCACTCTGTATCGTGCCATCGGTCTTAAGATCGGGCGGCAGGCTTTTCAGGTTACCCGCGATCCTGCGGCCGTTGGGGCCAAACAATCCCGCGAGCCGAACGCGGCGCGGATCCTGTTTCAGATGCTCGTCGATCGCGTCCAGCCTGCGCTCGGGCGACAAGTGCGCGGAGAAAACTATTTGCGAGGCGATCATACGATCCGATTGCGCCGTCAGGTCAGCCTTGGTCTTGAGGTAGACAAAGCCGAGCAACGCAACGATAAAGCCCGCGAATAACCCGGCCACCAGCAAAGTCCACTGCAGTGTCGTCGAGCGCGCGAGCTCAGGCAATTGCATAAGGTTGCTCCGCCGAGAGATTACAGAGGCGCTCCAGGTTTCTTGTTGCCTTTGGGGGATACCTGAGAGGCTTGTGGCAGAGTTCGTCAACGTGAACTCTTCGCCTTGACTCGTTTGGCCTGCACCCATCCGGCGCCTCCCTGGGTCCAGTCAAGGTCAGGGTAGTTTGATCAGGGAAATGGCTCGATCCTACAGAGGTTGTTTCGAATATCGTATTGGTTTGGGAGGACCCATACCTTGGTTTAGCCGCGGCAGAACGCGCTCCAATGGCGGTCGAAAAGACGCCGTAGCCGGCGTCAGAGACAACGCGCCGGCATTCATCGCCTCACTTGCCGGCACTACCGCGATTTCGACACACTGCGGTTTCGATGCAGCCAATCAAGACAGGTCCAGCGAAAGGTTTGGCCAGGAAGCAAATGGCTCCGGCCCTCAGCGCCCGGGCACGGACGCTCTCATCGGGAAAAGCCGTAATAAAAATAAATGGCACTTCGTTGCCCTGCGTACGCACATGCGTCAGCAGGTCCAAACCGCTCATGCCAGACATCTGCACATCCGCAACGACACACGAGGAGTCGTCCGGGTAAGCCGACTGCAAGAAGTCCTCGGCCGACGCAAATGTATGGACCATGTATCCATGCGAGCTGAGGAGATTGGTGGTCGCTGCGCGGACGGATGCATCGTCGTCAATAACTGAAATCACCGAAAGCGCTGACAAGACGGGCCTTTCCTAACGCGGGAGCAAGGCGTTCACCTTGGTACGCCCCAACCCAAAATGGGCTACCAATCAGGATCCCAAAATCATACTTAGGTTTGTAAACCCAATAACTTGATGCACTGAGCCGACAAAAATCGGCGGCATCCGAATTGGGGGTGTAAAATTATACTTACCGCTAGGGCTTGTTGCGACGAATTCCGAGGGCTTCGGTCTTTCTCACCAGATCGGCCAACGACCTCGCGCCCATTTTCTTCATAATGTGCCCCCGATGGATCTTCACGGT
>WNFF01000593.1_pt1 | contig 39956 bp, 38 predicted proteins | sample 5400441 | NCBI WGS metagenome assembly WNFF01 (sample SAMN13153345, study PRJNA577476) | soil metagenome | isolation source: 120 cm saprolite under Douglas fir tree site 2 hole 3 replicate 1 | place: USA:California | collected 2015-04-18
CAGATCCCGGTGCGGCCCAAGATCGGGCTGTCCTTCGCCACGGGGTTGCGCCACATCGTGCGCCAGGACCCGGACGTCATCATGGTCGGCGAGATCCGTGACCTCGAGACAGCCGAGATCTCCATCCAGGCAGCCTTGACCGGGCACCTGGTCTTCTCGACCCTGCATACCAATGACGCGCCCAGCGCGGTCACCCGGCTCCAGGACATGGGGGCCGAGGCCTACCTCGTGGCCTCCGTCCTGAACGGGGTGCTGGCCCAGCGGCTCGTGCGGCGGATCTGCCCCGCCTGTCGGGCGCCGTACCAGGCCGATCCGGGCGACCTCCTCGCCCTCGGCGTCACCGACGCCACGGGCGTCGAGCTCTGGAGTGGCAAGGGCTGCGACGACTGCCGCGGCACCGGGTACCGGGGCCGCACGGGCATCTACGAGCTCTTCGTGATCAACGAGGAAGCCCGGGGCCTCATCCTGAGCAAGAAGCCTTCGGGAGTGATCCGGCGCCATGCCATCGAGCACGGGATGATCGGCTTGCGTGACGATGGCTGGGTCAAAGCTCGGGCGGGCATCACCACGGTCGAAGAGATCCTGCGGGTCACGCAGGAAGACACCTAGGTGCGTTGTCCGAAATGCAGCTCGATTCTCTCTGCCCCGTTGAGGGGCCACCGAGAGAGGCGCCGGCGTGCCGATCTTCGCGTATAAGGCTGCGGATCAGCGGGGGCAGACCATAGATGGCGTGATGGAGGCCGCCGATGCCCGCAGCGTCGTCGAGCGGCTCCAGCACGACGCGTATTTCCCCATCCAGGTCAGGGCCCAGGACGAGCGGGCGGGCCTTGGCAGCTTCACCTGGCCCATCCTTCGGCAGCGCCGCGTCGGGGGCCGCGAGCTCGTCGCCTTCACCCAGCAGCTGGCCACGCTCCTCGAAGCGGGCCTCCCCCTCGACCGCGCGCTCGCCATCCAGGAAGAGCTGACGCCCAACCCACGGCTCCGCGCCATCACGGCCCATGTCCTGCGCAGCGTTCGCGCAGGCTCCTCGCTGGGCGAGGCGCTCGCCGAGCACCACCCTCGCCCCTTCTCCCGCCTTTACATCAACATGGTGCGGGCGGGGGAGCGGGGCGGGGTTCTCGAGTCCACCCTCCGGCGGCTGGCGGAATTTCTCGAGGAAGCCCAGGAGTTCCGCGACACCCTTGTCTCGGCCATGATCTATCCGAGCCTCCTGGCCTGTGTCGGCGGCGCTGCCGTGGTCTTCCTGATGACCTTCGTCATCCCACGCTTCGCGGATATCTTCCGCGATCTCGGCAGCACGATTCCCTGGCCCACCCAGGTTCTCCTCTCGCTGAGCGCCTGGCTCAGGCAGTACTGGTGGGCCCTGGCGGGGGCGGGTCTCGCCATCGCGCTTGCCCTCCGCATCTGGATGGCCACCGCGGCGGGCCGGCTCCAGGCCGACGGGTTCCTGATCAGGCTTCCCGTGCTCGGCCTCGTCATCGTGCAGACGGAGGTGGCCCGCTTCGCTCGGATCACGGGCACCCTCCTCAAGAGCGGCGTGCCCATGCTGTCAGCGCTGGGCGTCGTCAAGGACATGATGGGCAACCAGGTCATCGCGCGAGCCGTGGAGAGCCTGGCGGAGGGGGCGCGGCGCGGCGCCGGTCTTTCCAAGCCCATGGAGGATACGCGCGCCTTTCCCCCGCTCGCCGTCCACATGGTGCGGGTGGGCGAAGAGACCGGGCGGATCGAGGAGATGCTGCTCAAGGTCGGCGCGACCTTCGAGACCGATACGCGCAAGCTGGTCAAGCGCCTCATCGCTCTCGTCGAGCCGTGCATCATCCTCACCATGGGGCTCGTGGTGGGCTTCATCGTGGTCGCCATGCTCATGGCCATCCTCTCCATCACCGACATTCCATTTTGATCCCGCCCCGCGTGTTGACGCGACGCCTGGGAAGCGGCAATACTCTCGACCACATGACCGTGTCGGAGACCGCGCGTCGACGACTGCGCGCATGCGGAGCGTTTCTCGACAATTCGCGCGGCTTCTCCCTGATCGAGCTGCTCGTGGTCATCATCATCCTCGGGCTGCTCGCCGGCCTCGTGGGGCCGAGGCTCTTCAGTCGCGTGGGCCAGTCCAAGCAGGCCGCGGCGCGCGCCCAGATCGAGCTCTTCGGCGCGGCCCTCGACCAGTACCGCTTAGATGTCGGCGCCTATCCCGCCGCGGCCGCCGGTCTCGAGGCGCTCGTCCGGAACCCCAACGTCTCCAACTGGAGCGGCCCCTATCTCAAGAAGAACCTCGTGCCCCTGGACCCCTGGGGCAAGCCCTACCAGTACAAGTGCTGCCCGGGAGAGCATGGTGATTTCGACATCTGGAGTCTGGGCGCCGACGGCGCCCCCGGCGGCGACGGCGAGAATGCCGACGTGACGTCCTGGTCGACCAAGTGAAGCGCGGCTTCACGCTCATCGAGGTGGCCGTGACCCTCCTCGTCATCGCCTTGGCCGTCGGGGTGGCGGCACCCTCCATCTCGCGCGGGCTCGACGGATTGCGCGCGCGCGCCGAAGCGGCGGGCATCGCGACGTTCCTGCGCGCGGCGCGCGAGCAGGCCATCACGCATCGCCGGGCCTACGAGGTGCGCGTGAGGCCTGACGAAGGTCTCCTGGAGCTCCGCAGCGGCGACGCGGTGCCCAGGAAGCGGCACCTCGCCTCCGGGGTGCGCGTCACCTCCGATCCGCCCTCGGCCCAGGTCATCAGCTTCCTGCCCCAGGGCATCACGAGCGGCGGCCGGCTCCGCGTCGAGATCCCGGGGCGCCGCGGATACCTGATCACTCTGGATCCGTTGACGGGCCGGGTCTCCACCCAGCGTCTGGACCTATGAGCGGGCGAGCGAGCGGGGGGTTCACGCTGCTGGAAGTCGTGGTGGCCATGGTCATCTTGAGCGTGGCCGTGGTCACGCTCATCCAGCTCGCCTCGCAGAGCCTGAGGCTGCTCAAGCTCTCGAGCGATCACCAGGACGCCACCATCCTTGCCGATCGGCTCGTGCGTGCCGCCGACCCCCTCACGGAGGGCGTGGAGAGCGGCCAGGACGGTCAATTCACCTGGGATCGCCGAGTGCGTGCCGTCGCCGTTCCGGGCGAGCTCTTGCCCACCATCGGCCCGGCGCCGCGGCTCCTCTCCCTCGTGGTCGCCGTCCGTTGGGGGACCGGGCGCACGGTGGAGATGTCGACGCTTCGTCTCGCTCAAGGCTCGGCCGTCGCACCATGACGCGCGCGCGCCGCCGGGGCTTCACGCTCATCGAGGTGGTCATCGCGCTGACCATCGTGGCCACGCTGCTCGTCGTCATGTTCTCGAGCCTGCGCGTGGGGCTGGCGGCCTGGCAGCGCGGCGACGAGCGGGCCGAGCTCCTCGAGCGCACGCGAAGCCTGAACCGGGTCCTGGCGCGCGCGATGAATGCCACCTCTTCGTATCAGAAGCCGGCCACGGCGCGGGAGCCCGCGCGCCTGCTCTTCGAAGGAGAGCCCGACCGCCTGGCCTTCGTGACCGCGGCTGCGCCGTTCCCCACGGCGGCGCCCATAGCCTTCACGGCGGTGACGCTCTCGCACGATGCCGGCTCCGGACTGGCCATACGCCAGAAGCCTCTCCCGAACGACGATGCGTTCGAGCGGCTGCTTCCCGTGGTCGTGGACGCCACCGTGGCCGCCGTGAAGTTCCGCTATCTCCGAGCTTCCGATCGCGTGTGGACCGATCGCTGGGAGGCCGCGACCGAGAACACGCTGCCCGCGGCCGTCGAGGTGACGCTGACCGTGATGCGTCGCGGGCAGAGCGTCGAGCATCCGCCCCTCATCGTCCCCCTCCCCGTGACGGGCCCATGAGAGATCAGCGCGGTTTCGCCCTCCTGGCCGTCATGCTCGTGCTCGCCCTCCTCGGGGTGGTGGTCACCGAGCTCTCCGTGTCCATGCGGCTCGAAGCCTCGATGGTGCGCTCCCACAAGGAGAGCGTCCAGGCCACCCATCTCGCGGAGGCGGCCGTCCACCAGGCCATGCGTGAGATCCTGGGACCGGGCAACATCCAGGCGCTGGACCGGGACGGCGCGCTCGTCTTCCTGCGAGCCGGCGACGGGGCGGGGCTGCCCGTGCGTCTTCCGAGGCTGCCCCGCGAGGGGGTAGCCCTTGGCGCCGGCGAGTTCTCCTACCGGATCAGCGACGAGGAGTCTCGCATCAACCTCAACAACGCACCGCCCGACCGGATCGATCGGCTGCTCAGCGCGGCCGGCCTCGACAAGCCGACGCGGGACATCATCAACGACTCTCTCCAGGACTGGAAGGACCCCGATGACCTCCGCCGTCTCAACGGCGCGGAGAGCGAGGACTTCTACCTCAAGCTGCCTGTGCCGTATCGCGCGCGCAATGGCCCGCTCCAGGACACGGCAGAGCTGCTCCAGATCCGCGGCGTGACTCGCGAGATATACCAGGGCGCGCCGAGACAGCCCGGCCTCGCCGATCTCGTCACCGTGACGGCCGGCCCCGGCACCGCCAACATGAACACGGCCCCCGAGCCCGTACTCAGAGCGCTCGGCTTCCTGGATGCCGAGCTCTCGGACATCACGGGAAACCGCATGGCCAATCCCTATACCGCCGTCCCCGCGCGCTACGGCGGCCGCGGCCTCGCGGTGGGCAGCGCCACGTTCAGGATCGAGGCGGAAGGCCGCGTGAGCGGCGAGCCGCGGGCCCGCATCGTCGCGATCGTCCAGCGGCGGGCGGGCACCCCCACCGGCAATTCGCCCCCCGGTATGCGCGTGGCCATTCTCTCCTGGCGGCCGGCCGAGCCATGAAGCCCCGCGCGGGTCTCTTGATGGACGAGGGTCGGCTGACCTTGGCCGTGGTCTCCGCGGGTGGCGATCTCGAATGCGTCGCGATCGACCCGGGCGACAACCCGGGCGCGCAGCTGGCCGGCGAGCTCGACCGTCAGGGTTACAAGCGGCGCCGGCTTCGGGTGGGGCTCGACCGGAACCTCGTGGTGGTGAAGGAACTGGAAATGCCGCGCGTCGGCGGCGGCTCCAGCTTCGGCCAGATGGTCCGCTTCGAGCTCGAGCTCTACGTTCCCTTCTCCCCGGAGCACATGGCGAGCGACTGGAGCGTCAATCCGGGAAGGGCCAACGTCCCGCTTCGGGTCCTCGTCGGCGCCTGCGAGTCGCGCACGCTCGATCAGGCTCTCCGGCTCGTCAACGAGGCGCGGCGCCGTCCTCGGTCGGTATCCGTCGCCTGCCACGACCTGCGCGCGCTCTTGTCCCGCAAGATCGAGCCCAAGCGCGCCGTGTGGGCGCATCGACATGACGGGCGCACCGACCTGGTGTTCTTCGGCCGCGGGCTCGTGCGCTCCAGTCGATCCGTGCCCGCGGAGACGCCGCAGGAGCTCGTCCGTGAAATCCAGCGCACCCTTCTGCTCCTTCAGTGGCGTGACTGCCAGGCCCTGTGGATCTCCGGCGACGAGACCGAGCGCTTCCTCTCGGCCCCCGCCCTCTTCGACCTCGGCATGGCGGTCTCCGAGCCCCCGTATGCGCCCGAGGTTCAGGAGATTGTCGACCACGTGCCGGAAACCGGGCGCGGCGCCGCGCTCCTCGCCCTGGCCGTTGCCCTCGGCTCCTCCCATCCGCGAATCAATCTCTTGCCGCGCGCGCTCAGACCGCACGAGGCCTCGCGCGGCCAGCTCGTCACGGCGGTCATGGTCGGCCTCACCCTGCTTCTCGGCGTGGGGCTCCTGGGCGCGCAGGTCTATCAGCGCGACCGCTATGTGCAGAGCCTCTCGCAAGAGATCCGACGGCTGGATCCCGAGGTCAAGGTCGTCGAGCGCCTCGCCACCCAGGTGGCGCAGAAGAGGAAGCTCGTCTCGGCGCTCGCGGGCGTGGAGGCCAACGGCATGCGCGTCCTGCCTTTCCTGCGCGATCTGACCGAGCTGCTGCCCCAGGACGCCTGGCTCCAGGCGCTGAGCCTGGAGCCCCAGGGCGTGGAGCTCATCGGGCAGGCGGACGGGGCGAGCCAGCTCATCCAGAAGCTCGAGGCCTCGCCCTGGCTCGAGCGCGTCGAATTCACCTCGCCGGTGACCAAGACGCAGAGCAAGGACCAGTTCCGTCTGCGGGCGAGCTGGGAGCGGCGCTAGCATGGCCACCCTGAGCCGGCGGGAGCGCACCCTGGTTGGATTGGCCGTGGGGGCCTTGCTGATCATTGCCGCGTACCTCTACGTCATCGAGCCGCTCGTGACGAGGAGCCGCGAGCTGGCCGAGCTGGCGCCCGCGCGAGAAGCGACGCTCGAGGCCCGTCGGCGGTTGATCGCCCAGCGTCCGCGCCTGACCCAGGAGCTGGCGCTCGCCCAGCAGGGATTCGAGGCGCAGGCCGCGAGGCTCTTGCCCGGGCCGACCCCGCCGCTGGCCGCCTCGGAGCTGCAGAGGCTCGTCAAGGAGGTCGCGGCCTCGGCGAACGCGGACGTGCGCAGCGAGCGCGTCCTCCCGCCCGCGGACCTGGCCGGACTGCAGGAAGTGCCCCTCGAGCTGACGGTGGCAGGCAATGTCCGGGAGACCATGGCCCTCCTCTACCAGATCGAGCGGACAAGCCGGCTTCTCACGGTCAAAGAGGTGAAGATCCGGGTCGTGGCCGTCGGGCAGCCTCGAGAGCTCTTGACCACGCTCACCGTGGCGGGGTATCTGCTGTCGCCCGGAGCCGGGGGAGGCCGCTAGCCATGTCGCGACGGCTCCTCGCCCTCAACGTCGTGCTCGGCATCGTGAGCGTCGCGCTCCTGGCGGGTACCGTGCGCACGCTCATCGTGAGACGCCCGCTGCCACCTCCGGCGGCGGCGCGCGCGATGACGGCGCCGGCGTCGACTGCGGCAGCTCCAACCGCGGATGCCGGCCTGTCGAGCTACGCGGTGATCGCCTCCCGCAATCTCTTCAATCCGGCTCGCAGCGAGACGGCGGTGGCGGTGGCGCCGATGAGCAAGCCCATTCTTCATGGCGTCGTCATCGACGGCTCCAAGAGTCGGGCATTCCTCGAGGACCCCACGGCCAAGCGAGTCGTGGGGTACTCCGTGGGCGATGTGATCGGCGGCGGAAAGATCCAGCGAATCACCGATGACAAGGTGGTGATCCTGCGGCCCGAAGGGCCCCTCGAAGTTCTGCTGCAGGATCCCTCCAAGCCTCGGCCCAGCCCGACGGCCGCGGCGCCCACGCCGGGGTCGCCGGCAACGCCCCCGGGCGCCGCGGCCCCGCAGACGCCGCCGACCGTGCAGGTCCCGACCTCGCCCCAGTCCCCGATCATCGGGCCGCCGCCGACCGGTCCCGACTCACCCCCGCTCAGGCGCCGCCTTCGAGGACAGGGCAATGACTAGCTCGCGATCCCTCGCGTGGCTCCTGGTCGCCGTCGTCGCCCTCGGCGCCTGCACCTCGGCAAGCTCGCGGCGACCCGGCAAGCCCGCCGGCGCCGCTCCGTCTTCCACCCGGGTCGATGTGCGCGCCGAGCCTGTCCCGCCTCCCGCGGTGGCGCCGCTGCCGTCGCCCACGTCGCCCCCGCCGCCGTCGGCGGCCGCGCCGGCGCCTTCCCTGTCCCTGGGCCGCGTGCGTCCGCCCGAGCCGACGCCGCCCGCGACGGCCGCCGTGGTCGTTCCTCCCGCGTCGCCACCTTCGACGCCACCTTCGACGGGGCCGTCCCGCAGCATCGTGTTCAACTTCGACAACGCGGACGTCGAGGTGGTGATCCAGGCCGCCGCGGAGATCGTGGGCTTCAACTACGTGCTCGCGCCGGCCGCGCGGGGGCGGAAGGTGACCATCCAGACCATCGGCAAGATCGCCAGCGACGACGTCTTCAACGTGCTGCTCACCATCCTCGACGTCAATGGCCTGGCCGCCGTCAAGTCGGGCAATCTCTACCGCATCATCCCGAAGGAGGGCGCGCCCCAGTCCTCGATCCGGACCGTGGTCGGCCGCGAGGCGGATCCCTCACGCAGCGGCGACGAGGTGCTGACCCAGCTCGTCCCCCTCAAGTACATCAGCGCGGTGGACGCGGTGAATCTCCTCCGTCCATTCGTGCCCCAGCAGGGCAGCATCTCGGCGCATCGCGAGACGAACCTGCTCATCATCACCGACACGGCCGCCAACATCCGCCGCGTGCTCGACATCGTCAAGCTCGTCGACGTGGAAGTGGCGGTGGACGAGCTGCAGATCATTCCCATCCGCAATGCCGATGCCCAGGAGCTGGCCCAGCTCCTCAACCAGATGTTCGCGAGCGGGAGGCTCCGCTCGGGCGTGGGCGTAGTGACGCCGGGGGCGCCCCCACCGCCCCCGGTCCCGCCGCTTCCCGGCGCCGCGCCCCTGCCCGCGACGCCGCCCGCGACGACCCCGAGCGCGGACCGCCCGCTCATCGTGGCCGAGCGGCGCTCGAATTCGCTCGTCATCCACGCCCGCAAGCCGGAGCTGGAAACCATCGCCAAGCTGATCGAGAAGCTCGACGTCGACATCTATGGCGGCCAGCGCGTCTTCATCTACTTCGTCGAGAACACCAAGGCCAAGGACCTCGCGGCCACGCTGGATGCCATCTACGGTCGGTCCGGCCGGACGGGCGCCCAGACCACGCAGCCCCGCGTGCCGTCGCAGACGCCGGGCGGGCTCTCGAGCGGCGGGCTGACCACACCGCCCTCGCCGCCTCCGATCCTCCCCGTGCCCGCGCTGCCCGGGGTGCCTGGGCTGCCCGGCGAAGTCGCCACGCCCGTCACCGAGCTCCGCTTCATCGCCGACGAGGTCACCAACGCGATCATCGTGACCACGTACCCGCGTCTGTGGCGCGACATCGAGGAGACCATCAAGAAGCTCGACCGCATGGCCCGCCAGGTGCTCATCGAGGTGCTGGCCGCCGAGGTGACGCTGACCGACGACACCAAGCTCGGCATCGAGTGGGCCGTCCGGTCGGGAAAGTTCGACATCAGCAATACCCAGACGGGCATCCTGCCGTCGCGGCCGCCTCAGGGGTTGATTCCCGGCGGGGGCAGCCTGGGGGGCGGCGCCGTGCCCCTCGGCTTCAACGTCTTCACCTTCGCTGCGGGCGAGTTCCTGGCCGCCCTCAACGCGCTGGCCACCGAGAACAAGGTCAACGTGCTCTCGAGCCCGTCCATCATGACGAGCGAGAACAAGAAGGCCATCATCAACGTCTCGACCTCGGTGCCCATCGTCACCAGCCAGCAGGTGCCGGTGGCCTCGGGAGGCGGCACGGCCAACTCCATCACCCAGACCGTCGAGTACAAGGACGCGGGCATCATCCTGACCGTCACCCCGCGCATCGGCGAGCAGGGCACGGTAGCCCTCGACGTCAAGCAGGAGGTCAACGAGGTGGGGACGCCGGAGCCCCCGCCCATCAATTCGCCGCGCTTCACCAAGCGCGAGGCCGAGACCTCGGTCGTCCTGCTCAACAACCAGACCCTGGTCCTGGGCGGCCTCATCCAGAACAAGCGCACCTACATCAAGACGGGCATCCCGTTGCTCAACCGCATTCCGGTGCTGGGCTATCTCTTCGGGTCCACCGAGGAGAAGATCGAGAAGACCGAGCTGCTGCTCCTCATCACCCCGCGTGTGATCGGCACGGCCGTGGACGCGGCCCGGATCACGGAGCAGATGCGGCGCGCCACGCCAGAGCTCGAAGAGTCGATTCGCCGGGCCCCCCGCCTGCCGCCACCGACTTCCGTCCCGCCCGCCTTTGTTCCGCCCCCGCCCGCCTCGGTTCCGACCCCGTCTCGCTGATCGCGAGTCGTGGTCGCTCGCGTCGCCGAGTGGGCCTGATCGGTCGCTACCTCAAGCCGTCCTCGATCTGGGCGATGCGGCGCATGATTTCATCGGCGTTCTCGATGGCGATGAAGCCAGGGAGCCGGCGCCTGTCTCCCCGGCCCTACCACCCCCACGTGTCGAAGAACCTCCAGAATCCCTTCTGGATGGCGGGATCGGCATCGCCGAAGACGATGTTGCCGATGCTTCCGTCCACCAGCCAGAGACTCGTCTGAGGCACGCGGCGCAGGTCGATGGTGGTCACCGTGGGACCGTCGGCGCCCGAGACGATGAACGCCCTCGCGTTGGTGAGATAGTACGCGGTGTTGCCGAGCTGCTTGATCGCGCGGCGCCGCCTCCCGAACGACAGCACGTAGCCCATCCCGGCGAAGAAGAGCCCGAAGACAGCGAAGAGGATAATCGGCGGCTCCCCCTTCGAGCGCGGCCCGGGCGGCATCGAGGCGAAGACGAGCAGAGGCATGAGGGCGAAGACGACTCCGAAGACGATGAAGTAGTAGCCCATGAAGCGTGAAGGGTCCTGAGAGTACAGGTACTTGAGGAAGAACTTGCGGACCGGCTGCGCGCTCCACACCACACGCTCGTCCTTGATCAGGTAACGCTGCACATCGATTGCGCTTCCCGCTCGCGTGTCCATTGCCTCGCTCCTCCGTGAATGGAGCGGGATCCTCCCCCCAAAGCAATAAGGGCAGGTTTCCCTTGACAGTATTCCGTGCCGAGATCTCTACTGGCTTCCAGGTGGTGAACTCACTTGCTCCAGTCGACGCACTCGCGCAGCACAGCCGCGCTTGTCATGCTCGCTCCGCGCGCGCCGCCCTTCCCAGTCCGCGGGCCTCCCTCTTCATGGCTCGCAGCGAAGCGGCGCACCTTCACGGCTCAGACAGGAGGATGACATGATCCAGATCGCCGTCATCAACGTTTCCACGGTCGTCAGCGACCCCGACCTGAAAAAGATGGTGGACGCGGTCCAGACGCAGATCGATCGTGACTGGACCCCGGCATGGGGCATCCCCGCCAAGCTGAACCTGCTCCCGCATGGACAGCATCCGCCCGCGAACATGTGGTGGCTGGGCATCTTCGACAATGCCGACCAGGCGGGCGCCCTCGGCTATCACGACCTCACGAGCGCGGGCCTGCCCATCGGCAAGGTCTTCGCCAAGACGACGCTCGACGCCCACGACCTCGTGTCCGTCACCCTCTCCCACGAGGCGCTGGAGATGCTCGGCGACCCCGACATCAACCTCATCGTGCAGAAGGGCGCGCGCGGCTACTCCTACGAGGTCTGCGACGCCGTCGAGGACGACTCGCTCGGCTACGACATCAACGGCGTGCGTGTCAGCGACTTCGTGTACCCGCAGTACTTCGAGACGTTCTGGAAGAAGGGCGGGACCAAGTTCGACCATCTGGGCCATCTCACGAACCCCGTCCCCGCTCTCACCCACGGCGGCTACATGAGCTATCTCGACTTCACCACCGGGCAGTGGAAGCAGATCACGGCGCGGCTCGACGACACCAACGCCACGCTCCGAAATGCCGACCCGGCGCTCAACCGGGCCCTGTACAAGGAGCGCCCGCACGTGGGGGCCCGGCGCTACCGCCGGGCGCTGCCTCCGGCCACGTGGCTCGTCTCGACGGTGGAGGCTCGGTAGATCCGGGCTCGCTCGCATCCACCGGGCGTCTGCCCAGCGGGTCCCGGCTACACGGGGACCCGCTGGGTCTCCGTCTCCGTCGAGGGTACGCCGGGCTAGGCCGCCTCGGCCACGCTGGTCCGCGGACGCAGGCGCAGGAGCACGTCGTTCATGAACTCCGTGAGCCGCTCCGCCACCTCGGTCCGCTCCTTGTTGTGGCGCTCCAGCTCGGCCTCGGCGCCGTTCAGCTGCTCACGCAGCCGATCGGCCAGGCGCTCGGTGGTCTCCGCGCGGTTGCGCATCTGCTCCACCTCGTAGACCAGCGGCCGGAGCTTCTCCGCCTCGGTCTCGAGCGCCTGCAGCCGCTCCTTCATCCGCTCGTTCTCGTGCAGGGCCCCGACGAGCGCCGGTATCTGGCGCTGCCCGTCTTCGAGCCACCGCAGCACCTGATCGCGGGATTCCGTCATCTCTCCCATGGCCACGATCCGCCCTCCTCTCTGCTGGGGTTGTGAGGTGTGGAGACTGGATCAAGATTACGAACGATGAATTCCGGGACGACATCGATCGCCAGCTGGCCCGCGGGCGGTCTCCGACGCCGAGCGGGGCTTCGAGCCAGAAAGGGAGGGAGCGACAGCCGTCATGCCACACCGTCGACGGCCAAGCAAGGAGGACACCCTCGCACGTTAGGGCGAGTTGTCGCCGCTGTCAAGACCTGAATGGGGGAAATTCACTACGGGCGCGCGTGGAGGGCGCGCCACACGCGCTCGGAGGTGATCGGCTGATCGCTGAGCATCACGCCGCGCGGGTGGAGCGCGTCATTCACGGCATTGAGAATGGCCGCGGGCGCCCCCGTGGTTCCCGCTTCGCCCGCGCCCTTGAAGCCGCCGGGAATGCTCGGGGCCGGTGTCTCCAGATGGTGCACCTCGAGGGCAGGCATGTCGGCCGCCGTGGGCAGCGCGTAGTCCATCAAGGTCGCGGTCAGGAGCTGTCCGGCCTCGTCGTACACGCAGCGCTCGCTCAGGGCGGCCCCGAGGCCCTGGGCGATGCCGCCCGCGACCTGTCCCTCGACGAGGGCGGGGTTGACGAGCCGCCCGCAGTCGTCCACGGCCACGTATCTGAGCACACGGACGGCGCCCGTCTCCACGTCGATCTCGACCACGGCGAGATGCGCGCCATTGGTGAAGGTCCAGGGGACGGGGTTGCTGAAGTGCGCCGTCGCTTCGAGGCTCGGCTCCTCGCCCTTGAGCTCGTTGGAGCGGAAATGCACCGCGCGGGCCAGCTCGCGGAAGGTGAGACGACGGTCCGGGCTCCCGCGCACGGCGGCGCCGCCGCTCCCGATCTCGATATCTGTGGGGGAGGCCTCGAGGAGCGTCGCGGCCACGCGCCTGATCCGCTCGCCGAGGAGACCGGCCGCGCGGAGGGTGGCCGCGCCCCCGATGGGCATCCCGCGGCTCGCCCAGGTGCCGCCGCCGTACGGGACGACTGAGGTGTCGCCGGACAGCACCGACACGCTTTCGATTGCCACGCCCAGCTCGTCGGCGATGATCTGGGCGATGGCTGTCTGCATCCCCTGCCCCTGGTTCGTCACGCCGACGAGGGCAGTCACCGCGCCCGAGGGCTCCAGACGCAGCGTGGTCCCCTCCTGGCCCGAGATGGGCGCCCCGCCCACGCCGTAGAACTGCGCGCCCGGGCCCGTCAGCTCGAGGAAGCACGAGAGCCCGATGCCGACGCAGCGGCCGGCCGCGCGCGCGGCGCGCTGCTCCTCCCGGAGCGCGGGATAGCCGGCGGCATCGAGGAGCCTCTCGAGCGCTGCCTGGTAACTGCCGCTGTCATAGACGTTGCCGGAGGCCGAGGTGTACGGCATCTGCGCCGGATCGATGAGATTTCGCCGGCGCAGCTCGGCGGGATCGATGGCCAGGTCGCGCGCGATCGTGTCCAGCATGCTCTCGGTGACCGCGGTCGCGATGGGATGGCCGACGGCGCGGTACTGGGAGGTGATGCCCTTGTTCTGGGCCACGACCCGGAGGGTGGCGTCATAGTTGCCCAGCCGGTAGGGCCCGGGCAGAAGACGGAGCACCTGCCCTCCCTCCACCACGCTCGAGCGCGGAAAAGCCGAGTAGGGGCCCACGGGAGCCACGATGCCGGCGCGCATGGCGAGAAGCGTGCCGTCGGCCGCGGCCGCCACCTCGACCTCGACCCGCTGATCGCGGGCGTGAATGTCGGAGAGGAACGACTCGCGGCGGTCGGCGACCCACTTGACCGGCCGTCCCAGCGTGAGCGCAAGGGCGCAGGCCGCCATGTCGTCCTGATAGACGTGGATCTTGATCCCGAAGCTCCCGCCCACGTCGGGGGCGATGACGCGGACCCGGTGCTCGGCCAGGCCGAAGAGGTCGGCGAGGACGGCCTGCATCATGTGCGGCACCTGGGTGGAGATCCAGAGGGTGAGCGCGCCCGTGGCAGGCTCGAACTCGGCCACGAGGCCGCGGGGCTCGATCGGCACTCCGGTGTGGCGCCCGGTCGTGAACGCGCGCCGGTAGACTCGCGGGGCGGCCGCGAAGGCCGCCTCGACGTCGCCCGACCTGAGGCGGGTCTCGTAGATGATGTTGTCGCCGAGCTCCGGATGGATCGGCTCCATGCCGGGAGCGAGCGCCTGCTCGGGCGTGAGGGCGGCGGGGCGCGCCTCGTACTCGACGCTGACGCGCTCGGCCGCGTCTTCGGCCTCCGCGCGCGTGGCGGCGGCGATGGCCACCACGGGCTCGCCGACCCAGCGGACCCGGTCGACGGCCAGGGGCAGCATGGCCCCCGTCTTCATGCCCTGGTAGTGGAGGAGAATGCCCCGATAGGGCTTGCAGAGCCTCACGACCTCCTCTCCCGTCAGGACGGCCACGACACCGGCAGCCTTGCGCGCGGGCTCCACGTCAAGGCGCGTGATGCGGGCATGCGCGTGCGGGCTGCGGAGGAAGGCGACGTGGACCATCCGGGGGAAGGTCAGGTCGTCCACGTACTTTCCCCGCCCGGTCAGCAGCCGGGGAGCGTCCAGCACCTTCACGGGCGACCCGACGTAGCGCCGCAGTTCGAGCCGAGACGCTTGCTTCAAGCGACGAGGCGAGGGCTGAGTAAATGAGGGGCCGAAGTTCGCATGGCTCAGAGATGGTAGAAGCGCCGCGCGTTGGCGGCGAGGACGTTCCGCTTGGCCTCGTCGCTCAGATCGGCGCGGTCGGCCAGCTCCTTGACCGACTTGGGATAGCTGTGATCCCAGTGGGGGAAATCCGAGGCGTACATGATCCGGTCATTGCCGACATAGGCGAGCGCTTGCGGCAGCAGGGGCTCGTCGGCCTCGCACGAGAAGTAGATGGGGTGGCTCTTCACCATCTCCGTCGGCGACTCGGTGAGGAGCTTGGCCTCGGAGGCGCCGCGCTTCTCATACTCCTCGTCCATGCGCTGGAGGAAATAGGGGATCCAGCCCGATCCCGCCTCGAGATAGGCGATGCTGAGCTCGGGAAAGCGCACGGGGATGCCGTCGAACATCATGGAGGTGATCTGGCGAAGCTGGGCGAAGGCGTGCGACACCGTGTGCGCCTGGATGAATTTCGGGAAAGGCTCGTGCCCCACGGCGTTCATGTCCGTCCCCGCCGCGTGGACGCCGATGGGCACGCGGAGCCGCTGCGCCGTCGCGTAGATCGGGTCGAAGCGCGGGTGGCCCAGCAGGTAGTAGCTGTCGGCCGAGACCATGCCCGCCACGAAGCCGAGCTCGCTCACGCAGCGCTCGAGCTCGCGGGCGGCCGCGGTGGGGTCCTGCAGGGGCAAGAGGGCCACGCCCTTGAGGCGCGGGCCCTGGCTCGTCACGTCCTTGTAGAGCATCGTGTTGTAGGCGCGGCACAGCACCACCGCCCACTCCGCGTCCCGGAGGAAGGGCATGAAGAGGCCGAGGGTCGGATAGAGCACGCCCATGGACATGCCCCCGGCATCGAGGGCCTCGGCCCAGGACTTGCCGTCGCCCGCCCAGTTCCCCTTCGTTCCCATGAGACGCCGGTCCCAGCCGTCCTGGGGAAAGAACGGCGTGAGGAGGGGGCGCCGGCGGTACGGCTCCTCGAGGTGGCGCGCGATCTGCTCCCAGGTCTCGGTCACGTGGCCGTCGGCATCGATGATCTCGAAGGTCATATATCCTCTCCCCTCTTTTTCTCAGCCCTCGCCTCAGGGCTGCGCCCTTCGGCTCGAACTGTGGATGGTAGGTCGCGCTAGGGCTTGTACTCTTTGGCCTGCTTGACGATGGCGGCGCGGTCGAAGCGGTTGATCTGCTCGACCAGCGCGCTCGTGTAGAAGTCGGCCGCGGGCACCGAGCCTTCGATGATCTTCTGGTCCTTGAAGATGCTCTTGAGCTTGTCCCACTGGGCGAGGGTGCCGATGCCGAAGCGCGGATCCGGGCGGTTGTCCACGCGCTGCAGGGTGAACCGCGCGTTGAAGACGTTCATGGCGTCCTTGAGGGCTTTGGCCTCGTCGCCGGTTTGGGGCTTGGTCTCCGGGTACATCTTCCAGTGGATGCGCACGGCCGCCTCCGGATTGGCCAGCCCGAAGGTCGTGGCCTTGGCGATGCCCCGCGCGAAGCCCACCAGCACCGCGGCGTTCTCAGTCACGTAGTCGTCGCGCGCGGCCAGCGTCTGCCCGATCATCTCCTGCAGCATGGGGAGATCCAGCCGGCGCACGTGCATCCCGCTGTTCTCCAGCGAGGCCTGCAGGGTGTCCCAGAGGGCGAGGGCATCGACCTGCTTCTGCTGGAGGGCGAGCCGGCCCGGGGCGCCCACGCCCACGGCCAGGAACTTCACGTCCTTCTCGGGGTCGATGCCCACGGAGGCCACGAGGGCCTTGGCGACGGGCACCGAGCCCGAGGCGAGGGCGGGGACGCCGATGGTCTTGCCCCGCAGGTCCGCCACCTTCTGGAGCGGGCTGTCCACCGGCACCACGAGACGGTAGATGGTCTCGCGCGCCTGCACGTAGAAGCCCTTGATCTTGACCCCCTTCTCGCGCCCGATGAGGATCTCCTCGGGCCCCAGGGAGACGACCTGGATGTTGCCGCTGCCGAGCTGCTGGAGGCCGGCCGCCGAGCCCTCGACGCTCGCCACGGTGATGTCGAGCCCCTCCTCCTTCCAGTAGCCGAGCGCCTGGGGCAGCGACGAGTGCGCGGAATGGCCCACCGAGATGTCCTTCGTGGTCACCGCGAAGATCACCTTCCTGAGCGGCTTGTCCTGGGCGAGACCCGCGGCGCCCCACACCATCAGCACGCATCCCACGAGTGCAGCCGCGACACGTTTCATGAACGATCCTCCGTGATTAGCAGGTTGCTCAAAAAGGTCCAGATGCGAGGCGGCGTCCCGCCGTTCGAGTTGAGCGGCGGCCTCTGGCCGACGCGAGACGAGGGCTGAGTTGATCCGCACGCGAGGCGTAGTTGTCATTCAGCCCTCGCCTCGTGGCGACGCCCCTCAGCTCGAAAGGCCACGTACGTTGAGCGTGCGACCGAGGGCGCCAACGAGGCAGATGGGCCTTTTTCAGCAACCTGCTACGCATTGATGATCTCGTCCGGCTCCGCCCAGAAGATGATCCGCTTCTGCACGGCCTGCATGATGAGGTGCAGCGCGACCCCGAGCGCGGAGAGGATGATGAGCACGGCGAACACCCCGGCGATGTCCAGGGAGAAGTTGAACTGGAGAATGAGGTTGCCGAGCCCGCGCTGGGCGCCCACGAACTCGCCCACGATGGCCCCCAGCACGCTGAACACGATGGCGATGTCGAGCCCCGCGAACACGAAGGGCAGCGCGTTGGGAAACGTCACGAGCCGAAACGTCTGCCAGCGGCTCGCCCGCAAAGAGCGCATGAGATCGAGCTTGGCCGCGTCGATGGTCTTGAGCCCCACGATCACGTTGACGAGCACGGGAAAGAAGGCCACGGTCGCCGCGATGATGACCTTGGACGAGATGCCGAAGCCGAACCACACGATGATGAGCGGCGCGATGGCGATCTTGGGCAGCGTCTGGAGGGCGACCAGGTAGGGATAGAACGTCTGCTCCACCACCCGGAACTGCGCGATGAGGGCGCCCAGGATGATCCCCGTCGCCGCCGCGATGCAGAAGCCCAGGAGGGCCTCGTACAGCGTCACCCAGAAGTGCGTCAGGTAGAGCCCGCTCTGCACGCCGCGCACGAGGGCGCCTCCCACCGTGCTGGGGGCGGGAACGAGGAAGGCCGGAATGCTCCAGAACCGGACCACCCCTTCCCAGGCGGCCAGGAACACCACGAAGACGAGGGGAATGAGGAGGAGGTGGGGACGGCTCCGCACGAAGGGCCCGGGCGCCTCGCGCAGCTCCGTCCACGTCGAGCGCGGAGGCGGCGCCGTCCGGCTCACGGCATTCCGCGGGAGCGCGCTCAATCGAGCCATCCCTTTGCGTCGAAGAGGTGCCGGATCCGCCGCGTGTACACGCCGAACTCGTCGGAGGCCATCATGTCCAGATCCCGCGGGCGCGGCAGCCGGACGTCCACGATCTCCTGGATCCGCCCCGGGCGGGCCGACATCACGACCACGCGATCGGCCAGGAAGGCCGCCTCCGGGATCGAGTGGGTGATGAACACGATGGTCTTGCCCGACTCCTCCCAGATCCGCAAGAGCTCGAGGTTCATGAACTCGCGCGTCATGGCGTCGAGGGCGCCGAAGGGCTCGTCCATGAGGAGGAGCGAGGGATCGTGCACGAGGGCGCGGGCGATGGCCACGCGCTGCCGCATCCCCCCCGAGAGCTCGTGAGGATACTTGTCCTCGAATCCCTCGAGGCCGACGAGGCCGAGGAGGTCCATGGCCCGGCTCCCCGAGCTCTTGCGATCGAGCCCCAGCACCTCGACGGGCAGCATCACGTTGTCGAAGACGGTGCGCCAGGGCAGGAGCACGGGGTCCTGGAACACGATCCCGATGTCGCGACTGGGCCCATCGACGAGCCGGCCGCGCAGGGTGACGCTTCCCGCCGAGCGCGGGAGTAGGCCTGCCAGGATCTTGAGCAGGGTGGTCTTCCCGCATCCCGACTGCCCCACGATGGTGATGAATTCGCCGGCACCCACTGCGACGGAGATCCCCGCCAGGGCATGCACCTGCGCGCGCCCGCGGGTGGCGTACGTCTTCTCGAGATTGGACACCACGATCAGCGGGGCCGTCACGGCATTCAGGACACTAGCCGGGAGGGGCCCGAGCGCGCAACCACAAACTACAGTCTGATGATCCGCAAAACATGCGCGCGATTTCTGTTCGCCCCTCACCCTGCCCTCTCCCCTCCGGGGAGAGGGATTCAAAAGAGCACTCCCACATCCCTCTCCCCCAACTGGGGGAGAGGGCCGCAGTTCGAGCTGAAGGGCGAAGCCCTGAGGCGAGGGCTGAATAAGTGAGGGGGACCCCGCCCACCGTCACTCGGCCATTGGCATTCGCAGATGGTGTTCGCTTGCGGTGGCCTTGGCGATCTCGTAGCCGGCATCGGCGTGGCGCACGACGCCGAGCCCCGGATCGGCGATCAGCACCCGCGCCAGCTTCTCGGCGGCGAGGGCGGTGCCGTCGGCCACGCTCACCTGCCCGGCATGGATGGAGTAGCCGATCCCGACCCCGCCGCCGTGGTGCACCGAGACCCACGTCGCTCCCGAGGCGGTGTTGAGCAGGGCGTTGAGGATGGGCCAGTCGGCGATGGCATCCGACCCGTCCATCATGCCCTCGGTCTCGCGATGGGGTGAGGCCACGGAGCCGGAGTCCATGTGGTCCCGGCCGATCGCGATGGGCGCCGCCAGCTCGCCCCGCGCGACCATCTCGTTGAACGCGAGGCCGGCCAGATGCCGCTCGCCGTAGCCGAGCCAGCAGATCCGCGCGGGAAGGCCCTGGAAGGGGACGTGCTTCTGCGCGAGACGGATCCAGCGGGCCAGCCCGGCATTGTCCGGAAACAGCTCGAGCACGCGCGCGTCCGTCTTGAGGATATCTCGAGGATCGCCCGAGAGGGCCGCCCAGCGGAATGGCCCCTTGCCCGCCGCGAAGAGCGGCCGGATGTAGGCGGGCACGAAGCCCGGATAGGCGAAGGCATCCGCGAGGCCACCCTCCTTGGCCTCCGCGCGCAGGTTGTTGCCGTAGTCGAAGACCACGGCGCCGCGACGCTGGAGCTCGACCATGGCCGCGCAGTGCTGCGCCATGGACGCGCGGGATCGCTCCACGTAGGCGGCGGGGTCCCGGGCGCGCAGCGTCGGCGCTTCCTCCGCCGTCACGCCGACGGGCAGATAGCCGTTGAGAGCGTCGTGGGCGGAGGTCTGGTCGGTGACCACGTCGATCGGGAGGCCGCGGCGGACGAACTCGGGGAAGACCTCGGCCGCGTTGCCGAGCACGCCGACGGACAGGGCCTCGCCTCGGCTCACGGCTTCCCGCGCGCGGCGCACGGCATCGTCCACGCCGTGCGCCACGATGTCGAGCCAGCCCAAGGAGTGCCGCCGCTCCAGGCGGAGGGGATCCGCCTCGACCACGAGGACGACGCCCTCGTTCATGGTGACGGCGAGGGGCTGCGCGCCCCCCATTCCGCCCAGGCCCGCCGTGAGCACGAGCTTGCCCTTCAGGCTGCCTGCGAAATGCCGGCGCGCGACCTCCGCGAACGTCTCGTACGTTCCCTGCACGATGCCCTGGGTGCCGATGTAGATCCAGGAGCCCGCGGTCATCTGGCCGAACATCGTGAGGCCCATGGCCTCGAGGCGCCAGAACTCCTCCCACGTGCTCCACTTCGGCACGAGCATGGCGTTGGAAATCAGCACGCGCGGCGCCCACTCGTGCGTGCGGAAGACGCCGACCGGTTTGCCGGACTGGATGAGGAGGGTCTCGTCGGATTCGAGCGCGCGAAGGCTCCGGACGATGGCCTCGAAGGCCTCCCACGATCGCGCGGCCTTGCCCTTGCCGCCGTAGACGATCAGCTCCTCGGGCTTCTCGGCCACCTCGGCGTCGAGATTGTTCATCAGCATGCGGAGCGCGGCTTCCTGAGGCCATGCCTTGCAGGAGATGACCGCGCCGCGAGGCGCCCGGACCACGGGAGCCGCCATGCGGAAGGTGGCCGTCAGTTCCCCATCACGAGGCCGCCGTCCACGTTGAGGGCCTGCCCCGTCATGTAGTCGGAATCGGGACCGGCCAGGAAGGCGACCACGCCGGCGACATCCTCGGCCCGCTCGGGGCGCCCGAGGGGAATGTGCCGGATCCTGCGCTTCCACGCCTCGTCCTGGCCGAGACCTTCGAGGGCGCCCCACTCCTTGTCGATCTGCTCCCACATGGGCGTCTCGACGGCGCCCGGGCACACGCAGTTCGACGTGATCCGATGCGGGGCGAGGGCCTGGGCGGCGGAGCGCGTGAGGCTGACCACGCCGGCCTTGGAGGCGGAATAGGGCGTCATCAGGTGATTGCCGCCGCGGTAGGAAGCGATGGACGCGGTCTGGATGAGCTTGCCACGAAGCTCCGAATCCGGCATCAGTCCCTGATCGAGCATCCGGCGCGCCACGGCCTGGAGCACGAAGAAGACGGCGCGCAGGTTGACGCTCAGTACGCGGTCCCACTCGTCATGCGTCACCTCGAGCATGGGCTGCAGGCGGATGACCCCCGCGTTGTTGAAGAGCACGTCGAGCCGGCCCCAGCGCTTGTAGGCCTCGCCGACCATGCGGTCGATGTCCTCCCCGCGGGTGACATCCGCCCGGATCGCCGCCTGTCCCAGCTCGGCGGCCAGCTTCTCGACCCCGGGGCCGTCGAGATCGGCGAGAAGGAGCTGGGCCCCGTCGGCGGCGAGGCGTCGGGACGAGGCCGCGCCGATCCCGCTCGCCGCACCCGTGACGAGTATCGTCCGACCAGTCAGCTTTCCCATCAGTCGCTCCCCTCTACGCTGGTGGCCCTCCCCCTCACCCTGCCCTCTCCCCCAGTGGGGGAGAGGGATTCACGGAATATCACTCTTCGACATCTCTCTCCCCTCAGGGGAGAGGGCGGGTGAGGGGTGGTCTCAAGCCGTGGGTCGAGATACTAGAGCCCGCCGGTGACGTCGATGGTGACGCCGGTGACGAAGTCCGCGTCCTGGGAGGCGAGGAAGCAGATCACGCGCGCCTGGTCCTTCGCCACCGCCACTCGGCGGAGCGGCATGCGGGCGGTCTCCTGGGCCCGCTCCTCCGCCGTCCACTTCTCCCAGCGGGGCAGGAGACGCTCGGTCAGGGTCAGGCTGGGAGCTATGGCGTTGACGTTGATGCCGAAAGGCCCGAGCTCGAGCGCGATCTTCTTCGTGAAGGCGATGATGCCGCCCTTGGCCGCCGCGTAGGCGCTGCTGCTGCTCTCGCTGAGGCCGCGGCCCGCGATGGAGGAGATGTTCACGATCTTGCCACTCTGCTGCCGCTTCATGACCGGGGTGACAGCGTGGCAGAAGAGAAACGTTCCCTCCAGGTTGAAGGCGATGAGGCGCTGCCACTCCGCGAAGCTCAGCTCGTCGACCTTGGCGCCGGCGCGGGGAATGATGGTGCTTCCCCCCACCGCGTTGACGAGAATATCGATGCGTCCGAGCTCGCGGACCACGCTTTCCACCACGCCGCCGACCTGGTCGGGGTCGAGGGCATCGGCCTGGCGGCCGTGCGCGCGGCCGCCCGATGACTTGATCGCCTCCACCGCCGCGTCGAGCCTGGTCTTGTCCGTGTCCACCGCGACGACGATCCCGCCCTCGGCGCCGATGATGTCGGCGGTGGCGCGGCCGATACCGCTGGCCGCCGCGGTGATGAGCGCTACTCGATCCGTGAATCGCATGGTCCCTCCCCTGGGTTGTCCTCTGGAGTCGGTGACAGCGGGTGCTGGTCGCGGGTCCGCTCAGGCCATGGCCGGGGCCGGCGGCGTCGAGTGCGCGATGCTGACCGGCGCGTTGGCCTCGAACGGGCTCAGGAGGCCGAGCTCCTTGCCGATCTCGCGCACGGCGGGCAGCACTTCGAGCCCGAGCATCCGGATGCACTTCTTCGAATCCTCGTTGCTCACGAAGCCGTCGCTCGCCCAGAAGCCGACGATGGACGGGCGCGTCTCCTCGAGGAGTCGGCGAAGCTTCGGGATGACCGTCTTGGGCGTCCCCGCGATGATCTGCTGGTTGCGGATCTGGTCCTCGAAGGTCGCGGCCCGGGGATTGGCGCCGCGGCCCACCGCGAACTCCACGAAGGCCTTGCGGTACGACGGCGAGAAATAGCCCGACGGCGTCGACCACACGGGATGGGCGAGGCCCGTGAACTCGCCCTGCATCCACATGAAGTGCCGCGCGTTGGCCATGGCCTTCTCTTCGGTGTCGGCGACGTGGCAGCGCTGCAGATAGCCGCGGTTCTCGGGTCCCGCCGTGTAGCCAGCCTCGGCGGCCACGGAGTCGTAGAGTTCCCAGATCTTCTTGGTCGCGTCGATGGCCGTGCTCAGCGCGATGTACGGGTAACGCTGGCGCGCCGCCCAGATGATGGTCTCCTTGCTGAGGACACCGGGAATCCAGATTCGCGGGTGCGGCTTCTGGAGCGGAACGGCCCAGGGGTTGACCACGCGGTGCTGGTAGTGCGTCCCCTCGAACCGGAAGGGCCCCGTCTGCGTCCACGCGCGAACGATCAGCTCGTGCGCCTCCTCGAAGCGCTCACGATTGTAAGCGGGGTTGACGCCCGCCGCGAGCTGCTCCTGGCCACCGCCGCGGACGAAGCCCGAGACGAGGCGGCCCTTGGAGATCATGTCGATCATGGAAAGCTCTTCGGCCAGGCGCACGGGATTGTCGGCGAGGGGCAGCGGATTGCCGAGCAGGACCAGCTTCACGCGCTTGGTCATGGCGGCCAGGATCGAGGCGAAGACGTTGCACTTGGCCTGCATGCAGAACGGCGCGTTGTGATGCTCGTTGAGCATGATCCCGTCGAAGCCGACTTCCTCGGCCAGCCGGTAGTGCTCGAGATACTCGTTGTAGAGCCGGCTGCCCTCGACAGGATTGAAGAACTTGTTCGAGAACATCAGGGCGGTGGCGCCGAACTCCTTGCCCTCGTCCGCGGGATAGGCCGACATCGGCTGCTCGCTGAAGTACATGAGATGCATGGTCTTGGTCTCCCGGTCAGGAGCGGGCCACGCCGGGCCCGGTCCGGGTCACGGCTGGGCGGCGAACTCGATCACGAGCTTGGCGAGCGCCTCGGGCTGCTCCATGTCGATGAAATGTCCCGCGCCTTCGATCACGGCGAGTCGGCTCTGGGGCAGCGCCCGCGCGTAGGCCTCGCCGCATTCGAGCGGCACGATGCGGTCGCGCCGTCCCCAGACGACGAGGGAAGGCGACTTCACGCCGCCCAGCAGATGGGGCAGCGTCGGGTTGTACATGTACGGCTTCCAGGCGATCCGGAAGGTCATCTCCCGGTTGAGGTCCCACTGCTCGAGGAGCGGGGTGGGCGGCTCGGCACCGAACACCTGGTCGAAGATCTCCTGCTTCTCGAAGCCGGCGCGCACGTAGTCGATGTAGCTGACGAGGGCCTCGTCGAGGATGTCGCCCTGGGCGGGCTTGATGCCCATGGCGCCCACCAGGACGACGCGATGCAGTCCGCGCGGCGCCATGGTCGCCATCTCGGCGGCGATCCATCCCCCGAAGCCGAGGCCAATTACGGAAACCTTGGAAAGATTCAGGGCGGCGATCAGCGCCTGATAGGTGACCGCGACATCGCGCACGTTCCGCATCCAGCCGGGCCGCTCCGATCCGTCGTACCCGGGATGCGAGGGGACGTACACGGTGAACCGGCGCGCGAGGGCATCATAGAAAGGCAGTCGCTCGGGGCTCCCGATCTCGTGATGCAGCACGAGGACGGGATCGCCCGCCCCGCCCTTGCGAACGCGCAGCAGCGATCCCGCCACGCGCATCTCTTCGGTCGTCCACGCCACGTCGGTTGCGGAGGTCGCCAGGGCACTCACGATGCGTTCTCTCCCTCTCTCGGTATGGGGCGAAGCTATCAGATTCCGGGTACTGGGGCAATTTGCTTCGCCAGTTCTATTCAGCTCTCGCCTCGCTGCGCTCAGCTCGAACGGCCACGTTCTCGGTCGCCAGCAACGCAGCAACTTGCCCCAGTACCTCAGTAGGGCAGACTCTCCCGCCCCATGAGCTCCCGGGCCACCACCATCTTCATCACTTCCGCGGCCCCGTCACCGATCTCGAGCCCGATGACGTCCCGCATGCGCTGCTCGAAGGGCAGCTCGTCGGTGTATCCGTAGTGGCCGTGGAAGAGCAGGCACTGGTGAATGGTATCGACGGCCAGCCGCGGCGCCCACCACTTGGTCATGGCCGACTCCTTCGTGTGGCGCTCGCCGCGATCGGCGAGCCAGAGGGCGCGATAGCAGAGCCAGCGGCAGGCGTCGACCTGGGTCGCGGCCTCCGCGATCGGGAAGGACACGCCTTCGAAGGTCGCCAGCGATCGGCCGAAGGCCTTGCGCTCCTTCACGTAGGCCATCGTCTCCTCGAGCGAGACCTGGGCGACCCCGAGGCACGCCAGGGCGATGCCGACGCGGTTGTAGTCGAAGCCCTGCATCACCTGATGGAAGCCGGTGCCTTCCTCCCCGAGCCGGTGCGAATCCCGGACGCGGACGTGGTCGAAAGCGAGCACGGCGCGCCCGATGGCCCGCGTGCCCATGTCGCGGAGCGGGCTCCGCGAGACGCCGGCCAGATCGAGGGGGACCAGGAAGGCCGTGACGCCTCGGGCGCGCCCGGCGGGGTCGGTGCGCGCGAAGACGATGGCGGCCTGGGCGACCATCCCGAGGCTGATGCCGGACTTTTCCCCGGTGATGACATAGCCGTCGCCCTCGCGCTCGGCCCGACACGCGAGATTGGCCGCGTCGGAGCCCACGCCCGGCTCGGTCAGGGCGAGGGCCACGACCGTCTCGCCTCGCGCCGTGGACGGCAGCCAGCGCGCCTTGACCTCCTCGCTTCCGCTCCGGCCCAGGATCTCGCCCGCGAGCCCCGCGAGCTGAAGCCCGTACGTGCAGGCGAAGTCTCCGCGCGCGATCTCCTCCATGGCGATCCCGAAGGTGAGATAGTCGCTGTCCTGCCCGCCGTGGGCCGCGGGTATGCGGAGACCGAGAAGCCCCAGCTCGCCCATCTGGCGGAATGCCTCCCACGGGAACTCGCCGCTCCTGTCCCAGTGCGCGGAGCGCGGCTGGAGCTCCTTGCGCGCGAAGCCGCGCAGCGTGCGGATGAGCTCGTCCTGCTCGGGGCTGAAGGCGAAGTCCATGAGCCCGTCCCAGCTAGGTAGCTCGGAGGGGGGCTCCGCCCCCCTTCCGAAGCCTCCCCCCGGATAGATTGCGCCGGCGAAGCCGGCGCTCGAAACGGAACATTCTGGCTCGCGAGGGCATGGTCTGGGACAGCCTCTTAGGCCGCGTGAAAGACCGGCTTGCGCTTCTCGGCGAAGGCGCGCAGGCCCTCGACGGCATCGGCGGAGCGCATGTGCTCGCCGACGAGGTGCCGCTCCATCTCGAGCCCGCGCTCGAGCTCGTCGTTGCAGGCTCGGTTGACGAGCATCTTCACGGTGCGCCCGGCGGCGGCGCTCTGGGCGGCGAGCAACACCGCCATCTCCTGAACGGCCACCTCCAGGGTGCCCGAAGGGGCGACGCGATTGACGAGCCCCCAGCTCATCGCCTCGGCGGCGCTCAGCCAGCCGCCCAGCAGCATCAGCTCCTTGGCCCTCCGGGCGCCGATGAGCCGCGGCAGCCGCTGGCTTCCTCCCCCACCCGCCACCAGACCGAAATTCGCGTGCTGGTCGCCGATGCGGGCCGCCTCGTCGGCGACCACGAGGTCGGCCACGAGCAGGAGCTCGAGGCCTCCTGCCAAGGCGAGGCCGTGCACGCCGGCGATCACCGGGACCGGCAAGGCCTCGATCCGGTTGAACACTCCGTGCCACCGGCGTATGAAGCCGTTCCACTTCACCCGATCCGGCGAGAGCTCCTTCACCGCCTTGAGATCGGCGCCCGCGCAGAACGCGCGGCCGGAGGCGGTCACGGTGAGAACGCGAACGGTCGCGTCGCCCTCGACCGCCGTGCAGACTCCATCGAGGTCCTCGAGCAGATCGGGGCTGATGGCGTTCATCTGCTCGGGGCGATTCAGGACGGCGCGCGCGATGCCGTCCTTTGCCGCATAGGTCACGGTGCCGAGGTTCATGGGCGTCTCCTCACATCATCGTGTATCCGCCGCTCACCGACAGCGTCTGGCCCGTGATGAAGCTGGCGGCGTCGGAAGCGAGGAAGACCGCAGCCTGGGCGACATCCTCGGGCTTGCCGATACGGCGGAGCGGGTAGGCCTTGGCGATGCGCGCCTGCATCTCGGGGGTGCTGAAGACGCGATTGCCCTCGGAGGCCCACATGCTGAGCCCTCCGATGTCCTCGTCGGAGTCCGGGATGGTCATGCCCGGGCACACCACGTTGAGCCGTATGCCGTGGCGCCCGACCTCGCGCGCCACGCTCTTGCTGAGCGCGATGACGCCGGCCTTGCAGGCGGCGTAGACGCCCTCGCGAAACTCTCCCATGCGTCCGGCGTCGGATCCCAGGCTCACGATGGCCCCGGACTTCCGGGCGATCATGCCGTCGAGGACGGCGCGGGTGCAGTTGATCATGCCCCAGAGGTTGAGCTGGATCTCCTTCTCCCACTCCGCGCGCTCCTTCTCCACGAAGAGGCGGTCATGGGTCCAGCCCACGTTGTTCACGAGCACGTCCACCTGGCCCCGCCGGCTCTCGACGCTCTTGACCATGGCCACCACTGACTCCCACTTGCTCACGTCGGTGGCCACGGAGGTGGCGGAGGCGGCACCCTGGCCTTCGGCCTCGGCCACCACTTTCTTGGCCTGTCCTTCGTCGATCTCCGCGATGGTGAGATGCACCTTCTCGCGCGCGAAGGCCAGGCTGATGGCCCGGCCGATATTCGAGCCGCCGCCCGTGACGATGACGCTCTTGCCCGCCAGGTTCAGCTCCATCCCCTTCCCTCCTCTCTCCGTCAGGCGCGGAACTTGCGAAAGTCCACGGGGCGCTTGGCGACACCCGCGCGCTGCTCGGAGTCGACATTGAAGGACTGCTTGGCGAGGGCGAGGGCCGTCGGACTCTTCTCGAGGAGGGCGGCGCACCACTTCTCCGTCTCGGCGCGGAGGTCCTTGAGCGGTACCACCTTGTTCACGAGCCCCATGTCGAGCGCCTCCTGCGCGGAGTACTGCAGGCAGAGGTACCAGATCTCGCGCGCCTTCTTCTCGCCCACGATGCGGGCCAGATAGCCCGTGCCGTGCCCGGCGTCCACGCTCCCCACGCGCGGACCCGTCTGCCCGAAGATGGCCGTGTCCGCCGCGATCGAGAGATCGCAGAGGACGTGCAGGACGTGGCCGCCGCCGATGGCGAAGCCGTTGACCATGGCGATGACGGGCTTGGGAATGTGGCGGATCGCGCTGTGAAGGGCTTCCACGTCCATGGGTCTCTCGTGCTGCGCGTAGCCCCCCTGCCCGCGCTCCTTCTGATCACCGCCCGAGCAGAACGCCTTGTCGCCGGCGCCCGTGAGCACGGCGACACCGATGGCCCGATCCCAGCGCGCATCCAGAAAGGCCTCGGTCAGCTCGGCCACCGTGCGCGTCCGGAACGCGTTCCTGACCTCGGGTCGGTTGATGGTGATCCAGGCCACGCCGTCCTTCTTCTCGTAGAGGATATCCGAGTAGCTCATGGTGCCTCCGTGAATGGTCGCGCTTGGCGCCGAGCTAGCCGAGCTCGGCCAGGATCTCGGCGCGATGCTCGTCGAGAGACGGGGCCTTGGCCCGGGCGGAGCCGCTCGGGGGCGAAGGCAACCCCGGCACGCTGGGGACGGGCACCTGGCCGACACCCGGCTGGTCGAGCCAGGCGATGAGGCCGGTCGCCTCGAGCTGGGGCTGGCGAAGGAAGTCGAGGTAGTCGTTGACGGGCGAGTGCATGATGCCGGCCTCTCGCAGGCGCTTGGCGAGCTGCTCGGTGGTGCCGCGAGCGAAGGCGGGGTTGAGCGCGTCCGTCAGGACGGTCAAGTGCTGGGACCTGAGGGCATTGGTCGTGAATCGTGGATCGTCCTTCACCCCTGGGATCTCGAGGGCCTCGCAGAGCTTGCCGAAGTCAGCATCCCGGTGGGTGACGATGTACATCCACCCGTCCGCCGTCGCGTAGCTGCCGCTCGGCGTCAGGGGGGGACGCATCCGGCCGTTCTCGAGGTGGTGCGCGATGAGGTGGATGACCTGCAGCCCCGCCGCCGCCTGCATGAGGCTCGTGTCCAGATAGCGGCCGGCCGTCTCGTCGCGCCGCGCGTAGAGCGCGACGGCGATCGACTGAAAGGCGTAGAACGCGGTCGTCATGTCGACGACGATGGGCACGACCCGGTGCGGAATGCCGTCGAGGCCCTTGTTCATGGCCATGAGCCCCGTGAAGGCCTGGAGGATGGGATCCATGGCGGGCCGGCTGCTCTCCGGCCCCGACTGGCCGAACCCGGACACGGAGAGATAGAGGAGACGCGGGTTCACGGCGGAGAGCTCCATATAGCCCACGCCGAGCCGGGTCGCCACGCCGGGGCGAAAGCTCTCCATGACCACGTCCGCCCGGGCGCCCAGCCGGTGGGCGATGGCACGATCCCGATGATGCTTGAGATCGAGCGCGATGCTGCGCTTGCCCAGGTTGGCGGCGATCGAGAACGCGGTGTGATCCCCGTAGCGAAGGGCGCCGCGTAGCTCATCGCCCCGCCCGCGAAGCCCTGACCCTGCGTGAACGCAGCGCCACCCTCACCCTGCCCTCTCCCTCTCCGAGGGAGAGGGATTCTCCTTGGAAAGAGGACTCTTCTTCATCCCTCTCCCCCGATGGGGGAGAGGGCAGGGTGAGGGGGCAGACGCGCTCGCGCATGATCGCGCCTAGGCCGCGTACGACCCGGGAACCTTGAAGCGGAAGAGCTTCGCCGCGTTGAGGCCGAGGACCTTCGCGCGCGCCGGCTCGCTCAGATGGCTCATCGTCCGCTCGATGGCCTCGGCGGAATGCGGCCAGCTGCCTTCGTGGTGAGGATAGTCGTTGGCCCACATGACGTTGTCGACGAGGCCGTGGCTCTCGATGAGGTCGAGGCCCGGCCGGTCTTCCCCGAACGAGGCGAAGCCGTGGAGACGGAAGTACTCGCTGGGGAGCTTCGCGAGCTTCGGCCGCACCCAGAAGTGATGCTTGAGATACGCCTCGTCCATGGCGGTGAGGAGCCAGGGCAGCCACCCGATGCCCGCCTCGATCGTGGCGAAGCGCAGGCGGGGGAAGCGCTCGAACACGCCGGAGGCGCACAGGTTGGCCGCGGGCTCGATAGTCGGGGAGAGAGAGTGGGAGACGTAGTTGATGACGGCGCCACCGTTGCCACGGGCCGCGCGGGGGTCGCGCCCCGTCGAGACGTGAAAGGTGATGGCGAGGTCGGCGTCCTGGATGGCCGCCCAGAGCGGGTTGAAGTGCGGGAGGTTGTAGTTCGGGTGCTCGACGTCATGGCCGCCCCAGATCGGCTTGCAGGGCAGCGTCAGGATGCGGAAGCCCAGCCTGGCTACGCGCTGCACCTCGGCGATGGAGCCCTCGAGGTCGCCCGTGGCCAGCGCCGCCGCCGGCGACATTCTCTCCACGTAGGCCCCGAAGGTCTCCCAGGCCCACTCGTTCCACACGCGGCACTGGGCCTGGGCGAAGATCGGATCGGGGGTGGCCCACATCGAGAGGCCCTTGTTGGGAAAGACCACCTCGGCGTCGACGCCGTCGCGATCCTGATCGCGCAGGCGCTCGTGCGGATCGGCGCCCGCCTTCTGCCGCGCCATGTCCTCGCCCTCGAGCTCGCTCACCCGGAGCCGGTCGGGACGATGCCCCTCGGAGATGCGCCACTGCACGCCCTTGTCGTCGGTGATCACGCGCGGGACGCGCTCCTTGTACTTCTGGTCGATGCGATCCGCCCAGAGGCTCGAGGGCTCGTTGGCGTGGCAGTCGGCGGAGACGATGAAGTACTTGTTCGGCGCCCCCGGCCGCGCCGTGCGCGTCCACCCCTGATGACCCGGGCTTTGCAGACGCCAGCGATTCTCGTCATTGACGACGATGTCGTTCGCAACGGGGGTGCTCATGGGGTCCTCCACTGGACCAGCGTGTATGGTGGCGTCGCATCCTGGTGATGCTCGAAGACCGCTTCGACGGGAGCGCCGATCCGCACCTCTTGCCGCGGATCGCCGAGGAGATTGCCGATCATGCGGACGTTGCCGGCCTCGGGCAGCTCGACGAGAACCGCCACGTAGGGCGGAGCGCCCTTGAGGGCCGGGTGCACGGGGTGCCACACGCGCTCCCAGCTGTAGATCCGCCCCCTGCCCCCGACGCGCTCCCAGCCGACGTCGAAGGAGAGACACTCGTGACAGATCCATTCCGGTCCCCACTGCCACGCCCGGCAGCTCCGGCAGCGCTGGATCCACAGCTCGCCGCGATTCGCCCCTTCCCAGTACGGGCCGCTGAGCCCGTCCGGCTCGGGCACGGGCCGCGGCAGCCCTTCGGGAAGCGCGAAGCAGCGCTCGGCTGTCATATGGTTGCCGCCGAGCCGAAGATGAGGCTCGACACGGGGGTGACCATGGGGCCGGAGCAGACCATGGAGACGTCGGCCCCCGGCACCTGGCTCGAGGACTCGCCCCGCACCTGACGCACCGCCTCCAGCTGGAGCTCGAGCCCGTGCATGTAGCACTCCGCGAGATTGCCCCCGCTCGTATTCAGGGGCAGGGGTCCGGTGGGCGCCATGAGATTCTCCGGCACGAGGAAGTCATTGGCCTCCTCCGCCTTGAAGAAGCCGTGCTCGACCAGGCTCATGAGCACGCCGCCCGTGAAGTTCTCGTAGCTCTGCACGACGCGGACGTCCTTCGGCTCCACGCCCGCCATGGCGTAGAGGTTCGGCGCCACCGTGGTGAAGCTGGACGTTCCGTAGAGCGGCGCATTGTGCACGGGCGCGGCATTCCTGTGCTCGGAGCCCTGGGCGGCGCCCAGGAGGTACACGGGCGGTCGCCGGAGATCGCGGGCCCGCTCGGCGGGCACGAGGATGAGCGCGGCGGCGCCGTCGTTCTCGAGACAGCAGTCGAAGAGGCGGAACGGCTCCACGATCCACCGGGAGGTGTCGTACATCTCCGCGGTGAGAGGGCGGCCGTGCATGACGGCGCGCGGATTGGCCTGGGCATGGTGATAGGAGGCGAGCGCGATGGCGCGGAGGGCCTCCTGCTTGACGCCGTGCTCGTGCATGAAGCGCATGGCGCGCATGGCGTAGCGCTGGCCCGGCGACATCACCCCGTAAGGAAAGGTGAAGGCGGGCTCGCCCGAGGCGGTGGCCGCCTGGGCGCCCAGACCGAAGCGCGCGAACTGGCCCTGGGCGAGGGCGCGGAAGACCACGGCGCAATTCGAGATGCCCGTGGCCACGGCCGCCGCGGCATTGGCGACCGCCGCCGCGCCCCCTCCCCCGCCCCCGCCCCACTGCATGTTCGAGAAGCGCAGCTCGGGCAGGCCGAGAGCGGCGGCGAGGCGCGAGGGATCGTTCCGGTCATTCGAGTACGAGGCGAAGCCGTCGATCTCGCGAGGATCGACGCCCGCGTCCTCGCAGGCCCGAAGAATCGCCATCAACGCGAGCTTGAACTCGGGATCGGGCGACCTGCCGTGCTTGTAGTAGGTCGTCTCGCCGATGCCGGCGACGACGACCTTGCCGCGAAGCGTACGGGCGGTCGAGGTCACGGATGCTCTACCGGCTCGAGGCTCGCGTGAGTCGGGCCACTCGCGCCGGGGCGCGCTTCGCGCTGCTCGCCGTGATGAGCTTCTCCGCCTCGACGATGTGCCGCTTCAGCTCCCGCTTGGCCCTCGTGGCATCGCCGGCCATCAAGTGATTCACGATCTTCCTGTGGAAGGCGACGGTGTGCCGCGCCAGCGTCTCCGGTGAGCCCGTCTTCTTCCAGACGGGCTCCATGATGTCGACGACGGCCCGGATCAGCAACGGGTAGACGGGATTCCCCGTCGCCTCGGCCAGGAGCACGTGGAAGTTGAAGTGCTCCTCGACCCTCTGCTCGGTCTTGTTTTCCTCGTGGAGGCGCTGGGCGCGCTCGACGGAGGCGGCGAGGCGGGCCAGCTCGGGACGGCCCGCATTCTGCACCACGGTGTCCACGATCAGGTTCTCGAGGGCGAGCCGGACCTGGGTGATGTGCCGGAGCTCGAAGTTGCCGAAGCGCAGGAGATCGCTGAGCGACCGGGTGACGGCTTCCGCGGGCTGCCCCCCCACGAACGCGCCTCCGCCGTTGCCCGCCCGGATGCGAATGAGGCCTGATTGCTCGAGGATCCGGTATGCCTCCCGGATGGCGCCCCGTCCCACCTGGAACTGGCGAACCAACTCGCGCTCCGGCGGCAGTCGATCGCCGGGTCGAAGACGGCCGGCGAGGATGGCGTCCCGGATGTGCTCGACGATCTTCTCGAAGATCCGGGGACCGCGAAGCGTGCTGAACGTGATCGTCGACACTGGCTCTCCCGCCCTGGCTCTAAGGTCTGAGGTCTGACCTTAGAGAATTTACGGGCTGCCGGAGCGCCTGTCAAGAGGGGCCTAGAAGCCCAGAAACTCCTTCAGGGCGGCGACGACCGCGTCGGGATTGTCCTCGTGGAGCGTGTGGATGGCCTGCGGGATCTCGACGAACTTCCCCCGCGGGAGCTGCTGGGCCATCCGCTCGGCGACCTCGCGGTCCAGGATCATGCTCTCCTCGCCGCGGAGCACGAGGGTGGGAGCGGGAATCGTCTGCAGCACGCCCCACCAGTCGATGTCGAGCTGGGTCCGCTTCTCCTTGATGCTGGGATGCCAGCCCCACACGAGCTGGCCGTCGGGGCGCTGCTTGAGGCTGTGCGAGGCGACCCAGCGGAAATAGTGGATGCCGGGATGCGGGTTGCCCCGGTGCAGGTGCTGGGCCGCCTGCTCGATGCTCTCCCAGGTCTCCGGCTCGGGCGGCCCGGGCGGGGCCTGGGCCATGCGCTTGCTGATCTCCGGCCCGATGTCGACGATGACGAGCTTCTGCACGGCGTCAGGGCGCTTGGAGGTGAAGTACATCGCGTTGCGCCCGCCCATCGAGAGGCCGATCATCACGAAGGAGCTGAGGCCGAGCTCCTCCACGACACCGCTCAGGTCGTCGTAGGCCGCGATGGGATGGTAGATGTCCGCGGGGTCGCTCTCGCCGTGGCCGCGCTGGTCCATGGCGTAGACGTGGAAGTGGGGCTGGAGCGCGATGCTGAGGGTGTCCCAGGCGTGGGCATGGCCGGTGAAGCCGTGCAGGAGCAGGAGCGGCGTGCGGCCCTCCCCGCCCCAGTCGAGCACGTGGAAACGCAGGCCGTTCACCGTGATGTAGCGGTCGATGGGGCGAAGAAGATTCATCAGAGCCTCCAGGGAGCTAGGCGTGCCATTCGCGTGGACCGTCGTCGGTGAAGCCGCACTGCTCACACGGGCTGAAGTAGTGCATGGCCGGGGGCATGGCCACGGCGAGCCGGAGGGAAAGATCGTGACCCAGGTTCCGGATGTGGTGCACGGTCCCGCGGGGCACCCACACGATGTCGTCCTTCTTACCCTGCACGACGATGCCGCCCGTCAGCTCCCACTCGAGCGTGCCCGCGAGCACCACCCACCACTCGTCGAACTCGCGGTGCCAGTGGGGGCGATTGCCCCCGCCGGGCGCGCTCGCGATGAGGGTGACGAGGTTGCGCTCGTCGGCGATGATGCGCTTCGACCAGGGCGCGGGCCCCATCTTCGTGACCAGGTCCCCCACGCGCGTGTGGAGAACGTTGGGCCAGGTCGAGTTGGCGGCGGTAGGCGGGCACGGCCCATCCGCCAGCCGGCCGATGGGAATCGTGAAGGGCGACGCTGGACTGGACATTGATCGATGACCTCCTCTGGAATGGACTGCCCCTCACCCTGCCCTCTCCCCAGAGGGGAGAGGGATATCTCAGGACGGAACCCTCTCCCCCAGTGGGGGAGAGGGCAGGGTGAGGGGGACCTGCCCTTGGTGCCCGGAGTATAGCTGGGCGCTACGACTTCTTTCTCGAGCGCTTTGCGGGCCGTCCCTTGGCCACCGCGGCGCCCTTGCCGCTCGCGTGCCAGCGCGCCACCTCCTCGCACGTGGTGAACCACACGCCGCGGAAGCGGCGCATGAAGGCCACGAGGTCCGCCAGGAGCGCGATCCGCGACGCGCGCCCGCTCACGAAGGGATGGCAGGTCAGGACGAAGCAGCCGTTCTCCGCGTGCATCGCGGCGAACTCCTTGCTCCACATCTGCAGCACCCGGCCCGGGTCGGCGATGGCGTTGGTGGAGCCGTACACGTGGCGGAAGAGCGGGGCGTCGTCCATCAGCCACTGCACGGGGACTTCGACGAGCGGCCCGTTCTCGCTGTCGATCTCGTAGGGGATGTCGTTCCCCATGAGCGAGGTGTCGTAGAGAAAGCCGCGACGCTTGAGAATGCCCGGGGTCCAGACATTCACGTCCCACGACGGCGAGCGATAGCCGGCGGGCTTCACGCCGAGCTGGTCGCGCAGGATGGCGAGCTGCTCCTGCATGATCCGCTCTTCCTGCGTGGCATCGAGGAAGCCCACGGCCTCGTGGACGTTGCCGTGGGCGCCGATCTCGTGTCCCGCGTCGCGGATCCGCTTGGAGGGGGCGAGATGGTTCTCGACCGTCCAGCCGGGAATGAAGAAGCTGGCGCGGAGCTTCAGCCTGTCGAGGAGGGCCAGGATACGATCGACGCCTACTCGAGGCCCGAAGCGGCGCTCCTCGAGGTCGCCCAGGCTGCGCTTGGCCTTCTCAGGCTCGCGGAAGAGAAACCCGGACTCCGCGTCGAAGTCGAAGGACAGTACCACCGCGGATTGCTTGCCGTCCGGCCACCGATATCGCATGCAGGCCTCCTTGACGAGGGTGAGCGCCGGATCCTACCGGGAGGCTGGCCACCTCATCCCGACACCCAGCCGCCGCTCGGGTGGAGGATCTGACCCGTGAGATAGCCCGCCTCGTCGGCGGCCAGGACCACCGCGCAGTAGGCGACGTCCTCCACGCTGCCGAAGCGCCGCAGCGGCAGCTCGGCCAGCCGCCGCGTCCGGTACTCCGGCGTCATGACGTCCTTGCTCATGTCGGTCTCGATCCCGCCGGGGGCGATCGCGTTCACGGTGATGCCGTGGGCTCCCACCTCCGAAGCCAGAGCGCGGGTGAGCGACTCGATGGCGCCCTTGGTGGCCGCGTAGGCGGCGAAGCCTCCGCCCCCGACCGCGCGCTGGGCCAGCTGCGTCGACAGGTTGATGATGCGCCCGTGGCGGTTCTCGATCATCGACGGCAGGGCATGGCGCGTGCACTGCATGGTGCCGGTGACGTTGATGTCGAACATGCGCTGGCACTTGTCCGCGGGCACCTGGAGCAGGGCGCCCCGGACCATGATGCCGGCGTTGTTGACGAGGATGTCCAGCCGGCCGAATCGATCGATGGTCGAGGCGACGAGGGAGCGCGCATCGTCCTCGCGCGCCACGTCGCCCTGGAGGGCGATCGCCTCGGCGCCGAGCCGGCCCGCTTCCGCCACGACCTCCTCGGCCTCTCGCCGGCTCGCCAGGTAGTTCGCGACCACCCGAGCCCCTTCGCGGGCGAAGGCCAGCGCGATGGCGCGCCCGAAGCCCCGACTGGCGCCCGTGATGAGCGCCACGCGGCCGGCGAGCCGTCCTCCGGCCATCAACCTGTGACGCCGCTCGGGCCTCGCTCGAGCCAGAACCGCGCGAGGTCGACGGGGCGGGGCCACCACACGTCCTTCTTGCCCACGATTCGCTGGATGAGGCGCTCGACCATGCGCATGCGCGAGGGTCGGCCCACGACCTGGGGATGGCCGAGCCAGTTGAAGAAACCGCCTTCCGCGTACATGCCCTCGAACTCCTCGGACCATATCTCCCAGACGTCTTCCTGGCTCCAGATGCCGTTGCCGACGGGCGGCACCGAGCTGAACAGGAAGAAGGGCGCGTCGTTGTTGCACCAGGCGGTGGGAAACTCCACGAGCGGGCCGTGCGGCGTCTCATGGCAGTACGGCAGGTCCGTGTCGAGGGCGTTGCTGTGATAGACGAACCCGTGCTTCTTGAGCAGGTCCATGGTGTGCCGGCTCGGATCGGCGGAGGGCGCCCGCGCCCCGAGGGGCTTGGCGCCCAGGATCTTCTCGAAGATGTCGAGGCTCTTGACGAGCAGCTCTTCCTCCTCCTCGCGGTCCTTCATGAAGAAGGGCTTCTCGTGCAGGTAGCCGTGGTGCCCTACCTCGTGCCCTCGACGCACGATGTCCTCGCAGAGCGTGGGATAGCGCTCGACGATCCACCCGGGAATGAAGAAGCAGGTCTTGATCCCGTAGCGGTCCAGCAGCTCGAGGATGCGCGGCATGCCCGTCTTGGGCCCATAGGCGCCCATGGACATGTGCAGCGGTCGCTCCGCGAGGGCGGGATCGCGATGGATCCAGGGACTCTCTCCATCGAGATCGAAGGTCATCATGATGGCGCAGCGGGCGCCGTCGGGCCACTTCACGGGCTGGGTCATGGAGCAGAAGAATAGACCACGGGCGCGTGGACCGCAAACGTGGAGGGCGGCGGGCGCTACTCGGCCAGTCTCACGGTCACACGAACGGGATCCGGCAATCGGGAGCGCCCGGCCTCGATCTGCCATGAGCCGATGCGGGTCAGGCCTTCGGCGAACTTGCCATAGCTGGGATTGGGCACCATCGCCTCGATCACGGTGACCTTCTCGCCGCGCTGGCGGCTCACCGTGGTTCCTCCCGCTTTCGCGAGCAAGGCGGCCAGATCGCGCTCGGCTCCGCTCCGGCTCTTGACCCGGAGCTTCCCGACCACATCGAGTGACGGGCGCGCATCACCGGGAGCGGGAGGCATGGGCGCGGACACCGTCCCGACCGGATTGTCCCTTCGTGGAGCGGCGGCGGCGGCCACGTCCTGCTTGGCGTTCCCATTCTTCGGCTTCGGCGACGGCGTCTCGATCCGCTCGGGCTTGCCCGGATCCGGCTTCTCGACACGGCTCACCCGGGTATCACGAGCCGGCGGGGCGGGAGCGGGAGCGCGACGGGGCGTGACAGGCTCCGGGGGCGGAGCTGAGCTCTTCGTGCGCGCGGGGGGAGCAGTGACCCTCGCTGGCATCTTCGGCGTTGGCCGCTCCGGTGCCCGGGGCGCGGGAGGCGGGTGCAGCGCGGGAGGCGGCGGCACTACCGTGACGGGCGCGGTGACTGGAGGAATCTCAGGTCGTGTCGCCGGCTCGGTGGAAGCCATGCGTGTCGGGGGCGTGGCGTCGCCACTGGAAGGAGCGGAAGGCACCCAGCGACGGACCGCGAGATCCAGATCGGCTCGGTACCTGAGGAGTCCGACGGCACCGAGCGAGACCAGTAGCACGGTGGCGGCCAGGCGAAGATGTCTGGTCTGGACGGGAAGGAAGATGCGTCGGTGGTCCCAGACGAGAATGACGAGTGCACAGGTCATCAAGAGCGTGAGGCGGGCGCGCTCGAGCACTCTCCGGACAATACCGACCGCCTTCCCGCCAATGCCGGGCGCCTTCTTCACGACCTGGAGCGCCTTCCCCCCGCCATCGAGCGCGGCCCTCCCGACGACCTCGAGTGATTCCCCGACGATACTGAGCGCCGACGCGACATGCCGGAGGATCAGATGGAGTGACGACCCTGCGCGGCGAAGCGGGTTGGAGATGTCGATGCCGCGAACGGACGCGAGGGCTTTGGCCGCGCGAGCCACACCGGGACGGGACCGCCATGGGATTCTTGCCCGAGCGTGCACGCTGCGGCGCGGAGGCTCGTCGGGTGCACGGAGCATCTCGAGCGTCTTGCCGATGAGAACCGGTCGGGGTCTCGCGCGCCGGATGATTCGGTTGCGAGGGAAAAGCCGCTGGCGGAGCCGGTCCAGCAGATCAGTCGGACGCAAGCGGTCGAACGCCTTGCTGAAGAAGTCGAGCTTGAGATTCGGGCGCCACGCAGCGGGGTGAGGCCGCTCACTGAGACGAAGGCCCTCGAGCTCTTGCTGACAGGCCTCGCACTCGCGCAGATGCGCTTCCAGCGGGACCCGCTCCGTGAGCCCGATGTGCGCGTCGAGGAGCGCCGAGAAATGCTCGCGAGCATCCTGGCAGTTCATGGGATAGGCACCCCCAACCCGAGTACCTACTGGATGATACTTGAGAAAGCCCCCAGGGGAAGCAATCTGAGAAGCCGTGGTAAACTCTCGAATCCATCTCCGCCCTGGCTGGGATCGCCCACGAGAGGAGCGCCCGCCGTGCCGAACAACGTCATCCGGGTAGGCAATGTCGAGATCATGTCCCTGTCGGACGGCATGCTCGAGTTCGACCTCTGTAATTTCTTCCCGACCATTCCCGAGGACGACTGGCAGGGCCATGAGTCCGACCTGACCGAGGAGCACAAGGTCCGCTTCAACCTCGGCTCCTTCCTCATCCGCTCGCAAGGACGGACGATCCTCGTCGACACGGGCCTCGGCCCCAAGCCCGCCGACGCCCCCGACGTCCCCTGGGGCCAGCTCATGCGTGACTTCCAGGACAATGGCGTGCGCCCGGACGAGGTGGACATGGTCGTGATGACTCACCTGCACCGCGATCATGTCGGCTGGAACTTGATGCCGGAGGGCGAGCGTTACGTGCCCACCTTCCCCAACGCGCGCTACTGGATGAGCACGAAGGACTGGGAAGCATGCCGTCAGCCCGAGATCCAGCCTCAGCGCTTTCCCAATGCCCCCTCCTGCGTCTGGCCGCTGGCCGACCTTGGCCTGATCGAGCTGATGGATGGGGAGCACACCATCACGCCCGAGCTGACCGCGCTGCCCACCCCCGGGCACACCCCAGGACACGTGAGCATCCTCATCACGTCGCAAGGCGAGCGCGCGCTCGTCCTGGGAGACGCCGCCCACAACCCGGTGCAGCTCCACGAGACGGACTGGGTCTCGCGTGCGGACATGGATCCGGAGGTGACTCGTCACACTCGACGCATCCTCATGGAGCGTCTGGAGCGCGAGGAGATCATCGTGGCGGCCGGACACTTCAAGGCGCCCGGCTTCGGCAAGGTCGTGCGCCTCCAGGGCCGTCGGTACTGGCAGGTCCTCTAGCCGCTGCTGTCGCCGGCGAGGCTTCAGTGACGCATACGCGGCGAGCCGCGCTCCAGCGCATCATCGCCTTCTGCCTGGCCGCCGTCGGCTGTGGCGGGCCAGCCACGAGCGGCTCGCGCGCCCCCGAGGGGCGCGACGTGCTCGCCATCCTCGGAGCTCGGATCTATCCCTCCGCGTTCCCGCGGGAGCGACCGTGCTCGATGGCGCCGGCCTCTCCGTCACCGCCGGCTTCTGGAACACGCACGTGCACTTCACGGAGGCGAAGTGGCGGCCGGCCGAATCGGTGCCTGCCGCAGAGCTGACCGCCGCCCTGCGCGCCATGCTGACGCGCTGGGGAGTCGTCCGCGTGGTCGA
>WNFF01001044.1_pt1 | contig 39801 bp, 28 predicted proteins | sample 5400441 | NCBI WGS metagenome assembly WNFF01 (sample SAMN13153345, study PRJNA577476) | soil metagenome | isolation source: 120 cm saprolite under Douglas fir tree site 2 hole 3 replicate 1 | place: USA:California | collected 2015-04-18
TGCGGCGGACGGCGCTCCTGCCTCTGCTGATGTTCGCCTCGACGGCCTGGGCTCAATTCAATCCCTGGGTCAGTGAGGTCTCAATCACCGGTGATGCGCAATTCGACATCTATGGCCGGCAAGCGCAGGCGCTGGCGCTGGTCCAGAATCCGGTCTATCAGCACGATGATCCGTCCGTCGATCCGCAGCGACAGCCGGCAGGCGTCGTGGGCTCGACTTCGGTCACTCTCACCGTGGACCTGAACGGGCAGGTGCCGGTCGGCGACCCCATCCTCGTCAGGGTTCGCCCGGCGGCGCGAATCGGCAAGACGGACATCCTGGTCAGCCCCGACGTGCTCACCGCCACGGTCGCGCAATGGTCCGACCCGGACGCGCTCTCGTTCAATCTGACGGCACCCCAGGGCGTCGGCAAGCACGAGATCGACATCGTCTGGTCGATCGAAACCAGCACCGACGGAGGCGCGACCTGGTCGCCCGAGGCGCCGGACGAGAGCCTGCACACGCTCTACACCACCTACGCTCGACCGATCGTCTCTTCGACCTATCTCGGTCAGCGCCCCGAGCGCGGCAATCCGTGGATCGACGTCATCGATCGCGCGTCCACCTGGGCGGCCGGGCTGAACAACGATGACGAGATCATGCAGGCGCTCACCATGGCGCTCTGGACCAACAGCGAGCACATCTACGATGGCGGCGCGCATTCGACGCCGACGGACTACAACACGATGAACGTCGAGCGCTTCCTGAACCCGCTTCTCGACATCCAGGCCGACTGCCGAGACATGTCGAACTTTCTCGCGCTGCTGGGAAGAAGCCTTGGATTAAACGTCACCACCTTCCGCATCCGCGGTGGAGTGACGGGGGCAAGCTTCTTCTATACCCAGTACCTTGGACCGCACGGCGGACATCAGCCTGCGTTCATTTTGCGTCCCGGGCCAGTCTCGATCTTCACCACGCCGCCGGTGCACCAGTGGACGCAGACCGCGTGGAATTACCACCAGGTTGCCCTCTACAACGGAAAAATCTACGACGCTTGCGCGCAGATCGAGCTGTCGCCATTCGTCCCGCGCAACCCCTCCAACATCCTCAACCACCGCAATCTCACCGAGACCGATGCGACCAGGCTCGGCTACGAGTACATCCCGGATGGCGACTATCTTCCGAACAAACCCGGATTTCTGCTCAGCAGCACCTACAGCGACTATCAACCGCAGCTGGTGCTGAACGAGAGCCCCTTCCTGTCCAACTCTCACATTGAGCAACAGGGCGCCCCGCCCATCGTCCGCTAATTGCGCTCCAAGGAGAATTCAATGAAAGCCATCAAAGTCATGAGCACAATCGGCCGTGCCTCCAAGCTCGCCGCGGCGATCGCGGTCCTCAGCGTCTGTTCGACAGCGGCCGCTCAAGCCAATGCGAACATGAAACAGATCACCTTGAGCAATGCAGAGCTGTCCGGGTATGCGTTGTTTTACCAGGGGGCGCGCGACTGGGCGCTGTTCACCTCGGACACGGGCGCTCCCGCGCCGTGTTTGCAGAGCAAGCCGATCGCCGACGGAACCGAGCAGATCTGGCGTCGTAGCGGCGAGGGGGATCCCCTCCAGGGCCGGGTGCGCATCGACTATGCGCTGTTTGAGTCCGCCGGCGAAGCGGCCTCCGCGGCGAACGCGGCCGCCTTGTTGAGCAACAATGCCACCGCGAAAATCTCCGGCGAGAAAACCGTCGGCGATGCCGCTTGGCGGACGATTGCCGGCTCGGCAGCCCTGATTGTCCAGCGCGGACCAGCGGTGATCTACCTGACCGGCAATGGCGACCCGAGCCTTTCGGAAAGCGACCTGGCGGGGATTGCCGGCAAGGTGATCCAGAAGATCGACGGCGTTCCCTTGAAGAGCACCTCTTCGAAGCTCGCCTGCGAGATCGAGACGTATCTGGGATTGAATTTGATCCAGCCGTCTCAAGCCGAGACCTTCAAGCGACTCGCCAGGGAGATCGCGCTCGGAGGATCATCCACCCGGCGCGCGGTGGCCGAGCTCAAGAAGATCGTCAGCGCCCAATCGGCGAAGGGGATTCAGCGCGAGGCGGCGGTCAATCTGATTCGCGCCGCGAGCTCGCTGACCGATTAAGTCACCCCACCGGTAGGCAGATTCGCGTTCAGGCTGTCGAGGGAGGCCGCGGGCACCGCCTCCACCGGCGCGATGCGCATCATCAGGGCGGCGGAGATAATCCCGAAGACGAACGTCCCCGCCCAGAGCGTGGAGCTGCCAAAGCGCGGACAGGCTTGTCGCCAACGCCAACGCGCCGAAGCCCAATCCGCAGAGGAACGAACCGAGCGCGAGCGAGCGCCGGTATGACCAATGCGCCATCGCTCCATTGAGTCGCACCTCGAGGAGCACGATCAACAAGGTATTGAAGGTGAACATCAGCCCGTAGACGGCCTCGCTGAATCCCAGCTCCTGGACCATGAACAGCGGCAACGTCCCCTGGTGCTGGAAGAACACCAGAAGGACAGGCAGCAACGCGAACATGAAGTAGATCAGGCGCCGATGCGAGGGGGAAGGTCCGGCCGGGGTCGTCGCTTGGCCGAAGCGCTCGGCCAGATGGGGCGCACGGGTTCGAATCCGAGATTTCGGGTCAGGTGCAACATCATGAACGGAAGCACCATCATTCCCATTCGATTGATCAGCGTGACCAACGCGAGGATCCATGAATCGCGGGGCAGCCCACGGAGATCGCGCCAGGGATTGAATCGGTGGGAGGTCATTGGATGCAACCGGGTTGGACACCGGTCAGCGGATTTCGCGCAACAGCTTCGCCCAGGCGGCCCGCTCTCGCCGCGGCTCAACTTTTGGCGCAAGACGGGCGCAATCCCGTCTGAGATTTTGCAGGAACTTCGAGCTCGTTTCGGCGCGAAGCAAGAGCCGCCGCAGCCCCGCGGTATCTCCCGGCTCGAAGTAACCTGGATACCTGGCGCCGAGCAGCCCCACCGATCCTGGAATGCGTGAAGCCAGGATCGGGACACCCCAGGCGAGCGCTTCCGAAATTGCATTCGCCCCTCCTTCCATCAAAGAGGTGAGCACGAGGAGCCGGCACCGGCCCATCAGGCGAAGGGCCTTGCCCCGCGGAAGCTCGCCCAGCCAACGGTACCGGGGATTGACCCGCTGCTCGCGGGACGCGCGCGCCTTCATCGAAGGGCTCAGAGCCCCTCCGACTTGCAGGATTCGGATGCGGGAAGCGGTGGGTAACCGGCGCGCCGCTTCCGCGGCTCGAAATGGGTCCTTCACCGGCCGGAGGTGTCCGAGGACGCAGACCTCGAAGGCATCGGTCCGGGGTCGCGGCTTGACCGGCGGCCGCTCGACGGACTGAACGATGACCCGCGTCTTGCGCCGCAGAGGCCGCGCCAGCTCGGCCAGGCCAAGCGGTTGTAGAACGACCAGACGCGTGGAAAGCCTTACCGCCTCCCGCGCGGTCGCGTTCACCCGGATGTCGCGGTACAAATCGGTTCCGGTGAGAGCGACCACCAATGGGCGCTCGGGGTATTTCTTCCGAAAGCGTTCGACGGAAGGAAAGCTGCGGCGCGCGTGAAGCGCAATCAGCAGATCGCACGGACCTCCGCGGTATTGCTGCTCGATGCGCACGCGGTGACCGAGCTCCCGCAAAAGCCGCGACCAGCGGACCGCGGTGACGCGATTGCCTTTCCTCGAATCGGAAGGCGTGGTGCTGACGAGGCAGATGCTCAGAGCGCGCACGTTCTGAAGCCGGCCAGTATGTCGCGTCGATCCGCCGTGTAGAAGTTGCGCCAGGTATTGCGAATCAGCCTGGCCTGGGTGAACCAGCAGCCGCCTCGCAAGACTTTGTGCGTTCCGAACCATGGCTTGGAATAATCCTGGTAGGGATCCGCGGCAAATCCCGGGTAGGGATTGAATGCGCTGGCGGTCCATTCCCAGACGTTGCCGATCATCTGGCGGCAACCAAAGGCGCTGTCGCCCTCGGGGAAGGCATCGACGTCCACGCAGCCGAGCCAGCGGCCACCCAGATTCGCGAGGCGGGCGCTGGGCGGCTCGTTTCCCCAGGGAAATCGCCGTTTCTCGAGCGCGAGCTTGCCGCGACTGTCCGCCGTCCCTGCCGAGGCCGCTTCCCACTCGGGCTCGGTGGGCAGCCGCCGTCCGGCGAATCGGCAGAATGCGTCCGCCTCGTGCCAGCTGACGTGAATCACCGGGCGGTGTGGCTCGAGCGGAACCCAGCGATCGAATTCGCGCCGCATCCAGCCGCCGTCCGCCTTGCGCCAATAGATCGGACATTCGGCGCCCACGGACTCTCTCCAGCGCCAGCCCTCGTCGCTCCAGAATTGACGGCGCTGATAGCCGCCGGAGGAGACGAAGTCGGCGAATTGGCTCTGGGTCACCGGAGCCTTGGCGATCTCGAAGCTCCCAACCTTGACCGGGTGGGCCCATTTTTCATTGTCGTGAATGAATTCGTCGGCGCCATGCGCGGCTCCGAGGCTCAAGGTTCCACCCGGAACGCGCGCATCGCCTTCGAAGGATCCGTTCCCCGGCCGAGCCGCCGGGGTTCCCACCGGCGGAGGGATGGGATACCCCAGCGTCTGTCGCGTGATCACGAAGGCTTCGTCGTGCATGTCCTCGTGCGCGATCGACAGGCGCAGGAAATAATCGGCGGCGCGGGCGCGATCCGCATCGGAGATCGCCGCCAGCACGCGGTTGCGGGTCTCGTCCAGGTACTCCAGCGTCTGACTGCGCGAGGGCAACGGCAGCTCCCATCGCGAGTCGTGCGGAATGGCGGAGGAGTCGTAGAGCGCGTCCCCGTTCTTCTTGAGCGGCGCCGCTCCCAGCGCATGGCGAAGCACCCACCACTCCTGGAACCAGGCGACGTGCCCGATTTCCCAGAGCAGCGGATTGACGGTGGGGAGCCGGGGCCCGATCAATTGATCGTCGGTGAGATCGCGGACGAGCGCGAGGGTGCGCCGCCTGGCATCCTCGATCTGGCTCGAGAGCTCAAAACGGGCATCCATCAGTCCTTGATCAACCCCGCTGACTTCGCCGCTTCCTCGATCGACTTGTAGTTTTCCGGCGAGGTCGCGATGAATTTGTGGGTGCGTTGCAGGTCCAGAATCGCCTTGTGTTCCGGATTGGAGTAGTCGAGCGCCAGAAAGGCCTTCTTCAGCTTCTCCGCCAGCTTCGGATCCAGGTCGCCGCGCACGGTCCAGTTGTAGTCGAAATACGGGGGCGTGGTCCAAAGCACGCGAACCTTGCCGGGGTCGATCTTTTTTTCATCGACCAATTTCTGGAACACCGACTCGTTGAGAACACCGGCCTCGACTTTGCCCGTTTCCACCCATTTCGCGGTGACGTCGTGCGCCCCCGAGAACGCCACCTTCGCGAAATCCTTGTCCGGGTCGATCCCACTCTTGAGCAGGAAATACCGCGGCATCAAGTGACCGGAGGTCGAGCTGACCGAGCCGAAGGCGAAATTAGCGCCCTTCAGATCCCCAAGAGTCTTGGCCTTGGAGCCCTCCGCCACGATGAACTTGCTGTGGAACTGGGCATCCTCTTCCCGCTGCACGAGCGGATTCGCGGTGCCGGTTCGACGGCGCGCCTGGACGAAAGTGAAACCGCCATACCAGACCAGGTCCAGCTTCTTCGCCGCCAGACCCTCGACGGTGGCGGCGTAATCGCTCACCGGGATGAACGACACCTTCATGGCGATCGCTTTTTCCAGGTAGGCGGCCAGCGGGGCAAACTTCCGCTGCAGCTCCGTGGGGGACTCGTCCGGAATCGCCGAGACGCGCAAGGTGTCTTCGGCGGATGCCGCGAGCGGTGCGGCAATCCCCATCGCCGCGAGGAGAATCGAGGACCAACGCTTCATTTTGGGTCAGCTCCTTTTCACAAAAGCACATGTAGGCGCGCTTCGAGTGAGAATCTGCTTTACCACGCGGTTGCCGAGGCGGCGGGAGGTCCGGCCCATTCGCCCGCACGCTCAGCCTCGGCGTGCGCCCCCGACTCTTGAACCCGCCGTCGAAGCCAGCCGCTGAGCACATCGACGCCGGCGACCATCGTCACCACCACCCCGATCAAGGTCAAGGTCCGATGGTGTTGAAACAGAGAAAGTGAAATCAGGAGAGCTTTGCCCAGGCCGCCGGCGCCGACGACTCCTAGAATCGCCGAGGCTCGAATGTTCACCTCCCAGCGATAGAGCGTATAGGCAATCAGTTGCGGAAACGCCTGGGGGAGGACGGCAAAGATCGCCACCCCCGAAGGCGTGGCCCCCGAAGCGCGAAGCGCCCGCGAAGGTCCGGAGGGAACTTCCTCCAGCACTTCCGAATAGAGACGGCCGAGGACGCCGGCGGTGTGCATCCCCAGCGCGAGCGCTCCGGCGAATGGCCCCAACCCGACCACGAAAATGAAGAGGAGGGCCCAGAGAAGCTCGGGCAAGGTGCGCAGGAGGTTGAGCAGGGTCCGCGCGATCCACGACGCGGCGTTCACCCCCAGCCGGGTGGTCGACCCCCCGCCTCTCCTCTGGGTCTCCTCGCCCCGCCGGTGACCTTCGGCGACGAGGTAGGCGAGTCCCATTCCGAGCACCGCTGCGATCGCCGTTCCCAGAACGCTGATCGAGAGGGTTTCGACGATCGCCGGGCCGATGCTCGCCAGAAAGGTGGGGCTGAGATCCGGGGGAAACATCGCGGACGCGAAAGACGCCATGCTCTTTGCCGCTTCCAGCGAGAGGAGCTCCGAGATTGGAAAGCGCAGAAACACCGCGGCGGCCAGGCAGGCCAAAAGCCAGCTTCCGACGCTGACCAGGTGGATCGACAGCGATTGGCGCAGAAGGCCGCTGCTCTGCTGCAGCCTGCGCCGCACCAGCCGGGAGGCCTGGTCCACCGAAGCGACGAGCAGGAAAAGCGCGATGACCAGGGCGGCCACCTCGTCGTAGGCAAACATCTTGAGGGAAAGCTCGAGCTGCAACCCCAGGCCCCCGGCCCCGACCAGGCCGAGAATCGCCGAGGCGCGGATCGCGCAGTCGAATCGATAGAGCGTGTACGAACCGAGCAGCGGCATCGACTCGGGCAGCACCCCGAAAATAAACGTCTTCAGCGGCGAAGCGCCGACCGCGGCAAGGCCCTCTGCGGGTTGTTTGGGGAGGGATTCGAAAATCTCGGCGAAGACCTTTCCCAGCACTCCGGCGTAGCCGATTCCGATCGCCAGCACTCCCGTCGCCGGACCCAACCCCACCACGCGCACGAAGATCAGCGCCCAGATCAGCTCCGGAATGGAGCGCATCAAGTTGAGCAGCAGCCGGGCCGCGCCCTGCACCAGGCGCCGCGCCGGACCGGGTCGGCTCAGCGGCGAGAGGGTGAAAGGAGACGTCGCCAGGACCGACAAAGGCAGCGCCAACACGACCGCGAGGGAGATGCCGAGGACGGCAATGGCCACGGTTTCCAGCAACGGCCGAAGCATCTGCGAGAGGAATTCCGGACTGTGCGCCGGCGGCCAGAAGCCCCGGGCGAAATCGGCGAGCGTTTTGCGGGCGCCCGGCGAGAACAGCTCCGAAAAATCGCCCTCGGAACCGTGGTAGCTCAAGACCACCACCAGCGCGAGCAGGAGCCCGGGCCAGCGCAGCAGCCAGGGGCGAGCAGAGCGCGGCGAGGACATCAGCTGCGCTCCTCGTGGGTCGACCGCCAGGCTTTTCGGGCGATCTCCAGGAAGCTCTTCGCCTGCGGCGTCAGCTCCGCATCCACTCTCCAGGCGGCGAAGATCTGTCGCCGGATTCTCATCGAGTCCACCGCCAGCTCGCGAAGCAGGCCTGACTTCAGCTCCGAAGCAACCGCCATGCGCGAGGCGAAGGCGACCCCGATGCCGGAAATCACCGCCGCCTTGAGACCCACCAGGCTGCCGACCTCGAGCGCCACCGCGCTTTGCCTCAAGGGCGCGCCCATGTTCGAGAAGTACTCTTCGACCACCGCGCGGGTCCCCGAGCCCGCTTCGCGCTCCACCCGCGCCAGCTCAGCCACCGCGGTCGCGCTCAACGCGCCGGGCGGTAGCCCGGAAAAGAACGGCGAGGCGACGAGGATGATCTCATCGTCGGCGAAATCTTCGAAGCGCAATCTGGGGTTTGCCTCGCGGGCCCCGACGAAGGCGATGTCCAATCGCCCCTCGAGCAGGTCCTTCGTCGTCTCCAGGGTGTCTTTCAGGGTGAGGCTCACCCGCACCCCGGGGCGCTCGCTGACGAATGCGGGCACGATGCTCGGGAGCATGAATTCGCCGGGCGTGTTCGAGGCTCCAATGAAGACCGCGCCGGCCGGGCTCGACCCCGCGGGGGAGAGCGGCCGCGCTCGGGCCGGAGAATTCCTTCCCTTCTCGGATGCGTACAGCCTGGAAAGATCGTCGAGAGTCAAAGTCGAGCTCGACTTGTCAAACAGAAGCCTTCCCTCGCGCAGGCCGATCACCCGCGAGATCCAGGGCATCGTCGCGTCCAGCCGGTGGGTCGAAATCAAGAGCGTCCGCCCATGGCCCGCCTTCGCCAGAAGCTCCAGAATCTCGGCCGAGCGACCCGGATCGACGGATGAGACAGGTTCATCTGCAATCAAGATCTCCGGCTCCTGATACAAAGCGCGCGCGATCGCGACCCGCTGCTGTTCTCCGCCGGAAAGCCGGTCCACCCTCTCGTAGATTTTCGAACCGATGCCCACGCGTTCCAGCACCTCGTAAACCCGCTCCGCTTCGGCCCTGGAGACGAGCGAGAAGATGGCCTTCCACAGCGGCGTCTGGGCGAGGCGACCGGCGACCACGTTTTGCAAGACGCTGACTTGCGGCACCAGCAGCAGCTGCTGATAAATGGTGCCGATGCGCCCGCGCAGGGCTCTCAGATCCCTTGGCCCGAGGGCCACCGGATTCGAGTCGAGGACGCGCACGCTGCCGGCGCTCGGGAAAAGCGACGTGTTCAAAAGGCGCAAGAGCGTCGTCTTCCCCGCTCCGCTCGGGCCGACGATCGCCACCCGCTCGCCCGGGGCGATGGTCAGGCTCAGCGGCTGGAGAGCCTCGAAAGAGTCGAATCGCTTGGCCGCCCCCTGAAGACCCAGCTGGACCGCTGGCGGCGGACGCTCCGTCCTCGGGCCCGCGGTGATCGTTCCGCTCCGCACGGTCGGGGGAGCAGCATCGGGGCCGCTCAAGACGACAGGATGGTTGAGATCGGCCGGTGCTTCACTGGACATCGCAGGACCATCTAATGCGGGCCGTCAAACAAGACAACGATTTAGGCCCGTCCAACGCCTACTCGTACCAGTAGACGACCAGGCTGTAATTCCAGTAGGCCCCACCAGGGGTGAGGTTCTGAATCTGGTACAGCAGATCGTACGAGTCGCCCGCGGTCAATGCTTTCGTCAAATCGAGGTCCTGGTCGCACGGGCCGCTTCCGTGACAGGCGATGTATCCGGGGCACCAGCCCGCTCGTGAGAAGGTGCAGGAGGGATACCCGCAGGCATTCCAGGTGCGGCATCCGGGGTCGGCGTTGCAGTCGGTCCGCCAGACGACGTGCTCCCAGACCGGAGAGCCATCGACGAGGATTTGATTGTTGCGAAGGCAGAATTCATCGCACGGCGGGCTGCCGACGGCGCCGTGGCCGGTGGAGAACAATCGAAGATTGACCTGGGTGGCGGTGGCGGGAATGGCGACCGAAACCGGCTCGATGCTCGGCTGCCCGTCGGAATTCACATACGTCTTGAAGAACACCGGAATGATGCCGCTCGCCGGCGGCTTGGGCGAGGCTTGAAGCGGATCGCTGGTGAACGTGAAGTCCACGTCCACGTACCAGCCATTCAAATCGTAGGTATCAATCCAAACGCCGATGTATTTGACGCCGGTGAGCAAGGGCGCGAGCGGAGTGATGTCCAGGGTCAGCGCCCGCGGCCCGGTCCGGTCATCGGTTCCGAAGGGAGTGATTGCCTTCATCAATTCGACCTGGCCGTTCGTTCCGATGCAGCGCTGCCCGTCGAGGCAGGTCTCGTCGAGAACCAGAAAGACGCTGGCCGAGCGATCGTAGATGTCGCCGGTCGGGTTCGGGTAGCTGCATCGATTCGGAGTGGCGCGGCTGTCGACGGTGAAGGTGACCTCTACCTTGGTCCACTTGCCCTCGGGGAAAGCGACCGGCACCTGCGCTTCTCTTCCGCTGTCAGGCCCCGGGCCTTGCCAGGCCAGATGGGCCTGATCGACCGCATGAAGCTGCACGGATCCATCTCCGGTCGCCACCGGTTTGGCGATCGACGCTCCGGCGACCAACAGCACTGCGATCGGCAACGCGCTCATGATGGGATACCCCTCCAGTTGAGTTTCGAAATGGATTGCCCGACCGAGCCGGACTCCCGGCCGCCTGGCTGCTCGCAACCCCTTAGCTGATTTCGCGCCGCTCGACCACGCTGTTTATCCGACTTCCGGCCGAGCGAGCGCGAATCGCGTCGGCGTTGACACGGGGGAGGCAGCGGAGGTTAGGTCAGCGCCTCAGCACTTATTCACAAAGGGGGAAATCATGGAATTGTCGAAAGTCTTGGCGATTGTTTCGCTGGTGTTTGCCTCTGCAACCGCCTCGGCGGCGACGATCGTCGTGCGTCCTGGCCAGTCGATTCAGGCGGCCGTCGATCGGGCGGATCCAGGAGACACGATCGCGGTCTACCCGGGAAGGTATCGAGAGCCCGGCACCCCCTGCCCGACCCATCCCGACCGCCTCTGCGCGGTGGCGATCACCAAGGACAACCTTCGACTGACCGGCCTGGCGACGCCGGGCCATCCGGTGCTCCTGGAAGCTGCGGGTGGTCAGGACGAGGGAATTTCGATTGCGAAGCGGGGCGCTGCCGGTCCCGCATGCCTGACCGACTCCAGCCAACGCATCCACGGTGCCAGTGTGCAGGGATTCACCGTGAATAATTTCGCCGGGGACGGGATCGCATTGTTTTGCGTCGAAGACTTCACGATCAGGAATTGCTCGGCAAATGGAAACGGCGATTATGGAATTTTTCCGTCTCACTCTGGACCCGGCCAGGTGACCGGGTGCGTCGCCACCGGATCGAATGACACCGGAATCTACGTCGGGGTTTCCCACGACGTGCGGGTGAATCACAACACCGCGCACGGAAACGTCAGCGGCTTCGAAATCGAGAACAGCTTCAGCGTCGAGATGGATCACAATCTCGCTACCGGGAACACCGGGGGAATCCTCTCCTTCACCTTGCCGGGCCTGGACATCCGCTTCAATCACGACAACTCCGTTCATCACAACACCGTCTTGTTGAACAACAAGCCGAATACCTGCACGCCTCCGGGCGACGTCTGCTTAGTGCCAGTCGGTACCGGGATCTTGATGGTCGCGGTTCAGAGCAACCAGGTCCACGACAACACGGTTCTGGGAAACAATTCCTTTGGAATCACCCTCTCCGATTTCTGTACCGCGACTCAGTTGCCGAGGGAGCTGTGCAACGACTCGATCCTCGGCTTCGACCCGTTCCCCAACCACAATCGAATCGAAGAGAACGTCGCGCTGGGCAACGGGACGCACCCCGATCGCGAGCGCATTCCACCGGAAATCCCAGGGGCGGATCTGTTCTGGACCGGGCTTGGCTCTGGGAACTGCTGGGCGGACAACCTGTCGCTGATCAATGTTTGGCCGCTGTCGCCGCAGCCTCTTCCGGCCTGCGAGTAAATCGACAATCGCCGCTCTGCATCGTTGCCGACGAGGTTTTTTCCCAAACCTGAGGTCAGTGCGGCAAGCCCGACGAGTCGTTCGACACGGGCGCACGGGGTCACTGGCTACCTACCCCGCCCGCTGCGAAATGCCGGCGACGCACCGGCGCGAAAGCTGCCGCCCGAAATCGATCGTTGATTTTGTTCCAGATTGTCTTAGCTGACGGCCGTGGGTCAGCAGTGACGCCAGCTCGTTGTCAACAGGCCGGCGCACTGTTTCAAAGTGGTCGGATGTATAGATTAGACTTGCATTGTCGCACTGAATGTATGTATCAGTGCTTAGAGTCTGTCCCCGTTGTTGTCAGGGAGTTGGGGCGTTGAACATGCGATATCTCATTCTGATCGTGGTCTGTTTTAAGTTTGCTTCCGCTGCGCTGGCCGACCCCGTTTACCGATGGGTCGACCACCAGGGCGTCACCAATTACACCAACGATCAGTCCAAGGTTCCCGCCAACGTCAAGGCCCAGGTGACTTCCGGAGATGAGATCTACGTTCTCGCCAGCGATCGGCCGTCCGCGCCGGCGCGTGCCCCGGCGATGGGCGCCCCCCCGGGCGGCACGTCCGGGGACATCCTCTCCCCCGACGAGCGCGCCATCGCCAACCAGTGGCGCGCGGCATTCCGCGAGGTCCATGCCCGGATCGCCCGGCTCGAGTTCGAGGTAAGGGCAGACAAGCAGTTCGTCGACGACCCGGGAAGGGCAGTGGGCAGAGTCGCCAGCTATCGCTTTGACAGCGATCCGCGCTGGACGCTGCAGCCCGATTATCTTCAAGCGCAACAGCGCCTCGAGTGGAACCTCGGAGAGCTTTGGCGAGCCCGCGCCGATCTCGAGGAGCTGGAACGCGCCGCCTCGCGCGAGGCCGTGCCGCGAGAGTGGCGTCAGCCGTATTGATCGAACCGCTGGACTGCTAGCAAGGCGTTGAAAACGTCGCGAGCAAGCTCAGATGCGAGGCGCGGTGGGACCTGGCGCGCGGAGCGTACGAGGCAGTACGTGGGCACGCCAGGGGGACCGCAACGAAGCAGGTGGGCTGCGCAGCAGTTTTTCAACGCCTTGCTAGAACCGGCGGCGGATGTCTTCCAGCGCCCCGGCCAGCGCCGCTCCATCGGGAAATCTCTGCTCGGGTTTTTTCGCCAGCAGCCTGAGGAGCAGGTCCTCGAGCGGTTGGGGAATCGAGGGCAGGAGGGAGCGCGGGGCCGGCGGGGAATCGTTGATGTGCATCATCAGCAGGGGCACCAGTTCGCGGCTCTGAAACGGCAGCTGGCCGGTGAACATCTCGTAGGCGACCACCCCCAGCGAATACAGGTCTGATACGGGCGTTACCGCGGTGAAATTGTCGATCTGTTCCGGCGAGATGTATTCCGGGGTTCCCGCCACCATTCCGGCGATGGTCACGCCCTTGGCCAACTGGCCCTTGGCGATTCCGAAGTCCAATATCTTGAGGCCTCGGTCGGAGGTGATGAACAGATTTTCCGGCTTGACGTCGCGATGGACGATGCCCCGGTCGTGAGCCGCTTTCAGGCCGGCGCAAGCCTGGATCAAAAGATCGATCCCGCGATCGATCGGCATCGGACCGGTGAGCAGCTTTTTGAGGTCGCTTCCCCGAAGCAGCTCCATGCTGATGAAGCGGCAGCCTCGGTAGACGCCGATGTCGAACAACCGCGCGATGTTCGGGTGCACCAGCTTCCGGGACAGTTGAAGCTCCTGCCGGAATCGCGCCAGGGCCTGCTCGTCCTCATGGAGCGGCTTGAAGATCTTGAGGGCGATCTGCTCGGAGAGCTCGAGGTCCTCGGCGCGGAAAACGACCCCCATCCCGCCCTGGCCGATCTGTTCCTCCAACCGGTAGCGATCGCCGAGAATCGTTCCCGGCGCGAGCGCCTCCGGACGCAGGTCGGATACCGGCGGGTCGCTCGGCTTCACGCCGGTGGTGAATAAGGTATCGGTCGACCCTTGAGCGATTTGCTCGCTCGCGATCAGCTCCCCGGCGATCCGACCCACCTCCTCGCTACGCGCGCGCGGCAGCGGCGGAAGGTCCGGAAGCGGCGGAAGATCCGTAGACTTGCTCGAAATGGAAGCGGGGGATCTTCCATCCACTGCCTGGTGAGCCGCCTCCTCCTTGAGGATTCGCTCGTAATGCGGCGAGCTGACCTGGGTCTGCTCCTCGAGCGCCTTCAACCATTGGCGGGCCTCGCGGTAACCGGGGCGCTTGGCTTCGATCTTCCGCAGCAGCTCCTTCGCATTTTCGAGAAGGTCGTGCTTTTCGTACACCTTGGCGAGCAGGTAGAAGCTCTCCAGCTCCCGGGGTTCGAGGGGCCCTTCCTCGATGAATCGGGCGAGGAAATGATCCATTCTCAAACCGATGTGACCTAAGTCCGCGCTCAGTCGCGCCACCTCGTTCGCCGCCGCCCGGTAGCGGGGGTCGTCCCGCGGCACGCGAACGAAGTTCTCCAGCGCCTTGCCCGAGTCGCCGGCCTGGGCGTAGGAGGCGCCCGCCTCGTAGACCATTCCCGCCTCGGCGTAGAAGCTCCCTGCATCGCCCAAGAGCCCAAGCGCGGCGGCCACCCGACCGGCTTCGCCATAGCGCTTGAGCTGGACGTAGGTCTGAATCGCCAGCTCCCGCTTGCCCTGGGCCTCCAGCCGTTTCGCCGTCTCCACGGTCACCGCGGCGCCGCCGACGCCCTGGGACAGCTGCGAGGGCGTGAATCTGCCCTTCGCGGCCGAAAGCATCCGCGCCGCCCCCACCCGATCGCCTGCCTTCTCCAGAACCTGGGCCGCGCGCTGATGCTCCTTGAGCGCGACGAAGAGCGCGACCGCCTCTGAGTGCTGCCCGGCCCGGGCAAAGCAGACCGCGGCCATCAGCGCGAGCTTCTTCCCTTCGGCGTCGAGAGCGGGCACCTGCTCCATCGGGACGGCCACCCCTCGCATCAAGAGGGCCGCCGCATCCGCGAACTGCCGGCGGCTGGAGAGAATGCGGGCTGCCTCGTCGTAGATCCCCGCCTGGCTGAGCAACTCGACCGCCGCATCGAAGCGCCCGTGCTTTTCGAGCAGCTTGGCCCCGTCGATCGCCTTTTGCCTCGCCTCGTCCATCAATTGTCCTGGGGCAGCTCCTGCACCAACGACTTGAGCTGCTCGGGATAGCTGGCGACCCGCATCCCCTCCTCGAGAGTGACCGCCCCTTCCTTGACGAAATTGAGGATCGCGTGGTCCAGGCTTTGAGCGCCGGACCCATCGCTGCTCGCCGTCTGGAGGTAACCCTCGAGCTGGTGGAGCTTGTTTTCGCGGATCATGTTCGCGACCGCGTAGTTCTGGAGGAGGATCTCCAGCGCCGCGACCCGCCCATCGCTGTTCGCCTTCTTGCAGAGTTGTTGGCTGACCACCGCGCGAAGCAGCACCGAGAGCACGGCGCGCATCTGATCCTGCCCGTCCTCGCCCACCGCATCGATGACCCGATCGATCGCCTTGCTCGCGGAGTTGGTGTGAAGCGTACCGAACACCAGCACCCCTGTTTCCGTCGCCGAGAGGGCGAGGGTGATCGTCTCCAGATCGCGCATCTCGCCGATCACGATCACGTCCGGCGATTCTCGAAGGGCAGAGCGGAGCGCGCCGGAAAACGAATCGGTGTGCTTGCCCACCTGCCGCTGGGTGATCGTGCTCTGAATTGGGGTGTGAAGGAATTCAATCGGGTCCTCGATGGTGATCACGTGTCGCTGGGAGGTGCGATTGATCTCGTTGACCATCGCGGCCAAGGTCGTCGTCTTGCCGCAGCCGGTCGGACCGCACACCAGCACCAGCCCATTCTGAAGCTGGGTGAGCTTCCGAATCGCCCGAGGGAACATGAGATCACCCAGCTCGGGCAATACTTGAGGGATGATCCGGAAGACCGCGCCAATGCCGTAGGTCTGGACGAGGATGTTGGTCCGGAAGCGACCGACGCCATCGATGACGTAGATGAAGTCCAGCTCGTTGGTGCGCTCGAATTCCTCCTTCTGCTCCGGGGTGAGGATTTCGAAGATGAAGCGGCGCACCTCATCGCGGGTGAGCGTTCGGAAGGGGAGCGGCATCAGCTCGCCGTCGTGGCGGATGATCGGCGGATTGCCCGAGTGGAAATGCAGATCGCTCGCCTGCTGCTCCGCCACCAGCCGCAGAAAGGAATCGATTCGCGCCATTTAGAATCCCGCCGAGGCCATTCTGATCATCACCCCGGTCCGTTCGACGAGGCTCTCGAGGCACCACCGGATGCGAGCTTCTGGGCCGCCTCCGCACCAGCGCCCGCTCCGGGCTGACCCGACGGAGCCCCGCCGGGCATGAAGGCTTCGAACTCTCGCTTGCTGCGCGCCTTGACGTAGGCCTCTTCGATCGGAACCTTCCCCTCCTTGAACAGGCGCATCAGGTCCGTATCCATCAGCTGCATCCCCTCCTCGCGCGCGGTCGCCACCACCGAGGGAATCTGGTACGCCTTTCCCTTGCGGATGAGGGCGGAGATGGCGTCGTTGTTGATCATCGTCTCCATCGCCAGACACCGCGAAACTCCGTCCTTGTGCCGGAGGAGGAACTGGCAACACACCGCGCGCAAGCTTTCGGCGAGCATCGAACGCACCGTTTCCTGCTGGCGGGCGGGAAAAGCGTTGATCATCCGATCGACGGTGGTGTCTGCGGAGACGGTGTGCACCGTGCCGAACACCAGGTGTCCCGTTTCGGCGGCGGTCACCGCGAAGGAGATGGTGGCCAGGTCGCGAAGCTCGCCGACGAGGATCACGTTCGGGTCCTCGCGCAGCGTGGCCCGCAAGGCGTTGCCGAAGGACTGGGTGTGGGTTCCGATTTCCCGCTGCGTGACCAGGCTTTTAATCGACGGATGGAGGACTTCGATCGGATCCTCGAGGCTGATGATGTGTCTGCCGTACTTGCGATTGATGTAGTTGACCAGGGCGGCGAGCGTGGTCGATTTGCCCGAGCCGGTCGGGCCGCCGACGAGGACCAGGCCGTTCTTCAGCTCGCCCAGCTTGATCACCACCGGGGGAAGCCCGAGCTTCTCGATGTCCGGCACGGTGCCCTTGATGATCCGGAACACCGCGGCGATCCCGCTGGCATCCTGGAACACGTTCGCCCGGAACCGCAGGGAGTCGGACTTCACCTCATAAGAAAAATCCACGTCGCGCAGCTGTTCCAGCTCCTTCATCTGGCTCGCTGAGAGCTTGGGCAAAAGCAGCGACTTCACCTGGGCGGAGGTGAGCGGGTTCTTGGTCAGGGGCAGCGTCTTGCCCAGCCGCTTCATCATTGGATGGCGCTCGCAGGCGAGGATCAAGTCGTCGCCCTCCTGCTTCGCGGTGGCGATGAGCAACCGATCCAGCGGAGAGACGGAGTCCCGGGAAAGCACCAGCTCCGCCGAGGCGACGATGTTCCAGTGGGCGAGGATCTCCCGGGCCACGGTGCGCAGGCCGATTTCCGGGTCGCCGACGAGCGGTTGAACCGCGGCGGCATGGGAGGGATCGTCGAATTTCTGCAGGCACCGCATCGCCGCCAGTCGGACGTCCGCGCTCGCATCTTGAAGGAGAGGGACGACCTGGGGGGCGGTGGTCTTCGCGTTCATCTCCGCGAGCGCCTGGAGGCAGATCCAGCGCATCTCCGGATCGCGGGCCATCACTTCGAGGAGGTAGGGCAGCGCGCGAGGGTCGTTGATCGCCGCGATCGCCTCGACCGCTTTTTCCCGCGCCCACCAGTCCGGGTCGGCGTCGGCCATTCGAACCAGCGCGCCGAGCGAAGCCGGATCCTTGAGGCGAGCCAGCACGTTGGCCGCATAGCGCCGCACTATGTCCGAAGGATCGGAGAGATAAACGCAGATGTGCCGGGTGAGCTGGGGCCCGGCCATCTCCACCAGCACGTCGACGACGCGCTCGCGAACCCACCAGTCCTCGTCGCGAAGAACGCCGAGCAATTTCGGCCAGAGGTCGCTGTTCGGATCCTTCACCGAACGGGCCAGCTCGATCGCCATCCGGCGGACGTTCACGTCCTTCGACTTGAGCAGGTAGACGATCGTCCGAGAGGGATCGAGCTTGCCCGCCTGGCTCAAGCGCGCGAGGACTTCCCCGGCGCGGGTGCGCACCATGATCTGCTTGTGGCCGAGGCCTTCCACCACCGCGCTGAGGATCTCGTTGGTGCCGATCGCCTCGAGGACATTGAGCACCGTGAACCGCACCGCATTCGGTCCAGCTCTCAGCTTGCGCTCGAGCACCATCAATACACGGGGGCTGCTGAAGCGCTTCAGCGGCTCTACCGCCGCCTTGACCAGGTTCACCTTCGCGGCTTCCAGCGATGGGGAGAGCGTCTCGAAGTAGTCGTCCTCGGTGCACATCCGGCCAAAGGAGTTGATCGCCTGCAGCGCGATCTGCTCGTTCGGATCGTTGACGAACGGCGCGATGCACTGCAGCGCGCGCGGGGCCTCCTTGCCCATGTACTCGGGGTCGCCGAGATACTTGAGCGCGATCAGGCAATCGGCGGGACGTCCATTGGCCAGGATTTCCTGCAGCACCGGCAGGACGTAATGCCCGGAGATCCGGACGAGGACCTCGATCGCTTCGGCGCGGGCGGTGAATCCCTTGTCCTTGAGCATGCTCCTCAAGGCCTGGTTGACCGTCTTTCCACCCAGTTGGGCGAGCAATTGAGCGGTGACCGCGCGAAGGGGGGGATCCGGCGCGGCGAGCAAACCGCATAGCTCCGCGTGCTCGGAGATGTTGTTCACCTTGGGGATCAGCGTGGCGAGGCAGGCCCGCAGAACCGGGTCGGCCGTTTTGAGCGCCTTGACGAAGGGGAGAAAGAGCTCCGGTGCGAGCGCCTGCTGGACCACCAGGGAAAAGACGGTGCACCTCCGCTTGTGCAGCGCCAGCTCGCTGGCCGCGCCCTTGGCGGCGAGCAGATCGAGCAGCTTGAGGATCGACTGCGAGTCGGGCTTGCCGCATTGGAGGACGAACGCCTCGACCTCGGCGGGGGTGGCCCACTTGCTGGATTTGAATTGAGCGATCATGGGTGAGACAACCGTGTCGAATGACGAGGCCGAGTCACCTTGAGGCCGGCCTGCGCATCGCCCAATTTCACATCAAGTTGTTGGAGCAAGAGCCACCGATCTTGGCGGACGCTCGCGGCTTCGTGCAATCTGCCCCACTGAGGGTGGCGGTAGCCGATCAGGGCTCCTTTGCGCACACTGATACGCCAACCAGGGCAAAGCGAACCTGGCCAGGTGAATCCGTCCGGCGAGATGATGCAGGCTGCACTGGAATGAGACGGACGACCTTGAAGTGAAGACGCTTATCTGGCTGGGCATGTTCCTCGGGTCCTCGCTGGGCGGCTGGTTACCGACGCTGGCCGGCGCCGACTGGTTCTCGGTCTGGGGCGTGGTCGGCAGCGTGGTGGGAGGCCTCGCCGGCATCTGGGCGGGCAACCGCGTCGGGCGCGCGCTCGAGCTGTAGCGACGGCCCCCGCTTTCAGGTCGGTCGAACCGCCCGACTTTCAACTCTTAACTTCCCACCGCGGCTGCACTTTCGTTTTCGCCTTGTCTCCCGCCCCAAACGGTAGCAATTGTTACCCCATGCCAATCGCCACCGTGAATCCCGCCACCGGTCAGACCCTCAAGACCTTCGATGAGCTCCGGCCCGCCGAGGTCGAATCGAAACTCCAACTCGCGGTGACCACCTACCGCGATCACCGCCAAACCCGCTTTGCCGAACGCGCGGCGAAGATGCGTAAAGCGGCGGAAATTCTCGAGTCCGAATCCGAGAAATGGGGTCGCTTGATGACCCTGGAAATGGGAAAGACCAAGCAGTCGGCGATCGCGGAGGCCAAGAAGTGCGCCCTGGGCTGCCGCTACTACGCTGACCACGCCGAAAAGTACCTCGCCGACGAGCCGCTCGAGGCGGATCACGGGCGAAGCTACATCCGCCATCTGGCAATAGGTCCGGTGCTGGCGATCATGCCCTGGAACTTTCCGTTCTGGCAGGTCTTCCGCTTCGCCGCGCCGTCCTTGATGGCAGGCAACGTGGCTCTGCTCAAGCATTCCTCGAACGTGCCGCAGTGCGCGCTGGCGGTCGAGGACATCCTCATCCGGGCGGGCTTTTCGAGAGGTGTTTTCCAGACGCTGTTGCTTGGCTCGGCGCGGGTGGCGCCGGTCATCTCCGACAGTCGCATCGCCGCGGTGACCTTGACCGGCAGCGACGCAGCCGGATCGGAGGTGGCGGGGTTGGCGGGAAAGAATCTGAAGAAGTCCGTGCTCGAGCTTGGGGGCAGCGACCCGTTTATCGTCCTGCCCAGCGCGGATCTCGAGCAGGCGGTGAAGACCGCGGTGACCGCTCGAAACATCAACAACGGCCAATCCTGCATCGCGGCGAAGCGCTTCATCATCCACCGCAAGATCTACGATCAGTTCCTCCCTGCATTCGTGGCCGCGATCAAGAAGCTCAAGGTGGGCGACCCCATGGAGGACTCGACGGATATCGGGCCACTGGCGCTCGGCAGCGTGCTGGGGGACGTCGCCGCTCAGGTCGACGACGCGGTCAAGCAAGGCGCCCGGCTTCTGACGGGCGGAAAGCGAATCGATGGCCCGGGAAATTTCTACCCGCCCACCGTGCTGAGCGACATTCCTCGCTCCGCCCGGGTGTATCGCGAGGAGGTGTTCGGCCCAGTAGCGATGGTTTTCAAGGTGAACGACATCGACGAAGCCATCTCACTTGCCAACGACAGTCCGTTCGGGCTCGGAAGCAGCGCCTGGACCCGCGATGCGAAGGAGCAGCAGCAGCTCATCGATCAGATCGAGGCAGGAATGACCTTCGTGAACGCGATGGTCGCATCCGACCCGCGAATGCCCTTCGGCGGCGTCAAACGCTCAGGCTACGGCCGCGAGCTTTCGCGCGACGGCATCCGCGAATTCGTGAACATCAAGGCGGTTTACATCGCGGAAACCAAGGGCAGCGATAACCAGGTCGAGTAGCGTCGGAACAAACGACAGAACAAAATTCCGCCGGCAGGAATCTGTTCTGTCGCTCCGGCTCGTCGTCGGGAAGGGTGACGGCCCGGCCATCAGACGGCATGGGGGCTGTGGATAAGTGGTGGCCCGGGCCACCACCCTGAACCAGCTTTCTCGCTTCATGGTCGGAACGAGCGTCGGCGACAGCGACGAACTGTGTGACGTTTTGGGTCCCCGCGGACCCAAAATGTCACACACCTCACGTCCGATGACCGTTTGTTGTGGTGGCCTGGCCACGGGAACCAGCGAAGCTCGGCGAAAACCCGTTGGGGCTGAGCCGATTTGGTGGAGAATCGTCGGCTCGTCCAGAGCTTGCACGCGGGGAGGTTAAAGGTGCGGCAAAGTCTTTCGCCCGAGGCCCTTCTTCGCCGCGTGCGCACGGAGCTGAAGCGCGTCGCCGATCCGGTCAAGGCGCCGGCGATGCGCTCGTACATGAAATCGGAGATGCCCTACCTGGGCGTCACCAATCCGATCAGGCAGGGAGTCTGCCAAGCGGTCTTCAAAACGGTGACGTTTCCCGCCACCGAATCCTGGCGCGGCGCCGTGCTTGGGCTCTGGCGCCAGGCGAAGTACCGCGAGGAACGGTACGCCGCCATCGACCTGAGTGGCGCGCGGCGATTCGACTCCTTCCAGACGCTCCAGGCGTTGCCGATGTACGAGGAGATGATCATCACCGGAGCGTGGTGGGATTACGTCGATGAGATCGCGTCTCGCCGCTTGGGTCCGCTCCTTCGCCGCTATCCGCGGACGATGCGGCGAAAAATGCTCGCCTGGAGCAAATCGAAAGACCTCTGGAAGCGCCGCAGCGCGATCCTCTGTCAAGTGGGATTCAAGGCGGAGACCGACCTCGATCTGCTCTACGCAGCGATCGAGCCGGCGATCGACTCGAAAGAGTTCTTTCTCCGCAAGGCGATCGGTTGGGCCCTGCGACAATACGCCTGGACGGATCCCGCCGAGATTCTCCGCTACGTCCAGCGAAACAAGGGGCGCCTGAGCCCACTCAGCCAACGCGAAGCGCTGAAAAACATCGCGCGCGCCGTCTAGGACAATCGCTCCGGGAAGGGGGTATGTTGCCGACCTTTTCGGAGGAGCTTGATGATCGCCGTTCGGCGTACAGCGTCCAAACATCTGGCGTGTTTCATCCTCGGCCTCACCTGCCTTTCCAGCGGCACCCTTTTCCCGCCCAGCCGTTCGATCAGGCCCTGTTCGCGGAGATGCGTTGGCGGTGCATCGGTCCATCCCGAGGCGGAAGAACGGTCGCGATCAGCGGCATCCCCAGCCAGCCGAATGTTTTTTATATGGCGGCGGTGAACGGCGGGGTCTGGAAGACCACCGACTCCGGCCAGGAATGGACGCCGATCTTCGATGGCCAGCCGACCGGTTCGGTGGGAGCGATCGCGATTGCGCCCTCCGACCCGAAAATCATCTACGTCGGCAGTGGCGAAGCGCTGCAGCGACCGGATCTGTCGGTCGGCGACGGCATCTACAAATCGGTGGATGGAGGCCAGTCCTGGAAACACCTCGGCCTTCGCGATGGCCAGCAGATCGCCAGCATTCTGGTGGACCCGACCGATGCCAACCGGGTTTTCGCCGCGGTGCTCGGGCATCCCTATGGCGCAAACCCCGAACGCGGCGTCTTTCGTTCGCGCGACGGTGGCGAGAGCTGGCAGCGGGTCCTCTACCGCGACGAGAACACCGGAGCGGCCGACCTCGCCTTCGAGCCGGGGAACCCACAGACCGTCTACGCGTCGCTCTGGGCCGCTCGCGTCGCTCCCTGGGAGATTCGAAGCGGCGGATCCTTCACCGCGCGCGGCAGTGGCCTGTTCAAGTCGACCGACGGAGGAACGACGTGGCGGGAGCTGACCCAGGCCCTGGTGACGACGACGGAGGGACTGCCTCGAATGGGGATCGCCATCGCCACTGGGCGCCCCAGCCGGGTCTACGTCCTTGCCGGCGGGACCACGCCGACGAGCGGCTTGTACCGCTCCGACGACGGCGGCGAGCATTTTGAGCGCGTGCACAGTGCGCGGCGAGTCACCGGCACCGGACCGGGGGCAATGGGGATTGCGGTTGCCCCGGACAATCCCGACATCGTCTACGTCGCCAACACATCGAGCTATCGGTCGACCGACGGGGGACGCACCTTCACCGGGATCAAGGGCGCGCCTGGAGGGGACGACTATCAGCGCATCTGGATCAATCCGGCGGATCCGAAAATCATCGCGCTGAGCAGCGATCAGGGGGCGACGATCAGCCTCAACGGGGGCCAAAGCTGGAGCTCCTGGTACAACCAGCCCACCGCGCAGTTTTACCACGTGACGACCGACAACCGTTTCCCCTATTGGGTCTACGGCGCGCAGCAGGAGAGCGGCTCGATCGGAATCGCCAGTCGGGGCGCGGACGGGGAGATCACCTTCCGCGACTGGACGCCGGTGGGCGTCGAAGAGTACGGGTACATCGCGCCCGATCCGCTCGATTCGAACATCCTTTACGGGGGACGGATTTCGCGCACCGATCTGACCACCCGCGACGTGCAAGACATCGCGCCCGACCCGGTGCGCAGCGGCAAGTACCGCTACGTACGCACCCTGCCGATCGTCTTTTCTCCCCTCGAGCCGCACACCCTCTTTTTCGCGGCCAACCTGCTCTTCAAAACCACCAACGGAGGTCGAAGCTGGCAGACGATCAGCCCCGATCTGTCTCGGGAGAAGTACGAGGTACCACCCAACCTGGGCGTTTTCAGCGCCTCCGACCCGGAGAAAGGCAAACACCGCGGGGTCATCTATGCCGTCGCACCCTCGTTCAAGGATGCGAAGCTGATCTGGGCCGGCACCGACGATGGCCTGGTTCACCTCACCCGGGACGGCGGGAAGAATTGGCGCAACGTCACGCCGCCCGACCTTACCCCCTGGAGCAAGATCTCGATGATCGAGGCCTCCCATCACGACCCAACGACTGCATTCGCCGCAATCAACCGGATCCGCCTCGATGATCTCAAACCATACATTTATCGAACCCGCGACGGCGGGAAGAGTTGGCAGAAGATCGTGGCGGGTCTCCCGGACGACGCCCCGGTCAATGCGATTCGCGAGGATCCGGTGCGAAAGGGCCTGCTCTTCGCTGGCACCGAGCTTTCGGTTCATGTCTCATTCGATGACGGGGATCACTGGCAGGCGCTTCAGCTCAATCTTCCCCACACCTCGATGCGCGATCTGACGATTCACGGCGACGATCTGATCGTCGGCACGCACGGTCGCTCTTTCTGGATCCTCGACGACATCGCGCCTTTGCGACAGGTTTCGAGCGAGATAGCAAAAGCGCAGGTTCATCTCTATCAGCCGCAGCTCGCTTACCGCGTTCGCTGGAATCGAAATACAGACACTCCACTTCCGCCGGAAGTCCCCTCGGGGAAGAACCCGCCGGACGGCGCGCTGGTCGACTACTATCTTCGCTCCGACGCCGCCGCGCCGGTCACGCTGGAGGTCTTCGACGCGCGCGGCAAGCTCGTCCGCCGTTTCTCCAACACCGACCCGCCCGAACCCATCGACCCGGAGCTGCCCGTGCCCACCTACTGGGTGCGCCCAACGGCGATTTTATCGGCCAAGACGGGGATGCACCGATTCGTTTGGGACCTTCGCTACCCCGCGCCCGGCTCGACCGCGCACGACTACCCGATCTCCGCCGTCTATCAGGACACCCCTCGCGAGCCGCGGGGGCCGCTGGCGCTGCCCGGCCGCTACACGGTGAAGCTGACCGTTGGCCAAAGCACTCAGACCCAGCCCCTGGTGGTCAAGATGGATCCCCGGGTCAAGACGTCGGACGCGGATCTGACCAAGCAGTTAGAGATCGCGAGCCAGATCGCGAATGAGATGGACCTCGACTTTGTCGCTTTGAAACAAGTGCAATCGCTGAGGGGCCAAGTCAAGGAGCTCAAAACCAAGGCCGGGCCCGGCGAGCTGACGGATCTGATTTCCTCTCTGGACCAGAAGGCCGCGGCACTCGAGGGAAAAAGCGAGGATCGCTTTACCGCGCCGCCGCGGAGCGGGAAGGAAGCAGAAAACCTGACCCACTTGAATCAGGAGCTGGGAACGCTGCTCCACGTCGTTCAAGGGACGGACGCCGCACCCACCACTCAGACGCTGGCGGCCCACCGCGAGCTCCGGCAAGCTTTGCAGGGTCTCCTGGCGAGCTGGAACGAGCTGCGCCAGCGCGAGATCTCCGCCGTCAACGAGCGCCTGAAGGCCAGCAAGTTGACCGAAATCAACGCCGCCAGCTCTGGAATGTAGCGGTGGACTGAAGATCGGCCCATGAATATGCCCGGCACGCTTGACCCCGGGTCTTCGTTAGCCGAGGGTATGACGACCTGGATGGTGGGTGCGTCATGTCAACAAGAGATCTGAGCTCCTTGGGTTGTCTGAGTTTGATCGCCCTGCAGTTTCTGACCGCCTGTGGTCCACGAGAGTCAGCCGAAAGCTTGCATGTTTATCGCGGTGAGCTTGGAGACGACTTTTCGGTTCTCGAGCACCACAATGGTCCCACCCGGAGCGGCGTTTACGCGCATCCGTCCTTTACCCGAAGCGCCGCCGCCGGAATTCATCTTGAATTCAGCGCCCCGACCCCAGGGATTGTGCATGCTCAACCCCTCTTTCTGGACGGCCGAGGAAAAGGCCCGGACATGGTGCTCGTAGTCACCGAGCTGAATCAGGTGTTCGCCATCGACGGATCAACTGGAACGCAGATTTGGAGGAGAGTGCTCGATCCACCGGTGCCGCTCCAAGGAATTCGCGACCTGATCGGCGACGGCTGTGGCAACATCGATCCGATTGGAATTACCGGGACACCGGTGATCAACGAAAGCGCGCGTACGATCTACTTCGACCTTCTCACATCTGATGAGACTCGATATGCCAAGCATTTGGTGTATTCGCTCTCGCTGGACGACGGCAGCACCGTGCCCGGTTGGCCGGTGGACGTTGGCAACTCGGTTCTCGGGTTTCGCGATCTGGTACAAAATCAACGAGGTGCTTTGACCCTTCTCAATGGTCGCGTGTACGTGCCTTATGGTGGCCACGTCACCGATTGCGCGGACTATCGGGGGTGGGTGGTGGGTATCTCGACCGACGGTACTTTGGTCAACGCCTGGAGCACCGGAGTCATCGGAGCCGGAATCTGGGCGCCGAGTGGCGTCGCTTCGGATGGCCAATCCATTTTTGTGGCGACCGGAAATGCCCTTGAATTCACCAACTGGAGTGGAAGCGAAGCGATCATCCGTCTGGACGAGGGTCCAACGTTTACCGCCCTGCCGGCTGACTATTACGCTCCCCTCGATTGGCCGATGCTCGACGCCTTGGATTTAGATCTGGGGGGAAGCGGCGCAATCCTCGTCGATCTGCCGGGAGCAAAACCACAAGGGCTTGTCGTCGCGCTCGGCAAGGACGGAAAGGTGTACCTGGCCGACCGGTCGAACCTTGGAGGAATTGGCGGCGGCCTTTTGGCAGAGCTCGTGGCGCCAGGCGGCATCGCCACCGCCCCGTCCGCGTACACGACCTCGCAAGGAACATATCTGTCTTTCACCAGCTATGGGGCGAAGGCGATCAACTGCCCGGGCGTAAATGTGGTCACGATCCAGATCCACCCGACGTCGCCGCTCTCCATTTCGACCGCGTGGTGTATCAACATTCCTGGCTATGGATCGACGATGGTAACCACCAGCGATGGGACGTCCGAATCCATCGTCTGGGTCGTCGGAGCGATGGCGGACAGTCGACTGTATGGCTTTGACGGCGATACCGGGGCATTGATCACGATGATGAACGTCGACGCGTTCGTGACGACCTTTTCCACTCCGATCGCGGCAAAAGGAAGGATCTACCTCGGCGCTGCGGATCAGCTCTTGGCATTTACCTTGAACTGAGGAGCACCGATATCCGGGGCTCGCTTGCGAAACAATTCCCGCCCCAGACTGCCGAGCATCGCCGCCAGGGCGAGGAGCGAAATGGCTTGGCACACTCGCGTGCTCGGCGGATCGCTGAACTGCAGCCGAATCGCTCCAGGGGGAGACTGCAGCCGAATCAAGCGCGCGGCGCCCACGGAGGCGACCATTACCGGCAGCGCCCGACCCTCGTGGGCCGCTTTCCACTGCGGCGAGAAATTGACCCAGAGCCGGAGGTCCGTCTCCCCCGGCGAATCCAGTTTCAGCCGAATCTCCTCATCCGACCAATGCTGCACCGAGATCCGGGCCATCGGATCGCTCGCCTCGATGCGCGCCTGGGGTTCCAGCGACCGAGCCTCGAACCGACCGCGCCGTTCGAGCAGTGGAAGGCCGGCCAACGGTCCTTCGATTCGCCCGTCGCTGAGCAGTGCGGCCACGCCGAGCCGGCCCAACTCCACCGGATCTTCCGTGGTGAACTTGCCCCCGAACAGGCATGCGGGCGTGGGACCGATCTTGAAGAACGGCGCTTCGATCAAAGACGCGGCGAGCACCAGGCAGTGATCGACGACTGCGATCCGGTGGTCTTTCAGCCTCGGCTTCAGCGTCTCGAGTAATCCGCGAAGCTCAATCTCTTCGCTTTTCGAGTAACAGGTGGGCCGGCGAGGAGCGCCGGAGCGCGGCACCTTGAGCTTCAATGGCCTTTCGTAGAGCAACGCAGCCGCGCCGCAAACTGCAACCGCTCCGGCGCCTACCAGCCATGATCGGCGCAATCCCCGGGTGCGTAGGCGAGCGTACTCCGCGGCTCGAAACAACGCCTGAACGGCGAGCGCCATCAGCAGCAGGCGCCCCACCGCCTGCAGCCGGACGAGTTGAAGGCTCGCCAGCCACCCATTCTTGAGACCCGTGCCGAACGGCAGATAGGGAAGCTCGGTGCTGAAAAGGAGCAAGCCCCACCCGCCCAGGGCGCACCATCTGCCCCACGGCTCGCGCTCTCGCCACGCAAGCCATGTTCCCACCAGCGCACCAGGAAAAACCCACCAGGAAACCAGATCGCCTCCGGCGCCCATCGCCAGCAAGTCGAAGAATTGTCGAGCCGATACTGGCGCCACGGCGTACTTCTCCATCTGGCTGCTTCGCAGGATGAACGGCACCCACCACCATGCCGACAGGGCGAGTCCCAGGCTCAGTCCCGCCAATGCGCGCAATATCCCGCGGAGCTGAATGCGGCCCATCGCGGCCCAGACGACGCACTGCAGTCCGGCCAAGACCGGGAGGAGGACCAGCGCGAACGGATGCGTCAAGACTGCGAGCGCGGAGAGCACCGCGACGGCCCAGATCCGGCCGACACCGCGGTCGTTGAACGTTCGTGGAAGGGCAGCCAGCGCCGCGAGCACCCAGGCGACGCTGAAACCAAATGGCCAGACACCCACTTCGAGATAGAAATACCAACCGCCGTTGAACAGCCCACCGCGATCCCAGAGCAGCGCCACCGCGGCCGTCGCCACCGCGGCCCAAGTGCCGGCGATCGGGCGCACGAGCGCAAAGAGGGAGATTGCAAAAGTGACGAGGAAGGCCAGGAACACGATCGAGTAAGCGGCGTCCCAGCTCAGTGCGCCTCGGCCGATCCAATGCAGAGCGGCAATCGAGGCGCTGACCGCGGGAGGGTAGAATCCATTCGCCAGATACCCCCCGAGTTGGAAGTCGCTCCAGCCCACCAGGCGTCCACTGCGCAGCAGCCGCTCCGTTTCGACGGCGTTGGCGAGGTGGAAGTTGTGATCCTGCGAGTGAGGGGGCAGGCCCACCAGCAGCGAAGGGCAGACCAAAAAGGAGATCAGCAGCACGGTCAGGTAAGGCAGTGCCCCGCGAAGTCTGGAAGCGCGAGGGGGAGAGGCGATGTCGCGTTTTGCTAGGACGGACGGCCTCCAAGAAGGGTCAGATTCTTCGTGTTGCCTAGCTCGCCCTTGGCCACTCCTGGCTCGCCCTTTCCGATGAGCTGCTCGATGACTGCGAGCAGCTCCTCCACCTCGAAGGGCTTGCTGAGGAACATCGACACCGCGAGCGGGCGAGCTTTCGCCTGCGCCCAGAGCGCGCCGCCTTGACTACTGGCGCTCATCATGACCACGGGAATAGATTGAAACTCGGGCAAGGCTCGCAATTCCCGGACCAATTCCAGCCCGTCGGCGACCGGCATGATGAAGTCGGTAACTAACAGATCTGGGTTCTCGCTCACCAGCCGAGCAAGCCCATCCCTGCAATTATCCGCCGACACGACGCGATAGCCCTCTCTTTCGAGAAGGTCGGTCAGGCCTTCGACCAGGAGCTCGTCATCGTCAACCACAGCGATGGTCTTCATTGCTGCCGTTGAAATTCATCACTGATAGGTGAGTTTACGAGTGGTCTGGGAGGCGCGCGGCCAAGCTGGCGGCACTCCTGTCCCTTCAGTTCTGCCGCGGAGCTTTGAGGATGATGTCAGCGTAGCGGTTCCGCGGGTCGTCCGGGGCGGTGCCATCGCGAAAGTAAAAAGTGTGGAAATCCCATTCGTCCGGTCGCGAATCGTAGGCGAACATCCAGGGCGCCGCGCCGGCGAGCCCGCTTCGGCTGGAGCAGGCGAGCCAGCCACGGTAGATCGCCTGCCGCTCCGGAAGGCTGAACGCTCCGTGGTTTTTCAAGCCAAATTCACCGAACACGAGCGGCTTTCCCAGCTGTCGCGCCAGCCGCGCGTGCTCCTCGAGCCATCGAGCGCCGGCCAGGGCAACGTCCTCTCGATGGACATTCCACGACTCGGGAAAGAAATGAATGCTTCCGAAGTCCACCGAGGGCGACTGGAGATTTTTCCGGAATGAGGGGTCGAACCCCTCCTCTCCGGTGCCGAGCCACTTTCCGGTCGACATCGATTTGACAGCCGCCCCCACTTCGTCGACCCAGGCGCGAAACGCGTCGCCTCGGTCATCGAGGCCGCGGTTGCGCGGCTCGTTTAAAAGCTCCCAGGCAAGCACCGCGGGATGATCCCCATAGCGAACACCCTCCAGGGCGCTGGTACGATCGAGGGTGCGGCGAACATGCTCCAGGTAGTGATCGATGACGCGTCGTTCGGTGAAGAAGCGCGGATCCCCCTCGAGCGGATGGGGCAATCCAGACCAGGCGACGTATTGCTTCGCTCCCCCGAAGTCGTTCCAGTAGTTGCCCAGCGGAAGGATCAGCTGGATGCCGTGCGCCGATGCGCGAGCGAGCACCAGATCCAATCCGCGAAGCGCGATTTCGTCATACTCCAGAGGTCCCGTCTGGATCGCGCTGTCCCCGACCTTTTCCGGAGCGTCGTTGAAGGCCCAGGTGCGGATGACGGTCACGCCCAGCGCGTTGGCCTTCTCGAAGACTTCCTCCATCTGGGGGCTCGTCGATAGCCCGGCGCGAATGGCCCTCGCCCCCTCTTCCTGGAGGAAATAGGCGTTGACCGCGACGAAATAGGGACGCCCCAGCGTGCGCGGGGAGGAATCGGCGCATGCCGATGCCGCCGCCTCCAATTCCCCGGTCGAGAGCTCCTGGCATCCGGCAACCAGCGCCGAGCCCAAAACCAACCACTTCAACCTCGGTGATAAAAGCGACGCCAAGTCCTTTCCCTTCCAGCGCCGTGACCGGTCCAACCCGCACCAGCAGAACGTTCGCGCGCCCGCACATTGCATTTCTGGTGCTCCGCGGCAAGGCGTCGCGGACAGGTCCGGCAAATGCGAGAGGGAGGGTCGCCCGCGCACTAGGATGGTAATCCCCCTCCGGCGCAACAAGCCGGAATTCGATCTCGGACGGGCCGATCAAACACCGGCGATTGTGTCGTCAACCCTACAGCAAGGCATCTTTGAACGACGCCGACACTTCATCTCCGAGAGTTGCGTGAATAGATCGGCTGGCGGCCGACGGCTGACGCTGTCCAGATGATTGCGAGCCCGCGGGATGGCTGTAGATTTGCGACAGTCTCGACTCAAGCGGATAGAACTGTTTTGCTACGCGGCGATCGTATCCTGGGTGGCGCTGTATTCTTACCGGCACCCCGTCTACAACTGGGACCTGATCGGCTACGTCGCAGCGGTGGCTGCGATAGATCACCATGGGCCGCAGGCGATTCACCGTGCGACGTTTGAGGAGCTCGAGCGTTCGTTGCCCGCGGATCGCCTGCAAGAGCTCAAACACGGGGGCGCGTACCGCCAGTCCGTGTTCGAAAATCCGAAGTATCTGGTGCAGCAGATACCATTCTATTCCGTCAAACCTACCTATCTGGCCTTGTTGTATGGCCTGCACATCACCGGCCTTTCGGTTCCAAAAGCGTCGATCTGGATCTCGATCGGTTCCTACCTGGGTATTTGTGCCTTGATCTGGCGCTGGGCGGCGCGCCGCATCGGGGATCCTCGTCTCTCATTCGGGTTGTCGAGTCTGTTGGCCCTCGCGCCTCCGGTCGCTTTGGCGGCCGGGCTATCCACTCCAGACGCATTGTCCTCCCTCCTCGTCTTCGCGGGGCTCTACCTTATCCTCGAGCTTCGCTTCACCGTCATCGGCCTGTGCATCCTGTTTGCGTCCATCTTTGTCAGAACGAACAATCTGATCATTTGCGTGCTCGTATCAGTGTTTATCGTCAGCACGCGACGCAGTTGGCCAATTTTGGCTCGAGCGTCGGCCTTTACCATCGCTTGCGCTGTCGCCGTCAGGCTGATCAACAGCGTCACTGGTAGCTATGGTTGGAGGACGCTCGTTTACCATACATTCATAGCGCCATTACCGAATCCAGCCGAAGTCCAGCCGGACCTGACCGTAGGCGCGTACGTCAGAGTTCTGCTTTCCGGCTTGTCGTCGCTCCACTACAGCTATGCCGTTGCAATGCTCCTTTTCTTCATCGGAGGAGCCATCGCGCTGCGCGCGGTTGGATACAGGCTGGCATGGGGCCCCGCGGCGCAAGGTGCCGCCCTGATCGTGGTGTCGATGTCAATCCACTTTCTGCTCTTCCCTATCTTCTGGGATCGCTACTTGCTCGGTCACTATCTGGCATTCATCTTCATCTCCACCCGACTGTTCAGCGAAGCATCGTTGGTAGGCGAGGTGACCGATCGTTCTGTCCCGGTGCTGGCGCCCTTGGAGCTCTCCGAGATACCAAGCCCGAAGCATTTGCCGGCAACCTGACGCGATGACTTCGAAACCCTCTTATCGGGCGAACGGGTACCCTGGATCGCCAGGGGGCATCGCGCTTCTGCTTGGGCTTGCGCCTCGCAAGACGGGGTCATTTGAAGATTGGCTGCTCGCAGTCTGTCGAGAGGCCCGCGCGCGGGGACATGAGCTCGCCATCCTGGGGCTTGAACCGGTACATCCAAAATTCCGCGCGGAGCTGGAGACCCTTGGCATTGCCTGGCACGCCTGGGAGCCGTTGGTGAAGCGGCCGGTCGCGTGCATGCGCGTCTTGGCTCGCTATGACCTGCTCTATCTCTGCATGTTTGGTGTGCTCGATCGCCTGTCTCTGATGGCGTACGCGAGCTGGCCCTCGAGGGTCGTCTACGCGGGTCACTCCGACGTAAAAAACGGTGCGCCCGGCCTTCACCAACGGGTAATCAGCACGGTGGCTCGGCGGATCGTTGCCAGGCGCTTGGACGGATTGGTCGGCGTGTCCAAGTACATCGAGGACCGTTACCGCGGGTGGTTTGGAATGCCGGCATCGGCGACGCGGACGATCTACAACGGCATCGACGTTGAACGCTTCAAACGCCATGACCGCGGCAACGATCGCACGCGTGGGGTCACCCTGTTCGCTGCCGCCAACCTGGTTCCGGGCAAGGGGTTGAGGCATCTGGTCCGGGCATTCGCGAAACTGGATCCCTCGACCCAACTGATCATTGCCGGCGATGGACCCGAGGAAGGGCCCCTCCGGGAATTGGCCAAGGAGCTCGGTGTCCAGTCCAGGGTCTCGCTGTTGGGGTTGCGGGACGACGTTGATGAGCTCTTGCGGCGCGCCGACATCTTCGTGCATCCGGCCATTTGGCCCGAAGCGTTTGGCCTGACCTTGGCGGAAGCGATGGCCTCCGAGTGCGCGGTAGTCGCCTCTCGGATCGGTGGGATGAGCGAGGTCATTGAGGATGGCGTGAGCGGCATTCTTGTACCCCCGGGCGATGAGGCCGCGCTTCGCGAAGCGCTGGAGCGACTGATCAAAGATCCCCAATATCGCCGCACGCTGGGAGTCAACGGGCGGCGCCGGGTGATCGAAAACTTCGGCCTCCACAGCAGTGTAAAAAAACATTTGGACTGGTGTGAGGAGGTTCTCGCCAGGCCGCGCAGTCTTCTCGGCAGGGCGGCGGCCGCGGGTCGACTGTGAACTTGAATGTTCGTCTGATTAAATAGTTTGCTGGTCGCTGGAAGCGCTTTCGCTCCCAGGCTCCGCGCGTAAGATCGCCGCCCAATCGCGGAGGGCCTGCCAATGACGCCACTTGTGCTTCCGATCGCCGCGCTGGCGATCGCCCATGGAGTCGCCGAGCGGGAGCGCGCGCAGCCACATCGCCCGCGCTTTCCGATCCGGCAGGTGATCTTCGTGGTGAAGGAGAACCGGACGTTCGACAATTACTTCGGAAAATTCCCTGGTGCGGACGGGGCGACTTCGGGGCGAATCTCCGACGGGACGGTGATCCCGCTCGGACCGCTCCCCAACGGGCCGCAAGGGGGAAGTCATTCCTGGGACGCGGCGCTGCTCGCCTACCACGACGGCAAGATGGACCGCTTCGATCTCATCCCGGGATCGATGGGCGGCCAGCTGAACATGGTCCAGGCGAGCGAGGAGGACATTCCCAACTATTGGAGGCTCGCGCGCGAGTTCGTGCTCTTCGACAACTTCTTCTCCAGCCTTCACGGCCCGAGCTTCCCCAACCACCTGTATACAATTGCCGCGCAAAGCGGCGGCTCCCAGGACAATCCGCACACCTTTCCCGATTCGCCGGATGCGCCGCTGGTGGATCCCTGTCTGTCTTCGATGTCCTGTCCATTCCCGGGAGAGCCCGGGCTGGAGCCGTCGGACATCACCCCGTTCGAGGATCCGCGAAGCGCGGTCTGGGGCTGCGATTCGGATCGCAAATCGAAGGTTGCGATCCTCGACCAGGAGGGCGAGGTCGAGGAGATCTACCCCTGCTTCGACTTTCCGACCCTCGGTGACGAGCTGAGCGAGGCGGGCGTGAGCTGGAAGATGTATGCGCCGCCGGCGCCCGACGATCCGGACCATCTGCAGAACGGCTACCAGTGGACCGCCTACGACGCGATCCGCCACATTCGCGATTCCGACGAGTGGCGCGAGCACGTCGTTCCCACCGAGCAGTTCGTCGAGGACGCGCGCAGCGGAAGGCTTCCGGCGGTAAGCTGGGTCTCCATCCCCATCGGCGTCACCGAGCACCCGCCCTGGCCAATTTGCGACGGCGAGAACTGGACGGTGAGCCTGATTCAGGCGCTCGCCGCGGGGCCGCAGTGGAGGCACAGCGCGATGTTCATCACCTGGGATGACTTCGGCGGGTTCTATGATCACGTCGCGCCGATGCAGATCGACCGATTCGGGCTCGGCTTTCGCGTGCCGATGGTCGTCGTCTCGCCGTACGCCAGGCGCGGCTTCATCGATCACTCGCGCGCCGAGTTCTCCAGCGTGCTCAAGTTCATCGAGACCAACTGGAACCTGGAAGCCCTCACCGATCGCGATGCGGACTCGATCGACATGACGCAGATGTTTGACTTCGAGCAGCGCCCGCGCCGGCCGCCGCACCTCGAGCAGCGCAGCGACTGCACGCAGTATTGAAGGGATCTCGCCGAAAAGCTCGGCGATTGGCGCAGCGGTCGTCCTGGTGTCGCGACCAAGTGGAATGCGGGCGTTTAAATGGCCTCGGTCAACTCGGCAAGCAACCGCGGCCCGCGCGCGCCAAAATGACAAACTGTTGTTACGTCGCCTTCAATTGGTAAACAAGGGTTATTCCCAATGCGGCAATAAATCGTGGTATTGGCGACGCCGCTTCGACCTCTCGTGCCAGCGATGAGCACGGCATCGACCTTGCTTGAGTCGGTCGTATGCAGGTTGCGATCAGGCGATACTTTTGGACGATCTACGTCGCCTTGGTTTGCGCCACCGGTTTGATCACCTCCCAGATCGTTCGACTGTTGCTCGAGTCCAACCCTCCCTTGAGCTGGGAGGAAACGAGGACCGCGAAACATGCTCAGAGGCTCGATGCGGCAGCCCTGGACACCCCGCGCCTGGCCAGCTTGATCGGCCTTCGGCCCGGTCCAGTTGCGGAGACCCTGTCTCAACCGTCGGATGACCCTGCCCCGACCCGATGCGGCCTCGCCGTCAAGCTCATCGGAACGCTGAGCGGGGTCGCTCGTCGATGGGTGGTTGCCTCGCTCGACGTCCGGGGCAAAGCGCATTCCTATACAATCGGCGACGAAATCGAAGGCGCGAGTATCATCGATATCGAGCGCGACCGGGTAATCGTCTGGAACCAATCGAGACAGGAATTCATCGATCGCGGCGCGCCAACCGAGGCCATCCGCAGCGAAGCAACCCCTGGAACGCCAGCCCGCCAGGGCATCGGCGCCAGCATCCGAACGCTCTCACCCACCGAGTACGAGGTACCGCGCGCAGAGCTCGATAGTATTCTCGGTGACATCGATACAATCGCGACCCAGGCCCGCAGCGTTCCGGTGATCAAGGATGGCCGGATGCAGGGCCTGCGCCTGTTCGGCATCAGGCCGGAATCGGTCTACCAGCGGCTGGGAATCGGCAATGGCGATGTGATCACGCGCATCAACGGGGAACAGCTCGACAGCATGTCGAAGGGACTGCAGCTCTTCGCCCGTCTTCGGGATACTCGTCGAATCGACATCGAATTTGAGCGCAGCGGAACCCCCACCCGGAAGACCTACTATGTCCGCTAGGAGAAAGGGTCGACAGTTGTCCAGATCGCAGATGGATCGTAGGTTCGCGCAAATGGATCGCCATCCCGTTTCGATGCAGGCGCCCAAGGACGAAGCGGTGATTCGGTGCGCGTGGGCGAGGAACGACCTTGCCAGGGAGTATCACGACCGTGAATGGGGCGTTCCACTGCACGACGATCGCGCTTTTTTCGAGTTCCTGATTCTGGAGGGTGCTCAAGCCGGGCTCAGCTGGGACACCATTCTCAAGAAGCGCGACAACTATCGCCTCGCCTTTGACGGTTTCGACCCGAAGAAGGTTGCCAGATACGACCGGCGGAAGGTGAAGTCCCTGTTGGGCAACGCGGGCATCGTGCGCAACCGGCTGAAAATCTCCTCGGCCATCCAGAACGCGAAAGTATTTCTCGCGGTGCAAGAAGAGTACGGCTCGTTCGATCGCTACATCTGGCGATTCGTCGGGGGCAAGCCGCGGGCGAATGGGTGGAAGACCATCGGCAAGGTGCCCAGCCGGAGCGCCGAATCCGACGCGATGAGTCAAGACCTCAAGGAGAGGGGGTTCAAGTTCGTCGGCACGACCATCTGCTACGCGTTCATGCAGGGCACGGGAATGGTGAACAACCACATCGTGGATTGCTTTCGCTACCGTCAGGTCTCTCGTTGAAGGCGGTCTTGGTGCAGGTCGACCCGCATTCAGGCAGCCTTTGGCAGCAGATAGGAAGACCGCCTCGCCGCTCGCCCCGAATTAGGGGGCGATCGCTCGAACCACGGCATTGTTTGTCGTGATCAACAGATCGCCAGTTGGCGTGAGCGCGACCCCTCTGGGAAGAGCGAGCAGGCCGGGTAAAGGTCCGGGCACGATGCCGCCGACCTCGGCCTGACCTACCACGGTTTTTACCATGCCATCCGGCGTAATCTTTCGAATGGTGTGATTGCGATTGTCCGCGACGTAGAGAATTCCCGCCGGGTCTACAGCAATGCCATAGGGATTCGAAAACCGTGCCGCGGCGCCCATTCCGTCGGCGCTTCCAAGATTTCTCGCGACACCGGCAAGCGTGGAGACCACTGCGCCCGGTGTAATTTTCCGGATGGTGTCGTTGTACGAGTCCACCACGTAGACATTCCCCGCGGGATCGACCGCGATACCGGTTGGATTGAAGAACCGCGCGGCGGGGGCAGTTCCGTCCGTGCTTCCGCTCGTAGCAGCGAGCCCGGCCAGCGTGATCACGCTTCCCGTCGGAGAAACCTTGCGGATGGTGTTGTTCCCCGTGTCGGCCACATAGACATTTCCCGCCGAATCCACGGCCACGCCTTCTGGATAGAGAAACTGCGCGGCCGAGCCAATCCCATCGAGATGTCCAGCAATGTTGGCCTGACCTGCGAACGTGCTCACCATTCCGTCGGGGGTGATCTTGCGAATGATGTGATTTGAAATATCGGCGACATAGACATTGCCGGCCGCATCCAGGGCAACCCCCCCGGGGCTGGAGAAGCGCGCATCCGGGCCCGGCCCGTTCGCGGATCCAAACACGTGCGCTCGACCAGCGAAGGTGCTCACCACGCCGGCGGGGGTGATCTTGCGAATGGTGTGATTTCCAAGATCGGCGAGATAGATATTGCCTGCGCCCTCCACGACGACGCCGGACGGGTATGAGAATCTCGCCGCCGGGCCTGATCCGTCAACGCTTCCCGGCGGCGCCGCCTGGCCCGCCAACGTCGTGACGGCGGCAGCCGGCGTCACCTTGCGGATGGTGTTGTTGCTAGCGTCCCCCACATAGACATTTCCTGTCGAATCGACGGCCACCCCACTCGGGTACGAGAAAAGGGCCGCAAAGCCGACCCCGTCGACCGAGCCTGCGCTCCGCGCAACGCCCGCGAAGGTGCTGACCGCTCGAGCGGGCGAGATCTTCCGGACAGTGTTGTTGATACTGTCGGCGACATAGACGTTTCCAGCGCTATCCGCAGCCAGCGCCGAGGGGGAGCTGAATCGAGCTGACGAACCGATCCCATCGTCACTTCCCAAGCTTCCGGCTGTGCCGGCAAAGGTAGCGACCACCCCGGTGGGCGTCATGCTTCGAATCGTGTTGTCCGCGACGTCCGCCACGTAGACGGTCCCACCGGACACTGCCAGGGCCCACGGAGAACGAAATCGCGCCGCCGAACCCGTGCCATCAGCGCTTCCCGGATTGCCGGCGAGGCCTGCGGGCGTGCTCACCGCGCCGTTGGGAGCAATCTTGCGGATCGTGAAGTTACCGCTGTCGGCGACGTAGACGTTTCCAGCTCCATCGACCGCGACACCTCGGGGGCTTCGGAAGCGCGCTGCCGAGCCGGTCCCATCGCTACTGCCCTCGGATCCGGAGACGCCGGCCAGCGTGGTGACCATTCCCGCGGAGGTAATCTTGCGAATGGTGTGAGCGCCGTAGTCGGCGACGTAGACGGTACCCCCCGCATCGACTGCCACGCCGGTAGGAAAGCTGAACCGCGCCGCGGATCCCGGGCCATCAGAGCTTCCAATACTTCCGGCCAGGCCGGCAAACGTGCTGACGACGCCCGCCGGCGTGACTTTTCGGATGGTGTTGTTGAAGAGGTCCGCGACGTAAACGTTGCCCGGGGTGTCGCTCGCCACGCCGAAAGGTCCATAGAACCGAGCGGCGGATCCGGCCCCGTCTACCGAGCCCGCTCCGCCGACTTCCCCCGCGACCAGCGCCAGTGCGCCCGTCACATTCACGGTGGCCGTCCCGAATCTGTTGCGGCCGGCCGTGCTGACGGCTCTGACGTGATACATCCCCCGGGTGCGCGGGGCGGTGTAGACGCCGTCTGCCGAGATGCTTCCACCGGAGGAGCCTTCATCCACCGACCATGCGACCGCGGTGTTGCTCGTGCCCTGCCCCGAGACCGCAAAGGACTGCGTCGTGCCGGCAACGACGTTGGCGGTGTCGGGCGTCACCGTGAGGAGCTCACCGATGTGGCTGTCGCCGCCGCAGGCAACGGCAAATGCGAGCAGAAAAAACGCGCCGATGAGCCCTGCTCGGGTCGCTGTGACCCGTGTCCATGCAGGACTCTGGAGGAGCTTCGGCACCGACTTCGTTGGCGACGCGCGTAGATGGGATGACATATTTCTCCTCCAGATCGAGTTGCGGGGTCCGCAAAGCAGGGCCTGTGCCACTCGAGCCCGGACGCGCTATCGGGTCGCGATTTTGGGATGGGCGGGCTGAACGCTGGCCGTCGTTACCGAGCGGCAACATCGGGCGCCATTTGGTAATCTTTCGGCAACATCGGGGACGTCCGGGCGCGCGGTGGCGCTTCTCGTCATTGACAGGCGCTGGCGAAGCGGCCAAGAACCTTAGTGGACACAGCCACACCGCCGTTGACCTCTTCAGTATCTAAACACTGCGACGGTCGTTGGGCGAAACGGGGCGATTCTTCGGACGAATACGGGCGGCGACTGAGCTTCCGAGGTAGTCGAAGCCAATGTGCTCGTCGGCGGGACGGACCCGGCGCTGCGTCCAGTCTCGACGCCAGGCTGTCGAGCGCTCGGGCCGGCCAGGCACCCTTGGCGGTTCGCCTTTCGCCGCCCCGGCTCCGGTTCTTGGCTACTCGACCCCAGTAGGAGTAAGAATGAGGTGTGGAACCTGGAAGAGTCTTGGTCCATTCGGGTGCGCGATCGCGATTGAGTGCCCGCAGAGGGCAGGCAAAGCGCAAATCCATCGGATGGGCCGGTTGAGGGGTGATGCCATGATCAATTGGAAAAAAGCAGTGCTCTTCGCGGGACTGGGCGCAGTTGCCCTGGTTGCTTGTCAAAAGCCCGACCCCGTCGCAATTCACCGGGACAAGGGAGACGACCTGTTCGCCAAGGACCAGTACGCGGCGGCGGCCGAGGAATACGCCCTCTCGCTGCAAGCAGACCCCAAGCAAGACAAGCTCTGGGAGAAAAAGGCCGTCGCCCACATGAGGGCCGGCAAGCTGGACGAGGCGGCGGCGAGCCTGGTGAAAATGCTGGACAACGCCACCAACGGGAAGGAGCGCGCGGAGATCAATCGCAAGGTGGCGGGCATGTATCTGGAGAGCAAGAAGCCGGACGAAGCGGAGAAGTATTTCCTCGAGGCGCTGAAGGCCGATCCGCAAGATACCGATTCGCTCGCCTGGCTCGGGGAAATTGCCTCGACGCGCGGCGGCGCGCGGGCGGCCCAGCTCGCCGCGGACCCG
>WNFF01000238.1_pt1 | contig 39638 bp, 33 predicted proteins | sample 5400441 | NCBI WGS metagenome assembly WNFF01 (sample SAMN13153345, study PRJNA577476) | soil metagenome | isolation source: 120 cm saprolite under Douglas fir tree site 2 hole 3 replicate 1 | place: USA:California | collected 2015-04-18
TCCAGTCGGGTTGCGATTGCATGAACCGATGAGATCGCCGCTTCGATGTGGTACTCGGTGATACCAGGGCCGGAAGCTGCGAGATCAAGATAGTTGAATCCTTCGCTTATCAACTTCCGGTCCCATTTCGACCGGTCCTGATCTGCCAGCGAATTCAGATCACCCGCAGCATCGATTCTCCCCGGCAAACGTGCTGCTCCTAGGTACATCAGCGCTGTGAGAGCATAGGTTCCGGGCGTTGCGCCAAGCGGATGTTCCAGTAGTAATCGAGCGAGCCGGATCGCTTCCTGGCAAAGTTCAGCGCGAACCGCGAACTCGGCCGATGCCCCGTGATAGCCCTCATTAAAGAGCAAATAAAGCGCCCGCTGGACGGCAGGGAGTCGAGCGGCGAAATCAGCCGGAGCCCGCGTATCGAAAAGTTTCTTCGATCCCACAAGAATTTTCTTCGCCCGCGGTATTCGTTTTTCCACCGCCGTGTAGGTCGTCACGAAGGCGCTCGCGACCTCATCCACGCCGAATCCGCACAAAATATGAAGGATGAGCATGACCTGCGCTTCCTCTGGCAAGCGAGGATGGCAGCACGAGAACATCACGCGGAGCTGGTCATCTTTAATGGCCTTGTCGGTAAACATTTCTTCTATCTCGGGAGCGAGTGTCCACTCACTCCCGAGAAATCTGCTTAACTCCGGCTCGTAGGTTCGTGCCGTACGCTCGCGGCGCAGGACATCGAGCGCACGATTCTTCGCAGCAGCCATGAGCCAGGCGGATGGGTTCTCGGGCACACCACGGAAGGCCCAAACCTCGAGCGCTCGACAGAAAGCGTCCTGGACAACGTCTTCTGCGAGCGCGAGGTTATGGACTCCAAAGAGACGCGTGAGCACGGCGACCATGCGGCCCGCCTCATGCCTGAAGAGATGGTCCGTGAGTTCCATTTACATGTTCAAGACTTGAATCGGCCGCACTTCCACCGAGCCGCCGAGTTCGAGAATCGGGCAGCCTTTGGAGATTTCGACTGCCTGCTCCAAGTCGCGTGCCTGGATCAGCGTAAAGCCGCCAACCACATCTTTGGCTTCGGCAAATGGGCCGTCGGTGACTGCTTTCTGCTTGCCCTTGACCACCTTGCCCGCATTTTCCAGCGGATGCCCGATGTCCTTGAGATGGCCCTTCTCGCCGAGTTCTTTAAACCAGGAGCGCCATTTCTGCATGGTTTGCTGCATCTGCTCAGGTGAAGCGCTCGTGTCTCGGCCGCGGTACAAAAATGTAAAGTCGTTCATTGGTTTCTCCTAAGGGATTGTTTACTTCCACTGTAATGACGGCTATAGGCGCCGCGGCCGGACATTTATTTTGGGGGCTTCCCCGCCTGCTGGGCATGGCGAACCCGCGCTTCTTTAGCAAGTGCGATCCAGTCCACGCCATCGACAGGTAAGACTATCCACTCCTTCATGAAGCTGCCGGGTCGTGGCTCGAAGCGTTTGCCCGTGCCGCTGGCGACGAGCGCGTCAACGCGATCTTTCGACAGCTTCACTACAAATTCATTCTTCGAGGACATCATGGCAAAGATCGTGCCCTTGACCTTAAGTGCGCCGGAGCCGAAGCCCTTCCCGCCACCGATAGTGACGTCTCGATCGTGCGAGAACGCTTCGACGACTTTGGCGAATTTTTGGTCCACCCTGTTATGCCCCGTTCGCATTCTGGAAATCATATTCCAAGATTCGTCCAGCATCAGTCTAGGGCAGCGCCGGCAGTTGCGTTTACAACCGTTCCTGTCAGCATCCGCGCATGGTCGGAGGCGAGAAGCACTGCTGCATTCGCGGTGTCCTGGACCGTCGCAGGCACTTTGAGGAAGGTGGATTGTGAGATTTGCGCCATCGCCTGGTCTTTCGTGATGTTCAGTTGGCCGGAGACAAACTCCATCGTGTCCTGAATGGAGCGGCTGTCGACGTTGGCGAGTGTTCGAAGGCAGACCACCCTAACACCGAACGGGCTGACCTCAAATGCCAGATTTTCGGTGAGATTCTCGATTGCACCGAATGCAGCGCCTATCGCGGTGGCACCTGGCACGTGTCCACGGGCGGGGCTCCCGGTTACGAAAATGATGACGCCTGAGTGCTGCTCGATCATGTGGCGGGCGGCAGCACGGGCACTGATAAAGCGCGACCTAACCATCGTCGCTAGCGGCACCATGAACTCCTCAATCGGCAGTTCCACGGCAGTCTTTCCGTTGCCGTACTCTCTCGCTAGAGGCCCCGCGGCATCGAGCAGAATGTCAATCTTGCCTGCCTGTTTCACGATGCCGTCGATGTACTGGTTGACGGCGCCGTCATTCAGGGCATCTATCACAGCGGCGTGTGCCTTGCCGCCCGCGTCGGTGATTTTCTTGGCCACAGGTTCTAGATTGGAGCGGGTCCGTCCCGCCAGGAAAACCTCTGCGCCCTCCGCCGCGAATTCCTTCGCGACCGCGGAGCCAATCGAACCTCCCGCGCCGAAAACTACAGCACTCTTTCCCTGCAGCATCGGCAAGTTGCTCCTAGCTGAATCCTTTGTCGTTGTCATGGTGTTCTCTCCCAATTATGATTTGCGTTGCGTCCGACACAGCTTGTCGCTTTCTGCGCTGCACCGATAAGACGTTCAGAGTTGCGTGCTCCGGACATCCCGTTAGCGAAGATTTCTCGGCGATGGTCTGCCGGCGCTGACTGCGAATTCCGCTGAACCTGAGCGGCGATCGGCGTTCCCAACGCGATCTGCGCGATCAGGTTTAAGGCGCACGCGCGGACTAGTGACCGGCGCAGCCGCTTGAAATGCGCAACACTCCTCGCGTCGGTCGGCGTTTCCATAACTCTCGTTTGCATAAGACTTGCCCCCTTCCGAACAAAAGACGGATGAGTCATTCGGTAGCGGACATCTTTCTTGGGAACGGACATCAACCTGGCAAAAAGGCTCGAATCAGCCCGCATTCTGAGAGGGGTGTGGGACTGGACACAATCTCGCTGCTCAAATGTCATGGCAGGTGTCGAGAAGATTCAGTCTAGTTTTGAGTGGTCGGCCAACCGGAAGTTGGAAGATTTTCGCTCGGAATCCTGCCCCTGTGCGATACTCCGAGACTTGTAAACAGTGTCCGTAAGTGCGAAGTTTGCACTGTTACGCATTAGGTCCGTCATCGCGCCAAGAGATCGCGAACGTAGCTTTAAGTTGCTAAGAAGTAAACTCCATGGTCGAAAAGAACTGAATTGTCCTCAGCAAATGTGATACTCTCCATCGCTTGCTTCCAACAATGCGTAAAGCCGCATGTTCATTGACTCCAGCGAGGTATAGCAGCATGTCTTGGCTCTCTGCCGGGCGATGAGCATGATGTTTCCAAAGGAAAGGAGTAGTTGTGGAATCGGGCCATCGCGTTGAGATACTGTGTCAAAATGTCGCTCTGTCCTGAGTCCAGTGCTGCCACCAGATAGCTGAATGCCTCGTTGGTATTGTTCTTGATCTCTTCTAATTTCATTGTTTTTTCCTTTTCTGCCGTTGCCGGCTTGTTTTCGTTCTTCACTGAAGCGCCAGCGGACGAAAACAAACGGAACGGTGAAAAGGACAGAACGGAGTCCGAGAGAGGGTGGCAGGGCGCGAGTGGCGGCGCGGTGAGTGACAAACTGCTGTTGGGTTTTGGTTTGGCACGACGCCGGCGCATGAGCCCGAGCGACCGAGGGAGCCCTGGCCGAAGGGCGTCCGCCCGAATGAGGCATAGTGGGGAGAAGACGCGAAGCGACCTGGAAGGCCGAGAGTGGGAACGGTGCCAGTCAATTGTGCGAGGAGTTTGACGACGGGTTGTTTGTTGCGGTATCAAGCCCAGAAGAACGGGCTAGGCCTGACCACCAATCCCGGTGGGGATGAAGAGTCACAGCGAGCTGAGGGCTACAACTTGATTGGGTGGTCCTAATGGTTCGTTCGCCTGATTACGCTGCTGGGGATAACGCCGAATGGCGTAGCCGCTTGCTAGGCACCCTTCTTTTTTATCCAGCATGGAAACAGCGGGTCGAGGAAGAAGTAGTTGCCCTTGTAGCGATCCAGGATGTCTCTTGAATCAAGTGACTGAAGAGCTTTTTGAACCGAGGACGCTGGTCCGAGACGAAACTCTTCGCGCACGCCTTGGGAATAGATCTCGGACGCCCCGCGGTAAGCGATGGCTTGTAACGCTGCGCGTTGCCGCGCGGAAAGTTGTTCCCAGAGAAGCTCATAGTAAGTGGACTGGCTCGTAACCAGACTTTCAATGACGGACTTCACGTCTGATACATCGAGTTGGCGTTTGTCCTTCAGTTCCGCGTAATCCCAAAGCTCATGGGCGATACGCTGTACGTCATAGGGAATTAAATCAGCAGAAGTCAGCAAAGTTTCTAAGCCCGCCTCGTCAAGCTTCCTACCTCTCTTGCGAAAATGACGAGTAATCGAGTCCTTCCAGTCTTTCGCCGGAATCTTGTCTAAAAACATTTGAGGTCCGGCTTTATGAAAGGGACGTTTGGCAGAAAACATTTCCTCCATCAACGACGGTTGAGAGCCCGCGAAAACGTACCCGACCTCTCTTTGCTCCTGAACCTGTTTCCTGAGCGCATTTTCGACCGAGCCTCCATTGAATTGGGAGATCTGCTGAAATTCGTCAAGGCATATCGCCATGCGGAATCCTGCATTTTTGGTCAACTCTCCGGGCAATGCAAAAACGTCCGGTGCGATCGGCATGGGATCAAAACCCGCCCCTTTACCTAGGGACAGGCTGATCTCACCAGTTGCCATATTGATGCTGACGTCGGGCTTTACCTGGCGCCCAAATCGCGTAACCCAATCTTTGACCCGGTCCCAAGGACCGGCGGCGCGCAACACCTTCTCAGCAAACTTTTCCAGCAACTGGGCGTAGCTGGAGTAGCTGCTCACCGTCAAGTTGACGGTGTGAATGTGCCTCTTCTTCAATTTGAGAAGGGCCAGAGCTACAAGGGAACTCTTTCCGAAGCGTCTCGGTGATAACAAGAACACTTTTTGGCCATCTGCCAAGTCTCGGACGAGTTGGCTGAGTTCATCAGTGCGGTTGACGAAATTTGCGTCGTCGATAATCTCGCCAAAAACGAAGGGATTTTCCTGAGACGCCATATTACGCTAATTAGCGTAACGCCAAATGGCGTAATTGGCAAGCTGCAAGAGAAGGCTTTCTTTACGCCGATTGGCGTAACGCCAAATGGCGCAACGCATAGGATCAGTTGCATGGAACGAGGCTACCGTGCAGGTAGTAAAGATTGGGGGTAACGAGCCATCCCACAACGTACGCGTCGAACTGAAATGCTGACTTTCGTTCAGAGGTGGTAAGGCGGCCCAACTCTTCTCCCAAGGCAGTTGATTCGGTTCTTACCACTGCTGCGTAGAAGTATCCCGACCCGCCCGAGGTCGCGCCTGGAAGATCTTCTTCCCGTGCCGTTGCTGACAGCTTGGCGATTGTTCCCGAGCGACGGGCTACCCTGAACTTATTTCTGCGCCAAATCCGATCATGACTGTGGCATGGAGGCCACCGGTCATGAAGCGGAAGCACTCACGAAGGAAACCCACCACGACAAAGTCTGTCTTGCGCCTGCCCGATCTCGAGCATGCTAAAGCCGCAGTTTTGAACAGCCTCACCAGTCCTGAGGCTCAGCGAGGCTATCGTCACCCCATCGATGAATTCGTTGACTGGTATTGTTCAGAACCGCGCCTGGCGTTCAACAGAATAGTCGTCCTTGCGCTATCGATCTCACCTCGAATCTCGTCAACTTTCACCGGGCACCATCAATCTACGCCTCGGCGCTGTGCGCCGACTCGCATACGAAGCTGCGGATTGCGGTTTGCTCAGTGCGGACTCGGCCGCCGGCATTCGCCGCGTGAAAGGCGTCAAGAAGCTGGGTGTGCGCTTCGGGAATTGGCTCACGGCAGAACAGGGCCATGCGCTTTGGCAAGCGCCCGATAATCAACGACTGAAAGGAAAGCGTGACCGGGCTTTGTTGGCGCTCCTGCTCGCATGCGGATTAAGACGGCACGAGGTCGTGGCTCTAACATGGGATCACTTTCAGCAGCGCGAGGATCACTGGGCGATTGTGGATCTGGTTGGTAAGGGAGGTCACATCCGCACTGTTCCAGTACCCGAGTGGGTACGAAACCAAGTCAACGACTGGCTTGTTGCGGCCGCTATTAACAGGGGCAGGCTGTTCCGTCGCGTGAATAAAGTCGGGAAAGCATGAGGAGAGGCGATCACAGAGAAAGCCGTCTGGCACATCGTGAAGGAGTCAGCAGAGGATATCGGCGTTGCGAAATTAGCACCGCATGATCTGCGTCGAACTTGTGCTCGGCTCTGCCATGCTTCGGGAGGTGAGTTGGAACAAATCCAATTCCTTCTGGGACACGTCTCAGTTCAAACCACGGAGCGGTATCTAGGCTGCAAGCAGCGGATTCGTTCCGCCGTTAATGATCGCATCGGGATCTAACCCAGCCCCTAAGCGGTCGGTGGTCAGGGAAGGGTAGCCGACGATTCGCCCAGTATTCAGGTTCGTTCTTCCACAACGTTTTTTCCCGAAGTCCAGGTCGTCCCGGAAGGGACTTGGGACCCCACGCGTCATTTGCGTTCCCTCTAAGGTAAATTTCAAGTTCAATGACCAAGCGAAAATCTTGTTTGACACGCAGGCGTAACAGATGTATATACATATAATATGAACAGGCAAGCTTTTGGAGAGCAACCTGCGGATACACTCTTTGAGTTGCCATGCGCGTGTCAGAACCTTCGCCGCCTCAGCCGGGTCGTAACGCGGATTTACGACCAGGAACTGAGAAGGGCAGGTCTTGAGATCACGCAATTCGGTCTGCTGACCGCGCTGGCCGCGGTGGGAGAGGCTAATCAAAAGCGGCTGAGCGCCGGCTTTGCTATGGATAGTACGACTCTGACGCGAACCTTGGGGCTACTGCGGAAACAGGGCTGGGTTCAGGCCAGGCGTGGAAAGGATCGGCGGGAGCGCCTGTTTAGCCTAACCGGGGCAGGCAAGCGACAGATGGCAATGGCTCAACCGCACTGGGAACAGGCGGAACGGAGGTTGCGGAATGAACTCGGGGGTGCGGGCTGGAAGAATATGAAAGAGACGGTATCTCGGGTGACGGAAGCGGGGATGCAGGCGTAATTGTTTGCAACCATATAGATGTATATACATCTAACTAGGGCAGCGAAAGGAGTCTTTATGAAAATTCCAATTTACTTGTCGGCTGTGCTGCTGCTTGCGGTTTCCCTGGCCACGCTGCAAGGGGCGCCTTCCACCGAAAGCAGCGGAGTTGACTCGTCGTCCGGCTCACCTCTCCCGGAGCTCGAATACCTGAAGGCCGTAAACAGGGTCGCGCCACCGCGAGATCCAGAGTTGCTGTTTCTGCTGATGGCGCAGTACTCGAACGCCAACATGCAGGGTGAGGGCGCGGAGTTCTTTTCGGCTCGAGTGAAGGAATTTGGCCCGCGCTTGACGGACGCTCAAAAGGCGTTGTATCTGAGCGCCATCGGACTATTGCGCGCCCAGCACGCATCTTCGGTCTCGCTGTTGCACCGAATCGGCTACGTGAAAGACACGATGGCGATCCTGGATCAAGCCAAGCAGCTTTCCGGAGGGCAAGTCTTCGTTGTGAACTGGATTGCCGGCATTGTTCATACCGAGCTTCCAAACTTTTTCCATCAGAGGACGGCAGCGCAGGGTGAGTTAGCCTGGTGCGTGGAAAACGCTGACAAAGCCCCTCATGCGGGTTGGTTGCGGGAAGTCTATTACCACCTCGGAAAGCTGGCTCTTGCTGACGGGGAACAGGCCAAGGCACAGCAGTATCTGCGGCGGAGCGGCTACAAGGGTTTTGACAGGCCGATTACGCTGATCACATCTTTTTCGGAAGACATCGCTTCGGGGCATGCCTTTGTGCCGCGGCGCATTGCCGAGATCGTCCCGGGCCGCGTATATGCGCTCTCGGGTTTCGAGTTCACGGAATACTATTTTGTGGTTTCCGATAATGGACGGGAGTTGATCGGCATCGACGCCGGTACACGAGCGGATTCCGCCAAGGTTGCGTACGAGGCGCTGCGAGCGTACGCGCCCAGCCTTCCGCAATTGACAACCGTCCTCATTACGCACTCCCACTGGGACCACGTTGGCGGCCACAAATATTTCCGCGCCCTGAATCCGCGCTTGCGGTTCTACGCCAGGAGCAACTATCAGGAAGAAATTGCTCGCGAAGTCGACGCGCCGGGGAATTTTGGTAAGCAGTTCTTCGGTGAACGCTTCAGTCTCGACGACGTACGCAGCTTTAAGCCGGATGTGACGATCGACGGCCGCACCGACTTGAAGATTGGGGGGACGCGCATTGAGCTAATTCCGGTGCATGGAGGGGAAACTCACGACGCTATGTTCATTCATCTACCGGATCAGGGTGTGATGTTCGTGGGAGATTTCATCATGCCGTATCTTGGGGCACCCTTTGTGGAGGAAGGAGATTTTCAGGGACTGCTCGATGCGATTGACGTTGTTGTTGAAAAGCATCCCCAGTACCTGCTGCACGGCCACGAGCCGCTCACCCGTAATTTCCGCTCCGCCACCATGCTGGCGCCGCTCAAAACAGACCTGGTGTGGCTGCGCGAGCAGGTATTGACGGCGGTCCGCCGCGGCGATGAACGTGCCGCGATTCACCAGGCGAACTTGATTCCTCCGAGTCTGCTCGGGGGCCAACCTGACGTGTATCAGCCATACCTTATCTTGCGCGAACACGTCATTGACCGCCTATACGACCAGAACGTCGGCTATTGGCAGTCGGACCTGCAAGGCCTCGACCATCTCGGCCGGGCCGACCGCGCAGAACTCTTGGTTGACTACCTCGGTCTGTCGGAAAAACAGCTCGTCAGGACCGTGGAGCGCCTGGCCGCCGACGGCAAATACGAACTGGCCGCCTCGCTGCTTGAATCGTCCGGAAGCAGGTTTGAGCACAGCACTTCCGTGGCTAACGCCAAACGGCTCGTCTACCTCAAACTGATGGAAAAGCATCAGAATACGGACCCGTTCAAATTCATCATTTACTCGGGGAAGATCAGCGAACAAACACCGCAGATGGCCAGTGGCAAGTGATGAAACGCAGAGCGGTCGACTCCCATGGTGGAAGTAATTTTCTAGGAGACCCGATCACGCCATTACTTCCGGTTGAGCAACCGGGAGGGATCTTCCGTTTCAAAGCATGCTTCGTCCGGAAGATCGCTACTCGAATCGCAAAGCGAGGATCGGGTCCGACCGCATAGCTCGGCGGGCAGGAACCAAGGCGGCCAGCAGTGCGACCAGCAGGATTCCCGCGGTGAATGTCGCCAGCATAGGCCAACTGAGGCCGTTCAGCCCAAATAGCTGGCTGGCAGCTAGCAAATTCAGTCCGTAGGCAACAGGCAATCCTAAAGCGAGTCCTATGCCGGCAAGCGTCAAGGCTTCCCCAAGAACTTGCCGGAACAGATTGTCCGAGGTAGCGCCTAGGGCGATACGGACGCCGAACTCGTGGGTTCGCTGGGCTACTCTGTGGGAGAGCATTCCATAGATACCGATGGTTGAGAGGCCGAGCGCAACCGCGCCGAATACCAGCATCAGCCATCCGATGATCCGGATGGGCGCCAACGAATCGGAGATCTCTGATGTAAGAGGCCGTATTTCGTTCAGGGCAATTTCGGGGTCGAGTTGCTGCAATCGCCGCCGGATCTCGGGGCCGGCACTCCGTCCGCCCGGTCTGATGTGCGCCACCAGTGTTAGGGAGGCACGCGGCGCCTGTAGATACGGCAGGTAGATTGTCGGGCGAGGTTTGGGATCGTACCAATTCAGCTTCACCTCAGAGACTACGCCAACCACGGTCACAGCCTTGCCGTTGTCTACACTCAGTTTGAGCGACTGGCCGATGGGAGTGGAATTCGGCCAGCTACGCAGCGCCAACCTTTCGCTGACTATGGCGACATGCGGAGCATTGCGGCCGTCGTCCTCTGAAAATGGCCTGCCCTGCAGGAGATTAATACCAAGCGTGGGAAAAAAGTCTGGGCTCACGACTTGTAAATCGCCGGTGGGTGCTTCGCTGGCGCGCAGTGAATTGCGCCCCTGGATCTCAAAAGTCACACCTTCGCTATCGACATTGCTGGCCGGTATGTTGGCGGCAAGGGCCGCTGAATCCACTTGTGGCACTGACTGCGTCTGCTGTAAGGCTCTCTCGTAAAACGATGCAATCTTCGTTGCATCGCTATAGCTCTGCTTTGGCAGCCCGACCTCGAGGGTTAGTAGATCATTGGGATCGAAGCCTTTGTAGAGCTGGGAAAGCGCGAAGACGCTGCGAATTGCAGACGCTGCACCCGCAAGTAGCACGAGCGCCAATACGACCTGCGTAATTACCAATCCGCTCAGCACGCGGTGCTGCGCGCGGCTCCCGGTTGAGCTCCTACTGCTCTCCTTCAGCGCTGCGCTCACATCCATTCGCGACGCCTGAAACGTTCCTGCTATTCCAAAGGCCAAGGCGAGTACCAGCGCCAATCCCGAGGCAAAGCTGAGAACCCGTGCGTCGAGGTGGATGTCGCTCCATCCCGCGATCCACTTGGTCATCCCGGAGGGCATGCCGTTGCGGATGGCGGTCACGCTAATGAACGAGATACTCACTGCGAAAGAGACCGCCAGCAGCGTCAGCAACATGGTTTCGCCGGTGAATAGTCGAGCCAATCGCAAGCGGTCGGCTCCAAGAGCGCTTCGGACCGCGATCTCGCGCCGCCTGCCCACGGCTTGCGCGAGCAGCAGGTTGAGGAGGTTGGCGCAGGCCAGCAGCAGCACAAATCCAGCCGCAGCCTGCAGCATAAGAAACATTGGAGCAGTGTAGACGTACTGCTCTTCACGAAGTGGCAAGAGCGTCGCAGTGCGATGAATATTGGTCGTTGGATATTGCCGCTGAAACTGGTTGCTGAATGCCTGTAACTCGGCCTCCGCTTGTTTGCGCGAAACGCCGTCTTTGAGAAACGCAAGCAGGGAAAGATTGCGAGACAAACGGTCTGCTCGATCAACCAAGGTGAAGGTGAGCGGCATCCAGATTTCGGCGCCCAGCGGATAGTGGAACCCAGCCGGCATCACGCCGATGATGTTGGTGTTGCGGCCATTCAGCCGGACCGTCTTGCCCACGACGGACGGGTCGGATGCGAAGCGTTCACGCCAGGTATTGTGGCTGATGACGGCGACGAGGTTGCGCCCCTCCTCGTCGTCGTCGCTGGAGAGACTGCGTCCCAGCAGCGGTCGCGCCCCAATCATCTGGAAAAGATTGGTGGTGACGAGATAGCCTTCGACTGCTCCGGTGCCGGATTCATTGCCCAAGTTGAAGTCGCCGAAGCGGAATGCGGCGATATCGCTGAATGCCCGCCCCTGTGTGCGGATGTCAACATAGTCGGCTGGGGCAGCGCGATCCTCGCCGGGGTGATTGGGATCGGCTTCGCGCAGCAGCATCAGACGATCGAGCTTCGGAAACGGATAGGGTCGGAGGAGAAGCGCGTTGACTGCGCTGAAGATGGCCGTGTTTGCGCCGATGCCGAGGGCAAGGGTCAAAATTGCAGTCAACGTGAAACCTGGGGTGCGGACTAGCCGCCTCAAGCTGTAACGCAGGTCTTGGAGAAGCATAGTCAAGACCACCTCCATGTTTATCAACTTGCCATACCAAAGGGACTCAACCGGTCTCAACTCTAGGCGCTCAGTGACAAGTTGGGTTGAAGCGCTCCGCAGCCGATCCGGCCACCCTATATGGGCAACGTGGATGCCGGGGCTGCGTCTTCAGGCCCTGGCACCCTTCCGGGAAAGTTGCGTTGCCTTGGGGACTGCCGAGATCGAAATCGCCGATGATCTATTTGTCGAGCAATTTTGCCGCCGCAATTCGCGAACGCCTAAATCCAACAATATCAAGAAGCAGGTAAGTTTCTGTCGGAAACATCCACGAGCAGAGTGTCCACTGATTGAACCTAGTGTCCGATCCCGAACAGAATAGGGCCCCAAGGTCCTTCCAGTTGCTTTATCACCGAGGGGAGCGGTCCGCTGCGATGCAGGGCACATAGTGGCGGCATGTTTAAGGTACTATGGGGCTGTTTTCGAGGCCAAAAAAGGAAATTCAAGCTTTGTTTGAATCTCTTGCCCCGAGGCCGAACCTAGGCGTAGTGCAAAAGGGACACTATGAAGTCACTTTCGACGTTTCTGACGCTGGCCGCACTGGCGGCCACGGGTGCATCAGCGCAGATGAGCCAGCCGATGGTCAGTGAGAATACAACAAAGATTTCCGACCACGTTTGGGCGATCATGGGCTTCCCCAACATCGCCATAGTCGTCGGTCGCCACGCAACGCTCGTCGTCGACACGGGCTTGGGCCCGAGGAATGGAGCCACCGCCGCGCGCGTGGCCGCAAAACTCGCGCCCGACAACCCGAAGCTCTTCCTCACCAGCACCCACTTCCATCCGGAGCACGCTGCTGGCGAGCCCGGCTTTCCTCCCGGCACCATCCTGATCCGCAATGCGGTGCAGCAGCAGGAAATGGAGAAGCACGGCCAGGAGATGATCGATATGTTCAGCCAGCGCTCGCCGCAGAATAAAGACCTGCTCGCGGGCGTTGTATTGCGCCCGCCCGACGTGCTTTTCGACCAAGAAGCGACGATCGACCTTGGCGGTGTTACGGCGCGCCTGCTCTGGTTCGGCGGAGCCCACACTAAAGGCGACGAGCTGACTTTTGTCGAACCCGACCGAACGTTGATCTCGGGCGATGTGGTGCAGAACAAGACCATGCCGAACATTTTCGGCGACGGCGGCACACCTGCGAGCTGGCTTGCCGTGCTGGAGAAGGTAGCCGCCCTCAACGCCTACCATGTCTTGCCCGATCATAGCGCTCCCGGCGATGGCTCGCTCGTGGCCGCGGAACTGAACCTGATTTCGGAAATCCGTACGCGAGCGCTCGCCCTCAAGCGCCAAGGAATATCGCCCGACGACGCCGGGAAACAAGTCGCCGCCGACCTCAAAACGCAGCATCCCGACTGGCCCAACACCAATGCCGCCGGATTCGTCAAAAGCGTCTACGCGGAACTTCAATAGGACGGGGTGGCTGTTCGGGGCGGTTGACGGGCTAACCGAAAATGAATCCGGGAGATCCGGATCGTGCCATTACTTCCGGCTAGCGACAACCCGGAATTGAGTGATCTTGATTCTGCACTTCAACGTCCTTCCGGCTCTGTGCTGGTTTGGGCGGCAGGCGCAATCACTGATAACAAATACAGTGGTGCGCAGCGGAACCGTGACAGCATGCGTCGACCGGGACGTGTGTCCTTCCGAACTCTGCACACCCGAAAGCTAGAACCAGCATTCCAGTGGGAAAAAGCATGCTTCTCCCGGTTGGAGCTTAATGGCAACGCGCGACGATCACCGTGATGTCGTCTGCTTGGGTGGCCCCGCTGAATTCCTGTACGCTTGCCTGAACAGCGGCCAGGAGTTCATTTACAGGCGAGTCCCTATTTTCTCGGATGAGCTCGGCGAGGCGCACTTCGCCATACTCCTCAGCCTGTCGATTCGGTGCCTCGGTCACTCCGTCTGTGCAAATGACCAAGAGATCCCCCGGGTGTAGCTTTTCTTCCGTGATGGGGCTTTCCCACTTTCGAAACAATCCCACCACGGTCGTTGTGCTCGTCAGGCGTCGTATGGACCCGTCGCTACGCAAGATCAGGGGGGCGATATGGCCACAGTTGGCGAACCGAAGACTCCGGCAGGAGTCGTCATACACGCCAAAGAACATAGTGGCGTAGGATTCGTCCGCAGTGTTTTCGTAGAAAAGACGATTCACGGATTGCAGAAGTCGCGGTAGATCGTCCAGCGCAACTGCGTATTGGCTGCGAAGATTGGCCTGCAGGTTGGCCATGAGCAACGCGCCGGATATTCCTTTTCCGGAGATATCCGCCAGAACAATCCCCACCACCCCTGGTGCCATGTCCAGAAAGTCATAATAGTCGCCACCGACTTGTCGTGCCTGAACGCAACCGCCGACATACTCGAGCGTTTCAAGTGGCGGGAGGTTTTGCGGGAACAGCCTTGCTTGCACGCGGCGGGCAATGTCGATCTCCATGGCAGCACGGCGTTCGGCTTCCATTCGCTCAGCCATCTTCTCTGCGAGATCGATGTTTTCCAAAGTGATGCCTGCCTGGCTCGCTACCGATTCGAGCAAGTTCTTGTCCTCGCTCGAGTAGGACTCTTCCGAAAGCCGCTGGCCAAGCACCAGCAAGCCGAACAATCTGCTATTGCGTCCGAGAATTGGAACCAGGCATTCCGGCGCAAAAGGCCCCAGATCGCTGGCCGCTTCGGGACCTTGCGGGACGTCCCAGGCTTTTCCGCGTTGCGCGATCTCCGCGAGCAGCGGCAGCGAGGCTGGGATTGTGTCCAAGGTTCGAGGAATAAAGACTGCGCCGATGCGGAAAGGGAATTGCGGCCGGGGCACCTGTCCGCATTCCGCGACCAGATTCCCCTCTCCGGCGTCCAGGTAACAAGCAAGCGATTTTGGATGCAGTGCTCCTTCTATCTGAATCTCCAACAACTTCGCCAGGTCATGGCGGTCCGCGACCGCGCGTGTTTTTTCCGCCAAGTCCCTCAGGATCAGGCGGGCGTCGTATGCACTGCGGAAAAAGGCTCGGTCAATCCGCTCGGTTCCCCGTTTCACCATGGGAGCCGACGCCCACACCAGCACAATCCCAAACACGGCGCTCACGGCCATACCGATATTGGTTCCTTCCGGGAAGAATTGTGAAATCGTGTGCGTGAAGAGTGCGATCGTCGTAGCCGCGGCCACGAACAGGAGAACTAAGTATCCACGCTGTACCAGGACGTAGCGAGCGCTGCGTTTCAAAAGCACCGGAATTTCAAGCACCTTGTGCTTCACGACCGCGTAAGCAAATGACAGGGGCATTAACGAAAGTGAAATCACTCCGAGCGCCAACATCCAGAAAGGAACATCCCAAATCGGGAAGTTAGTCAGGAAGGACGCGGTGAAGATCACAAAGAGGGGACCAAATCCGGCCAGCATGCCCCAGACGAGGAAGCGGGTCTTGCGGCGAGCCTCCGCCGTGACGGGTCGGACGCCATTCCACACCAGGGATACAAAGCCTAAACCATACAAGCCAAGCTTATAGAGCATAAGTGGCCAAGCGAGCGGTTTCCTGCTGACCCAACCGAACAGGGAGTAGTCAGGGGAGAGCCCTCCCGCTAGCAGACAAGCCAGGCCCAGGCAGATGGAATAGGCCACGGTCACGGAGAGGAGGACGACCTTGAGGCGCGGCAGGCGACGGTCAATCGGCGACGGAGTGGGAAATGTCAGAAAGAAAAAGCAGAAGATGCCCGGGACCAAGCTCCCAAACGTCGTTTTGTACCCGGCCGCCAAACCTCGAAGATGAGGGCTGATCGAACCTTCAAACAGGGGAGCGCCACAGATAAAGCCTGCAAACAACAGAGCCAGCAGCCAGGCATTGTGGTCTTCGAGCCTCAGACCCAACACAAGCATTCCCACGACGAGGAAAAACAGAGGGTAGAAACTCATGGCCCGCAAGGCCAAGCCCCTGAGCCCGGAAGGGGAGCTGGCAATCAGTGTCGGCTTTAGGGTGACTTCGCCCTTCTCACCCGGCCTGCGGACCGAAAGCTGAACAATGTCTCCCTTATGCCCGAGCATAACGGCCTGATAGAACGGGTATCCGTAGAACGGCGAAGGATTGTCGAGTTTTTCGCCGTTCACAGCCGTGATCCGGTCGCCCGAACGAAGCCCCACTTGCCATGGCGAGCTCTCGCTTTCCACGTCGTGCACTTCTGCCTCGTGGCTGGCCAACCACCGGAGGCCGGTCCCTAAGTCAACGACGTAGTGAACGTGGACCATCCAGACGATGCTGTACGCCGTGGTGGCAGCGCCGAAGAGAATCGCCAGTGCCAGCAAGACAGGCCTGGGAAAGGTCGCGAAGCGTCGCATAATTGTCGGATCGAAATGAGCGGCAGTCCAACGAAGTTTAACCCCGCCCCGGGGTGCGGTCAAAGACGGGGCGGAGCGACGAGGGCGGCGACAAAATCATGGAAGTTGCCGACCATGGGGGCTCGCCGACCGTGCCGTCGCTTTCCTGAACTGTGGTCGAAAAGTGCGCGGACTAGATTTCAAGATCGATTGTCCATTTTGGGCTCTCCCGAACGACTATCTTACGTACCGAGCAGTAGGCACTGTTCCGGAGGGAGCAATGAAATACCTGTGCATGGTCTTCTATGACGAGAAGAAGCTGAACGCAATGTCCGAGAGCGAGTCGCAAGCCCTGGATGACGAAAGTCTGGCCTATGACGACGCCCTCCGCAAGCGCGGCCACTTTGTAGCGGCGCAGGCGCTGGAATCCGTTCACGCGGCGACAACTGTGCGGCTTCGAAACGGCAAAGTGTCAGTCACCGATGGGCCTTTTGTTGAGACCAACGAGCAAATCGGCGGCTTCATTCTAATCGAGGCTCAGGATCTCACTGAGGCCATCCAGTTGGCCTCGAAGATCCCGTCAGTCCGCCTCGGAGGGGTTGAAGTGCGACCCGTCAAGCCACTAACCAGCAGTAGACCAGATAAATAGACACAACAGGTGAAGATCGATGTGTCCCGCATGTATCTCATCCATGGCCCTGGCGGTCGCTGGCGCAACTTCGACTGGAGCGATAAGCGCGTTCGTGGCGCGAGGTTTCGCTCGTATTGCCAGGGGAGGAAAAACGCAACAACCTGAATCCGAGGAGACAATCCGTCATGATCATGAGCCTGATCGAGCGCCCGAAAGTCGTCTCGCGAGCTGAATGGCTATCAGCTCGCAGAGAATTATTGATCAAGGAAAAACAGCTGACCCGTCAACGCGACGAGATTGATCGACAGCGCGGCGAGTTGCCCTGGGTCAAGGTCGAGAAAAGCTATATTTTCGATGGTCCCAATGGACCGCAGACTCTTGCTGATCTCTTTGAGGACCGGAGTCAGCTGGTCGTATCCCATTTCATGCTCGGTCCCGGTTGGAAGGAGGGCTGTGTGGGCTGCTCTTTCCGCTCCGACCACGTGGAGGGCGCTCTGGTACACCTGGAGCATCACGATGTGTCGTTTGTGACCATATCGCGAGCACCGTTCCCAGAGATCGAGGCCTTCAGAATGCGCATGGGCTGGCGCTTCCGCTGGCTCTCGTCGTGCGGCAGCGACTTCAATTACGACTATCACGTGTCGTTCACAAAGGAAGAAGTCGCAACGGGAGAGGTCTATTACAACTACGAATCTCGCAGATTCCTGAGCGAGGAACTGTCTGGCATCAGCGTGTTCTTTAAGGACGAGACCGGCGAGGTCTTTCACACCTATTCCACGTACGGGCGGGGAGACGAAATGTTGGACACCACATATATGTATCTCGACCTCACGCCCAAGGGCCGCAATGAAACCGGTCCTCGCTACAACCTGGGCGACTGGGTGCGACACCATGACCAGTACGACGTGGCGGGCGTTGTCGATGCGGGAGGGCGCTTTGTGGCTGCCCCGCTCTCGCAGGGTTCGTGCAGGTGCGGGGATGAGCGCAGCTGACTGCGTGACACCGTGCTTCAGCTTCCCCTCAGGCGCTACAGGCAGCGGCTCCAGATATGATGGATTCCGATCAGGAGCCGCCAACGGGCCGGCCGTGGAAGCACGATGCCCGATCGTAAGTTACTGAAACTACGCAACACGGATGGCTACCAAAAGCGGTTTCAGTAAGGGTTGGAACGGCTTCGTGGATCACAAATGGATCAAGATTTCAGCCTCTGACTCACGCGCGTTACCCGGCATTTTGAATACGGCGAATTGAAGACGCCCGCAGCGAGTTATCAGGCGTCGATCATATTCCTTGTTGCACTCCTCTGGAACTCCTGCGAGTTCCTGCGATTTATTTTGATCGTGCCGTTGAGTTCAGGCCACTCGAATGATTGGGTGCGGGGTTTGTAGAAGTTGTCGCCTAGATCGTTCTGTTCCGCACCGGTCAAACTATTCTTTGAATTTCAACTCGTGAAGTAGCAACGCCTGTTGCAAATCCGGATCCTCGGGTTGAATGGTCGGGAGACCCTTTACTTCTATGTGAAAGGGTTCGAAAAGGGCCCAGTTCTCAATGTCGTGTGCATATTTAGAGCGGTAGTAGATTCCCGAAAAGTCGTCGTAGAAAACGATGCGTGATACGAACTGCGTCAAGATCCGCGGGGCTGTCTGCTGCAAAACCGACCCGTCGAAGTCGTCCAACCCAAACTTTTCCAAATGTATCGCCAGCAGTTTTCTCAGTCGGCTGATCCATTCGCTGGCTGCAAATATCAGCGTAATCTCCGCTCGCCGTGGCGGCTCCCATCAGCCTCTTGCCTGCCCATTCCAACGGCACTTCGCCAGGAGGCCAGAAGTCGATTGGGACGGAAGCCCGATCCCTGGGCTATGCCGGACTGGGCATCGGCAGGACCTGACGGAACCTTCGGCAACCGCTTTGACGATCCCGACGCGACCTACCGTGTTCTCTATGCTTCTTCGCAAAGGCTAGGCTGCTTCCTCGAAACCCGTGCCCGCTTCCGCGTCGACCCCAAACTGCTGACGGAATTGGCAGAGATCGCCGGCGAGGATGATCATCTTTGCCAGCCGGTACGCCCTGCGACTCAGCGAAAATGCGGCGTATACGTGCTGACGGTGCTGACGTGCTGACGGTTGGCGTCTTGCGTCGCAGGCGTCAACCCGCGTAGGATCGCCCCAAACGCTGGCGGGAGGACCAGAACATGCTAATGCTCACTCGGCGTGACTTCATCGGCATCGGCATCAGCGCCTCAGCGGCCCTGGCGACCTCAGATTTCCCCGCGTTCGCCGCACGGGCTGGGGTTAAGTTCAAGGTTGGGGTCACCGACTGGAACTTGGGACAGGAAGGCAAGATTGAGTCCATCGCACTGGCCAAGAAGCTAGGTTTCGACGGCGTGCAGGTTAGTATCGGCAAGGGGACAGACAGGCTGCCCCTTTCGGATCCGGGCCTGCAGAAGGCGTTCCTAAACGAGTCGAATCGGGTGGGCCTGAAGGTCGAATCACTGTGCCTCGATATCCTGCATCGGAACTACCTGAAGTCGGATCCTCTCGGCCAGCGCTGGGTGTCCGACTCGATCCCTGTTGCGAGGGCCATGGGCGTGCGGGTGGTGCTGCTTCCTTTCTTTGGCAAGGGCGCGCTGGAGACCGTGGCGGAGATGGACAAGGTTGGCGACGCCCTCAAGGAGGTCGCCCCCGCTGCCGAGAAGGCCGGCGTCATCCTCGGCCTTGAGGACACGATTTCTGCCCGGGACAACGTGCGGATCATGGATCGGACCAAGTCCCCCGCCGTCCTCACCTACTATGACGTGGGCAACTCGACCAAGGGCGGATTCGACGTGGTGGAGGAGATCCGCTGGCTGGGCGGCGCGCGCATTGGCGAGGTCCACCTGAAGGACAACCCTCACTACCTGGGTGAAGGGAAAATCAACTTCATAGCGGTAATCGATGCGCTGGCCGACGTGGGTTTTGAGGGCTGGACCCAGCTCGAGACCGACTGCCCCACGTCGGTGGAGGCCGACATGCACCGGAACCTGAAGTTCATCCGGGAACTAATCGCCGCCCGCAACGCCACCTGAGGTGCCGGCTCTTACCCAGGCTTGCCTCGGAGTATGATCGCGGTTTGAGAACAGACTGGAGCTTGTGAGTTCCAACCAGTAAAGGCTGGCCCACGGGACTTCGCGGCAGAAGCGTTCCGATTGTAGAAAAGTATGGCTGCGAGAGCGCGTCTTCCCGTAAGGATCGCGTCTTCCGTGATCTGGGAGAACCGCTCTGGGTAGAACTGGCCGCCGAGCGGCACAGACGACCCGGTGGCAACTCCGCCAAATCCCGGAGCAAAGAACCGACGCAAGGTTATGCGCTCACGGTGCTATCCCTGCCAAACATGTTTACCGCAGGCGCAGGGCACGGTATCCGTTGGTCCTTGCTTGATTAGTTGCCGCTTGCAGATTGGGCAAGGCTTGGTCATTACATAGGTCATATTCTTGCCTCTCACTTAGGCTAAGTCGCCCGTCAGCTACCATGCACGTCGCCTGCCGGACAATTTGACGCTTTGTCAACCAGCCCGCCCGGAACTGGTCCGTGCCGGCACGCATTGCGCAAGCCGCGTCCGCGTGCGACTCTGCCAGCACCAATAGCACTGCTGTTTCAGTGAGTTGACAGATGAGACCCCCTCGCGCGTGTGAGCGGTTTTGTCGCAGCCGCGGTAAATGAATTACTTGAGACTCGCTCGCTTCTTCCTTCCACTTCTCAGGTGAGTGCCCTTCAGCTCGTTCGAGAGATACGGCATTTGCTGTAGCGCAGATTTTCTCGGTCATCTCCCAAAACTTCCAGTGCTTCCAGTGCTCAGCCGCTTATTCAGTACAAAATGCAGGCTCCAGTTTGATGGCACGGCTCGTGCTCTCAGGGCAGGTGGACCCGGGTCGAAGGACGTGATGCTGAGGGTATCGATTGAGAACATAGCTGACCTACCGGTCTTTGAGTGCGAAGGCAGAGTTGTGCAGAGCGAACCGATATCAAATTGCGAGGAGCGGTCACCTCGCAACAAGGTGCCCGAATCATTGTGCTGGATCTCTCGGAAGACGGGAATCACTCGTGAACGAAAGGGCTGAACGTGCCGCTCCTAGGCGCGCTGCAACCCCAGGGACGCATCCTTCATCGAACCGCAGGAACGTTCGATCAGAGATGAGGGATGGAAGGGAAGGAATGTCATTGCGTTTGCTCGGGAGATGCGCCCTTACTGGCTTGCTTGCTCTTCTGCTCGCAGTTGCGGCCTTTTCTCGATCCTCCTCTGTTGACCGAGCGATGTCGGCCAACGACTTGGCACGGGCAGTGGTTGCAAACGAACTCAAATCACAGGATGCAAATCACCGTCGCTGGATGTACCACGTGGACAGGGAAGAACAAGGCAAGAAGAAGGCAAAAGAAGTCGTTCAGACAGGACAGGGCTCGCTCGACCGAGAAGTGGGAGTTGACGGACACCCGCTAAATGCCCACGAGCAGCAGAAAGAGAAGGAGAGAATTGAAGACCTGGTGAGGAACCCCGAGGAACAACAACGACTCGAACAATCGAAGAGAAAAGACGCGGAGCAATGCAAGTCATTTTTCAAGACGATCCCCGATGCTTTTATCTTTAGTTACGCCGGCCGAGAGGGGGATCTAATCAAACTGAGCTACAAGCCCAATCCCACTTTCCAACCATCTTCACGCGAAGCTCGTGTTTACCACGCTATGGAAGGGGAGATGTGGGTACATGGAACGCAGCAAAGACTCGCGCGCATTCGAGGCCGGCTCATCGCGGATGTGAAGTTCGCAGGTGGGTTACTAGGGCATCTGGAGAAGGGTGGCCAGTTCAACGTTGAACAGACCGAGGTGTCGGCCAACCAATGGGAGCTCACGGTCATGGAAGTGGATGTGAAGGGCAGGGCGCTCTTCTTCAAAACAATTGCGGTGCAGGAGAAAGAGTATCGTAGGGACTTCCGCAGGGTGCGCGACGATTTGACGCTTGCCGAAGCCGCCGACATGTTGACAAAGCAAGTTATTGTAGCCGCGAATCGATAGTTCTTTGCCGGCCTGTTTCCGCCTTGTACTAACCTCGCCCGACAACGGTTCGGTCTTTCTGCGCACGCTGTTTTACGGGCCAGAGGTATTGCTTTCTGTATTTGGAAGCTCAGGGAGTTCGCGAATGACAATGCATACGCGGCGTACCCGATCGGATCTATCAAGCCAAACGCAAACTTTCGAGCGACGCGCAAGCCTCGCTGCCACTCTTGTCAGGCACAATGATCAATTCGAGTACTCGAACGTCTGAGAGTTCAACAGCATAGTCCTCCACCTCGCGTACGGTCTCGGGCGGACTAAAATTCCACTGCTGGCGCACGATTTCTCGGAAAGAATGTCCAGTATCCGCAGACCATCGCAGAAGGAACTCTTGCGTGCGCCTGGTTTCGGTCTCGTCGAAAACCAGCCAGATGCGTCTGAGATTGTGCGGCTCGTCAAAGATGAGCCGGATGGTCTGAGTTCCCGGCTTCGCCGCCCGCCAGCCCTGTTTCTCTCCTGATAGCAGCGCAGACTCGATCGGATAGGCCGTATCTTCCGATGTGACTTCGACCACCGCGGCACTCTCCATGTCGAGCCATGCTTGACTGGAAACGGATGCTTTCTGTGAAACTGGAGTGATTATGCGCTTGCGCATGGTACCTCCACTCTACTCTTAGATGTGCCCTGCTGATTGATGATCTGAGGAAACCTTGGGCAGATTGTCTTGGCACGGCACTTCCCAGCCGACAAACCCGAGCGGATCGTCGCATCGAGCAGCAACGGCCGCATTCGATCGATCTCCCGACGGCGCCGAACGGTGGAGCACGTTCACCGGTCTTTACCTGGCGGTTGTTCCCATGCCAAGAACTGGGCAGAATCGCGACAAGCCTTAGTTCGATGCTTTGGACTGCGAACAAACTTGACAGACCCCTCCTGCATCTAAGGGACCGTGACGCCGGCAGGCATGGCAGGCATAAAGGTCGCGCTGATAGGCACGTATGGTGACGTGGTTCGTAACCATACTCTTCAGATGGCCGCTGCGCTAGCCTATTACTTTGTCCTGTCCCTGTTCCCAGCTCTGATTTTCTCGTCTGCGGTGGTTGCCTATTTGCCCGTGCCTGATCTGTTCAACCAAGCCTTAGCCTTACTAGCACGCTTTCTGCCAGCTGACGCCATGGGACTGGTCCGGAGAGTCTTGGCTGACGTAGTTTCCCCTAACAAAGGAACATTCCTGTCTCTGGGAATTCTGGGAACGCTTTGGGCGGCGTCTGGTGGCTTTGCCGCCACCATCGAGGCGCTAAACATTGCATACGATGTCAGAGATGACCGGCCGTTCTGGAAAACGCGGGCTTTGGCCGTGGGCCTGGCTTTTCTGACTGGAACTCTGATGTTGGTGGCACTTTCGGTAATGGTTGTGGGCCCCAGATTCGGAGGCTGGCTCGCCGGCCGAGTTCACCTCTCGGAACTCTTCGTGCTGCTCTGGCCGTACATTCACTGGACCGTCGCCGCGGCGTTCACGATCCTTGCGATCGAGGCTCTTTACTTCCTCGCCCCTAACCTCAAGCAGCGCTTCCGGGCAACCCTGCCTGGCGCAGTGGTTGCGGTGAGTTGCTGGATCGGTTTGTCCTATCTGCTGGGTATTTACTTTCGCCATTTCGGCAACTTCAACAAAACCTATGGAACGCTGGGAGCCGCCGTCGCCCTGATGGTCTGGTTGTACTGGACCGGATTCGCCATGCTGGTGGGAGCGGAACTAAATCAAGAACTTGCAAAGATCAGCAAGGAAGGAAAACTGCAAGAAAAGCATGAACCGCCTTCAATTACAAGAATCGATCTGGCAGCTTGAGATTTCGCCGCCAAAATGCGGAATGGAGAGAAAGCCGGACTTAAAGCGCGGCCAGAGGCTTAGACTTTGAAACGAGCGCCGATACTCCTATCGGACGGGCTTGCTGCTACGCGAACGTGTCACCGAACGCGCCGTACATGATCAGCGCTACACTAGGCGTCAAACGTCAATGGCAGAAATACCTTCTGGGCTGTGTTTGAGGCGCCTCGCCAACTCCGCTCGTTCCATGGGCATGTCGCGGTAACTCGGCGCCTTTGCGCTAGTGGTGTTGTCGGTATTTTGTGTTTCCCCTTAATTTTCTTGCATGTACGGTACGTTAGCGCAACAAGAAATCGAGTCACCGCGAGGTAAGTTGTTGTCTTTGCGAAAGATCAGACCGGAGTCAAACAGATGGAATTTCCAATGCGCGGATGACGCGAAGATTCGACTGTGCAACTCTTTTCTTATCAGCAAAAACTCGTGAATATTGTAGAAGCTCGGGTCTCCAATGTGAGAAATACACCATGTTCCGGATTGAATTTATCAAGCCCCCGCAGTTGCATTGACGAAAGGTCATGCGACTTGAGACCAGAAGCCGGAGGCGGTCTAAAAGGCCGAATACAATTTCGTTCAACGCCGCCTCTAGCCCATCATCGAGGAGAATCGGAATCCCGATTCGCACAAATCAAGAATCGCACGCCACTTCGGGAAAGCGTCACTTCTTGAAAATGTACTGGCACTCGGGCCGAAGATTAGGGGGCAGCGATGAGGCAGAAACCATTAATCCTCTGCGTGGATGACACATCGAGTGCGCGGGAAGGTTGGCCGATGCTCCTTGAAGAAAACGGGTATAAGGTTTTGACCGCAAACAGCGGGAAAGATGCTGTTCAAGTTTTCGCATCGCATCCAGTCGACCTGGTGCTTTTCGACCAGCATCTGCCCCAAATGAATAATGGCGATGCGACCGCGATCCACATGAGGGCTTGTAAGCCTGATGTTCCCATCGCACTTCTATCTGGTGATGAACGGCCGCCACCAGGTGCGCTCGAAGCGGTCGATGCTTTCATTTCCAGGTCGGAGCCCATAACCAGCCTCCTGGAAAAAGTGGATTACTTGCTGAGTCTGCGGTTTTTGTTTCAGCCGCTCGAGGGTTCGTGGGCTGACCAGGTCGGAGCTAGGCTTAAACATTAAGGTGCCTGGCTGAACCGAATGGGCATCTTTCTGAAAAACAAAGGCATCGTAAAGGCGCCTGTGTCCAATAAACATGGCCCCTGAGAGTAGATACGATTCGGGCCGCTGCTTAGGCCACCGTTATGCGCTGGTGGGCTTTACCGATTTTCGTTGCTTTGGCGGGGTCTGCGCACCTCGAATGCCAGCAAAGCGGCAAGGTTTCCTATGATGGTGAGAGGGTCGCGGCAGTAGAGTTGGTCGCCAACCCGAAAATCTCAGTCGACTCCCTGCGGCCGCTGGTCCAACAGAAGCCCGAGGACGTGTACTCCACTCCCAAGGTCGAAGCCACCATCTCCGCCCTGAAACAGACGGGTCGGTTCAACAAGGTGGAGGTGGACGTCAAGCCAGATCCAGGCGGCCTGCGCGTTACCTTCACACTGGAGCCGACACTCTACTTCGGGATCTTTCAATTTCCGGGAGCCACGAAGGATTTTTCCTACACAAGACTCTTGCAGGTTATCGATATTCCAAACCAGACGCCTTACCAGCAGGACGTCGTTGCCAAAGCGGGTGGAGATCTACTGCAATTCCTGATCTCGGCGGGCTACTTCCAAGCTCAGGTCCAGACCGAATCGCAGTTCGACGAAACCCACATGCTCGCCGACGTGATTTTCGACGTAACGTTGGGGAAACGGGCGAAGATTGGAAATGTAGAAGTCCACGGACCGGAGCCCATCGAGGCGAACCGATTGCTGCATGCTACGCGTTCACTCCGTGCCGCGGCCACGGGTGCCTCCCTCAAACCGGGCAAGCGGTATACCCCGAAACGCATCGACTCGGCCATCGCGCTCATGAAGCGTGATCTGGCCAATCGGCACCATCTTGCCAGCAAGGTGCACGCGGAGCAGCCGCAGTTTCACCCGGACACCAATCGTGCCGACATTACTATTGACGCCCAACCAGGCACGATCGTCAAAGTGCAAGTTACGGGTGCGAGACTCTCCTGGCTCCCCTTCCTGCGGGGAAGGCAGATGAAAAAGCTGATCCCCATATTTTCCGAGGGTACTGTTGATTCCGACCTTGTGGAAGAAGGCCGGCGAAACCTAATCGATTTCTTTCAGAGCAAGGGCTACTTTGACGCTAAGGTAACCACGAATTTTGAAAATCAGTCTTCCCGTGTCGATCTGATCTACAACGTAGATAGAGGCTCTCGCCACAAGGTCGAAACGGTGAGGTTTCGTGGCAACCAGCATATTGAAAGCGCTGACCTGGTTCAGCAGGTCACGGTTAAGCCACACCGGCTCTTGCTCTCTCGGGGAAAGTTTAGCGATAAACTGCTACGCCAAAGCGTGCACAGCATCACCGCTTTTTACAAAGACCATGGCTACGAAGACGTCAAAGTCGATCCTGACGTAGTTGATCGTGAGCCCAAGGTTTACGTCACCTTTCGAATCACAGAGGGTCCGCAAACTGTGGTTGCGAACCTTGCACTCCAGGGGAATACTCGGATATCAGGCTTGGAGCTGACACCCAAGGCAGGATTCCGGCTCAGACCAGGCCAACCGTTCTCCCCGAAGGGTTTGGCCGATGACCGTAGCCACATCATGGCCACGTATATGGATCGTGGTTTCCTAAACTCGGAATTCGATTCCAAAGTCACCCGGCTACCGAGCGATCCACACAAAGTAGATGTCAGCTACACGATCAGCGAAAAACAACAGGTGAAAGTGAATGACGTGCTCCTGGTCGGAAACAAGCGAACCCGGCCGTCGCTAATTGACAAGACCGCAAACATCACTCCCGAGACGCCACTGAGCCAAGGACGCCTGCTAACCGGGGAAAGCAAGTTACATGAGCTTGGAGTGTTCGATTGGGCCAGCGTCGAGCCACGCCGGCCGATCACAGATCAAAGCAACGAGGACGTATTGGTCAAAGTACATGAGGCCGGGCAGAACGAGGTCAGCTATGGCTTCGGTCTCGAAGTCGCCCGGCGTGGTGGTAATGTTCCCTCCGGCACAATTGCCCTTCCAGGACAGCCGCCCATTACCAGCGGAGCTCCGAATTTCACCGCGGCGGAGAAGACATTCGTCAGTCCTCGCGGTTCCATCGGTTTTACCCGCTACAACGTTCGGGGTCTTGCTGAATCGCTGTCAGTTTCCGCCCTGCTGTCACGTCTCGACCAGCGTGCGGTTGCAACGTATGCCCAGCCGCATTTCAGGGGTTCAAGCTGGAGTTCGCTCTTCAGTTCATCGATCGAGCGCACGACTGAGAATCCCACCTTTGCGGCTCGCTTTGCCGAGGGCTCGTGGCAATTGGAGAAACCGCTTAATAAGGACAAAACACGCAGAATCCAACTGCGATATCGTTTGCGTCGCACAATCCTCTCCAATCTTCTAATCCCCGGGTTGGTTTTACCGCAAGACCAGCGATTGAGGCTTTCAACCCTGTCCGCCACCTGGATTCGTGATACGCGTGACAAGCCCTTGGATGCCAGCCGAGGTTTCTATCAGACGCTCGATTTGGGAATCACTCCGAAGGCCCTCGGCTCCAACGCAAACTTTGCTCGCTTTCTGGGCCAAAGCTCCTATTACAAACCATTCGGGAAGACGATTTGGGCCAACAGGATCACGTTGGGGCTCGCTCATTCTTTCACAAGCACTGACGTTCCGACGAGCGAGCGCTTCTTCTCCGGAGGGGAGACCACGCTCCGCGGTTTCCCGATCAATGGAGCGGGCCCGCAGCGCACGGTGCCCGCTTGCACCAATCCCGCCGTCCCCTCAACCTGCGTCAACTTACAGGTACCCGTGGGTGGCGATCAGCTGTTCGTGTTCAATTCTGAATTCCGTTTTCCTCTAGGAATCAAAGAAGGACTGGGCGCAGCGGTTTTCTACGATGGCGGAAATGTCTACGGCCCTGTTGGTGTTAGCCATTTCATCCGAGATTACTCCAATACGGTCGGGTTCGGCTTGAGGTACAACACGCCAGTAGGGCCCGTTCGCTTCGATATCGGACGCAACTTGAACCCGGTAGCGGGAGTGAAGGCTACCCAGTTCTACATCACTCTGGGACAGGCGTTTTGAAGTTCCAGATGGTTCGTCTGGTGCTGCTATGGCATGGAAAAGAAAACTCGGCTGGATCGCAATAAGTTTTGTCGCCTTGGTCGTGGTCCTCGTGATCGCGGGCTACGTCGCGCTCCGCACTCAGAGGTTCCATGACTACGTACTCGCCAAACTCCAACAGCAGGCCAGTGAGGCTACGGGTGGACAGGTGCGAATCCAGAATTTTGCACTCCACCTGTCGAGCCTGACTGCTGACGCTTACGGAATCACGATTCGCGGTAGCGAGCCGAGATCTCGGCCGCCGCTGGTCCAGGCCGACCAGCTTAGGGTTCGTCTAAAGATTGTCTCCTTGCTGCGCAAAAAGATCGATCTGAATGAGATCATTCTCCGCCACCCGGTGGTGAACCTCTTGGTTAAAAAGGATGGCACTACGAACCTTCCTACTCCCCCGAAGTCGAGCAGCAACGGCTCGGCCAACCCATTTGATCTCGGCATCCAGCACCTACTCCTGAGCAACGGCGAGATCTATTACAACGACGTCAAGACGCCTCTGGATGCTGAGTTGCATGATGTGCAATTGGAACTCAAATCCGAGTTCGCGAGTAAAGGCTACGATGGCACCCTCTCCTATCGAGACGGACGTCTCCAATATGGCGACATGAAGCCGCTTCCCCACGATCTGAAAGCGAGCTTCAACGCCACTCCTTCGGAGTTCGCGCTAAAACCGGCGCTCTTGACCGTTGCCTCCTCCACCATACAGTTGGAGGGCAAGGTACAGAACTACTCGAGTCCCACAGCGGACGGGGCCTACAAGATCACGATTCATCCGCAAGACTTCCGTCCTGTTCTCAACAATCCCTCTATTCCGACTGGAGAAGTAACCTTGGCTGGCTCCCTGCGTTATCAGTACCAAGCCAATGTGCCCGCGCTGCGCACGGTGGTTCTGGATGGACAGCTGAACAGCCGCGAATTGGCGGTCAACTCGCCCGATCTTCGTACCGTTATCCGTAATCTCCGAGGAGAGTTCAAGCTGGTCAACGGGAACCTAGACGCCCACGGGCTGGGAGCAGACCTGCTTGGCGGTCGCCTGTCAGCTACCGCAACCATGCAGCACTTGGATAACAGCCCAGTGTCGAAGCTACACGCATCCTTGGAGGCGATCTCACTCGCTGCGGCAAAGGCAGCACTGCGAACCGCGAATCTCAACCAGATTCCGATTGAAGGACGTATTGACGGAACCGCCGATGCAGCCTGGGTTGGCACTGTGCAGAACGTTAAAGCTCATTCTGATATAGGACTCAAGGCCACCCTGGCCAGCGCGGCTGCCGGGTCGGCTCGCATTCCTCTTGATGGCTCGTTTCACTTGAGCTATGACGGCCGTTCAGGCCTTGCGACTTCGACCAACACCTTTGTCCGCACCCCACAGACTCGTGTAGACATTAGTGGCTCCGCCGGCAAGAAACTGAATGTGACAGTGCAGGCACGCGCGGCGGACCTCAGGGAACTGGATTCTTTGGCAGCTGCATTCCAGAATTCAGGTGCGCAGACATCGGCAAAAACTGCGCCTCCAAGATCCATGAACCTCGCCGGTGCCGCCGATGCGCAAGTGGTCCTCGAAGGCAGCATGAACGATCCGCACATCCGGGGACAGGTAAACGGCCGAAATTTGCAAGTGGAGGATACTCAGTGGCGAAGCTTGCAGCTGGGATTGCAGGCCAACAGGTCCGGGGTATCCATCCAGAACGGCTCTCTGGTGAATATGCGTCAGGGATATGTCAATTTCGCATTCAGCTCCGGTCTTTCGAACTGGCATTACCTGCCTTCGAGCCCGATCAATGTACAGTTGACTTCTCGTGGACTTGCCATCAATGAGCTGCTGCAGGTCGCGAAGCTCGATTATCCGGTTTCCGGCGATCTGTCCGTTGATCTCTCAATGCATGGATCTCAACTGAACCCTATGGGAAGCGGATCGGTGCGGCTGGCGCAGGCCAAGGCCTATGGTCAACCCTTGCACCAATTCTCGCTTCAGTTTCAAGGAAATGGCAACGAAGTAAATACCTCGCTCGACGTGAGCACGCCCGCAGGCTCTGCCAAAGCGAACCTTCTGTTCAACCCGAAAAGCAAGGGCTACGAGGTTCAGCTCAACGCTCCTGGTATCAAACTTGCACAGCTTCAACCCGTACAGGAGAGAAACTTTGGGGTAGTAGGCGTCCTGAGCGCGACTGCCAGCGGTCGTGGAACCCTGGACGACCCGCAGCTGACCGCTAACGTGCAGATCCCGCAGCTTCAAGTGCGGCAGGCGAGCATTTCAGGTATCAAGGCTGACATCAACGTAGCGAACCACAAAGCGCAGCTCGCTCTTGATTCAGAGGTGGCCCAGACGTTCGTCCAGGCGCGTGGAACCATGGATCTGACTGACGGCTATTACACCCGGGCAACACTCGACACCAAAGGAATGCCCATTGAGGGCTTGCTTGCCCTGTACGCGCCCGCTAAAAGCGATGGACCGCGTGGCATTTTAGAAGTGCATGCCTCTGCCGAAGGTCCGTTGAACGACAAAACTCGGATGCAGGCAGAAGTGGTCATCCCGACACTCAAGGCGGACTATCAGGGGTTGCAAATCGGCAATACGCGCCCCATTCACATACGTTACGCGAATTCGATCGTCGCGCTCGATCCGACCGAGATTGCCGGAACCGACACTACCTTGCGGCTCGAAGGTCAGCTTCCGCTCGCAGGCAGTGCGCCCGTAACACTCTCCGCGGTTGGTACGGTTGATATGCAACTGCTCCGTTTCTTCCAGCCCGATGTTCAGAGTTCGGGGAAACTTCTACTTGATGTCCGTGGGACCGGAGCGACTGCTCATCCAGAGCTCCAAGGCCAGCTCCGCATACAAAACGTCTCGCTCGTCACTCCAGATGCGCCGCTGGGTCTTCAGAATTTAAATGGAGTTCTTGATGTCAGCAACGATCAAGTAAACATCACTCAGCTCACAGGCGAGGCTGGAGGTGGACAGATTTCGGCACAAGGAGTCGTCGGGTACCGCCCGCAACTCCGAATGAACGTCGCTCTTCAAGCCAAGAGTGTTCGCATTCGCTACCAGGACGCGATACGGACGGTGCTCGAAAGCGACCTGAATCTCGTCGGCACGAGTGAAGCGTCTACTCTGAACGGCCGCGTGCTTATTGACAGCTTGAGCTTCACTCCGAATTTCGACCTGGCCAGTTTAGCCGGCCAGGTTCAGTCTGGTCCTGACTCCGCACCCAGCGAGGGTATGGCTCAGAACCTCAAACTAAACATCGCGGTGCAGACGGCTCGAGATCTGAACCTCACCAGTAGTGCAGTCAGCCTGCAAGGACAAGCCAACCTACGAGTGGTCGGTACCGCTGCTGATCCGGTAATTGTTGGACGGACGGAGTTCACAGGTGGCGACATATTTCTCATGAACAAGCGCTATCAAATTGAACGCGGGATCATTGCGTTCTCGAATCCCAACCGCACGGAACCGGTGCTCAACATTCTGCTGAGGACTACCATAAACCAGTACAATTTGAGCTTAACCTTCGTGGGTCCGCTTGACAAAATGCAGACCAACTACGTCTCAGATCCCCCGCTGCCGACCGCCGACATTATTAATCTGATTGCCCGAGGACAAACTAGCCAGCAAGCGGCAGCCGCGCCTTCCAATTTTGGGGCGAGTTCACTCTTAGCCCAGGGGGCGGCGAGTCAGGTCAGCGGCGGAATTCAAAAGCTTGCCGGGCTCTCAAGTCTGTCCATCGATCCGACGTTGGGCGGTAATGATTCTAACCCTGGCGCACGCGTTGCCATGCAGAAGCGGATCACCAGTGGCTTCTTGTTCACTTTCGCTACGGATGTCACCACCACACAGCGAGAGATCATACAGGGGGAATATCAATTTAATAAGCGTTGGTCCGCGAGTGTGACTCGGGATGAGAATGGAGGCTTTGCGGTCGATGGGAAATATCACAAGAGGTTTTAAGCGGTTCGGCTGCCGTGGCCCCGAGATGTTCTCCAGATCACTCCGGTGGCCTGGCGTAGCTGCGCAGAGGAGGGGGTCGAGGCCACTCATCGAGTCGGTGGCGGCTGGCAGAATGGCGGCCTTTCGCCACAATTCGAGGCGAACGGAAAACGTTGGGACTGCAGCCAGGGTAGATGTGGTTAGTGTTGTCAACTCAGAGAGCTGGATGGTTTGTGTTTTCGGCAGCCTTCCAGGCACCCGGTTGGCCCACACATGCCTGCAACAAACGTCTCCACCCGAGGCGATGTTCTAGCCACTGAGCGACCACAGTATTGCGCTCGACGTGAATACTCAGTTGCTCGGGCGTAAGCCGCCACCAGACACTACCGGTGCGTCGAACGGATTCGCCCTCTGGATCAAGCGTACGAACTTCAACATTTCCGTCTTCAACGCGGTATTCCTTCGCCGGAGAATCATCGCCAGATTCGAGGCGAAGCCGCATGCTTCCTAACGACATGGTCTTGAATCTCCATTTCCGGCCAGGATCTAGAAATGGCATCAAACCGACTCGCTGGCAATACGGCAAAACCCTGATATTTAGCTGAGGGATGATGTATCCGAATGTGAAATATGTATTTGAAAACAAACAAAGTCTTGGCAGGAACCGAGTTGGGTGAAGGGATCTCACTATTTAACATGATCCTCACTGGCTCAGCAACGCGGGGGAAGCCTTGAAAAGAGATCTTTTGCCGGGTGTTTAACCACACCCGAAGGAAAATATCGACCTCGCTGCTGCGCTACAAACCAGGAAAAATCATCGATCAGCCGGTTCTCGTCCTTTGCTGCTGCCAGCGACGTACCAACCATCGGCAGACCTGCGGCTGACCAAGTCGTCTGAGCCAGGAACGATGGAGACCTGGTGAGTGCCGATGTCCCCGTTGAACCAGAAACCATCACAGCGGAAATCCATGGGACAGCAACTCGTGTTGCGGGACGTCCATCGGAGGGAATTTCAACTGCTCGTTTGGGGCGAGTTGGGGGAGTAATTTCAAGTGAAGATCTATTGCTTCTGGGCTGATGCCAAAAGCTGACAGGACTGCCCGAGTTTCTGTTTCTGACGAGTACTCCTGCGCAGGATTCGAGTCGTGTTGGGGCCTAGCCACTCGAATCTCGACTCTGTGGTCCACCCGACGACTTACGCTCACTATTACGAGCATACAAACATAACCAAGTGTTGGAGGCCTAAAATAGGGCTACGGATGGTTACAAAATAACCAAGATCTGGACGCAACCCGAAAAGGACGACTGCATCTTAAGTGTCCGCGACAGTGTCCGCGACCCTTGGTCGTGAGGCGAGATCGTTTGCCTCGGAGGTCTGACTCACGCGAAGGTCGCGCCATATAGCGAAGACTATCTTAATCGTGGATGACAACGCTTATATTCGTCAAGCGCTCTGTGACCCATTCACGCACGAATTGGACTTCGAACTCTGCGGAGAAGCACAGAACGGAAAAGAGGCGATTGCGAAGGCTCGAGAATTCGAATCCTGACTTGATTGTGCTTGATCTTTCAATGCCCGTAATGAAATGCCCGTAACTGAATTGTCTTGATGCGGCCCGCGAGCTGAAACGGTTGACGCCCCGATACCGCGGATCATCTGCGGCGCGTTCGGTGACAGGCTCGTGGAGCAGCAAGCCCGTCTGATATGGATTGCCGAACTGGTTTCCAAATCACAGCCTGCGGCTATTTTGGCCGCCAAGCCCGAAGTCTCCCTAATCGCACCGCTGGGTGACTAACTTCTTTTCCAGTGGGGAAATCCTCAGATTCTCCCTCTTAAGAATGCGAAGCGCTGTCAGAGCATCTTCAATGGCTTGCCGTTCTGCTTGATGGTCAGTGCTGTGCGATATCGCCTGCAGCCGTCGCCAGCCGGGCTTGCGTGGCATCATAGCTCTCGCCGTAGATCGACGGTACTTTGGACCCCATGGGCCGCAGGTACATGGAAAGCTGTCCTCGATGGTGGATGGTGTGGTTCAGCGCAAGCTGTATAAAGGCGGCCGCGGGAAGCTGGAACATGCCCCGGAAGTCGATCATCTTGGCTAATGGCTCACCGCCGAGCCCTTCGAGCTTCAGTAGATTCGCGGCAAAGCTCTCATCAAACCAGGCGGCAATGCCCGCAGAGTTTGTGATCGCCTCCGGCCGGTGAATGGGATTGAAATCAAACGCCCCCGCAGGTATTCCGCTCAGAAAGCGCTTTTCCGCGGCCACAATGTGCCACGCAAGCTCCAAGGCGGTCTTGGAAATGGCGTCGGGGCGATAGTCGCCTTTGTCCAGGGGAATGGCTTCGATCACCCGCTTGGTGGTCTGGTGTTCAGTCTTGAGCGTGGGCAGTGCCAAACCCAAAATGAATTTGGCCTGATCGGGCGTGAGCTGCGGAGAAGACATGTTTCCGTCCTTTCAAGCGGTCGGGACCATTCTAATCGACCAGTGGCGCCAGCGTGAGGCCACTGGGGGAGAAGGGGGAATCTCAAAAAAACCCTACCATCGACAAAACGCAATTGACCCCGTGAAATCGATCACCGGCAAGCAGCTTCACCATGGCTGCCTTCAGAGAAGCTTTTTGATTTCGTGCCAGCCGATTAGGATCACGTGATTGTCTTCAAGGGCCTTGCGAAACTCTGGGCTGGAGACGGCCTCTAGGTCACGCTGGCGCCACGCGGCGCCCCAATCCGCATGATTGACCATGACGGCTTGTGTTTCGTCGTCGTCGTGGGCGAGGTGTACGAAGACTTCGGTGACGCCGGGCTGCAGGTTCTTGATCAGGTTGACGTAGTAGTCTTTCCAGCCGGACGCTGGAACATCGGCCCCTGGTGAAAAGATTGCATCGGTAATCGGGTCGCCCGGAGCCATCATTACAAGCTTGGACTGAAATAAGGGCTCGTTGCGAGCCATGCGGATAGGAAGTTTGTATTCGCGCGCGACCTTCAGAAAAACTCCAAACAGTTCCGGGGTCGCGTAGAGCACATGCATGTGGGAATCGAGATGCGAAGGCGCAAGCCCCATGGCCTTCGCGCGCTCAATCTGCGCACGAATCTCGATCTCAACTTCATCGAGCTTGGCGTGTTTCGCAACTTCGCCGGTGTCGGCGTAGAAATAACCGTCAGCTCCGGTGAGGCTGGGAACTAGCGCTCGAGGAGCAACAGGTCCCCAGCGGAACGTTTGCCATTCCGCCGTCAAAGTGAGGTGCAGACCGAGGTCGGCGTCGGGATGAGCCTTAGCGTAGGCCGCGACTTCAGTGAACCAAGGGCAGGGCACCATAGCAGTGGCCGAACTGATCAGCTTTTGATCGAGCGCCGACAGGCTGGCGACGTCTTCGGAATGAGACACCGCAAGATCATCGGCGTTGAGGATGAGCAGCTTGGCGTCGGGGGGGTAGCCGAGGCGGACCTGCAGTGCCTGACCTGCACCGGGGGTGATGATCGTCGTCTGATAGGCGGCGATTTTCCAGTGCTGACCCGCTTTTACTAAGGTAAGTGTGTAGCGGAGCTCGAGCGGTTTCGCTTCGTCGGTGTGGCGGAGCTGGGAACGGCCGGTGACGACCGCGGCCTTGCCGTATTCATGGACAGTCTCCTGATCGGTCCGCAGCTCCGCGTAATGCTGCTCGCCTAAGCGAATATGGTCGAGCAGGTCGGATTTCGTTTGCACGATGCCGTCGGTGTGCGTCCAGGTGAAGCGATCGTCGAGGACGAGCGCAAGAGCAGAGGCATTCGCTTCACGCAGAGCTTCGTGAAAGGCAGTGTTGACCTGGAGAAGGTCCGCTTGAGCATCGGCGACGGCTGCGGCGGAGAGAATTACCAGCACGATTAGAGTCGCCACCATGTGTGCGGCGGAACGCGAGTTTCGGATTACAAACATGATGGCTCCCTTATTTTTGAGTTAGCGAAATTAACACACCTTGGACGGCTCGAACATGCCGCAGGCCGCGTTTTCGATGCCTCCACCAATAATACGTTGCCCACATTTCCTCCGAGACACCTCACTCTCACCCCTTGGCGCCGTTCGACCGGATAGCCATTGAGGATAGATGGGCATACTGGCTTGTGAGAGCAACTCCTTTCTTCCAAAGAGTCAGCGTAATGGCGGCCATCTTGCGCGCCAGCGTCAGACGCGCCAGCGTAGGTTTCATGCCTTTCGCTAGCACAGCCCGGTAGAAGTCCGGGAACAGCCGGGGAGGTACGCAGGCCATAGTGGCCGCACCTTTGAATAAGTTTTTCGGAGGTGGCGGTTGACTAGGCGTGGGCCAGGTAAGTAGGTCTGCAATCGTCGGACCGGGCCGCGAGCCTCATCTGATCGTCCGCGCGGGGGACTCAGGTTATATCGCACTCAACCAGGATGACAGATTGCTTCGGCAGGATTAGCACGAGTGCATCCGCGACCACTCTGACGGGATAGGCCGCCGGTTTGACTTCGTCGGGGTCCGCAAAGGTATTCGTGGCGCGCATGTCCTGGTGAGTTAACACCAGGCCTCGGGCTTCGGTCGCGCGAGCTCCACCCGCCAACCGGATCCGCACTGACAAGGGCGCATCCAGCGAAGGATTGGTCAACGTCACGGCAAGACGGCGATCGCGAATCGACGCAGAGGCGGACAACCCCGGCAGGCGGGCTTGACCGGCCAGTGCCGGAATGTTCAGTTCCGGGACAGGGTTGCTCACCGGCACCTGCCGAGCGCCCATATGGGATCGATACATGTCGAATACGTGGTAAACCGGAGTGCGCACGAATTCTGCGCCCCGCGCCAGGAACAGGGAATGAATGCAATTGACGGACTGAGCCACATTCGCCATCGCAATCTTGCCGGCGTGCCGGTTAAAGATGTCAAACGTCATGCCCGTGTGCACGGCGTCGCGGAGGGTGATGGTCTCGCTCAGGATGTAGGCAGGAGTAATCTCCGAGCCGGGCGCGTACCACACGCCCCACTCGTCAACTACCAGCTTTGTGCGATGGGCTGCGTCGAATTTCCCCATCTCCTTCCAATGGTCTTCGATTACTTTCTCCAGGCGCACGCCACGAAGAAGAACCTCGTACCATTCCGGCGCCTGGAAGTTTCCGGCCTTCACCGGTGTGGGCCGCAAGTCAGTATAAAAGTGAAGCGAAAATCCAAGGGGAGGCTCGAAACCGCGCATGGCCTCGAAAAAGCCCGTGGTCCAGCCGATATCGCCGTCGGCGGAATGTCCGCGTGGGCCGGTCGCCACCAGGAACGGCTCCCTGTAAGCGGGGAACTGGGTGACGAACCGCCGGTAAAGGGCGGCGTATTCCTCGGGTCTCATGGTGCCGCCGCAACCCCAGGATTCGTTGCCGACACCCCAGTACCGGACACCGAACGGTTCTTTGTCGCCGTTGGCGGCGCGCTTGTCGGCCAGGCTGACGGTTCCCAGGGGCGCGTTACAGTAGGACACCCAATCGTGGAATTCCGTAGGCGTACCGGAGCCGACGTTGGCGGCGATGTATGGCTCAGCGCCGACTAGGCGGCAGAGATGCATGAATTCGTGAATGCCAAACTGGTTGGTCTCGGTGGCGTCGGTTCCGGCGGGCATGCGGCGTTGCCAGAAGTTGTAAGTCCGGGGCCTTCCGGAGGCGTCGCCGATCCCGTCGCGCCAGTGATACCCGTCGGCAAAGCAGCCGCCGGGCCAGCGGAGATTCGGGGCGCCGATCCGCTTCATGTCGTCCACGAACTGCTTGCGGATTCCGTCCACGTTCGGTATGGACGAGTTCCGGCCCACCCACACGCCATCGTAGATGACACCCCCGAGGTGCTCGATGAAGTGCCCATAGATATGCGGGCTGATGACGGCACCGGGCTCGCCGGCTGAGAGCTCAATCTCCGCATCCGCGGCGAACGCCAGGCCGGAACCGGCAAGCGCGCCGATCGCCGCTGAAGCCCCCGCTTGGAGAAAAGTGCGTCTGTTCATGCGTGTCAACGCTGTGCGTCTTTACCGATCATGCGTCGCGAAAAGAAGAACGGTTTACAGTTTCGAGTTGTTGCAGATCGCTACCTACCGGTTCCGTTGCTTGCAACTGAGAAATTGCTTCAACTAGGGTTGACATGTCGAAATTTCCTCGGTGACGGATTGTAGCGAAATTGGCATGCATACTCTATATCCGCACCTGTCACAAAGCTTTTTTTCCCGCTGGCTGGACGCGCGGGCTCACCTAGCCCAGCGCACAACGAAGAACAAAGAAGTGGTCGAAACGTCATTACACTAGTAGTTCTCAACTGGTGTAATCGAGAGCCATAGTTCTTCTGTAGTGTAGGTTCCGTCCCTTCGAGGCAGGGATTTTCAAGGCATGGCGGTCTATCGTCCCATGACCACTCTGGTCGGTGTGGGGTGCGACAGGACAAGCTTTCGCACCGTTCAGCATCGGCTCGATGAGCCCACCAGGTCATCCCTCGGCATGGTTGCGTCCCTGCAGTGCCAGCTTCTGTTTCACCTGGCAAGGTATTGTACTCCGCATCGACGGCAGCGAATGGCAAGGGACAATGGGGCATTTCGAGTAAAGCTCCCTTCAGTTGTACTGAAGCGATGGAATTTGTTGGAATTATCCGGAAACACACGGCGACTCCTCCCAGCTCATGAAGAACGGCAGGGCATCGCTCTCGCGCGTCGACGAGCGGCTCGTCGGGATGAAGAACGGATGATCTGCTGCGCGCTCCGAGAGGACCTGCTCGTCGAGTTATCGAGCTCGCCCGCGAGGGCCGCTTCGATTACTTGCTCGTGGAGTCGACGGGGATCTCGGAGCCGCTGCCCGTCGCGGAGCCTCGCTTGGGCCGGCGGACGGTCCTCACCTTGCCGCTCCTTCCTCCTCCGCAGAAGAACTGATCGCCGCCATCGGACTCGAGCCCCGAAACGCTCACTCCGGGGCGGCATCTCGAGCCTCTCCAGGACCTCTCCCGTTAGAGGATCGACTCGCCTCAAATCGCTCTCGTCACCTTCCCAGGCGCCGTGCCGGAGCTCTTCGTCGATCCAGGTGACGCTGGTGACAGCGGTTGGACTCGATCGTGCGAAGAATCGCCCCTGTTTGGGGATCGACTTGATGGATCTTCCGGTCCCGATACTGCCCCACCCAGAGCGTCCCTTCGGCCCACGTGAGCCCGAGTCACCGCCGCGGCCGGGCGTCGGGATCGTGGCGAGCACACGGCCGGTCTTCGGATCGATCTTCTGGATGCGATCCTCGGCGAGCTGAAACAGGTGCTGGCCGTCGAAGGCCGTTCCTGCATGCGCGGCGACATCGATCGAGCGCAGCGTTTTCCCGCTCGCAGGATCGAAGGCGATCAGCTTGTCTCCAGCAGCAAACCAGACGTTCTGACCGTCATACGTGACTCCATGCACGCTGTCGGCACCCGAAAAGGGTCCATACTCACGGACGATCTCGGCGGTTGATCGACTCATCATTGCTTCTTAGTCAATCGGCAGAGGAGCGGGGAGTAACAAGGTCATCGTGAGTCCCGGCACGGGCGGGGTCATCCAACGACGAGCTCGCCCGCGACCGAACGACTGCACCTTGCCTGCTGCCGCAAGCGAGTCGAGCGCCCTCTGCACCGTGCGCTGGCTCGTTCCGAGCGCCAGCGCAAGGGCCGAGCTCGACCACGATTCACCGTCGGCAAGGAAGGCAAGCACCGCCGCATGCTCCTCTTCGACGGGCCGCGCCAGCACGACGACCTCGCGTGCGCGGCGCGGCGCCAGCGCAAACCCTCGCTTCGTCGCGCTCACGTCGGCCAGCGTGCGAAGCACCGTGCGAAGCCGCCCTACTTCGACTCGCAACCGCGCACGATGCGATTCATCGGCGAGCTTCGATCCGAATGCGCGCGCGACGAGCGTGTCCCTCGGTACGTCTCCCGGCCACGCTTCGCCCAGCGCGCGTGCGAGCGCGAACAACACCGGACGCTTTG
>WNFF01002206.1_pt1 | contig 39515 bp, 36 predicted proteins | sample 5400441 | NCBI WGS metagenome assembly WNFF01 (sample SAMN13153345, study PRJNA577476) | soil metagenome | isolation source: 120 cm saprolite under Douglas fir tree site 2 hole 3 replicate 1 | place: USA:California | collected 2015-04-18
GGAAGTTTGCGACGTGAACGAACCCGTTGAGCGCCGTTCGGATAGGCCGGCCTCGGCGCACCACTCAACGTTGAAGCATCCCGGCGACCTATCCGACTGCCCCTCAGGGCAGCTCGAGATTCAGATAATCGTACATCACATGCCCGCTCGAGCCCTGGACGAGGGTGATCGTGTTCGCTCCCGCACTCAATCTCGAGCTGGGGATGGTCACATAAGACAGGCTGTATTTGGCGTGACTGCCCTCCCGGATCAGCGCGTTGCCCCCTCCGTTGTCAGGATAGAAGGTCGCCACCGCCTGGGTTTCATCATTGACATAGATGGACATCCGGGCGTGGTCACTCCCGGCAAGGGCCATCGTCAGCGTCGCGTCCGCCGCGGGCGCGCTGTCCAGGTTGAAGTGCACCCTCCACTTCCAGCTCGTCCCCGGCTCGATCGAGGAAGTCTGCGCGTAATTCCAATCGGCGCTCCAGTCGCTGACGCCGACCGTGTACTCGAGGGGTCCGGAGAACTCGCTTGAAAACTGCTGATACAAGAATGGCTCGAAGTAGTCGCTTCCGTGTCGAAACTCCCTCGAATCCCGATCGGGAATCCCAATCTCCCAGGCAATGCTGTTCCCGGGATGAAACACGTTCCAGACCACATCGCCGAGGAACGCCGTTACTCCAGCGGTGACTGACACATCCGTCTGTGAATATTCCCCGACCGCGCCATCCACGAAGGCGTAGAGCGTATACGAGCCCGGCCGTACGTTGGGGATGGTGAAACTTCCATCGGAGTCGGCCTTCACCCAATATTGGTAGTGCTTAGCATCGAATTGCCAGTTGCTTCCCGGGTCAGGCTGCGCCACGCCGACCCAGGCGCCCGCGCCAGCGAGGTCGGGTTTCAGTGCGTCGGCCACCGCGAGTCTTCCACTCACCGCCCCTCGATCGCCGGCAAGAGGATAGAGGCTGTTATCGGTCAGCCACGGGTACGGCCAGGCGCCGGTCTCGGCGGTGACCTGCGCCTGAGCATCCGCCCAGAGGGCATCCCCTCCCTGCGGATCGCTGTTCAGATAGAGCAGGTAGGGACCAAAGATCTTGCTCCAGGATTCTCCCGCCGCGACGCCGATGCCCGAGCCGTTGTAGTGATTTCTCCCGAAGTGGACGTGAATGATTCCCGATGCCGGGGCGAGGTCCTGCTTCGTGGGACCGTCGTTGAAAAACTCCTGGCTGCCGAAAACGAGCCAGGCTCCGACGTTGTTCACGTTGCTCGCGTGTCCATAGGTGCCGACGTCCCCATAGGCGACGCTGTATTCATACTTGCAATCGTATTGATTGGCCCTCACTCCCGTGGTCAGCCGGATGATCTCGGCGATCGAGGTGGGCTGGGCCTGGCTCAAATCATAGACCGACGGCATCTCCCAGTTTCGCAATGCGTCGACGTAGATCCTCTCCATCAGAAAACGCGTCGAATCGTGCGGCATCCACCAGACCATTCGCCACTCGCCGACGCTGGTCGCCGCATAGCTCGATGGATGATCCAGGATTGCGTAGACATAGAGACCGGTGTTGCCGCGGCGCAAGACGTAGTGAATGTCGATGTCGAGCTTGTGCGGTTGAGTGGTGTAGAAATGCTTCAATGAAATGTCGACCATGTCCGGCGTCTGGATTTTGATCGAGTAGACGCAGTTGCTCGGCTGTTCGTAACTGGAGCCGCCATCCATGCTGAAGTAGAGCTGACGGTCGGTGGCCACCATCTGGAAGCCCTGATACAAAAGTGACGCCACCCTGGCGCTGGTCTTGACGATCGTCGCGGCAACGACTCCATTGTCGAGGACCACCGTGCTCCCGTTGTCTCTGAGCACGACGTCCGGCCCGGTGTCGCCGCCCCCCGGAACGTTTGCCAGGGCCGCCGCACCACGCATCGCAAAAACGAAGATCGCCGAACGAAATGCCAGTTTCATTGATCTCACTCGCACCCCACCCTCTTCAACCAGACCTCGGCGGGCGTTTCAATCGGTGACCTTGTACCCCCCGGACGGCATGGAGTTAAGGGGTCAGCTCGACGCAAGGGAGCGAAGCAGGTGCACCTCGACTAGGACGCCCTCGGTTCAATTGAGCTACTTCGTCTAGGCATCCCCCGTCCGCCGGGCTCGGGCGCGCGCCAATCCGCCCTCGGTATCGAGACTGGACCCGGCGATCGCGAGCTCGACGCGATTTTGCGCGCTCAATTTGCGGTAGAGGCTCGACATGTGCGCCTTGACCGTGCGCTCCTTGATTCGCAGCGTCGTTGCGATGAGCTGATTGTCGGCTCCGCTGGCGACCAGACGAAGCACTTGATTCTCGCGAGCCGTGAGATTGACGCGAGGCTTGCCGTCCGACCCATTCTTTCGATCGGGGGCCGGAGCGATGGACGAGGAGAAGCGCGAAGGGGTCACGCGCTCTCCCTTCATCACCTGCTCGATCGCTTTGCGAATCGAATCGACGCTGGCATTCAACTTGAAGAGATAGCCCTGGGCGCCCGCCTCGAATGAGCGCTGAACGGCCTCCGGCGATCTGGTGGCTGAGTACACGATCAGCGGCACAGTGGGATGGATCTTCCGCATCCTTCCGAGCACGCTGAACCCATCCGGGTACACCTGTGCGTCATCCCCTTCGAGCGTGAGATCGATGATCACGACGTGTGGAGGCTGCTCCTCGATGCTCTCGAAGAGCTCCTCCGGGTGGGCCGCTTCCAGAACCTCGAATCCCGCATCACCCAGTTCGGACGCGAGCATTTCACGCATCAACTGGTGGTCTTCGAGGATCGCGACCCGCACCGCGCCCTTCGCTTGTCGATGTCCCTCCCCGCTCACGATGGCTTCATTCATTGCAGGACGGTCTTTGTCAAGCCGATGATTGTCGTGCTAGTCCAGCACGGATGAACGAGCTGATGCCGGATGTCTTCACCTGGTCGTGGCCTTCGCCCCGCCACGGGTACAACTTCAACGGTTACCTGGTCCGGACGCCTTCCGGAAACGTCTGCATCGATCCGGTGGAGATGTCCGAAGAGGTGCTTGCCGAGATCGTAAATCAGGGGCTGTTCTGCACGGTGCTGACCAACCGGAACCACGTGCGCGCCGTTGAAAAGGTTCGCGGCAAAACCGGGGCGCCGACCTTCATCCACCCCGCGGATGCGGCAGAGGCGGAGCGACTCGGCGCGGTGGTCGACGAATACCTCGAGGTCGGACAGAAAATCTGCCACCTCGTCGTCCACCCTGCCGCCGGCAAGTCCTCCGGCGAAGTATGTCTTCACTGGCCGGAGCGAAAAGCGCTCTTCATCGGCGACGCCTGCATCGGCAATCCACCGGGACGATGCTCGTTGCTGCCGGACAAGGCGATGGAAGATCCGATCGCGCTGCGCCGTTCGCTCAAACGGATCCTGGACCTCGACTTTGATGCGTTGCTCGTCGGGGACGGAGTGCCGATTCTGACGGGCGGGAAACGCGCGCTTCAGGATTTGGTCGCCCGGCTCGAGTGACCGGCTTCATTTGACCAGCATTCCCGGGGTAAGACCCACGCGACCGTCTTGACCGGAATGCGTTTGAAACGCATTGCCGAAATCGAAGCCTGCCAGTCGGAGCGAGAAATTGGTCACCCAGCCGTTGGCCGGGGTGAGCACCCCGATGCTGATCGGCCGGGCAAAATGAAGGCGGAAAATCAATGCCCCAAGGGCGAGGTTGACGCCGAGAACGGCATCGAGCACCCGCTTCTCGAAGTAGGTGGAGAGGGTCGGTGCAACCCCACCGAAATCGAAACCCGCCACCCCCTGCAGGCCGGAGAAGGGGAACACGTGAATCACCGGGTTGAGCGGAAGGATGAATTCCGCGTTCGCGTAGTAATAGTACTTTCCGAGGAGGAAGTAGGTGTCGCCGACGTTCACGCCGCGCAGGGTGTCGAAGCTGGAAAGATAGAAGTCTCGCTGAAGAACGCCTCCGAAGCTGCTGCCCAGGCTCGTTCGAACCAGAAACGAGGCCTGCCCGAAGAGGTGAAAGTAGTGCGCGGCATCGAGGCGAAGGCGTTGGGCAGTCTGGGCGCGAAAAGGCTGGACGGTGGTGCCCGCGGTGAACAGGACCGAGCTTCCCGCGATCGGCACGTATCCCAGGGCGTACCTTAAGGTATCGAAGCCAAGGCTCGCCTCCACTTCGGTTTGGAAGTGGGTTCCCCCGAATCGCCGCTGCCATGGGGTGAGCAGATCCATATTGGCCGGAGGATTGAGCTCTGGATCGAGAAGAGCCTGAGCAGTGTACGAATCGAGAAAGACGGTCGAGCCACCCACCGCGACGTCGGTTTGAAAGTAGGAGAAGCGGCTCAGCGGATACCGAAAACTGCCGAGGACGCCATAGAAGCGCTCGTACCAGGAGAACCCGATTCCCAGATCCGCATAGGTCCGGTCGAACCGAAATCGCAGTGAGTGGAAGGGGCCGGCGCCCCAGATCAAGCGCTGCGCCTGATTGATGTAGAGAATCAGTCCATCGATCAGGTTGAAGTTGCCGTAGACGGAGAAACTGACGAGGAGGGCATTGTTTCGAAGCCGGTCCGAGGCGGAGCCGTAAATCTGCCCATAGACGCCACCACTGCCACCACCGATCAGGGCAAAGATCGGGTTGAGCTCCCAATGTTGCAGCGAGGCCACGCGATAGGGGATCCCCCGACCGAGGTCCACCAGGCCAAGCGGAGGAGGCGGCCGTGGATCGGGCTGAGCCGGCACCGGCTCCCCAAGCAGGTTCGCGAAAGGCAAGAACGCCAACCGCCGACGGCCGCTCTTCTGCAGCAGCGCCCAGATCCCATTGTCATGGCCGACGCTCGGCATCAGAAAGCCGGTGGAGACCGCGCTTCTGCGCAACAGCAATCCACCGAGAAGCTCATGGATGTTGGCGTGCGCGTCGTCGTAGGCCACGAACAACGTGCCCCCGTTGGGAAGCACTTGCAGGTCGAACTCGTCTCGATCTTCGTTGGTCAACCGCTGCGGTGGGCTTGCGCCATCGGGCGAGACGCGGAAGATGTTGAACTTCTTGTGCGAGGTCGCATCCGACGTGTAGACAATTCCCTCCGGCCCCCACGACAGCTCGCGCTCGGCATAGTCATCGTGGGTGAGCTGGGTGACGGAGAAACCCGCCGATCCGCCAGGGGTGAGGACATAAACGTCTCGCGTCCCCTTCTCGTTCAGGCCAATGAAGGCGACCCTCTTCCCGTCCGGCGAGAGCGAGGGAGAGAAGGCGGCGATCAGCCCCACCGAACCCAGCGCGAACGATTGTCGGCTCCCGAGGGAGATGTTCACCTGCCACGGCTCGAACCCTCGACCCTGCCGGATATCCATCGGGCTGATGCGCCGATCGAATTCATACATTTGAAGATCTGGAGCCGCGACCTGCGAGGCCCGGTGGGTGTAGCTTTGCCAGAAGATGCTGTCGCGCCCGTTCGCTTCTCCGACGAAGACCAGTGAGCCGCGCTTGAGATCGAAATTGCGCCCCGCCAATGGATGGAGCGACTCCAGCCCAGGTACCCCATCTCGCGCGACGGTGACCAATCGCTGAGGGGCGCGCCAGTCGAACATCACCAGCCGACTGACACCGGTCTCGGGATCGAATCCACGCGCCAGAAGGACATTCCCGTCGGGGGAGGCGCGCAGGGAGTCGACTTCGGTGTCAAAACGCTCCAGGACGCTCGCCGCGGTGTCCGGCTCCGAGTGGAGATAGCTCTCGTAGGCGCGGCGCTTGATCCACTGCTCGAACTTTCCGGATACCACCTCCGCGCTGTCGCCGGTGACGTACTTCAGCAGCTCCTTGAATCCCTTCAACCGGATCTCATCGCGGCCACGCAACAACCGCGGAGAGGCCTCGAGGATGCGCTGGATTGTCCCTTTTCCGTAGACGTCCTCGAGAAAGGCGCAGCGGACGTTGCCGCCTTTGTAGATCCAGAGCACCGTGTACGGGTACTCGTCGAAGAAATCGTGAAGCCCGAAGTCGCGGTTGACGTCCGGGTTAGCCACCAGGTCGCGGATCAGCATCTCCGCTTCTGGATCGATGCCCCTTAAGGCGTAGAGCTCGGCCAGACCTTCGATGAACCAGAGAGGAAGCGTGTTGATCGATTCGCCATAGCGATCCTGCCGTTTGGTCACCGCACGCAGCTTTTGAATCGTGAACTGATGGGCCATCTCGTGGGTGTGAACGCGCTCGAACAGACGATCGTCGCCGAAGTACGGCAAAGTCATTGTTAGATTTGACGGACTGGTCACCCCCAACGTCCCTTCCTGGAGCGGAAAGAGGTTGGTCTCGAGGAACTCCTGATACGAGCTGTAGAGAATCAGCGGCACTCTTTCCGGCGGGACGAACTGGAATTCGTCCTCCAGGTACCGGAACGAGTCGATCACTACCGCCGAAGCCCGCTCGGCGACCTCGCGTTCCCGCTCGTAAAAGTAAAGCCGGATGGTCCCGCTCTTCGCCCCGGTAAACGAGGCGGCGCGCTCCGGGGCGGGGCTGACCGAGAGGTCGATGTGCTGCCAATCGAAATCGAAATAGACGACGTGACTTTTCCCCGCGGTGCGGGGAAAGACCAGGATCTGGGCGACCGCGGCGGAACCTGAGGCCAGAAGGGCGAACGCGGCGAGGAGGAACGAAGCGCGCATCCGTTCAATCCCTCAGGCGCGGTCCACTTCTCATCAGGCCCCCAAGCCCCGCAGCGTCATAAGCTGGCGGACGGGGAACTGGCAACGGAGATAAGCGTTCGGTGCTACGGGTCCCGACGGTGGCTTCGAGCCCGATCGCACCGGCCCGCGGTCGCTACAGGCCCGACGGTCGCTAGCCCGAAGGTCACCGGCCCGACGTCGCTACGGGCCGATCGCCACCAGCCTGACGGTCGCCACCGACTCGGCAGCTAGCCCGATCGTCACCGCTGACGGTTGCTACGAGCCGATCGCTCGCGGCTCGACGGTTCCTATGGGCCGATCCTCGCCGGCCCGTCGCTATGATCCCGATCCCCAACGGCACGCGCTCGCTACCGGCCGATCGCCACCGGCCCGGTCGCGACGGGCTCGATCGCTACCGCACCCACCCGACGGCACGATTTGTAAAAAAACTACTGTTTTGCGTAACTTTCTTCACTCTTTGAGGAGAGAAGACAGGTTCGCCGAGCCATCGAGCGCGGATGGCTACGACGACGGTCGTTAATGCACTTCAGGGACGGGCAGACGGTCGGTCCTGCCGCGAGCGAAACCGCGTATACACCGATGCCGAGAGCACATCGGCAGGAACAGCTTCCTCGAGCGCGGCCATGATCGCCCAACGCCCCTCGCCTGAATCTCCCACGTACCCCTGGTAGCTCGCGAGAGCCGGCTCCTCGGCCAGCGCGATCGCCAGAAGATCCAAAAGCCACGAGCCGACCACGCTGCCGCGCCGCCACAGCTCGGCGATCTCTCCGACCTCCAGATCGTATCGATGCTCCGGCGGCATCTGGGGCCAGACCCCCTCACTTCAAATATTTTCGCTCGATTCCCAAGACCTTTTTCAGGCGGCGGACATGCCGCTCTTCGCCGCTGAAGCGGGCGGAGATAAAGGCGTCCACCAGCTCGAACGCGACCTGCTCACCGATCACCCGCGAGGCCAGGCAAAGGATGTTCATATTGTCATGCTCCACTCCCTGGTGCGCGGAGTAGTGATCACCACAAAGGCCTGCCCGGATGCCCGGAATCTTGTTCGCCGCGACGGAAACACCCACCCCGCTCCCACACACCAGAATACCCCGTTCGATTCGCCCGCCGATCAGCGCCTCAGCCATCGCTTCCGCAATGTCGGGGTAATCGGATGGCGTCGTATCGTGCACTCCCAGATCGAGCTGCTCGCAACCCTGTCCGGTCAGGTGAGCCTTGATTCGCTCCTTGAGCTCAAACCCGGCATGGTCGGCACCCAGACCGATTTTCATATCGCCACCTCTTTCGCGAAAGCCGGGTCATAACATCGAACCACCGGCGGGGCAGAGGCATCGCCAAACGGGGTGACCTGCCCTAATCGTCGGCCCGATCCGCTGGCCCTCTACCACCGCACCTGGCGGAGTGTTAGTGAAACAGGTCGCTGGAGGTCGGTTCATCGTGAACAACGCCCTGGAGTTCTTGATCCACCACAGTTCCGCGGTCCTTTTTGCCGCCGTCCTGGCGAACCAGCTCGGCGTGCCGGTGCCCGCGACGCCCTTCTTGATCGCGGTGGGCGCTTTGGCGCGCACCGGTGAGGCGAGTCCGGCGGTCGCCATCGCGCTCGCACTCGCCGCCGCCTTCATCGCTCATTCGGTCTGGTACGAGGCAGGCAAACGCGGCGGCAGGAGAATCTTGAGACTGGTTTGCCGCATCGCCATCGAGCCAGATGCCTGTGTCCGCCGAACCGAGGACACATTCGCTCGGCACGGCCTCAAATCCCTACTCATCGCGCCTTTTGTCCCCGGCCTGGGCGCCGTGTCGCATCCGCTCTCGGGCATGATTGGCGTCCCCTACTCGCGATTCATCCTCTTTTCGATCGGAGGAATTGGGATCTGGGCCTCGACCCTGATCGGCCTGGGATACGTGTTCGGACGCCAGCTGGTGGCGCTCGTCGAGGGCGGCGCGAGCGCTGCTGCCAGGTTCGCCGCGGCGGTCGCGGCGGCCGTCGCCGGCTACATCGCCTGGAAGCTGCTCCAGCGCTACCGGCTCTTGCGCCGCTATCGGATGGCGCGGATCGGTCCAGAAGAATTGCGACAGAAGCTCGGCGCGGGCCATCCGATCACCATCGTCGACCTTCGCCATCCTCACGACATTGAGCTGGAGCCAAGGATGATCCCCGGAGCCCTGCGGATCCTTCCCGAGGAGCTCGAGCTTCGACACCAGGAAATCCCTCGCGGCGGAGAGATCGTCCTCTACTGCACTTGACCGAACGAAGCCACGAGCGCCCGGGTGGCGCTCTCGCTCAAGAATCTGGGGATCACGCAGGTCCGGCCGCTGCTCGGCGGACTGGAGGCCTGGTCGCGCCTGGGCTATCCGCTGGCATCGCTTTCGCTCGGCGGGCAATGATCCGCCGGAGTTGACGAATCCCTCGGGGCCAATCTGATCGACGGGGATGTCCTGGAAACCCAGGTCATACGCCGGCGAACCGGCCATCAGCCGGTAGTCGTGATTCAAAGGATCGACGAAGAGCGGATCGGCGATGCGCGAGCTCAGGTCAAATCCAGCCGCTTGCCACTGGGGGAAGGCCCCCTCCGGTGAGAACAATGAGCTGGTGCTGAAATCCAGCCCCCCCGTGTGCCAATACAAGTTGTAGTCGACAGATTGGAGGGCGGAGCGATGCCAGTTTGGAGTGTACCAGCAGCGCGCCGTCGGCTCCTGGTAGACGATGATGTTGCTGTAATACACGTTGCCCTGCATCGTCGCGTCGATCGGTTGAACCCAAAGGTTCCCAACCGATCCATCGACGAATACATTGTTCACCACGGTGTTCCCCGAGCCGCCGTGGAGATCGAGGCCGCCGAAGACCGTCCCGGAAACGATGTTGCCCTCAACCGTCGTCCCACCGCTGAAATCGTCGAGGTAGATGCCCCAGGTGAAGTACGGCGTCATGATCCTGCCGGACGCATCCGTGCCGAGCCCGACCACGTTCCGGATCAGGTTGAACCGGATCTGATTTCCGGACGGCTGCTGGTCCCGACCCAGGGTCTCGATCGCGCCGGTGTCATTGGTCTCGAGATTGGTGTCGACCAGCTCGTTGTATTCAATCACGTTGTCATGTGAATAGTTCGCCAAGTCACCGCTCTTGAGCGAGATCGCGTAGCGTGTGGTGCGCTGAATGCGGTTGTGGATGATCCGATTTCTGCTCCCGGTTACCACGTAGACGCCGGCAACGTGCGCGTAGACTTGCCCGATGTCGGCGATCTCGTTGGCGGCAATCAGGTTGTCGTAGGGCTGGTTCGCGGTATTGCCCAGCATGATCACCCCACCCTCTCCCATGTTCTGCATCGAGCTCCGGGTGACCGAGATGCCATGAGTCTGGTTGGCCATTCGTACCGCGTATCCGCCGAGCGGTCCAAAGTTGCAATGCGTCACCTCGCAGTTGCGCGCTCCGGACATCCAGATCGCCGCGTCGGCCTGAGCGTAGTAGCCGCCGAGCGTGTAGTCGGCGTCCACGAAGGCGAGGTTTTCAAACCGGATGTTTTCGACCCACCGATCGGAGCCAGGATCGCCCTCCAAGACGATCAGCCGGTCCATCGTCGGCGCGACAACCAGGACATCCGGAAACTCCGGTTCGCGCGCTTGATAGAGAAGCTCGCCGGTTGCGCGGTTGAGATACCACTCACCCGGCGCGTCGAGCGCTTCGCGAAGGTTGGTGACGTAGAAGCGATTCCCCGGCCGGATTTCCTGGCTGGAGGTGACCCGGATGGTGTGCGCCTGCGAATCAACGCCTTGGGTCGCCAGCATGGCATTGACCCAGCCGTAGGACGGGAAGATGAGCACTTCGGCCCCCTGCCAGTCCGAGAATGATGGCCAGGCGTCGTCCGCCACCTGGATGCGATCCTGGCCGATGACGGCTGTGGAAGGAACGAAGAGCCACCGACCCAACCGAGGCTCGATATCGTCTCGGTTCGGGTAGCGCGCGCGAATGGCAAGGTTCGATCCCACCCGCAGGGTGCGGAAGTACCATCGTCCTTCGGCCACATCCGGCACGATCGTCGACCACAAACCATCCGGCCGGCGGGTCCACCCATCGATCACCCGCCCACCGCTCAACGTCGGAGACTCCCCCGGATATGCGGCAAACGTCACCGGGTTCTCGGGAGTTCCGGAATCGTCCGGGCCGAGCACCAGCGGCGCGTCGAGGAAGTACTCCCCGCCCCTCAAATACACGGTGACCGGGTCGACCAGGATCCCGCCATTCTGCGCTTTCAGGTTGCGAATGGCGTCGCGCGCCCGGGTCAGGCTCCGAAAAGGGCCATCGGTTGCAATCAAGTCCGGCGAATCCATGCAGCCGGACCACTGGTCATCGCCCTGCGGCGAGACAAAGAAAACGACGGGGTCCGCCCCGGCCGAATGGAGGCTGCCCAGGACCATGACAAGGCCGAGGGGGAGAGAGCGAAGAGGATTACGTGATGGCCTGGGTGGTCGCATCGGCGCATTAGACACGGACCCCTGGGGAAAGTTAACCCCTTCCGGAAAAGCAGGTTTCGGCCGCCGCACTATCCGCGAGTCACCTGGTACTCCACGTCCGAAATTCGTGACGGCTTTGTAACGTCGTGAGGACAATAAAGAGCGCAATCGCTGAGGCGCCGGCGACACCATCCGCGAGGGCATGCAGTTGCTCGGCACGGTCCGCGGGTCACCGCAACCTGTCCGTCGGTACCGTCCGCGAGGCCGTTGCTGTCGGTACCGGCCGCAAGACGCGCAGTTGCGGAAGTCCGCTGTCCGCAGCGCGAAGTTTGGTACGGTGGCGCCAAATCCAGAGGAGGATGCAGATGCCCGTGACCCGGTCCGCAGCGCTTGCCTTGATCCCGCTGATCCTGCTCACCGAAGTCGCTGCGGCACAACAACCCAAAGCTCCCGCAGCACAACAACCCAAAGCTCCCGCGGCGGCCGATCCCAAGCTGCCCGTGGTCCGTCTGATCGCGACCGGGGGAACGATTGCGATGAAGATCGATCCGGAGAAGAAGGCGCCGGTGCCGGCGATCTCCGGCGAGGACCTGATCGCCACCGTACCGGACATCGTCAAGATCGCCCGGATCGAGGTGCAGAACCTCTCCAATGTTCCCTCCGATTACATGGACCCCGAGCGGTGGTCACAGCTCACGCGCGCGGTCCAGGAGACGCTGGCGCGGCCGGAGGTGGCCGGGGTGATCGTTTCGCACGGGACGGACACCCTCGAAGAGACGGCCTGGTTTCTCGACCTGACCGTGGGAAGCGAGAAGCCGGTGGTGCTGATAGGCGCGCAACGCAATGCCTCCGAGCCTGATTTTGATGGCCCGCGCAATCTGCTCAACGCCGCGCGCATCTGCGTTGCCCCCGATGCCAAAGGAAAGGGAGCAATGATCGCGCTTAACAATCAGATCAACGCGGCCCGCGAAGCAACCAAGACGCACACGTCAGATGTCGAGACCTTCAAGTCGGGCGACTTCGGCTTTCTCGGCAACGCGGACAACGATCGGGTGGTCTTCTACCGGGCGCCGCTGCGCCGGCAGCACATCACGCTGCGGGCGTTGAAGGAAAACGAGAAGCTGCCCTACGTGGAGATCGTCTACATGTACGGCGGCGCCGACGGCAGCCTGATTCGGTCCGCGGTCGCGGCGGGGGCGAAGGGCATCGTCGTCCAGGCGCTCGGCTGGGGAAACGTCAACGTGCCGATGTACGAGGCGATCGCGGAGACGACGAAGAAAGGGATTCCGGTAGTGATCACGACCCGGGTGCCCAACGGACGTGTTCTCCCGGTCTACGGATTCAAGGGCGGTGGAAAGACACTTCAGGAAGCGGGCGCGGTCTTCGGCGACAGTCTCTCGGCGCCCAAGGCGCGAATTCTCTTATTGCTCGCGCTGCAAGCCGGAATCCAGAAGACCGGTGAGTTGCAGAAGCTGTTCGACCGCTGACTGGGACTCGAGAGCCGCGGTCGAACAGCCTCCGCCGAAGACTCAGTGCCGGCCACCGCCGCGGTGACCACCACCCATGCCGCTGCTGCCGTGCTGAAAGCCGCCGGAGCCGGAGTGAAAGCCGCCGAAGCCGGTCCGATAGCCGTAGCCGCCAAAGCCGCCGCGGGAGAACCCATGACCGTACACTCCCCACCCTGGAAAGGGACGGGCGACCCAGCCGCGAGGATAGAAACCGGGGCCGCGATACCAGACAAAGTGGCGAGGGCCGTAATACCCGAAGTAGGGCGACGGGCCCCAGCCCCAGACCCATGGCGAATAGAGCCACGCCCAACCGTAGGACGGATAGTAGGCGTAGGAGTACGGGTACACGTAGGAGCCTTGGACCGCCGGCGGCTCATAGGTGTACTGCGCCCCGTAAGGCATCCACAGCCATCCGTATTGCGACGTGAATACCCACTGTCCCTGCCCGGTACCCTGCTGTTGTTGCGGCTGGGGAGTGCTCGCTTCCGGGGACTGCATGACGGTCGGCGGCGAGGGGGGCTCGGCGGGTGGAGCAGGCGGGGCCTCGGCGGGCGGCTGGGTCGGGGGTTGAGCGGCGTTTTGCTCGTCCTGAGCGCGAACCGCGCCGGCGGAGGCAAGAATCATCAAAGCGGAAAACAGCGCTACCTTCATGGGTTACACCTCGAAGTTACCTAATCTGACGCGGCCCCGTGGTGGGTATTCTAGCGCCGGCACAGGTACGAAATCGAGCCGACTCCTGAGCCATTGATCTCGCGGGCGTTCTCACCTTCCAGGGGGCGCAAACCGCCGCCGGTACGCGGTGGGCGTGGTCCCGAACGCCTGCTGAAACCGCTGCCGCAGCGTGGTTGCGGTTCCGAAACCCACCGCCTCGGCGACCTCATCAATGGATGCCCGGGATGTTTCGAGCCGCCGTTGGGCGTTCAGCAACCGCTGATGGGTTATCCAGCGGTGGGGCGTCGTTCCCGCCTCCTGCGTAAAACGCCGGGCGAGCGTTCGCGGCGAGAGGGCGGCTTTCTTCGACAAGATCTCCACGTTGAGCGGCTCATCGAGGTGGGCCTCGGCCCAGCGGAGCAGAGGCGCAAGCCCGCCTCCCGCGTCCTTGCGGAACGAATCCGGAACGTACTGCGCCTGACCGCCCTCCCGATGGGGTGGAATGACCAATCGGCGGGCAACGGCGCTGCCGATCTCCGCGCCGAAGTCGCAACGCACGATGTGCAGGCAAAGGTCGAGGCCCGCGGCGCTCCCCGCCGAGGTCAAAATGCTTCCCTCGTCGACGTAGAGCACGTCCGGCTCCACCTGGATGGTCGGATATTTTGCCCGGAGCCGATCCACGTACCGCCAATGAGTCGTCGCCCGCTTGCCGTCGAGCAATCCGGTCGCCGCGAGCAAGAACACCCCGGAGCAAATCGAGACCAGGCGCGCTCCGCGGCGGTGGGCGGCGCGAAGAGCCTCGAGCAGCGCCCTGGGCGGCGGCCCCTCCGAGTCCCGCCAACCGGGGATGACGATGGTGTCCGCCCATCGCAGCGCGCTGATACGGGCAGCGCCGTGAATTCGGATTCCTCCGGTCGCTCGCACCGGACCCCTTTCGAGGGAACAGACCCGGAACCGATACCAGTCCCTGCCCATCTCCGGCCGCGGCAGCCCGAAGATCTCCACCGCGATTCCGAACTCGAAAGTGCTCAAACCCTCGTATGCGAGAGCGACGACGCGCCGGTGATGTCGGGTGGCCATGGCAGGAATCTATCGAACATTGTCATTCTTGCCTATCGACCGGCGAGGCTCCGGTCGCGGATAGTCCGTGGCCAGGAGGAAATGATGCCGAATTTACCAACGTCAGACTTTGGGGTTACCGAGACACCCGCCGCCGAACCAGCCCAGGCAGCCGCCCACTTCGAGCGCCTGTTGGCGTTCGAGACGGACTGCTGGGACGTTCACGTCGCGATCGAAGCGGGCAATGCGCAATTCACGGTCCTCGACGTGCGAGCTCCGGAGGCGTACGCCAGGGGCCACCTGCCCGGCGCGATAAACCTCCCGCATCGACGAATCAACGATCGAAATCTCGCGCCCTTCGGGCCGGACACTCTCTTCGTCGTTTATTGCGACGGCCCCCACTGCAATGGCGCGGATCGCGGCGCCCTTCGCCTCGCGCGGCTGGGCCGCAAGGTGAAGAAAATGATCGGTGGAGTGGATGGGTGGAAGAAGGATGGCCTTAGTCTCGTCGTACAACCTGAACAACCGGCGCCTCGTCCCGAGTGATAATCCGCACGGCCTATCGAGAGCCGAAACGTCCTCAAACTTGCAATCCGAATCGATTCAACATTTCGCGTCGCCCCAAACTCGTGAAGGCCAGGGCCCTACTGTCGAGATCCTGGATTACCCATTTTCTTTTCACCGCGACGTTCAGAAGAGCTGCCCCCAGCGCGCCGCCGACGTGAGGCCGCCGCTCACTCCAATCCAGGCATGCGCACGCGAACCGGCGGCGCAGGGTTCGAGTTGCCTCGAGGTCGATGCCAAGGGCCTCAAATGCCTTCGTTCCCTCTCGGGTGACGTCGTATGCGCTGGTTCTTCCCTTCGAACCGCCCGAAAGCCACCCCAGGGCCTTGAAGCGATCGTGAAGCAACACCCCCGCGGTGCCCGCCATGTGATCATAGCAAGTCCGTGCAGCGCGCAGTCGGCTTGGCGTGCTTGGCACGAACGGGTCGCGAGAGCCGCCGGCGAGGACGCTCAGCGCTTCAAGCGCACTGGCCACGTCTGGCCCTTCGAGACAGTAGAAGCGATGCTTCCCCTGGACCTGTACTCTGACCAGCTGGTCTGTCTTCAGTCGATTCAGGTGCGCGCTCGCGGTTGACGGACCCACGTCGGCCACGACCGCAAGCTCGGTGCTCGTCCGCGCATGGCCGTCCATCAGGCAGTAGAGAATGCGAGCTCGTGCCGGCTCGCCGATGGCTGCCGCAATTCGGCAGACCGCGGTGTCTGGGCTGTGCTCGACATCCATACTTCGATTCTAGACGAATTGTTCCTGTCCGCCAAGTGGCATACTCCGAGCTTCAAGGAGGATTCCAATGACGATCACCTGCGTTATCCGCTACGAAATCGATCCGTTCCAGCGAGACGGCTTCAAGAAGTACGCCGAGAATTGGAGTCGAATTATTCCCCGATGCGGCGGCCACCTCGTCGGGTATTTTCTTCCTCACGAGGGCACCAACAATATAGCCTGGGGCTTGATCGCATTCGATAGTCTCGCCTCTTACGAGACATACCGAACACGTTTAAAGTCAGATCCGGCAGCGATTGAGAATTTCACCATGGCGCAGACCAAACGACTTATCCTCCGTGAAGAGAGAAACTTCGTGGAAGTCGTCGATGGAACCTTCGGCCTCCCATCGACATTTGCAGCAACAAGGTGAAGATCGCATGCAGAAATCGACGCGATGAATACCAACGGAATCACGCACCTGAGCTTCGACTGCTATGGCACGCTGATCGACTGGGAGAATGGGATTCTCGACCAGGCCCTGCCGCGTCTGGCCGACGCGGGTGCAAGGAATGTCGATCCGGCGAAGCTACTGCGCGCTTACGTGAAGCACGAGGCGGCGCTGGAAGCGGGCCCGTTTCAACCGTATCGGGATGTGCTCGCCCAAACTTTTTTCCGCGTCGGCACCGACCTGGGCGTCCAGCTGGACGATGCGAGTTGTGCCGCGTTCGCCGAGGGGCTCGGCGATTGGCCGCCATTCCCAGACACGGTCGATGCGCTCGAACGCCTGGGCTCGAAGTATCGCCTGGTCATCCTCTCCAATGTCGACGATCGCCTCTTCGATCGCACCGCGAAGCGCCTCGGCACTTCGTTCGATGCCGTCATCACCGCTGAGCAGGTACGCAGCTACAAGCCCGCGCTCGGACATTTCCAGGCTGCGCGCGAGCGCCTTGGGCTTTCGCCTGACAATTGGTTGCACGTGGCTCAAAGTCTGTATCACGATCATCTGCCGGCGAAATCGCTCGGGCTTCGCACGGTCTGGGTGGATCGCCCTACCCGACTCACCGGCACCGGTATCGCGCCGGCAGCCCAAGTGACACCCGACGCGCGCACCACGACGCTCGCCGAGGTCGCCGAGTTGCTTGGAGCTTGACGGGTTAAATGCCTGTGCCGCTATGACCAGGGCACAATCATGAAATATCTGGTTATCCGGTGAAAACCCGCACAATGGTCTGCCTTTCGTCGCGCTCCAGATAGGATTGATCGCGCCTCGTGATATGTAGCGCGGCGCCCGATCCACGGGACAATCATCAACTTAGAGGGGAAAATGCAGAAACTCTTCCGCAAAATCTTTATCAAGACGATGGCAGTCCTTGCTCTGGCCGTTGCAGGTCTGCCCACCGAAGCGAGCGCCCAGGCCAGCTCCTTCCTGCAAATCACCGGCATTGCCGGCGAAAGCGGCGATGCGCAGCACCAGAACTGGATCGATATTCAGTCAACATCCGTCGGCGTGCTTGGCTCGCAACAACAAATCTTCCATTTCGTAACGAGCAGCGTGAGCGTTGCGTCGCCCGCGCTGCTTCTCGCCGCGGTGTCAGGGCAGCACCTTTCGAACGCAGTCATCGGGATTCGCCGCGGCTCAGGCGCGAGTCCAGACTATCTAAGATACATCATGACCGACGTCGTGATCGTCAGCGATTCAATCGCCGCAAACGGCGCCTCGGCGCCAGGCGAGCAAATCAATCTGAGCTATTCGACCCTTCAGATCGAATACCGGCAGCAACGTCCGGATGGCACCTACGGACCCCCGGTCGTTACCTGCTGGGATTTTGTAGTCGGAGCACCTTGCGGCTGAGAGGCTTGCCTCGCGAAGTCCGCGACGATCAGTTCTTCGTCGATTCGAGGAGAAGCTCCCGCATGGAGAATTCGCGCCGTCAATTTCTGTTTGGCTCAATCCAGATGGCCGCATGGTACGGGGTGTTTCAACTCGGCACGAACCGAAAGGCCTGGGCCAAGAGCATTCGTCTGACCGCGCAACAATGGGCCGACCAGATTGCGCAGCTTGCCTCGGACGTGACCGCGGGCCGCCTGTCCGGCGAAGAGTGGCAGAGCGCGATCGAGCGGCTCCATACCAGAATTCCACTCGCAGATCTGATCAAAGCTCTGGACGTCGACCGGCTCGTCCGTGAAACAAAACAGCCCCAGGAGAGGCTCGCCGTGGTCCAGGACGTGCCGATTCCGCTGACCGAGCCGCAGCATGACCAGACTTTCGGCCACAAGCTGTTCGTGTATCGGCGAGGGGATTCCACCCCGCCTCATGCGCACAACCATCTTGTTTCCGCGCATTTGACGCTGCGGGGGAACATTCGCGCGCGGACGTTCAATCGCTTGCAGGATCTGGAGCGTTCAATTCTGCTTCAGCCGACGTCGGACCGAAGCGTCGGGCCGGGGCATACGGTCTCGATGTCCGACGCGCGCGACAACGTGCACTGGTTCGAAGGCATCGCGGACGTATCCGTCACATTCGACGTCCCCGTGGGCCCCATTACCCCAAAAAAGAAGTACGGACACCCCGCCCAGGTCTGGAGTCAGATCTACCTCGACCCGACGGTGCCGGCGCGAGGCGATGGCAACATCGACGCGCCGCTCATCTCGTTCGACGACGCCGTTCGAAAGTTTGCTTGATCCCGAATCAACGCGGCTGACCCAGCCAGGCGCTCGGGACTTCCACATAAGACCGACCCAGGTTCGCCACCGAGGGGCAACCCAAGAGCTTGAGAGTCCGAACGAGATCCGCGCGCAGAATTTCAATTGCGCGCGCGACCCCGGCTTCGCCCGCGGCGCCGAGTCCGTAGGCGTAGGCTCGGCCGACCAGAACGGCCCGCGCCCCGAGGCACAGCGCCTTGACGATGTCCGCGCCGCGCCGGATCCCCCCGTCCATCAAGACTTCAATCCGTCCGTCGGCCGCGGCCACGACCTCGGGCAGCGCTCGCAAAGTCGCCGAGACGCCATCGAGCTGACGCCCGCCGTGGTTGGACACGATAAGCGCCTCCGCTCCCCCGTCCACCGCGCGCCGAGCGTCGTCTCCCGTCAGCACGCCCTTGATCACAATCGGCCCCTTCCAGACCTCGCGTATCCAGCCGAGATCCTCCCAGGAGACCGTCGATTGCTCGAGCGCGGGGCCGACGTCGGTGTACTTCATCGGGCCCTGGCCGGGGATGATCACGTTGGGAAAGCTCATCAATCCGCCATCGCCGAGAAATCCCATCAGCCACCGGGGCCGGGAAAGGATCTGCGGCAAGAAAGGGACCTTCGAGACGAAGTTCCCGCTGACCAGCTCCCGACCGCCGTTTCGCAGGTCGCGCTCCCGCATTCCCGCCACCGCGGTGTCGATGGTGACGACGAGCGCGGAAAATCCCGCCTGGCGCGCCCGTTCGATGGCAGAGCTCGCCACCTCCCGTCCCCCCACCAGATACAGCTGATACCAGAGGGGTCCATTGGAAGCCGCTCTCACTTCCTCGAGCCGGGTCCCGGAGAGCGTCGAGAGCGTGTACACGGTCCCAACCGCTGCCGCTGCCCGTGCGCTCGCCGCTTCCCCTCGCGGGTAGAACATTCGCGTGCTGCCCACCGGCGCGAGCACGAACGGAAGCTCGATGTTCGTCCCCAGGACCTTGGTCCGCAAGTCCACCGGCACGTTGGGGACCGCATTCCGAGGCCGGAAGATGACCTCTTCGAAGACGCGGGAATTCTCGCGCAGGGTGACCTCGGCTTCGGCGCCACCGTCGATGTAGTCGAAAACCGATCTCGGGAGGCGGCGTTTTGCCAGCCGCCGCAGGTCGGCGATGTTGAGAATGCGGGAAGATATTTGAGCCATGATTGTAGAGAGAGGCACTCTATTGTGTAGCTCTCGAGGGGCCCAATGGAATCCGAAAAAGGGATAGAGCCGCTCACCATCGCCCGGGCCACCGACTCCGACCGGGAATGGGCCGCCAGACTGATGGCAGGTACGGAACTCTGGATCACGCTGGGCCGTGGACTCGAGCAATGTCGGGCGAGGTGCAATACCCCAGACCTCTTGCTGTTCATTTGTCGCCGCGGCAGTGAGGCTTCAGGATTCATCCTGTTGCAGGACCGGGGCTCGGCTACGCCGCGGTTGCCGAGCTCGAGGACTATGTCATTCCGGGGGCGCGACTGGCGCATCCCTTACATTGAGGCCCGAGGTTCGGGCGGCACGAGCACTTCGAGACTCTCCACGATGTCGTGGCACCGGCCCTTCAGCTCCCCTTCCCGGGGCATAGACACGGTGCAGGACGCGACCGCCAGAGCACCCTCGCGACACATCACTCGACCCCAGATGACTTCCCCATCGGGCTTGGGATCTCTGCGGCGAAGCTCGAAGTCCACCCTCTCGTCGGAGGCAGTCTTGGTCGCCACGCGGTTCCGGGGCGGACCGCCCCACGCGCCGATGAACTCGGTGGCGTACTCTCGGACAAGGACGGGGCAGCTTTTGCTGTCCGCCTCGGCTGGCATCGCGCGGATGTATGCGCGCGACTGATTGTCGGGCGCGAGAAACTCCGCACGGTATGGCGAGGGCGCGAGGGGACGCCAATCCGCGGGGACGTTCACGTGGACCACCACGCCTCGGCCGCCTGCGCTCACCGCCTGAACCGGAAGCTCCACGGAGCGGCCGGAGTGCGCGCATGAGACCAAGACTCCCGAGCAGCAGCTCACGAAAAAGCAAAGGATGGCGAGGGCTCGCATGCGCGGCGCGGCAGTCTAGCGCGGTCAGCCGGCAAATGCGCACGCAAAAGCGACGCCGGAAGACCTGGGCGCAGGGCTGGAACAAGCTCAAAGCAATGCCTGCCGCGAGTCCAGCGACAGGATGTGCTCTCGAAGGGCCGCTTAATCCCCGGAACAGTTCGGCTGGGACGCTCGAACCATTCGCCGATGACGCGGCGCATATTTTCGGATCGGTCGTACTAGGACGCGCTCGGTCGCTCTTCCGGTATCTGCTCCGGAAGGGCAGGAAGCTCTTCGAAGTAGATGATCGTCTCGCCGCCCATGGAATCCTGGATCGCCAGCGTTTCCAGAAGCGTCCCCAGCTCGTTGTGCGCGATGAAGAGGCGGGTCGGCACGTCGATCCGGTGAAAGAGCGGTTCGCTATCGTCCCCCACCGCGACGATCAGAGCTCCACGCGCGGTGCCCTTGGTTTCAAAGTCGATCTCCCGCAGCGGCTCCTTATTCACCATCTCCTGGTCGCCCAACTCGCGGTTGATCACTTCCAGGCGCACCGGCCGCGATTGCGCCAACTGATTGATAGTTCGAAGAAAGGTCACCCAGTTTTGTTTCGGAATCTCGAAGTCATGGATCTTGTTTGCCATTGGTTCTCTCCGTCGGTTCGGCATTGGTTTTTAGGATGAGGGCATTGGTTCTTAGTACGAGACGGCAATCCGGTTATCGACCGCGGTGACGCCTGGGGCCAACCACGCGGCACGCTCCGCCTCCTCTCTCTCCGCCCAGGAACGCACCGTCCCTTTAAGGATGACCTTCGTTCCCTGAACCTCGACGGTAATCCTTTGGGCGTCCGTCTGCGCGCTGCGCAAGAACGCGGACTGGATTTTCTCCTTCAGCTCGGTGGACGTTACCCGGGGCTTCACGGTGATCAGATTGGTGACGCCCCTGACGCCGGTGAGCCGGCGGACCACGCGCTCCGCATCTTCCTTTTGATACTGCCATTCCACTTCGCCCCGGAGCGTCACCCAGCCCTTGGAAACGGTGACCTGGACCTTCTCCGCTGGCACCAGGGCGTCCAACTCGAGCGCTTCGACGGCGGCCTTGGCGAGGTCCTCGTCGGTGCGCTCCGCCGAGGTGGGAAGGCGAACCTCGATTTCGTTAACGACGGCTTTCACGCCGCGTACCCGCTGGGCGCTCTCTTCGGCCGCCCACCGTTTGATGTACGAATCCACCCAGCCGGTCAGGGTGACGATGGCCTCTTTCACCGCCACGCCGATTTCGTTTGGTTGAACGCGAGCGTCCCATTTCAGCTCCGCCAGGACATCCTTCTGGATTTGCTCGTCCGACCGAATCCCGCTTGCAATTGCCATGACTGTTCCCTTGCTCTTGCCGCTCGTCCTTCGAGTCGCGCGCCAATCGCGCCGCCCGAACAGGAACTACTATCCATCGCTGGCAACACTGCCTATTGAACTTTAGGAGTGCCCTCTTGTTCGATCGCACGCCGGCGTGTCACCTTGCGTTTCGAACGGCGGCGTCGTCTTCCAGAGCAAGAGTCTTGCGTTTCGGTTCCTCGTTACGTACGAACCTCGACGAAGGCTCCTTCCGTGTTCATTGGCCACTATGCAGTGGGGTTTGCGTCGAAGCGATTCGCGCCGCGATCGTCGCTGGCGGCTTTGATTGCCGCGCCGCTCCTGCTCGACCTGCTCTGGCCGATCTTCCTTCTGTTGGGGATCGAGCACGTGCGCATCCAGCCGCAGAACCTTCCCTTTCTCCGGCTCGATCTTTACGACTATCCGTGGTCGCACAGCTTGTTGATGAGCCTGGTCTGGTCGGTGCTCTACGGCGGCGGGTACTGGCTCTTCACGCGGTATCCGCGCGGCGCCATCGTCGTCGGCGTGGGGGTCTTCAGCCACTGGCTTTGCGACTTCATCGTCCATCGTCCAGACATGCCGCTTTATCCGGGTGGACCGAAGGTGGGGCTCGGTATCTGGTATTCGACGGAAGGCACGATCGCGATCGAAGCGATCCTCTTCATCATCGGCCTGGGCATCTACTTGCGGACGACGCGCGCGCGCGATCGGATCGGCACCATCGCGTTCTGGGCCTTCGTGGTGCTCCTGCTCTTGTTGTACGCTTCCAGCATCGTCGGGCCGGCTCCGCCCGACTGGAAGACTCTCGCCTGGGCGGCAAACGCGAGCTGGCTGTTCGTCCTATGGGCGGGGTGGTTTGACGCTCACCGTACGACGATTGCCCAGCCGCGCTGAGCGAAGCGCTCCAAACCTATTTCTCCATGTCAATGCCCGTCGCGATCAGAAACCGCGAGACCATGTTGTAGCCCGAGATCGTGCCGATCAGCTCGACCACCTCTTGATCCGACAGGAACCCCCGGATCCGCTTCATCGTGGCGTCGGAGACCGCGATGTCGCGGGTCATCTCCCGGGTGAGCGCCATGGTCGCGCGCTGCACCTCGCTGAACAGCTTGGCGTTCTTCTCGGCCGTCTTCGGGTCTTTGAGGGCGGCGAGCTGTTCGCGGGTGCCGCCGGCGTTGAGGAACTCGCCCTCATGCTGCACCCACTCGTAATCCGCCTTGTTGAGGACGCCGATCGTCATGATCGCCAGCTCGCGCAGATTGGGCTGGAGCGAAAGCTGATTCCGGATCGCGGCGAACATCGCGTTCCATCCCTTGGCAAAGTTCGGGCTGTGCAAGAGCATCCGATCGAGGTTCAGGAGCTTGCCCCCCCGTCGTGCGCGGATCATCGTGACCAACTCCGGAGGGCCGGCCTGATCGTCATAGGGAATTCCCGACTTGGAAACCGCCTTCGATTCGCGCTTCGCCGCTTCCTCTCCGAGCGCGGGTACCGCAGAAAAACAGCCGAGTGCAGCGGCGACGAAAGCAGCCAGAACGGCATACCGTGTATTCATTCTTCCTCCTCGATGAGATCGAGCCAGCCCGGTCGACTTATCACGGAGCGACGTCCAGCGACGCTTTGCTTCTACTGCTCCAGCTCAACGCCCGTCGCGATGAGAAACCGCGAAACCATGTTGTAGCCGGCAATCGTGCCGACCAGCTCCACCACCTCTTGATCCGGAAGGAGCGCCCGGATCCGCTTCATCGTGACGTCGGAGACCGCGATGTCCTGGGTCATCTCCCGCGTCAGCGCCAGGGTGGCCCGTTCCGCCTCGCTGAACAGCTTGCTGTTCTTCTCGGCGCCTTTGGGGTCCTTGAGCGCGTCGAGTTGCTCGCGGGTGCCGCCGGTGGTGATGAGCTCGCTCTCATGCTGCGCCCACTCGTAGTCCGCGTGGTTGAGCGCGCTGATCGCCATGATCGCCACCTCTCGCAGCTTGGGCCGCAGCGAGAGCTGAGTCCGGATCGCCCCGAGCATCGCGTTCCAACCCCTGGCAAAATTGGGACTCTGCAATAGCATCCGATCGAGGTTCAGCAGCTTGCCACCCCGCCGCGCGCGAATCGCGTTGACCAGCTCCGGAGGACCGGCCTGGTCGCTGTCCGGGCGATAGGGAATTCCCGACTTCGAAACCGCCTTCGGTGGTGATCCACCACCCATAAGCTCCTCCTCCGCGAGGTTCAGCTGCTCCCGCCCGCTTATCACGAGCCCCTGGCGTGGCGCAGCTACGAAGGAGCGCGAGCGCGCCGATGCAGGCCCTGTGCAATCACCACGAGGATTTGCAGCAGCATTCCGAGTGCCAGTGCGAAAAGCGCAGCGCGCCCGAGAGCCCAACCGCGGGGTCCGCAGCCAGACTCAGAAGACAGGTGAGTGCGTACGCGACGGGTAGGCTCCGGTTTGCCTCCGGCTTCCGAGCGCGGCTCGGCCTGGTGCCCATGGCCATAACGGCGGCGGTGCTCGCGTCGTCAACATGGATCCGCGCGCCGCGCGACGAGGGCTTGAGCGTCCAAGAAACGCGCGTCCTCTCGACGCCATTTGCTGCTGGTGCGTGTTATCGGCATGTTGCTCACCGGGATCGGGGATGGCGGCACGGCTGCAGGCGGGACGCATCGGCCCCCTTCGCCCTCGGACTGGCGGTGAATGAGGGTACCCGCCCACAACGCAGCACGAAAGGTAGTCAACGTGGTTTTGGTGTTCACGCCAGGTCTCGCTTCATCCAGAGACTCCGTGACACGATATTGCCATTGCCGAGGAGATCCGATGTCGCTTAGACGTGTTTTAGTTTCGCTGACAGTTTGTATGTTGTTCGGCTCGCCTGTTCTTGCCGACGAGTGCAGCGAATCTTTGATGGCGGAGACATGCACCTGTCAATCGGCAATCCCAAGCGGGCAGGCGAAGAAACTTCCTTCCGACAAGCACTCGATGCACGCCGCAGCCAGGATTTCGAGCAAGCCGGCGCGGGTTGATCGCCCGGCGAAAAACATTCAATGTCACGAGTTGTTCACGCCCCGTTGACTCACAATACTCGGGGATGGTACGCGGTTGACGACGGGGTTCGGGGGTTTCAATGAAACCCCTCGGGGAGGCAAAAACGTGAAAGTGACTCTGGGACGCCTCGTTTTCTGCGTTGGAATGATCTTCGCCACCGGTGAATCCCTTGCCGGAGGCTGGTTTCGGCAGGATCTCACGCCGCCCGACCTCTACGTGGTGGAATCCTTCGACCTCCAAAACGCCGTCGCGTTGGACGCGTGGGGACGGGTATTGGCCAGCGCCGACAGGGGGCAAACCTGGACGGCGCGGAGCACCGGATCGGCGTCCGCCATTTTCGGCCTTTCGTTTCTGTACGGCAGCGTCGGTACCGCGGTAGGCGACGCGGGAACGATTCTGCGCACGACCGACCGAGGCGCGAACTGGGCGTTCCAGTTCAGCGGAACAACGGTCGCGCTGATTGGTGTCAACTTCGTGGACTTCAATCACGGAGCGGCGGTGGGCGAGGGCGGAACCATCTTGCACACCACGGACGGGGGCGACACCTGGACGCCTCAGGACAGCGGCACCACCCAGGCACTCTTTGGAGTCGGGTTCTTCGACATCGACCGTGGCATCGCCGTGGGCGACGCCGGAAACATCCTGCGCACCACCGACGGCGGCGGCACCTGGAACCCGCAGATCAGTCCGACCACCCGCCATCTGCAGGCAGTCAGGACCCTCGACGCCAACATCGCAGTGGTGGTGGGCGACTCCGGAACCATCCTGCGCACTACGGACGGCGGACAAACCTGGACGGACTTCTCCGGCGGGATGAACAATTACTATGGGCTCGCCTTTGCTTTCAATCAGCTCTACGTCGCGGGGTGCGTTGGAACGAGCGACGGAAGTTGCCAGCCGGCCGGCGTGATTCTTCACTCCAACGACCTTGGCCTGACCTTCACTTCCGAATCCGTCGGGAGGCGCCCCCTCTTTGCGATCTCATATTCCGGCCAGTCGCAAATCGCGGTCGGCCAGGCAGGAACCATTGTCGGCTCACCTACCGGGGCGCCCTTGCCTTCTTTGAATGGCGTCTCCCTCGCCGACGCCAGTGTCGGCTTCGCCGTGGGTGACGATGCCGTCATGCGGACGGCGGACAGCGGGGTCACCTGGACGTTTCAGTCCAGCGGGACGAGCGCGAGACTCTATGCCGTTTCCTTTGTCACCGAGAACACCGGGACGGCGGTCGGCGAGCGCGGAACCATTCTGCGCACCGACGACAGCGGGGGCACCTGGACGCGCCAAGCCAGTGGGACAACCCTGAATCTCTACGGCGTCTCGCTCCTGGACGCCAACACCGGGACCGTGGTGGGCTCGGAGGGGACCATTCTCCGCACGAACGATGGAGGAGCCACCTGGACCCCTCAAGCCAGTGACCCAAACGCAACCTTCGAGGCGGTGGCCTTCGCAGACGCAAATCTGGGATTGGCGGTTGGGTTTTACGGCTATAACCGCGAGCTCTGTCGCTTCATGAGGTGTGGATTCAGGGCGAGGACGACCGACGGAGGTCTCACCTGGACAGGGACCATCTTGGAGCAAGGAGCGCTGCTCTTCGGCGTCGCTTTTGGGGATCCGAACACGGCGATCGCCGTAGGTTACTCCAGCATTCGCACCAGCGACGGCGGAGAAACGTGGGCATCGACCTCGATCACCGGCGCCGCGGTTTCCATGGTGGGCCCGGACAACGCGACGGTCGTAGGGGGGCCTTCGGGTGCGAGCGGCGGTGTTTGGCGGACACTCGATGGCGGCGACCACTGGCTCCTCCAATACAACGGGATTCTGAGTGGTGTCTCGTTCGCGGATCCGGACAACGGGATAGCCGTCGGTCCTGGAGTCATTTTGCGATTTATCCGATAGGGCTGCGCGAGCGGCTTGGCCCGCCAACGCTCAGCGCTTCCGACGGTCTTCCGTCCATTCGCTCACCGTCCCCGCATCGAGCGGCACATCGGCGCCCAACCCCTCGACGAACGCCACTCCCTGATCCGGATAGACCGCGATTTCGTGGGGAAAACGATTGCCAAAGGCCCAGACGACCAGGTCGGTCTTGCCTGTGTTCTCGAAGCAGTGGGCCTCTGCATCCTCCGGCAGGTAACAGACGCAATCGCCGACGGTCATCGGGATGCGCTGGTCGCCGTGATGCAGCGTGCCCTCGCCACTCATCACGATCAGGATCTCTTCCTGGAACACGTGCTTGTGGCGGCGGGACGAGAAGCAACCCGGTCCCACCGTTTGAATGGTCAGACCGATCGTCTTCGAGCCGACCGTGCGCCCGACGTCGGCCATCTTTGCCTGGATGTTGCCTCCGAAACTGTAGGCGAACGACTTCAGATCGGAGAGCTTCACTTTGCGCAGGGACATGATTGGCTCGCTCCTCGGCCTCGTGAAAGTGGCGGCATAACAGCCTCGAGAGGCCGATTTCGTCAATCCTGCCTCTGCCTTTTATTGAGGGGGTGCGAGATGACCTTCGAAAACGGCGGGCCGGCGATCTCGGATTCGCCCTTGGGGATTGTGGTTTCCGGCTTCACGCCAGGTTGCGATTGATTCAGCAACTCCGCGTCATCGATGTTGCCACTGCTCGAGACATGGCGATGCCGTCGAGAGTCGCTGTCGTTTCGCTTGCCGTTAGTCTGTGGGCTTCCACGGCACAGTTCGCAAGCAAACGCAACGATCACTGCGCCCACGAACTGATCTGCGTTTTACCAAATACACCACCTGTCCTATGTGAAGGTGCACTTCACTGTGTACTTTAAAGGGCGAGCAACTGATCGACCCCTCCGCCATGCCAGCCTTTCTGTTGACGTGAGCTGTGAATAGCAGACAGTTGCACCATGAATGATGAGGGCTCGCATCTTCTACTGGTGGTCGACGACGACGCAGAAGTCCGGGACGCCACATACGAGATCCTGGTGAGACACGGCTACCGGGTGGTATGCGTCGAAAATGGCCGATCCGCGATCGAATTCCTGCGCGCCGGTGGTCGACCTTCCGCGATTCTCCTCGACATGATGATGCCGGTGATGGACGGTTGGCAGTTTCGGCAAGAACAGCAAAACGACCCAACAATTCAACACATCCCGGTGGTGATGATCACTGGGTCCGACGATCGACGGGCCGACTTGATTCCGAGCGATCAGGTGCTCACAAAACCGGTTCGGGTCCAGGAGCTTCTGAAGGTTGTGCAACAATTCTGCTGACGGAGACTCGTTCTCCTTTGCCGCTCAACAATGCGCGGAGCTTCTCCAGGTCGAACGGCTTGGCGAGGTGGTGGGCAAATCCAGCTTCGGTGGCCCGCTGAATGTCCTCCGGAAGCGCGTAGCCGCTGAGCGCCACCAGGCAGGCACGGTTGAGCGCATCATCGGCAAGGAGCGAGCGCGCCACCTCGTATCCGGTGATGTCCGGCAATCCGAGATCGCAGAGCACGAATTCCGGCTGGAACGCGTGCGCCTTGGCGACCCCCTCCGCCCCGTTGTACGCCACAACGATCTGGTACCCGTCGTCTGCGAGGAGCTCGCCAAGGCTATCGGCGGAATCGATGCTGTCCTCAATGATCAGCACGCGGTGGCCGGTGCCGTTCGCAGTTGGGGCACCCCTCACCTCGATGGGCACCGTCTTGACGAGCGGGAGGCGCACCACGAATTCGGCGCCCTTGCCGACTCCATCGCTGGTAGCGCTGATGCTGCCACCATGGATATTCACAAGTCCCTTGGCCATCGCCAGCCCGAGGCCGAGACCGCCTTCGCTCCACTCGATGGTTGTGCCTGCCACGAAGGGTTCGAACAAACGCGAGAGGGTTTCCGCCGGTATACCGATTCCATTGTCCCGAACCCGGATCACCGCGAGATCGCCATCTCCGCGTTGCAGCGAGAGCGTGGTGCGCCCGCCGCGGGGCGTGAATTTCGTCGAGTTGTGGAGCAAATTGCCGATCGCCTGAGCCAGGCGCGCTGAGTCGCCGTTCAAATGAAGGGGCTGGTCGACGATGGACACGTCGAGATCAACGCCGCTTCGGGCGAACAGGTTGCGATGATTCTTGGCCGTCTGGCGCAGCAGCTCGTTGAGCTCCAGCCTTACGCTCTGTAGACGAATCGTTCCGCGAGAAATCCGAGCCACATCGAGCAGATCGTCGACCAAGCCAGCCATGTGCTTGCTCCTGCCTTTCGATCACTGACAGCGGAATTGCCCCCGGCCGAAGGGGAGGAACTTGCCAGATTATTCGCCGCCGCGGACCGGGCGAAGCATATGTTGTTTTGAACTGGACACGAAAAAGTTATCCACAGGATCTGTGCGGGGAGTCATCTCCACGTGACTACAAGCGTGGCCTTTGCTCCCGCGACAATTTTGTCAAGCCCCTCCCTGAGATTGTCCGCGTCCGGGACCCCGTAGAGAAATCGTCTCACCGTCGAGCCTCACTGTTGCAACAGATTCTCAAGGCCGAGCCCAAGAGTTGCGGAAATTCTCAACGCCGAGCCGGAACGTTGGGGAAATTCTCAACGTCAGGCCTCGGCGTAGAGAAGAATTCTATACGTATAGAATTTTTCTCTATGCTTTAGGAGCCTGTTACCTTTCGTAGAGGTTGAGATGTTCGTCGGATCAAGCACTTCGACGGGGACGGCCGCGCGCTTGAATAACGTCCCATCAAGTTCGGTCCATTTCGCAGCGGATGCGAACGCTCGACCGGGCTCGTACCTCCTTTGACGTGGCATCCGTGATGCCGGAATCAACCGGCGCCTAAACGGAGGTACGACCATGGAGCAAGTAACCACTGTGCCATTGATGCAGCAGGACACTGATCGCTATCCGTCGCTCACGCTCGAGGAGGCCCGAGAAAGGATTCGCCGTCTGTTGTCAAACGAGGAATCCAATGCATGGGACATCGGAGATTTGCTCAACACGATCGAGAAGCGGGGCCTGGCACGCACGAAGGGGTTCGGGAAAACCAGCAAGTGGCTGCAAGCCGAGGTACCGGAGTCATACGGCAAGTTGAGCAGCCTCTATCGCTACGCGGACGTCGCCAGCAACTACAGGAAGGACCACGTTGGGTTGTGGGGAATGAGCAAGCTCGCTTATCTCAGCATCCACGACCGGCAGACTCTGGGAGAAGTACCATCAGGGGAGCCGGGCGAACGTGAAGTACAGCTCCTCCAAGAGGACGGATCTACATTGGCAAAGAACTTTCGCGAGTGCACCTGTGAGGAGTTGCGGCTTTCAAATCAGCGTCGGAAGAAGGCTGCCAATGGCAAGGGCCGTCCGGCGAAGACGCGTCCAAAGACGGAGGTCCACTCGATCAGGATAGCCCTCGCGCTGCTCGCGCTGGGAATCCTGGTGAGTGCCACGTTCGGGCTCCTCGAGGACTCGGTCGCCACCCGGTTGATACTACTGGTTGGGACCGGTCTCTTCCTGAGTGGCATCGCGATGCTGATTCGCCGATGGCACGTCGCTCAGGAGCGCCTGCTCTCCGCCTTCAAGGAGGGAAAGGCGATGGAATTGATCAAGGAGCAGCTGGCGAAAGCGCGTGGAGGAGCGCGCAAGTTGGTGGCGATCGTTCGCTCTCGGGGAAAGGCCAAGCGTCTGGCGCCCGCCCCCAAAGAGGAGATGCCTCCCAATGAAAAGAAGGCAGCCTAGAGAGTCGACGACTCACAAATGAGGCGCCCGGTCACGCGTTCACTGGCCGGGCGCCTTTTCTTTTGCTCAAGACCGCCAGCGCAGGCGGGCCAGATGAAACCAGCGATCCACCACGCTGCTCCGGCCGAGTCCGTCGTTCGCCGGGCAAGGCGGGTCGCTACGAGTCCGCCGACCGGGGAAGCACCGGTTTGATGTCGACGATGGGGGTCCCATCGATCGCCTCGAGTGGGCCAACTTGAAGCTTCGTTCCCTCGATGGCCAGGACGGAGACGCGGTGCAGTCCGATGAGACGCGGTGCAGTCCGATCGGATTGGGACGGTCCGGCGACCGCGTGGCAAACACACCGGCGAGCGGCGCGCTCATATCCCCTCGTGGACGGACCTTCAAGACGTCGCGGCTCGCCTGGTGTAGCCAGGTGATCACCACCACCTCGTCGCCCACGCGAATGCCTCCGAGCCCATCGGCGACGACACTCTTGAGATCGAGCCACGCGTGCGGAGCCCCTTCGCTCCCCTGCTTCGGAGCTTTTCTGCGCTCCATGAGAGTCGACCGCACGTAGCCGACGGGGGTCAGCTCGAACGCCGGCGGCAGCTGCACCGTGCTCGCGGTCGGATCGGCTGAGCTTTTTCTCGGAGTCGCGATCTGCCAGACGTTGCCCCAGCGATCCTCCACCATTCCGCGGCGATCGCCGTACGGCGTATCGATCGGCTCTTCGAGCGACTTGGCGCCCGCCCGCAGCGCACGCCGATAGGTCGCGTCCGCATCCTCGACGTAGACATAAAGGAAGGCAGGCATCGCCTGCCGCGGCCCCGCGCCGCTGACCATGAGGACCGAGTCGCCAGTTTGCATCACCGCCGGCCGATCGGCGACGAGCTCGCCGGTCGCGTCGAACGCCTGTCTCAAGAATCCGACCAGCCCGGCCACATCGTCGACGACGATCCGTGGCGTCAGGCTGTGCCAGCCATTGGGAAGTCTCCGCATGTGTCCTCCGCGATCGACCCGAGTCAGCCGCGCAGCGACGCCACCAGCTGGCCGAGCTGTTCAAACGTCTCGCGCATCCCGTCCTCCATACCCGACGAGAGGGCGGCGTCAAGCGCCTCCTTCGAGGGATAGAGCTCACGCGACACCAGCGTGGTCGAGCCATCTCGCTCCTCGAACGACACCGTCACCGCCACCTCCCCCGGCATGGGCTCGAAGCTCTGCGTGTAGACGAGGCGTGTAGGGCGCGCGATCTCGACGTACTTGCCCGAGAACGCGATCGCTCGGCTTTCCCGCGCGCGAGCACGTAGCGATAGGCGCCGCCGGGGCGCACGTCGGCGTCGCACTCCACCAGGGTGACGCCTCTCGACTTGGGAGCCCACCAGCGCCTGGCGTTGCGGATTCGGACGAGCGGACCTTCTGCTCTCGTCGAGGAGACGGATCCCGCAGCGGTCGGACGCGCTCTCTCTCGGGTGGAAGCACGTGTCGAAAACCGACGTTGCTTTCTCGCACCGTCTTGCGCGACCTCCAATCAGCGTCCGTCGCTGAACGGAAGCGGCGTGCCATTCCTGGCAGAAGTAGACTCTTGCCCTTCACCCGTGCTCTACCACTCCCAGAGTACGTGGCTGCGTTACAATCACGTAACAATGCCGAGGAGAGATCAATGAAGGCGGCGCCAATGTTGGTTTGGGCGGGGCTGGCAATGTGTCCTGCGCTCGGCACTGCGGCAGCCGAGGCGCCGCAGGTTTCGTTCATCGCGCGTCAGGATTTGCAAGCCGGGTCGCGGCCTTCTTCCGTCGTGGTGGGCGATTTCAACGGCGACGGCGTATTGGACCTGGCCGTGGCCAACTACGATTCCAACAACGTCTCCATCCTTTTCGGCCTTCGGGACGGCACCTTCGACAGGGCGCGAAACTTCGCAGCTGGAGATACTCCTCAGTCCATCGCGGCGGGCGACTTCAATGGGGACGGAGTGCTGGACCTGGCTGTCGCCAACCGGACCTCCGGCACTGTTACTGTGCTTTTGGGCACCGAGGAGGGAAGCTTCCAAGCCCCGCAGGCATTCGAAGTGGGAAACACTCCATGGTCCGTGGCCGTCGGCGACTTCAATGGCGACGGGGTACCGGACCTGGCAGTCGCAAATTACGCTTCCAACAATGTCTCGATACATCTGGGCAACGGGAATGGGACCTTCGAGATGGCGCGGGTCATACCGGCTTTGGGTCCGGTGGGTCTCGTGGTGTCTGACTTCAATGGCGACGGGGCGTTGGACCTCGTGGTAGCCAACCACGGTTCGGACAATGTCTCCGTGCTCCTGGGCAACGGGGATGGGAGCTTCCAGACGGCGCAAGACTTCGCAGCGTACACCGGTCTTGCGTCGATTGCGGCGGGCGACTTCAATGGCGATGGCGTGCCGGACCTGGTCACGGTCCACAGCTACCCTACCAACGGTATCTCAGTATTCTTGGGCAACGGAGATGGGAGCTTCCAGACGGCGCGGCACTACACGGCGCGCAGCGATCCTCGCTCGGTTGCGACAGGCGACTTCGATGGCGACGGGCGGCTGGACATTGCCGTGGCCAATTTCGATTCCAGCGACATCTCGGTGTTCTTTGGGCTTGGGGATGGGACTTTCCAGGCGTCGCTAAAGCTCGTGGCCGGGAACGGTCCTGCGTGGGTTGCGACGGGCGATTTCAATGGCGATGGCCGTATGGATTTGGCCGTGGCAAACGCCTTCTCCAGCGTCTCGGTTTTTCTGAGCAATAGGCAGGGAGGCTTCCAGGTGGCGCGAAACTTTCCGGCCGGCGACTCGCCTGCCTCCGTCGCGGTAGGCGACTTCAATGGCGACGGGACACCGGATCTGGCGGTGCCGAACGGCCTTACAGGCCTCGGCGTTTCGGTGCTTCTGGGCAACGGTGATGGGAGTTTCCAGCCGGCGCAAAACGTGGAAGCCGGGAACGCTCCTCGGTTCGTCGCCGTGGCCGACTTCGACGGCGATGGCCGTCTGGATTTGGCCGTGGCAAACGCCCTCTCTGACGACGTCTCGGTGCTCTTGGGCAACGGCGATGGAAGCTTCCAGCCGGCGCGGAACTTTCCGGCCGGTGTCGCGCCTCAGTCCGTCGCGGTGGGCGACTTCAATGGCGACGGGACACCGGATTTGGCGGTGGCCAACTGGAACCCTGGCTACGTCTCGGTGCTTTTGGGCAACGGTGATGGAAGCTTCCAGGCAGCGCGGCACTTCCCAGCCGGGAGCAATCCCTATTCCCTGGCAGTGAGCGACTTCAATGGCGACGGTCGGCTGGACGTAGCTGTTACCAATTTTTTAACCGGGGGCGGCAACGTCTCGGTCCTCTTAGGCAACGGGGACGGAAGCTTGCAGGCCCCGCGGGTCTTCGCCGTCGGGCAATATCCATATTCCGTGGCGGTGGGGGAATTCAATGGGGACGGGGTGCCGGACCTGGCGGTAACCAGTTACTTGTCCAACAGCGTCTCGTTGCTCCTGGGCAACGGGGATGGAACCTTCCGGCCGGCGCGCAACCTACCGGCCGGGTGGGCACCCATCTCCGTAGCGGTGGGCGACATCAATGGCGACGGAGTGCAAGACCTGGCGGTGGCCGACGGCAGGTCTGTCTTGGTGCTCTTGGGTAACGGGGATGGAACCTTCCAGCCGTCGCGCGCCTTCGGGGCTGCTCGGGCTCCCGGTCCCCTGGTTTTCGGCGACTTCAATGGTGACGAGCGACCAGACCTGGCCGTGCTCAGCTCCAGGGACATCTCGGTGCTGATCAACACGACGCGTCGATAGTCTTGCCGACTTCAAATCTCCGCCGCGCCACCCTACTCCTCGGAGCTCGTCACGCACGCAGGTGGCCGCCGCTCGCCCTGCGATCAATTTCCTGTTCACGGCCGGCGAGTCGTTGATCTGCGCTGAGGCGCCAAGAAGCTGCCATCGCCGTTGCCCAAAAGCACCGAGACGTTATCCGGAGCCTTCACGGCGCGCAGCGTGACCGCGTGGGCGCCGGAAACTTGTCCGCCTGGACGTTGAGATTTGTATTTGTCACACAATAGACCGGAGACGAGGTGCTCCGGTCCAGATAGACATGGGTCGCGGCCGCCGCCGTCCATTCCAGCGTCCCGCCGACCGTGAACGTCGGCACCGCGCCGCGAAACTGCGCATCGAGATCGCCGCTCTGGATCAGCTCGTCGATGACCTCCAGGCCCATCGACTGAAGCCGCACGCGAAGCGTCACCCGGTCCGGGACGGTGGGGATGATGCCCGTGGCCGGGAAAGTCTTGATCTTATGCGCCTGGTAGAAGCGTGGATCAGCCTGGTCGAAAGTGACTTGCGCGGGCAGCTCGTTTCCCTCATAGCTCGCCGACTGCCAGAACATGGCGACCTGCGATCCCCTCGCATAGAACATGCAGTCGCGCATTAGCCACAGGTCGCGATCGGACAGCGCGGTGACCGCGGTGTCATCCGGGACGACCCCCGACGAGTACACCACGTTGCTTCCAGAATAGGCGATGACTTCAATCCAGGCGCGCCGGTCCTGGGCGGCGCCGCTCGGGAAGGCGTGGCCGGCGGCGACGTTGTCTAAAATGACATTGATGAAACTCGCGCCTCCCAATGGCTCGACGCAAAGCGCACTCTGGAGCGCGGTATCGAGGAAAGATTGAATCTCGTTGCGCTGCCGCTGCGTGTCCGGGAAGGGCGTGAAAGCCGTATCGACCGCGGGCAACGTATGGCTGTGCGTCCGGCGAAGGGGAGCTCCCGGCACGCCCGACGCGGCCGGCTTGTCGGTGGTGCTCTGCGGCATGTGGCATTGTCCACACGTCGCCCCGCGAATTCGCGAGAACACCGACTGATGCCATTCGCTGAATGTCCGCTCGATGGCGGCCCCCTGCGGCGAGATGATGTCGTGGCATGCTCCGCAAGCCGTCGCCGATTCGGCGCGATCCCGGTCCATCAGCGGCGAGTAGGCGGCCCCGTGCGGCCGATTGGCGAATGGATCGGCGATGGCCGCCCGCATCACCCCGTCGGTCGCGAGCTTGAGAGGATTGTTGTGGTCGCCGTCGACGCTCTCGATGGAGTGGCAGAAGAAGCAGGTCACGCCCTTGAGCTTCGGCTCGACCTGGTCGAGATTGAGTCCGTCCGTGGTTTTGCCTTCGTGCACTGCCATCGGCGCGTGGCAGTTGACGCAGAAATTGCCGAGCGCACCGTTGGTCTCGCGCTGGCCGCGGCGATTCATCGCAATAAACACCGGATCGGTCGAGGAATAGGCATGCATGCTTCCGGCCCAATCGTTGAATTGGTCCGGATGACAGCCTCTGCATGTTTCAGGGTCGAGAAGCGCTTGGCGACTCAAGCTCGCGGACTGGCTACACCCGACGACGGCGAGCATCGCCGTCGCGGTTCGCAGGAGCCGGACGAAGCCGGGCCTTCCAGACGCCTCCCGTCGGGCCGTTGTTGGAGTTGCACGCAACGACAACGGCAATCGTGGCGAAGACGATCGCGATGACAACGGAGTGCTTCATGGTTTCTCCTCAAGGCCGACAAGGCTCGATCGAGGCGAGAAGCTGAATGCCCAAAATCGCCGGTCCGCCCAGGGTCGATACATTTCTTCGGTGGTTTTCCGCGCCAGGGTCAGAGCACTGCTGCCCCCCGTCCCTCTACCGCCTGGCCCGGCAAACGGCGTCCGCCGTTGGTGGCGTCGTGCTTCCTTAGAGGATTGAACGTATCCGGCGACTTGGGCGCTCTGTCAAGCTCACGGTCGGAAACGCTGCCGGAGTGCTGGGCGACCCATCTCGAATTTGTCGAGCGCTTCGATACAAACACTCGTTTGCGATCGCTTTTGCCTCGGGGACTGCCGCGGGCCACGCGGCCGCGCCGAAGATGGCGTCGGTTGTCATGCTGGCGCGCAGTGGCCAAGCGTGGAATGACCCTTCTATGGAAGAGCTGCCTTACATCGACGAGCACAGTCAGCAGGTCAACGCCCCCACCGACGTGGTCTGGACCGCGCTGTTGAAGGTCCTGTGCCGGCAGATGGGCGGCAGTGCCCGGCTCGCGCGGATCCTGGGCTGCGACCCCGCGCAAGGCACCGCCGAGTTCGCCGGCCGGCCCGGAGAAGCCGTGCCCGGTTTCCGGGTGTTCGAGGCCGAGCCGGGGCGGCGGCTCGCCCTGCGCGGTCGCCACCGCTTCTCCAACTACGCGTTGACGTTCGTCCTCGACGGCGACCGCCTGCGCGCGCAGACGCACGCGGCGTTCCCCGGCATCCTCGGTCGGCTCTACCGGGCCGCGGTCATCGGGAGCGGCGGCCACCGGCTCGTGACCCGGCGCCTGCTGCGGCGTGTCGCCCGCGCGACATGATTGACGGTCGCTACGCCGCAGTGCCGCGAGGACCTTGCTAAGGTGTTTTACCGTTGTGACCTCATCCGAAAACCACCCATCCGGCCCCAGGCGTCGACGTCCGGTGTGCCGGCTGCTCGTTGCGCTGGCACTGAGTCTTGCAGTGCATGGGACGTTCCTCTTGCTGGTGCGAAAGGCACCGGTCCCGGTCCCGCCATCGGCACCGACCTGGGTGGCGGAGCTCGAGATTGTCGAGAGGCCCCCTGCGGCTCCGCCTGAGCGACCAAAGTCCGATGAGCCCACAGCGAGCGCGCAAGCATCCCTCGTGCGAGAGCCTCCGACCAGGAAGCCGGCGCCGAGAACGCGGAGCGTGGCTCGATCGGGCGAGGCACCCGCGCAGCGCGAGGTAGCGGTGAGCGATGTTCCGCTTCGTCCTCGCCAGGGGGAGCCCTTTCTTCCCCGCCAGGAGGAGACTCCCCCGGGGCTTTTACCCGGCCTCCGGTTCGCCCTCCCCCCTTCTAGCCCAGAGCCTGACGAACCGATCATCGACGGTCTTTCTGGAATCCATGCGCCCGCCATCCCCAAGGACCTGGTAGGCGCCACCGTGGCCCAGGCGGTGGGTCAGCGGCGGGTACAGAGCGGAAACGTGGACCCATACTTTTCCAGGTTGCGGGAAAGGCTCACGGAGATTTGGAATGCCCGTCGGTCGGATGGAAGAATCTCCGACCGACCCGGTTCCGTTCGAATCACCCAGGGCCGCAGCGGCCACCTCGTCTCGGCCGAGCTGATTTCTTCATTCAGCGATCCAGGGTGGGATCGCGGCCTGCTGCTCGATCTCAAACAGGCGGCGCACCTTCTTCCGGAACCGCCTCCGGAGGTATTCAGTGAACATCGCTACCTATCCAGCCTCTGGTCGTTTCAGTATTCCCCGGCCGCCCTGACGGATTTTGACCTCATCAACCTGTTCGACAAGAGGGCGATCCCGAAATCGGATGGCAAGCGCGTCCAGCTGCTTGGCGCCGAGCCGTCCGACTGAAGGGGATTACACGAAGTGTGCAACATTTGCGTGGCCGCGAGGGCCGAAATTGTCGCACAGTTCATTGGTTCTCGACGGTGCGCGAGACCTACTACGGTCTTGCCGTGGACCTCCGCGGCGCGTATTCCTTCGCGAGCTCAATTTCGAATGGCAGTGGTTTTAGACGCGCACGTTGCGGAGCAGCTGCGCGTTCACGGCGACAATGACCGTGCTCGCCGACATCAGCACCGCGCCAATTGCGGGCTGCAGCAATACGCCCCCGTGAGCGAGAATTCCCGCCGCAAGCGGAATTGCAATCACGTTGTACCCCGCCGCCCATCCGAGGTTTTGGATCATCTTGCGGTACGAAGCGCGGCTGAGCTTGATGATGCTGGCGACCGCGCGAGGATCGCTGCGAACCAGCACGATGTCGCCGGCCTCTACGGCAACGTCCGTGCCGGCGCCCATCGCGATACCCACGTCGGCGGTGACCAGCGCTGGCGCATCGTTCACGCCGTCTCCAATCATGGCCACGCGGCGACCGGCCTGCTTCAGCGCAGAGATCGTCGCTGCTTTTTTCTCGGGCGGGACCTCCGCGTGGACCTCCTCGATCCCGAGCTCGCGGGCCACAGCTTCTGCGACGGCACGCGCGTCGCCGGTGAGCATCGCAACGCGAATACCCAGGCGATGGAGCTCCCGGACTGCGTCGGCCGACTCGGGGCGCACGGCGTCAGCAACAGCGAGCGCCGCGCGCACCTCGGAGCCGGCTACCAGATAAATGATTGCCTGGCCTTTTTCTGCGGCGGCTGCGGCGAAGGCCTCGAGCTCAGGAGGCGTGCGCGCGCCGGTGCGGCGCAACGCATTGGGTCCGCCCACCATCCATTCGCGCTCATCAACGGTGGCGCGAACACCGTAACCCGGGATCGAGGAGAACCCCGACGCGGGCGGGATCGCAATCTTCCTCTCCTGCGCGGTGTGCACGACCGCGCGCCCGATCGGGTGCTCCGAGTCGCGCTCGACGGCGGCCGCGACTTGGAGTGCGTCTGTCTCCGAGAGTCCCTCGACGGTCCAGACCGCGACGACGCGGTGCTGCCCCAGCGTGAGTGTCCCCGTCTTATCGAATACCACCTCGTCAAGACGGCGAGCCTCCTCCAGGCCACGTCGATTCCGTACCAGGAGACCGGCGCGAGCCCCCACCGTGGTCGAGATTGCAATCACCAGTGGAATGGCGAGACCGAGCGCGTGCGGACAGGCGATGACGAGCACCGTCACCACCCTCTGGACGATGAACGCACCCGTCGCACCGGCAAGCCACCAAGCGATGGCGGTCGCGACCGCTGCGACGATAGCGACGATGGTGAGGAAAAATGCCGCGCGGTCGGCCAGGGCCTGCGCACGCGAGCGGGACGCTTGAGCGCGCTGGACCAGGGCCATGATTCGCGCCAGCGCGGTTCGCTCGCCGGTCCCGGTGACCTCGACGCGCAGTGAGCCGGCGCCGTTTACCGTGTCTGCGATGACGCGATCTGCGGTTCCTTTTTTCACCGGACGCGACTCGCCGGTGATGATTGATTCGTCGACAGAGCTCTCGCCCGATCGGACCACGCCGTCGGCCGGTATTCTTGCGCCGGGCCGGACGAGCACGAGGTCGCCCTCGCGCAGTTGCTCGATCGGCACTTCCTCCTCTCGCTCGCCGGCGATCCGCACCGCGGTTCTCGGAAGGAGCTTGGCGAGCTCCTTCAGCGCTCCCTGGGCCTGGAGAATCGAGCGCATCTCCACCCAGTGGCCGAGCAACATCACG
>WNFF01000496.1_pt1 | contig 39337 bp, 32 predicted proteins | sample 5400441 | NCBI WGS metagenome assembly WNFF01 (sample SAMN13153345, study PRJNA577476) | soil metagenome | isolation source: 120 cm saprolite under Douglas fir tree site 2 hole 3 replicate 1 | place: USA:California | collected 2015-04-18
GCCGAAAAACGCCTTGCGCGCCAGCCACACCAGCACGTTCGAATCCTTGCCGATCGACCATAAGAGCCCGAGCTTCTCGACCTTGCGAAAAGCCTCCCGCAGGATGAAGACGCTCTGGCTCTCGAGATCGTCGAGATCGGTGAGACACCGGGCCCGCATATCGGGATCAATGCTCGCGGGTCTTGCCAAGCCGTCCATATCTTCGAGTTCCTTGATGGCATTGCGAACTGGTTAACGTTACACTAATTGATAGCTGTCGTCACTACTAGTAATTTTGATCATTCGTTAATGACTACTTATGAGGGTGACGTCTACGCTTTTTCCCAGTTTTGCGCCACCACCCCATGGAGGTCGACAGTCGACCCGCGCCGCAATGGCGCACTCTTTTATTGTGAATTTCGGCCTCCCAGCGATGCCGTGGTCGTCGCAACCGATAGTTGCAGAATAACCAGCACAGATTCAGCGGCACCTTTGCGATTTCGCAGAGGCGCGGTCCGCCGCGTGCGCGGACGATCTCGCAGCGCGCGTGCGAAGCCCGCAGCGATCGTCGTCGACGCGATCAAGGTGCTGCGCGCCGGTCTCGCGATTACGATGAAGCTGTTGGCGAGAGAGAGCCCGATACCGACAATCTCAATGCAACGCGTGTCCGGCGAGCCGCCGCCGTCGTTGACATTGCCGACGGCCCGAGGCAAGCCCGAGGCCGCAATGCTCGCGGACATCGACCAGGTGAACGGCTTCCTGCTGCTGCGGCGGTTCCTCGACCGCGCCACCCACACCCCGGTGATGCCCGATGGCAGGCCTTTCCGCGTCGAGATGACCAATGCCGGCGAGTGGGGCTGGCTGTCGGACCGAAGCGGGTATCGCTACGCGCGCTGCCATCCCGCCACCGGCGCGCCCTGGCCGTCCCCGCCGCCGGCGCTCGGCACCGCCGTCGCGCGGGCGGTCGCCGCGGCGTTGGGGGAGCGAGCCGCCACGGCGTTCCATCCCCAGTGCTATCTCATCAATCGCTATTCACCCGGACGGGGACGGTTGGGGCTGCATCGTGACCTGGACGAGCGCGACCGCGCCCAGCCCATCGTCACCCTGTCCCTGGGCGCCGCCGCCGTGTTTCTCGCGGGCGGCGCCGCGCGCAGGGACCGGGTGGAGCGGGTCGCGCTCGAAAGCGGCGACGTACGGTTCGCCGGGTCGATCCGAACGAGCTTTAGCCAAGGCTCCGGACACCTTGTACGGGCATCCCCAGTCTCCCCATATGCGAGTGTGACATTTCGGTGGGGGCCGGTCTTCGCCGTTGTAGCGCGAAGGGCGCCTTCATATATAGACCCTGCCCGTCACAGGGGATTTCGTGTACGGACCATTCCTAGGGGGTTAGGCGCAGTGCCTCCGGGGGCTGCGGAACCCTGCTGCAAAAAGAGGTGGCCATGGCAAAGGTTATTGGTATCGATCTCGGGACGACGAATTCGTGCGTCGCCGTGATGGAAGGCAAGAATGCGAAGGTGATCGAGAATGCCGAGGGCATGCGCACCACGCCCTCGATGGTCGCCTTCACGGAAAGCGGCGAGCGCCTCGTCGGCCAGCCGGCGAAGCGTCAGGGGGTGACCAACCCCGAGAACACGTTCTACGGCATCAAGCGGCTCATGGGCCGGCGCATGAGCGACCCGATGGTCAAGAAGGAGATGGACCTCGTCCCCTTCAAGATCATCCAGGGCGACAATGGCGACGCCTGGGTGCAGAGCCGCGGCAAGAAATACGCGCCCTCGCAGATCAGCGCCTTCGTCCTGCAGAAGATGAAGGAGACCGCCGAGGCCTATCTCGGCGAGCCGGTGACCGAGGCGGTCATCACCGTCCCCGCCTATTTCAACGACAGCCAGCGGCAGGCGACCAAGGATGCCGGCAAGATCGCCGGCCTCGAGGTCCTGCGCATCATCAACGAGCCCACGGCGGCGGCGCTCGCCTATGGGCTCGAGAAGAAGGGCAGCGGCATCATCGCGGTCTATGACCTCGGCGGCGGCACCTTCGACATCTCGGTGCTGGAGATCGGCGACGGCGTGTTCGAGGTCAAGTCGACCAACGGCGACACCTTCCTCGGCGGCGAGGATTTCGACAAGCGCATCATCGACTATCTCGCCGATGAGTTCAAAAAGGAGCAGGGCATCGACCTGCGCAACGATCGTCTCGCCTTGCAGCGCCTCAAGGAAGCGGCGGAGAAGGCGAAGGTCGAGCTCAGCTCGTCGATGCAGACCGAGGTGAACCTGCCCTTCATCACCGCCGACCAGACCGGGCCCAAGCATCTCAACATCAAGCTGACCCGCGCCAAGCTCGAGGCGCTGGTCGACGACCTCATCCAGCGGACCATCGATCCCTGCCGCAACGCGCTCAAGGACGCCGGCCTCAAGGCTTCCGAGATCCAGGAGGTGATCCTGGTCGGCGGCATGACGCGCATGCCCAAGGTGATCGAGACGGTGAAGCAGTTCTTCGGCAAGGAGCCCAACCGCTCCGTCAACCCGGACGAGGTGGTCGCCGTCGGCGCCGCCATCCAGGCGGGCGTGCTCAAGGGCGAAGTGAAGGATGTGCTGCTCTTGGACGTGACGCCGCTGTCGCTCGGCATCGAGACGCTGGGCGGCGTGTTCACGCGCCTCATCGACCGCAACACCACCATTCCGACCAAGAAGAGCCAGGTCTTCTCCACCGCCGAGGACAACCAGACCGCGGTCACCATCCGCGTCTTCCAGGGCGAGCGCGAGATGGCCGCGGACAACAAGCTGCTGGGCCAGTTCGACCTGGTCGGCCTTCCCTCGGCGCCACGCGGCGTGCCGCAGATCGAGGTCACCTTCGACATCGACGCCAACGGCATTGTCAGCGTCCAAGCCAAGGACAAGGCCACCGGCAAGGAGCAGCAGATCCGCATCCAGGCCTCGGGCGGCCTCAACGACACCGACATCGAGAAGATGGTGAAGGACGCCGAGGCGCATGCCGAGGAGGACAAGAAGAAGCGCGAGCAGGTCGAGGCCAAGAACCAGGCCGAAGCTCTGGTGCATACCACCGAGCGGACGCTGAAGGAGGCGGGCGAGAAGGTGCCGCAGGGCGAGCGCGAAACGGTGGAGGCGGCGATCCGCGAGGTCAAGTCGGCGATCGAGAGCAACGACGTCGAGCGTATCCGCAGCAAGACCCAGGCGCTGGCGCAGGCGTCGATGCGCATCGGCGAAGCCATGTACAAGTCGCAGGCCGCCGGCGGACCGCAGGGCGGGCCGACGGGCGGCGCCCCCGGGAGTGGCCAGCCCGGCGCAGGGGCCTCAGGCGAGAAGGTCGTCGACGCCGATTTCGAGGAGGTCGACGAGCAAAAGAAGCGTGGCTCGGCCTAAACGCAGGCCGCAGATGCAAGAACCGCCCCGGCATCGCCGGGGCGGTTCGCTTGTCGATGGGACGGGTGTCGGTGAAGGGTCGAGAGTAGCAGGCGATGGCCAAGAAGGACTTTTATGAGCTTCTCGGCGTGCAGCGCGATGCTGCCGCCGACGAAATCAAGAAGGCCTATCGCAAGATGGCCATGCAGTACCATCCCGACCGCAATCCCGGAAACAAGAAGGCCGAGCAGACCTTCAAGGACGTCAACGAGGCCTACGACGTCCTGAAGGACGAGCAGAAGCGCGCCGCCTATGACCGCTTCGGCCACGCCGCCTTCGAGAATGCCGGGCGCGGCAGCCCGGGCGCTGGCGATTTCGGCTTTGCGGCCGGCTTCGCCGACATCTTCGACGAAATGTTCGGCGAGTTCATGGGCGGCCGGCGCGGGCAGGGCGCCAACACCCGCGGCAACGATCTCCGCTACAACCTCGAAGTCACGCTCGAGGAGTCCTTCAAGGGTAAGCAGACGACGGTGCGCGTGCCCACATTGGCGACCTGCGAGGTCTGTGCCGGGAGCGGCGCGGCCTCCGGCTCGCGTCCGGTCAACTGCCCGACCTGCCACGGTGCCGGCCGCGTGCGGGCGCAGCAAGGGTTCTTCACGGTCGAGCGCACCTGCCCCTCCTGCCATGGCGCCGGCCGCGTCGTCGAGAACCCGTGCCGGCAATGCGGCGGCCAGGGCCGCTCGCGCAAGGAGAAGACGCTCGCCGTCAACATTCCCGCCGGTGTCGAGGATGGCACGCGTATCCGTTTGGCGGGCGAGGGCGAGGCCGGCCTGCGCGGCGGCGCTCCGGGTGATCTCTACATCTTTCTCACGCTGAAGCCGCATCGCATCTTTCAGCGTGACGGCGCCAACATCCATTGCCGGATGCCCATCGCGATGCCGACCGCGGCACTCGGCGGCACCGTCGAGGTGCCGACCATCGATGGCGGCCGTGCCCGGGTCAACGTGCCCCCGGGCACGCAGAGCGGGCACCAGTTCCGTCTCAAGAGCAAGGGCATGTCGGTGCTGCGCTCGCCCTCGCGTGGCGACATGTATGTGCAGGTGGTGGTCGAGACCCCCGTCAACCTGACCAAGCGGCAGCAGGAATTGCTGCGCGAGTTCGAGACGGAAGGCGACGGCCACCGCACCAATCCTGAGAGCGAAGGTTTCTTCGCCCGGGTGCGCGAATTCTTCGAAGATCTGCGCGAATAATCCACGCCATTATCCGCCTGCAGTTGTGCGCGCAATGCAATGCGCGCGGCCCGTGCTGCCCGTTCCCTCGGTCTCGCTTGACGGCGACGATCGAGAGCGCGTTGCGGGCGAGCCGGTCCGCCGAGGCGGGCTCGCTGGGCTACTGCGCCATGACCTGCTTGGCGCGCGAGCGCCGGCCGCTGGCCGAGGGCGGCCGCGTGCTGTCGGCCGGATCGCCAAACACTCCAGCGAGGCGCTCGCGGATCTCCCTGAGCTTGCGCTCGTGCTCGACCTTGTGGCCGAACAGATCCTTCACATAAAAGACATCGACCACCTTCTCGCCATAAGTCGAGATCTTGGCGCTTGAGATCTGCAGGTTGAGCGCGGTCAGCACCCGCGTCAGCTCGAACAACAGGCCGGGCCGGTCGCGGCCGTTCACCTCGATCACGGTGTGGGTCTGGCTTGCCCTATTGTCGATGAGCACGCGCGGCGGCACGACGAAGACGCGGGTGCGGCTCGGGATCGCCTCGGGCGCCGCCAGCTCTATGTGCGGCTTGACCTTGCCTGCCAGCACATTCTCGAACAGCACGGCGAGCTTGACCAGCTTGTCCGGCCGGTCGAAGGCGCCGCCGCTTTGGTCCTGCACCCAGAATGTGTCGAGTGCCATGCCGTTCGAAAGCGTGAGGATCTTGGCGTCGACGATATTGGCGCCAGCGAGCGCCAGCGCGCCGGCGATGCGCGAGAACAGGCCGGCATGATCGGCAGTGTAGAGCGTTACTTCGGTGACGGAGCGGCCAAGATCGACGCGCGTGTCGACCGTGAGCGGCGCGCCGCTGCGCTCCGCCTCGCGCGTCAGCCGCGCGTGACGCGCATGCGTCCCGGCATCGAAAGAGAGCCAGTAGGAGGGATAGCCCTTGGCGATGAAGGTGGCCATCTCCGCGGCGGTGAAATCGGGCAGGAGCCGGCGCGCCGCGCTCTGCGCGGCGGCGATGCGCGCGTCGCGGCTGTCGGCGACCAGCCCGCCCGACATCTCCTCGACGGCGCGGTGGTAAAGCTCGCGCAGCAGCGTCGCTTTCCATCCGTTCCACACCTTGGGTCCGACGGCGCGGATGTCGGCGGCGGTCAGGATGAGCAGCAACTTGAGTCGCTCCGGCGATTGCACGCGCTCGATGAAGTCGCGGATGGTCTGCGGGTCGTCGATGTCGCGCTTGAAGGCGGTGTTGCTCATCAGCAGGTGGAAGCGGACCAGCCACGCCACCGTCTCGGTCTCCTCGGCGGTGAGGCCGACGCGCGGTCCGAGCCGCTCGGCCACCTGTGCGCCGAGCTCCGAATGGTCGCCGCCGCGGCCCTTGGCGATGTCGTGCAGCAGCACGGCGAGATAGAGCGCGCGGCGTGAATCGATGGTGTGGACGATCTCGGAGGCAAGCGGCAGCTCGTCCTTGAGCTCGCCCCGCTCGATCTGGTGCAGGATGCCGATGGCGAACAGCGTGTGCTCGTCCACCGTGTAGACATGGTACATGTCATATTGCATCTGCGCGACCACGCGGCCGAAATCCGGCACGAAGCGGCCGAAGACGCCGGCCTCGTTCATGCGCCGCAGCGTGATCTCCGGCGCTTTCGTCGAGGTCAACATCTCCATGAAGAGCCGGTTCGCCTCGGCATTGGCGCGCAGCTTCGCGTCGATCAGCTTCAGCGACTGGGTGATGAGCCTGAGCGCGTGCGGGTGGATGTCGAGGCCATGCTCCTGCGCCACATGGAAGAGGCGCAAGAGGTTCACCGGATCGTCCTTGAAGGCGCTCTCCTTGGCAACGTCGAGCCGCCCGGCATCGACGGCGAATCCTGCGATCGAGCGCTTGCGCGGAATCCACGGCTTCCAGTTGAAGCGCGGCCGCCGCTCCTGCTCGGCCTCGAGCTGAGCGCAGAAGATGCGCGTCAGGTCGCCGACATCTTTGGCGATCAGAAAGTAGTGTTTCATGAAACGCTCGACGCCGCGCGTGCCGGCATGGTCGGTGTACCGCATGCGGCGCCCGACTTCGCTCTGCCGGTCGAAGGTGAGGCGGTCCTCGGCGCGCTCGGTGAGGAAATGGAGATGGCAGCGCACCGTCCACAGGAAATCCTGCGCCCGCGCGAAGCGATGCGCCTCCTTCGTCGACAACACCTCTTGATCGACCAGCTTCTCGACATCGTCGACGCGGTAGATGTATTTGGCGATCCAGAAGAGGGTGTGCAGATCGCGCAAGCCCCCCTTGCCCTCTTTGACGTTGGGCTCGACGACGTAGCGGCTGTCGCCCATGCGCGCGTGGCGCTCGTCGCGCTCGGCGAGCTTCGCCCGGACGTATTCGGCCGCGGTGCCCTTGATGATCTCGACCTCGAAGCGGCGCTTCAGATCGGCGAACAGCTCCTGGTCGCCCCAGATGTAGCGCGCCTCCAGCACCGCCGTGCGGATGGTGAGATCGGTCTTGGCGTGGCGCAGCGTGTCCTCGACCGAGCGCGTCGCTTGGCCGACCTTGAGGCCGAGATCCCACAGCGCATAGAGCATGTACTCGACCACTTGCTCGGTATGCGGCGTCGGCTTGTAAGGCAGCAGGAAGAGAAGATCGATGTCGGAGAAGGGCGCAAGCTCGCCGCGGCCATAGCCGCCCACCGCGACGAGGGTGAGGCGTTCGCCGGACGTGGGATTGGCGAGCGGATACACATGGGCGGCGACGAAGTCGTAGAGCACGCGGATGAGCTGATCCATGAGAAAGCTCAAGCCGCGTACCGTGTCCGTGCCGCTGGCGCCGGCGTCGAAGCGGCGCCGCACCTCGGCGCGGCCGGTTTGCAACGCCTGGCGCAGGATCTCCACCACCTGGGCGCGCGGCGGCTCGCCGCCGGCCTGCCCGGCCAGCGCGACCAGGGCCGCCAACAGCGCCCGCCGATCGACGATTTCGCGTTGCCGCTCGATGTGGCTCATCGGGCGCTATTCTACACTGCCCGGGCGAGAAACCGCCACCGCGGCCTTCCGTTGGCACGCCAGCAGCAAGGGAGGGCGGCATGCCGTGGCGGTGCTCGGAAATCGATGGTTACCGGCTGGTCGCCGTACCGGGCCGGCGATCTCACGCCGCCCTTGGGCTATCTCGCGGGCGGCCCCGCTTCACGCCCGCGGGATCAAGGCCTTGAGCTTGTAAAGGAGTTCCAGCGCCTCGCGCGGCGTCAGCGCGTCGGGCTGGACCTCGCCCAGCGCCGCCGCCAGCGCTTCGCGCTGGGGCTCGCGCCGCGCCGGGCGCGCCGCGCTGAACAGCGGCAGGTCGTCGGCGAGCCGCGTCAGCGCGCCGCCCTGTTCGCCCTTCTCGAGCACGGCCAGCACTTCCTCGGCGCGGCCCACCACCGCCTGCGGCAGGCCGGCGAGCTTCGCCACATGGATGCCATAGGAACGGTCGGCGGCGCCAACGGCCACCTCGTGCAGGAAGACGACGTCGCCCTGCCATTCCTTGACGCGCATGGTGAAGCACGCGAGGTGTTGCAGCTTCGCCGCCAGCGCGGTCAATTCATGGTAATGCGTGGCGAACAGGGCACGGCAGCGGTTGACATCGTGGAGATGCTCGAGCGTGGCCCAGGCGATCGAGAGGCCGTCGAAGGTGGCGGTGCCGCGGCCGATCTCGTCGAGGATCACCAGCGCCCGCTCGCTCGCCTGGTTGAGGATCGCCCCGGTCTCCACCATCTCGACCATGAAGGTCGAGCGTCCGCGGGCGAGATCGTCGGCCGCGCCGACGCGGCTGAAGAGGCGGTCGACGACGCCGACATGGGCGCGGTCGGCCGGCACGTAGGAGCCGGCCTGGGCGAGGATGGCGATGAGAGCGTTCTGGCGCAGGAAGGTGCTCTTGCCGGCCATGTTGGGCCCGGTCAGCAGCCACAGCCGCTGGCCCTCCTTCAGGTCGCAGTCATTGCCGACGAAGCTGCCGCCATGCCCGGCGCGGAGCGCCGCCTCGACCACGGGATGGCGCCCGCCGGCGACGGCGAAAGCGCGGCTGTCATCGACCGCCGGCCGGCAATAGCGCTGGGTGACGGCGAGATCGCCCAGCGCCGTGGCGACGTCGAGGCCTGCCAGCGCCGCCGCGGCGCGCGCGATCTCCTCGCCGCGCGCCGCGGCCTCGGCGACGAGGTCCTCGAAGAATCTGAGCTCGAGCGCCACGGCGCGGTCGGCCGCCGAGGCGATCTTGCTCTCGAGCTCGCCCAGCTCGACCGTCGAATAGCGCACCGCGCTCGCCAGCGACTGGCGATGGATGAAGCCGTCGCGCAGCTTCTCGGCATGGGTCGGCGTCACTTCGATGTAGTAGCCAAGCACATTGTTGTGGCGGATCTTGAGCGAGGCGACGCCCGTCGCAGCGGCGTAGCGCGCCTGCAGATTCGCCACCATGCGCCGGCTCTCGTCGCGCAGCAGCCGCAGCTCGTCGAGCTCGCCGGCATAGCCCGGCGCGATGAAGCCGCCGTCGCGGGTGATGAGCGGCAACTCCGCCGCGAGCGCGCGCCGGAGCCGCTCGACGAACGCCGCGTGCTCGCCGAGGTCGCGCTCCGCGCGCAGGACGAGCATCGGCTTGGCCGGGAGCGGAGCCTCGCCCAGCAGGCGGCGCAGGCTCGCCGTTTCGCCGAGGGTGTCGCGCAAGGCGGCGAGGTCGCGCGGCCCGCCGCGCCCCAGCGCGAGCCGCGCCATGGCACGCTCGATGTCGGAACAACGGCGCAGCACGGCGCGCAGGCTGTCGCGCAGCCGCTCGTCGGCGGCGAAAAAAGCGACGGCATCGAGGCGCCCATTGACGGCGGCGGGATCGGTGAGCGGCGAGGCCAGATGCTCGGCCAGAAGGCGCGCGCCGGCGCCGGTCACGGTGCGGTCGATGGTCGAGAGCAGGCTGCCTTTGCGCTCGCCCGAAAGCGTCTGCGTCAGCTCGAGATTGCGCCGCGTGGCGGCGTCGATCTCCATCACCGCATCGGCGGCGAGCCGGCGCGGCGGCTGCAACAGCGGCACGCGGCCCTGCTGCGTCAGCGCGACGTAGTCGACGAGCGCACCGCCGGCGGCGAGCTCGGCACGGGCAAAGCTGCCGAAGGCGTCGAGCGCGCGCACGGCGAACAGCGCTTCGAGGCGCTTGCGCCCGTTCTCGCTGTCGAAGCGCGCATTGGGTAGCGGCGTCAGCGCGCTCTTGCGCTCCGCCAGCAGCTCGAAGAACTCCGGGCGCTGGATGAGGCGCTCGGGCACCAGGAGCTCGCCGGGCTCGATCCGCGCCAGCGCCGCCGCCAGCGCCGACGCAGCGACGGGCTGCAGCCGGAACGCTCCGGTGGAGAGCTCGAGCCAGGCGAGCGCGAGCTCGCCGCCGGCCTCGGCGAGCGCGGCCAGGTAGTTGTTGCGCCGTGCATCGAGCAGCCCCTCCTCTGTGATGGTGCCGGGGGTGACGATGCGCACGACGGCGCGGCGGATGGCGGCCTTGCTGCCGCGCTTCTTGGCCTCGGCCGGCTCCTCCATCTGCTCGCATACGGCGACGCGAAAGCCCTGGCGGATGAGGCGGGCGAGATAGGCCTCGGCGGCGTGGACGGGGACGCCGCACATCGGGATGTCCTCGCCCTCGTGCCGGCCGCGCTTGGTGAGCTGGATGTCGAGCGCCGCGGCCGCCCTCGCCGCATCCTCGAAGAACAGCTCGTAGAAATCGCCCATGCGGTAGAACAGCAGGCAGTCCGCGTGCTGTCGCTTCAGCTCGAGGTACTGCGCCATGGCCGGCGTCGCCGCTTCGGCCAGAGGCGGGGCGGCTGCGTCCGACCCGCTGTCGGGAGCGACACGCGGTACGGGATCGTTCATGGTTTGCGGGGGCACATGCACGGCGCTTGCGCAAGCTAGCATGCTGCCGCGCGCCGGGGAAACACGGGAGAAAGGGATGTCAGCCATAGCCACCGACCCGCAAGAGCCACGCTTTCCTGTCATCCGCGAGGCGGTTGCCGCCTTCGCCGGCAAAACCGAACTCCGCGACGCGGTGGCGCGACTGCTGGCGGACGGCTTCAAACCCGCCGACCTGTCGGTGTTGGCGACGCGTGATTCGCTGGAAGTGGCGGGCAACGTGCCTGGCTACCGCGGAACGCCGGGCGGCATGCTGCTTTCCGGGCTCACTGACGAGGTGAATTTCCTCGGGCCGCTCACCGTTGCCGGCATCGTGATGCTCTCGGGCGGGCCGGTCGCGGCGGCGATCGGCGCGCTGGTCGCCGCCGGGCTGGGCGGCGCCGCAGTCGAGGAGCTGCTCGTCCGCTACGCGGCCAACCAGCACAGCGCCGAATTCGCGGCGGCGCTCCAATCGGGGGCGGTGCTGCTCTGGGCGCGCGTCGACGACCCCGAGCTCGAGGCCACTGCCGTGCGCATCCTCGAGGAAGCCGGCGGCCGCCACGCCCATATGCATGCCCGCACCGCCAAGCCGGAGGAAGTCGGCCGGTAAGCTCCGCGCCCAGCATGCCCCCGTATCCTGTACATATGGGAAACACGGCGCGATCGGCTCGCGCCAGCGCACCGCGGTCATTAATGTTCTTGATTTGTTCGAAGATCGCCGCTACCCTCGCTCGCCGGTGACAAACGCGCCGGCGGCGCGGTGCAAGGGGGCGGCGATGAGTGCGTTCGATACGGTGGACGACTTTCTCATGGCCAACCATCGGTTGCGCCTGGAGGATGTGCTGTGCGAGGGCTGCCTCATGGGCCGGCTCAGCGTGGTGCTCGGCGACGCGGTGAAGATCCTGCCGCGGCTGGTCGGCTCGACCGTCGAGGAGGACGGCGGCGTCGCCGATGTCTATGACGGCATCCTCGTGCTCGACGGCGTCTGGTACCGCTTCCGCTGCCAGGTCTTCGTCGACGGTGGCGGGCAGCGCTTCCTCTCCGACATCAGCGTCTTCGAGGCCGTCGAGTGGCGCGCACGCGTGGCGCTGTCGGCGTAACGCCGACTCTGCGCGCGCCGCGGCTTACTTCATCCCCAGGTGTCGCGGCTTTGACGGGTAGGGCATCGCTCTCTACACTGATCGCGCCGATTGAGAGCCAAGGAGGCCGCCAGAGCCCCCTGCCAGCATGAGGAAAGCGCCTTGTCGTCCAGCGATAAGCCCGATACCCGCGTCACCGAGCAAGAAGCCCTCCAATTCCACGCCAAAGGCCGGCCCGGCAAGCTCGAGATCGCGCCGACCAAGCCGTTGACGACGGCGCATGACCTGTCGCTCGCCTATTCACCCGGCGTCGCCTTTCCCTGCCTCCATATCGAGCGCGACCCGGCGCTCGCCTATGACTACACCGCCAAGGGCAATCTCGTCGCGGTGATCTCGAACGGCACGGCGGTGCTGGGCCTTGGCGATCTCGGCGCGCTCGCCGCCAAGCCCGTCATGGAAGGCAAGGCGGTGCTGTTCAAGCGCTTTGCCGGCATCGACGGCGTCGACCTCGAGATCGACACCAAGGACGTTGACGAGTTCGTCAACTGCGTGCGCTACCTCCATCCCGCCTTCGGCGGCATCAATCTCGAGGACATCAAGGCGCCCGAATGCTTCGTCATCGAGCAGCGCCTGCGCGAGCTTTTGGACATCCCGGTCTTCCATGACGATCAGCACGGCACGGCGATCATCGCCACCGCGGCGCTGTTGAACGCGCTCGACCTCACCGGGCGCGACTTGAAATCGATCAAGATGGTGGTGAATGGCGCGGGTGCCGCCTCGATCGCCTGCGTCGAGCTGTTGAAGTCGATGGGCCTGCGGCACGACAACGTCATCCTGTGCGACACCAAGGGCGTCGTCTATCAGGGCCGCACCGAGGGCATGAACCAGTGGAAATCGGCGCATGCGGTCAACACCAAGCGCCGCACGCTGGCCGAGGCGATGGACGGCGCCGACGTGTTCTTCGGCCTCTCGGCCAAAGGCGCGGTGACGCAGGCGATGGTGAAGGCGATGGCGCCGCGGCCGATGGTCGCCGCCATGGCCAATCCCGATCCCGAGATCACGCCGGAGGACGTACGCGCGGTCAGGCCGGACGCCATCATCTGCACCGGGCGCTCCGACTACCCGAACCAGATCAACAACGTGCTGGGCTTTCCCTACATCTTCCGCGGCGCGCTCGACGTGCGCGCGTCGACCATCAACGACGCCATGAAGATCGCTGCGGCGCATGCCATCGCCAAGCTCGCGCGCGAGGACGTGCCGGACGAGGTGGCCGCCGCCTATTCCGGCCAGCGCCTGCAATACGGGCCCGACTACATCGTGCCGACGCCGTTCGACCCGCGCCTCATCTGGGCGGTGCCCTCCGCGGTGGCCAAGGCCGCCATGGATTCGGGCGTCGCGCGCAAGCCGATCGCCAATCTCGACGCCTATCGCGCCAGCTTGAAGAGCCGGCTCGATCCCACCGCGGCGACGCTCCAGGCCTCGCTCGATCAGGTGCGCGCCAATCCCAAGCGCGTCGTCTTCGCCGAGGGCGAGGAGGAGAAGACCATCCGCGCCGCCCTCTCGTTCCGCGACAGCGGCTACGGCACGCCGGTGCTGATCGGCCGCGAGGAGCGCATCCGCGAAACGATGCGCGCCATGGGGCTGGGCGCCGCCGGCGATCTCGAGATCCACAACGCGCGGCTGTCGCGCGCCAACCAGACCTATACCGATTTCCTCTACCAGCGCCTGCAGCGCAAGGGCGCGCTCCATCGCGACTGCCAGCGCATGGTGAACCAGGATCGCAACACCTTTGCCGCCTGCATGGTCGCCTGCGGCGACGCCGACGCCATGGTCACCGGCGCGACGCGCAATTATTTCACCGCCTTCGAGGAAGTGACGCGCGTCATCGCCGCCAAGCCGGGGCACCGCATCTGCGGTTACGCCCTGCTGCTATCGCGCGGGCGCTCGGTGTTCATCGCCGACACCACCGAGCACGCGCTCCCCGTCGCCGAGGAGCTCGCCGACATCGCCATGCAATCGGCGCGTCGCGCGCGCCAGATGATGGGCCAGGCGCCGCGCGTCGCGCTGCTGTCGTATTCGAATTTCGGCAATCCGCTGGGCGAGGCGGGGCGGCGCGTGCGCGACGCCGTCGCCATCCTCGATGCGCGCAAGGTCGATTTCGAATATGACGGCGAGATGAGCGCGGAGGTGGCCCTCAACGTCGCGCTGATGCGCGAACGCTATCCGTTCTGCCGGCTCACGGGCCCGGCCAATGTGCTGATCATGCCCGGGCTCAACAGCGCCAACATCGCCTCGCAGCTGCTCGAGCAGCTCGGCGGCGGTCGGCGCGTCGGCCCCCTGCTGATGGGTCTCGAGAAGCCGGCGCAAATCGTCGAGATGGGCGCGACGGTATCGGATCTCGTCAATCTCGCCGCGCTGGCCGCTCACGAGGCGATCGAGTAAGACTGGCGCCAAGACGAGCTGCCAGATCCCTCTCGCTCAGGGGGAGAGGGAGAAAGGCCGAGAACGCGCCATGACCCCGACCGCGCGATGGCTCTTGGGCGGGCTGGCGCTTTCCGCCCCTGCCTTCGTCGCGCTTGCCGTCTATGCCGCGGACGGCGCGATCAGCGCCGGCTCGGGGTTCCTCGCCGCCTTCGCCATCTACGCCGCCGTCCTCGTGCTGCTGCGGCCGCTGGTGATGGGCATCGCCGCGGTGCGCAAAGCGGTCGACGCCCTGGCCTCGGGCGCCACCGCGCCGGAAGTGGCAACGGTGAGCCCGTCGGTGCGCGAACTGTGGCTCGCGGTCGGGCGCTGGGCGCGCGCGTCGCGCCAGAAGCTCGGCGCCCGCGAGATCGAGCTGGGCGCCGCGCAGGCGGTGCTGGGCGCGCTGCCCGATCCGCTGATCCTGCTCGACGAGCGGCGCCGCATCCTGCGCGCCAATGCCGCGGCCAACGAGCTCTTCGGCATGCGCCTAGTCGAGCGCGACCTGGCGCTGGCGGTGCGCCATCCCGCCGTCCTCACCGCGGCCGACGCCGTGCTGCGCGGCGAGCCCTCGCGCATCGTCGAATTCGACATCACCGCGCCGGTCGAGCGGCACCTCTCCGCGCGGCTGGCGGCGATTCGGCCGCACACCGCCGAGGGCGCCGCGGCGGTGCTCACCTTGCACGACCTCACGGCGGTCAAGCGCAGCGAGCGGCTGCGCGCCGATTTCGTCGCCAACGCCAGCCACGAGCTGCGCACGCCGCTGGCCTCGCTCACCGGCTTCATCGAGACGCTGCGCGGGGCGGCGCGCGAGGACGCCGCGGCGCGCGAGCGCTTCCTCGCCATCATGGCCGAGCAGGCGCAGCGCATGGCGCGCCTGGTCGACGACCTCCTGTCGCTGTCGCGCATCGAAATGAACGAGCACCTGGCGCCCACCGAGCGCGTCGACATAGAGCAAGTGCTGCGCACCGTCGCCGACACGCTCGAGCAGCGCGCCGCCGCGCGCGACATGCGCATCGTCGTCGACCTGCCGGCGGGCCTGCCGAAGGTGCTGGGCGACGCCGACGAGCTCGCGCAGGTGTTCCAGAACCTGCTCGACAACGCCATCAAATACAGCCGCCGCGGCACCACGATCGATGTCGGAGCGCATCCCTCGCCGCGCTTCCTGCCGGGGGTACGGCCGGGTGAGCGGCCGGCGGCGCTCGCCATAACCGTCCGCGATCACGGCGAAGGCATCGCCCGCGATCATCTGCCGCGGCTGACCGAGCGCTTCTACCGGGTCGACGCCGCGCGCTCGCGCGAGCTGGGCGGCACGGGGCTCGGCCTCGCCATCGTCAAGCATATCGTTAGCCACCACCGCGGCGCGCTCGACATCGACAGCGAACTGGGCGAAGGCACGGTCTTCACCGTCCACCTGCCGCTCGCGGCGGAGTCCTAGACTGGTTCCGGATAAGCCGACCGGCTCTCGCTCTCGCGGACCGGAGCGCGGCCACGCTCCCGTCAGGTCGCGGCGGCGCGATGACGTGCGACCCATATGCGACCCGGCTCACAGTGTTTTTCTACGAAACGAACCCAAAAAAGCAGCTTCGCGTCTGCGTCGGCGATAGGCAGGCGAAGTGCCGCTACCTGTCATAATCCTGTAACGCGACGGTCCTATTACTGTAACGCGTGGGCTGTAGCCAATGGGTATTAAAGCCGTCATGGCCCTTTGGGACGAGAGGGGCGGCTTTCGCTCAAATCCAGCAGAGGGAGACCACACCCGTGCAGGCTCGCAGCAACGTATCGTCTTGGCTTGGCGCTATCGTCATCGCTTCTGTGTCGGCGGCGCCCATTGCCGCGCAAGCGGCGGAGATCTCCGGCGCCGGCGCCACTTTTCCCTATCCGATCTATGCCAAATGGGCGGATGCCTACAAGACGAAGACCGGCATCAGCCTCAATTATCAGTCGATCGGCTCGGGCGGCGGCATCAAGCAGATCATCAGCAAAACCGTAGATTTCGGCGCCTCGGACATGCCCCTGAAGCCGGAGGAGCTCGACAAGAACGGCCTGACGCAGTGGCCGATGATCATGGGCGGCGTCGTGCCGGTGGTGAACATCCAGGGGATTGCGCCCGGACAGCTGGCGCTCGACGGCCCGAGCCTCGCCGAGATCTATCTCGGCAAGATCGCCAAGTGGAACGATGCGGCAATTGCCAAGCTCAATCCCAACGTCAAGCTGCCGGACATGGCGATCGCGCCGATCTACCGCTCGGACGGTTCGGGCACGACCTTCATCTTCACCGACTATCTTTCGAAGGTGAGCCCGGAGTGGAAGGACAAGGTCGGCGAGAACACCTCGATCGAATGGCCGACCGGCATCGGCGGCAAAGGCAATGAGGGTGTTGCCGCGCTCTCGTCGCGTACCGCGGGCGCCATCGGGTATGTCGAATACGCCTACGCGCTGCAGAACAAGCTCACCTATGCGAAGCTGGTGAACAAGGAAGGCGCGACGGTGGCGCCCGAGAGCAAGAGCTTCCAGGCCGCCGCCGCCAATGCCGACTGGCAGAAGGCGCCGGGCTTCTACCTGCTGCTGACCGACCAGGCGGGCAAGGAGAGCTGGCCGATCACTGGCGCCAGCTTCATTCTTGTCCACAAGGTGCAAGAGAAGCCCGATACCGGCAAGCAGGTGCTCGACTTCTTCGCCTGGGCTTACGCGAACGGCGGCAAGATGGCCGAGGAGCTGGCCTACGTGCCGATGCCCGGCAGGGTCGTCAAGCTCGTCGATGCGTCCTGGACCGCCAACATCAAGGATCCCGACGGCAAGCCGATATGGGCGTCTCGCTAAGCGTACCGACACGACGCAGGATCGACCGGCAACGCCTCCTCGACGCGGCGTTCCGCGCCACCACCCAGAGCTTCGCCCTCGGCGTGCTGGTGCTGCTGGGCGGCATCATGGTGGCGCTCGCGGCAGGGGCGCTGCCGGTCTTCCGAAAATTCGGCTGGGGGTTCCTGACCAGCGAGGCGTGGAATCCGGTCAAGGAGAATTTCGGCGCGTGGCCGGCGATCTACGGCACGCTCATGACCTCGCTCATCGCCATGCTCATCGGCATCCCACTCGCCCTCGGGATCGCCGTCTTTCTTACCGAACTGTGCCCGCCGATCATGCGCCGGCCGATCGGCACGCTGATCGAGCTGCTGGCGGCCATCCCCAGCATCATCTACGGCATCTGGGGCCTGTTCGTGCTGGCGCCTTTCCTGCAGCTCACGGTGCAGCCGGCGCTCGTCTCGACGCTGGGCGAGCTGCCGATCATCGGCGCGCTTTTCGCCGGGCCGCCGCTGGGCCTCGGGGTGCTAACGGCCGGCGTCATCCTCGGCTTCATGGTGTTGCCCTTCATCGCCTCGGTGATGCGCGACGTGTTCGCGACGGTGCCGCCGATGCTTCGCGAATCGGCCTACGGCGTCGGCGCCACCACCGCGGAAGTCGTGCGCCACATCGTGCTGCCCTATACGCGCGTCGGCGTCATCGGCGGCATCATGTTGGGCCTCGGCCGCGCGCTCGGCGAGACCATGGCGGTCACCTTCGTCATCGGCAACGCGCATCGCGTCAAGACCTCGCTGCTGGCTCCCGGCACCACCATCTCGGCCACGCTCGCCAACGAGTTCACCGAAGCGGTCGGCGACCTCTATACCTCCGCGCTGTTCGCGCTGGGATTCATCCTCTTCGTCATCACCTTCATCGTTCTCGCCGCCGCCAAGCTGATGCTGCTGCGGCTCGAACAGCGCGCGGCCAAGTGAGGCGGCGATGACGCTCTACGGCCGGCGCCGCGCCAACAATGCCCTCTATCTCGCGCTGTCCTGGATGGCGACCGGCATCGGTCTCGCCATCCTCTTCCTCATCCTCTGGACGTTGGTGCGCAACGGCATCCCTGCGCTCCGGTTCGGTCTCTTCGTCGAGAACACGCCGCCGCCCGGCAGCCGCGGCGGCCTCGGCAACGCCATCTACGGCAGCGTGGTGATGACGGCGATCGCCACGCTGGTCGGCACGCCCGTCGGCGTGCTCACCGGGACGTACCTCGCCGAGTTCGGCGGCGCCAGCCGCGTCGCCTCGGCCGTGCGCTTCATCAACGACGTCCTGTTGAGCGCGCCCTCGATCATCATCGGCCTGTTCGTCTACGGCCTGCTGGTCGTTCCGCTGCACCATTTCTCGGCCTGGGCCGGCTCGGTCGCGCTCGCCATCATCGTCGTGCCGGTCGTGGTGCGCACCACCGAGGATATGCTGCGGCTGGTGCCGGCGACCCTGCGCGAGGCCGCCGTCGCGCTGGGCGCGCCGCAATGGAAGGTGATCGTACTGGTGACCTACCGCGCGGCGCTGCAGGGCATGCTGACGGGTGTCATGCTCGCCGTGGCGCGCATCGCCGGCGAGACGGCGCCGCTCCTCTTCACCTCGCTCAACAACCAGTTCTGGTCCGTCAACATGAACGCGCCGATGGCGAACCTGCCGGTGGTGATCTTCCAGTTCGCGCTCAGCCCCTACGCCGACTGGCAGGAGCTCGCCTGGGGCGGCGCCATGCTGATCACCCTTACGATCCTCCTGCTCAACATCCTTGCCCGTGCCCTCGCCAGCTGGAGCAACCACACGTCATGAACGCCGAATATGCCCTCACCGCGGAGCCCGCGCGGCCGTCCACCCTGGCGCGGCCCTATGTGCGGTCACGCGAGCCCATCGCGGTCGCCCAGACGATCCCGAAGGTCGTGATCAGGGACGTGCATTTCTTCTACAAGAAGTTCGAGGCGCTCAAGGGCATCAACCTGGTGCTCGACGACAAGCGTGTCACCGCCTTCATCGGTCCCTCCGGCTGCGGCAAGTCGACCCTGCTGCGCATCCTGAACCGCATCTACGAGCTCTATCCCGGGCAGCGCGCGACCGGCGAGGTGCTGGTCGATGGGCAGAACATCCTCGACCCGGCGCAGGATTTGAACCTGCTGCGCGCCAAGATCGGCATGGTGTTCCAGAAGCCGACGCCCTTCCCGATGTCGATCTACGACAACGTCGCCTTCGGCATACGTCTTTATACGCAGCCCTCGCCGAGCGAGCTCGACGAGCGCGTGGAGGAGGCGCTGCGCCGCGCCGCGCTATGGGACGAGGTGAAGGACAAGTTGCGGCAGAGCGGCTTATCGCTGTCCGGCGGGCAGCAGCAGCGCCTGTGCATCGCCCGCGCCATCGCGGTGAAGCCGGAGATCCTGCTGCTCGACGAGCCCGCCTCGGCGCTCGATCCGATATCGACGCAGCGCATCGAGGAGCTGATCGCCGAGCTGAAATCGGACTATTGCATTGCGCTCGTAACGCACAATATGCAGCAGGCGGCGCGCAGCTCCGATTACACCGCCTTCATGTATCTGGGCGAGCTCGTCGAGTTCAGCGAGACCGAAACGATCTTCACCCATCCGAAGGAGAGGCGGACCGAGGATTACATCACCGGCCGCTTCGGTTGATGAGGGAAGCGATGGTTTCCGAGCACATCATCAAGAGCTACGACGAAGAGCTGCAACGCCTCGACAACACCATCACCGCGATGGGCGGCTTGGCGGAGAGCCAGCTGGGCGCCGCCATCGACGCGGTGACGCGGCGCGACAGCGAGCTTGCCGCCGAAGTGATCGAGGGCGACGCCCAAGTCGACCAGCTCGAGCGCGAGATCGAGAGCCTGGTCATGCGGCTCCTGGCGCTGCGCCAGCCGATGGCGCGCGACCTCAGGCAGAGCATCGCCGCGCTCAAGATCGCCAGCGATCTCGAGCGCATCGGCGATTACGCCGCGAACGTCGCCAAGCGCTCGATCGCCCTCAATCAGGCGCCGCCGGTGAAGCCGGTCTACGCCGTGCCGCGCATGGGACGCCTGTGCCAGGCGATGATCAAGGACATCCTCGACGCCTATGTCGAACGCGACGCCGACAAGGCGCTCGCCGTCTGGCTCAGAGACGAAGAGCTCGACGAGATGTATACCAGCCTCTTCCGCGAGCTCCTCACCTACATGATCGAGGATCCGCGCAACATCACCGCCTGCACGCACCTGCTGTTCATCGCCAAGAACCTCGAGCGCGTCGGCGACCACACCACCAACGTCGCGGAAACCCTCTACTTCCTCGTACATGGCACGCCGCTCGCCCAGGTTCGGCCCAAGGGTGACCGCTCGACCCTCGCCATCGTCGACACCGAGCGCGGTGCGGCCAGTGGCGGCGAAGGGACCGGATGATGCGGCCGCTGGTGCTGGTGGTCGAGGACGAGCCGGCACTCGTCACGCTCTTGCGCTACAACCTCGAGCGCGAGGGCTTCGCCGTCAACGAGGCGCATGACGGCGAGGAGGCGCTGCTGCAGCTGCGCGAGACCATGCCCGACGCGGTGCTGCTCGACTGGATGCTCCCGCGCATCTCAGGCATCGAAGTGTGCCGCCAGATCCGCCGTGCGCCGGCGTGGCGCGACCTGCCGGTCATCATGCTGACGGCGCGCGGCGATGAGGGTGATCGCGTGCGCGGCCTCGACAGCGGCGCCGACGACTACGTGGTGAAGCCGTTCAGCCCGGGCGAGCTGGTGGCGCGGCTGCGCGCCGTCATCCGCCGCGTGCGCCCGGCGGTCTCAGCGGAGACGCTGCGCTTTGCCGACATCGCCATGGATCTCTCCGCCCATCGCGTCAGGCGCGGTAGCGCGCCTGTCCATCTCGGCCCCACCGAATTCCGCCTGCTGCGCTTTTTCCTGGAGCGCCCCGGCCGGGTGTTCTCGCGCGAGCAGCTGCTCGACGCGGTGTGGGGCCGCGACGCCGAGCTCGAGCTGCGCACCGTCGACGTCCACATCCGCCGGCTGCGCAAGGCGTTGAACGACGGCAGCCGCCCCGACGTTATCCGCACGGTTCGTGCTGCCGGTTACGCGCTCGACACCGCGCCGGCATAGCCGCCGCCCTTGCGCCGGCCGGCACCGGCGCGCCATCTTCGCCCGCGATGCGCCGGAGGAAAGGTTGATGGCGGTGCCGGAGCGCGCAGCCGCGCAGGTCAAGGTTCGAATCGGCGAGGTGGCCACGGCCGCCTACGGCGCCGTCTTCGGCCGCCTCGGTCTCGCACTCGAACTTGGCTGGCTGCCGCTGCTCATCATGCTGGCCGTGGAGCTCGTGCCCGGCGTAGTCGAGTCTTTATCGCCGGCGCCATCCGACGCGACGGCGCTCCCTTTCACGGTCGAGGATCTCGTCGAGCTCGTGGCGGCGCTGCTCTGCCTCAATGCGTTTGCGGTGCGCTGGTATCAAGCGTTGCTGTTCGCGAACGGCCGCGCCCCGCCGCGTCATCTTTTCGCGGCCTGGGCGCGGTTCATCGGATATACGTTACTGTTCTCCGTACCGACGATCGGGCCGGCCGCGGCGCTCGTCATCTCCGGCGGCGCGGCCGCGACGGATGATGCGGGGCGGATGCTCGTCGGGACGGCGGCCTTGCTGAGCATCGCGGTGACGCTCGGCGTGCTGCGCCTCTCGCTGGTCTGGCCGGCGGCGGCCTACGGCGCTCCCATGGGCTGGCGAGAGGCGTGGCGGCAGATGCGCGGCAACACGTGGCGCCTCGCCGCGGTGGCGCTCCTCGTCTATGTGCCCGTTTTCGTCACCGTCGGCTTCGCGCTCAGCATCATTTTCACCGCCGCGCACTTCAACATCGAACAACTGTCGTCGCACCCGCCGCTCGGCGTCGTGTTGCTGGCGGGCGTGGTCGACACCGTGCTGCAGTTTCTCTTGATCGCGCTCGGCGCCGCGATCCTTGCCGAGTTCTATCGTCGCCTCGTGCTGGACGCGCCGGCGGACAGGAGCAGAGATCAATGAGCGATGTCATCGCCATCATCGCGCCGGGCGAGATGGGCAGCGCCGTGGGCCGCAGGCTGTGCGAGCACGGCGCCCGCGTCGTCACCGTGCTCGATGGCCGCAGCGCCCAGAGCATGGTGCGCGCCGAGCGCGCTGGTTTCGTCACCGTCGACGGCAGCGAGCGCATGGTGGGTGAAGCGGATTTTATCCTGTCGATCGTGCCGCCGGGCGAGGCGGTCGGGCTGGCGCAGCAGCTGGCGCCCGCGCTGACGCGCGCCCCGAGGAAGCCGGTCTATGTCGACTGCAATGCCGTGGCGCCTCAGACCGCGGCACGGATCGGCGCGATCCTCGCCACGACGGGCTGCGCTTATGTCGACGCCGCGATCATCGGCCCGCCGCCCGCCGCGGCATCGCGCACGGTGTTCTACGCGTCCGGCGAGGCGGCGCCGAAGCTGCTGCGGCTGGCCCAACTCGGCTTGCAGGTGCGCGTGCTGGACGCGCCGGCTGGCGCCGCCTCGGCGCTCAAGATGTCCTATGCCGGCATCACCAAGGGTCTGACCGGTCTGGGCGCGGCGATGATGCTTGGCGCGTCGCGCAGCGGCGCCGCCGCGGCGCTGCGGCAGGAACTCGTCGAGAGCCAGCCGCATCTCCTTGCCTGGCTCGCCCGCCAAGTGCCGAGCATGTATCCCAAAGCCTATCGCTGGGTCGCCGAGATGGAGGAGATCGCCGCGTTCAGCGGCGGCGATGTCGCGGCGCAGCAGATCTATCGCGGCCTGGCGCGGCTCTACGCGCGCCTCGCCGAGGGGGACGCGACCGAAGGCGAACTGGCGCAGCTCAGCGACTTCTGCCGCCAGGCCGCCGGGCGCTGAGGCGCTTTGCTACCAGTTGTTGGGTGGCGGCCGCGGGCTCAGGATGTCGCGCCGCGGCGAGGGCGCGCGGCTGTCGCCGCCGCCGAAGATGCTGTGCAGAAGCCCGGCGAGCCAACCGCCCGCGCGGCTCGACGCGACCTGCGGCGCCGTCGGCAACGGCCGTGCCGGCATGCCCTGGGTGGCCGCGACCATGAAGCTGCGCCACGTGCGCGCGGGCAACGTCCCGCCGGTGACATGTTTCATCGGCGCGTTGTCGTCGTTGCCGAGCCAGACGCCGGCGACAAGGTCGGCGGTGTAGCCGATGAACCAGGCATCGTGGAAATCCTGCGTGGTGCCGGTCTTGCCCGCGGCCGGCCGGTCGAGCGCCGCGGCGCGCCCCGTGCCCCGGCTCAGCACGCCCGAGAGCAGGTCGTTCATGGTGCCCGCGAGCTCGGGCGACACGACGCGGCTGCCGCCGTCGCCGGCGCGGTGATAAAGCACGGCGCCGCGGCTGTCGCGGATCTCGACGATGCCATAGGGCAGCGCCGCGAAGCCGCCGCTGGCGAAGGCGCAATAGGCGGTGGTGAGGTCGAGCAGCGACACCTCGCTGGTGCCGAGCGCCAGGCTGGCGTCGCGGGTCAGCTCAGAGGTGATGCCGAGGCGATGCGCGACGGCGATGACGTTCTCGACGCCGGTGCGCTGCAGCACCTGCGCCGCCACCGTGTTCGATGATTGCGCCACCGCATCGGTGAGGGTGATCTCGCCGCGATAGGTGCCCTCGTAGTTGCGCGGCTGCCAATTGCCGATGCGAATCGGCTGATCGACGAAGCGGTCAGAGGGCATGATGCCGCGCTCGAGAGCGGCGAGATAGACGAAGGGCTTGAAGGCGGAGCCCGGCTGGCGCAGCGCCTGGGTCGAGCGGTTGAACTGGCTCTCGCCGTAGCTGCGCCCGCCAACCATGGCGCGCACCGCGCCGTCGGGCGACATGGCGACGAGTGCCGCCTGCTCGACGTCGGCCTTCTCGCCGGCGCGCAGCGTCGTGGCGATCGCCGTCTCGGCCGCCGCCTGCAGCCGCGGGTCGAGTGTGGTGACGACGACGAGGTCGCTGCCGGCGCTGTCGCCACCGACATAGCCGCCGCTCTGGTCGTAGATCCAATCGGCGAAATAGCGGCTGCCCGGCCGCATCCGTGCCGCCACGGCGAGCTGGAACTTCTGTCGCGTCGCGACCGCTGCCTGCGCCTCGGTGATGTAGCCCGCGCCGACCATGATGGCGAGAACTTGGGCGGCGCGCTGCGCGGCGCGCTCGCTGTCGCGCGCCGGGCTGAACCGCGTCGGCGCCTTGAGCAGACCGGCGATCACCGCCGCCTCGTAAAGCGTCACCTCGCGCGCCGACTTGTCGAAATAGCGGTGCGCGGCGGCGTCGATGCCGTAGGTGCCGGCGCCGAGATAGACGCGGTTGAGGTAGATCTCGAGCAGCTGGTCCTTGGTGAATTTGTGCTCGAGCCAGAGCGCCAGCAGCGCCTCCTGCACCTTGCGCGTCAAGGTCCGGTCGGGCGCCAGGAACAGGTTCTTGGCGAGCTGCTGGCTGATGGTGCTGCCGCCCTGGACGATGCGGCCGGCGCGGTAATTGACGTAAGCCGCGCGGGCAAGCCCGATCGGGTCGATGCCGAAATGGTGGTAGAAGCGGCGATCCTCGGTGGCGATCACGGCCGCCGGCAGATAGGCCGGCAGGTCCCTGAGGCGCAGCGGCTCGCCGAACAGATCGCCATAGGTGGCGATGACGCTGCCGTCGGCGCCGAGGACGGTGACGCTTGGCCGGCGGGCGGCCATGGTCAGATCGCCGATCGGCGGCAGGGTGAGCGCAAAATAGGCGGTGGCGCCGCCGCCGAGGATCACGCCCCAGAGGACGACGAGCAGCGCGATACGGACGAGGCGCCGCTGCCAGCGCCGCCGCGAGAGCTGGGCGCCGCCGCGCCGCTCGCCGCCGGTGGCGCGTTGCGGCCGATCCTCCGGGTCGACGCGCAAGTCGGCGCGTCGACGCTCTGCCATGGTCTGCCGCAAGGTCCGAACTTTCACTCCACGCCGCCGCTCGCGCAGCGAGCAAGTCTCCTGCGCTTGTAGCACAGATGGTGCGACAAACCGAAGACCCCTTGCGGTCGCGGGCCGCGGAGCGTGTTCGCGCAGTGTGTCCTTTTTGCGGTTGTCGACGTGCGGGCGGCGCGGCAGTGTGCGACCGCCGACCGAGTTGAAGATGTCCCGCCTGATGCGGCGCAGGGGCGACAAGCAAAACGAGGCGCGCATGCAGGCGAAAAAGGACCGGCCCGATGGCTCGGGTTTCAATCCGGTCTCGCTCGACGCCATCAATTTCCTGCTCGCCGATGTGCGTGGTGCCGTTGGACCCTACCTCAATGTCTTCCTGGTCACCCAGCAGCAGTGGAGCCAGTCGCAAGTCGGCTTGGTCACCATGGTGGGTGGTCTGCTAGGCCTCTGTTTTCAGACCCCCATCGGCGCAGTGATCGACGAGACCCGCGCCAAGAGGAGCGGGATCGTTCTGGCGCTCGCTGCGCTGGCGCTCGGCGGTGTCACGATCTTCGCCCTGCCGACCCTTTGGCCGGTGCTGATCGCCCATAGCCTCATGGCCATCGTCGGCGATGTCTTCGGTCCCGCGGTCGCGGCCTTGACCTTGGGCCTCTATGCGCGCGACTGGCTTGCGCGACGCATGGGGCGGAACTCGGCCTTCGACCATGCCGGCAACGTCGCCGTCGCTGTGGTGGCGGGTGCTGTCGGATATGCGTTTTCGCAGCGCGCCGTCTTCCTTCTCGTACCGGTTTTCGCAGTCCTCGCAAGCCTCGCTGTGTTGTCCATTCCATCGGCGGCCATCGACAACGACCGGGCACGAGACTTGGAGACGGGAATGGCTTCAGGCGAGAAACTCCCCGGCCCGGCCGGCTACGGCATCCTGTTCAAATCGCGTCCGCTGGTGATTTTTGGTCTCTGCGTCATGTTATTCCATTTCGCCAATGCACCTCTGCTACCGCTGGTAGGTCAGAAGCTCGCGGCTGCGCATCCCAAGGAAGCGACGGCAATGATGTCCGCCTGCATTGTCGCTGCGCAGATGGTGATGCTGCCCTTTGCCCTTCTGGTTGGGCGGACGGCCGACAGTTGGGGGCGCAAGCCCCTCTTCCTGACCGGCTTCGCCATCCTGCCCATTCGAGCGGCGCTCTACACGTTTTCGGACAACAGCATCTGGCTGATTGGAGTCCAGTTGCTTGATGGGGTCGGAGCAGGGATCTTCGGCGCACTCGCCCCTCTGGTGATCGCCGACATCATGCGTGGCACCGGTCGGTACAACCTGGCCCAAGGCGCCATAGCGACCGTCCAAGGGATTGGCGCATCGTTGAGTGGGCTGGCCGCGGGCGAGATCGTCGACCATTTCGGATACAGCGCGACGTTCGTCACGTTAGGCGCCGCCGCTTTGATAGCGCTGATCGTCTTTACCCTTGGGATGCCAGAAACCGCCTCAGGGTTGCCCCCGAGCCATCAGCGGCTCGATTAGCGACGGCTGTCCTTTTTACGGTTGTCGGCGCGGGGATGGCGCGGCACTGTGGCGTCCTCGCCGCCTCGACCCGCCGGGGAATTGGTGCTCGCCGCCGCGCTCGTCTTCGCCGCCACCTACCTGGTCATCGCCATCGGCCGGCTGCCGGGCTCGAGGCTCGATCGCACCGGCGCCGCGCTGCTCGGCGCCAGCCTCATGGTGGCCACCGGCACGCTCAGCCCGGAGGAGGCGTACCGCGCCATCGATCTCGAGACGCTGGCGCTGCTTCTGGGCATGATGATCGTCGTCGCGAATCTCCGCTTCGCCGGCTTCTTCCACCTTGCCAATGCCTGGATCGCCCGCCACGCCCGCCACCCGTTGGCGCTGCTCGCTGGCGTGATCGTCGTCTCCGGCGGGCTCTCGGCCTTTCTCGTCAACGACACGGTGTGCCTGGTGCTGACGCCGCTGGTCGCCGAGGCGACGCTGTTGATGCGGCGCAACCCGGTGCCCTACCTGCTGGCGGTCGCGATGGCCTCCAACATCGGCAGCACCGCCACCATCACCGGCAACCCGCAGAACATTTTGATCGGCAGCTTCTCGCACATTCCCTACGGCGCCTTCGCGGCGGCGCTGTCGCCGGTGGCCGCGGCCGGGCTGGCGGCGGCGCTATTGCTCCTTGCGCTTGCCTGGCCGGCCGAGTTCTTCACGCGCGGAAGGCTGGCCGCGGTGGTGCCGCGGCCGCGCTGGAATCGCGGGCTGCTGCTCGAATCGCTCGCCGTCGCGCTCGGCATGGTGGTGTTCTTCTTCCTGGGCCAGCCGCCCGCCAAGGTCGCCATCGTCGGCGGCGCGCTGCTGCTGCTGACGCCGCGGGTCAAGCCCGAGCGTGTCTACCGCGAGATCGACTGGCCGCTGCTGCTGCTCTTCGCCGGGCTGTTCGTCGTCGTCGCCGGGCTCGAGAAGGCGGCGCTGGGGCCCGAGGCGCTCGCCTATGCCGAGCGGCTCAGGCTCGACCACCCGCCGGTGCTGGCGCTGGTCGCGGCCGTGCTGTCGAACGTGGTCAGCAACGTGCCGGCCGTGCTCGTGCTCAAGCCCTTCGTGCAGAACCTCGCCGAGCCGTGGCCGGCCTGGCTGGTGTTGGCGATGGCATCGACGCTGGCCGGCAATTTCACCATCCTTGGCTCGGTCGCCAACCTCATCGTCGTGCAGCGCGCGCGCCGCCACGGCATCGAGATCGGCTTCTGGACCTATTTCAAGGTCGGCGCGCCCCTCACGGTCATCACCCTTGTCATCGGCGTGCTGCTGCTGCGGTAGCGCCGCGACCAAGCGGATCATCTCTGCCAGTCGCGCGTCCGTCGAGCCCCTCTCCCGCTTGCGGGAGAGGGAGGGACCCGGCGCGTAGCGCCGGGAGGGTGAGGGGGCGCTTCATTACGCCGCCGGTCCGCCGGTGACTCGCCCTCACCTTCCCATCGCTGCGCGATGGGCCCCTTCCTCTCCCGCAAGCGGGAGAGGGGCTGTTCGCGTCGCCGCGCTCGCAATGACGGCGCCAGGCGAGCGCGCCGTCAGTCCAGGTGATAGTCGGGGCCGAGCCATACCTTGCGCGCGATCGGGCCCGTGTCGCCGTCGCTGGCGACGTAGTGCACGGCGTCGCCGCGCTTCAGCTTGGCGAAATCGGCGTCGAGCAGGCTGTTGCGATGGAAATAGAGTTGCGTCCCCTCATTGGTGAGGATGAAGCCGTGGTCCTCCTGGGGATAGAGTTGCGCCACCTGGCCTTGGAAGAGCGGCTCGTGCGTCTTCACCTCGCCCGACTGGCGCTGCTTGTAATCCTTGAGCTGCCGTGCCGCCGCCGCGAAAGCATCACGCAGCGACGTGCCGACCGTCGGGTTGGCGTATTTCTCCCGCGCCCGGTGCGGCTCGCGACTCACCACCAGCGCGCCGCCCGGCAATCTGAGCTCGATATGGACGTCGCAGATATTGCCGCTGCGGTGCTGCTTGTGCAGCGCCTCGATGGAGACGCGGCAGCCGACCAGGCGCGGATAGATCTTCTCGAGCTTCAGAACCTGCTCGCGGATCGCCGCCTCGACCCATTCGGAGGATTGCAGGTTGTGGAACGTGATCTCGAGCGGAACTTTCATTGGACCCTCCTCTCAGCGAACGGCAAAAACCCCCGACCCGGTTCCGCCGGGCGGGGGTTCTGTTGCTTCGCGTCGCACGAGGGAGGCTTACGCCGCCGCCAGCACCGCGTTGTCCTGCTGCGTCACGCGGGTCTGCTCGCGCATTGCCCGCTGCAGCTTCTCGAAGGCGCGCACCTCGATCTGACGGATGCGCTCGCGCGACACGGCGTAGCGGTGGCTCAGCTCCTCCAGCGTCGAGGGCTCGTCCTTCAAGCGGCGCTCGAAGATGATGTCGCGCTCGCGCGGGTTGAGCTTCTTGAGCGCCACGTCAAGCAGCACGCGCCGCTGCTGCAGCTCGTCGCGCTCGGCAACAATAGTCTCCTGGTTCGGCCCCTCGTCCGGGAGCATGTCCAGCCATTCGGCCTCGCTGTCGGCGCCGACGCCGCCCATCAGCGCGTTGAGCGAGTTGTCGGCCCCGGAAAGCCGCCGGTTCATCTCGATGACCTCGCCCTCGGGCACGTCGAGCTCGGTGGCGATCTTGGTCACCGCCTCGGGCGGCAGATCGCCTTGGTCGAGCTCCGCCATCTGGCCCTTGAGCTTGCGCAGGTTGAAGAAGAGCTTCTTCTGCGCCGCCGTGGTGCCCATCTTCACCAGCGACCAGGAGTGCAGGATGTATTCCTGGATGGCGGCGCGGATCCACCACATCGCGTAGGTGGCGAAGCGGAAGCCGCGATCGGGATCGAATTTCTCCGCCGCCTGCATCACCCCGACATTGCCTTCGGCGACGAGATCGGCCAACGGCAAGCCGTAGCCGGTGAAGCCACGGGCGATCTTGACGACCAGCCGCAAATGGCTGCCCACGAGTTGGCGCAGCGCGTCGCGGTCCTGGCGGTTGCGCCAAGCTCGGGCAAGCTCCTGCTCGCGCTCCGGGCTCAGCATGGGGAAGCGCTTGGCCTCCTCGACGAACCGCACCAGGCTGCTATCGATTCTGTGGTTCATGTGTTTGCTTTCGTGCTCTCCAATGCTCCTCCCCGGCCCGTTTCCGTGGCGGCGCTGCGGCATCGGCTCCCGACGGAGCCGACCCATAAGGCCCTGCGGACGGGTATTCGGCGGAGAAGGCCACCAGACCCTTAGGTGGCCTCACCAACATGGGGCCACCACTACACCATTTCAAGGACCAATTTGGTCCTAATTAAGGTTACCCAGGTTATCCCAGCTATGCAGAATCGCCCACCGGCGGATAAAGCTCGGCAAACCCGGGCCACTAAACTCGGCTATGTTAAGCCCCAACGATGCCGGATGTTCCCTCCTGATTAGTAAATGGACTGTTCATTTCAGGCGCCCTCGGGGCCTGAGCCACAGGAAGCTCACAGGTTGGTTGGCCGGAGCGGTCCGGGACGCCCGTCCTACGGCGTTGACCGCTCGCCGATCGAGGGGCTGATTTGGCTGCCCATGATGGCAGCAACGCGGGCGCGGTCGTCCATGCCGCGGAGCATGACGTAATAAGCAAGATTGTTGCGCACGGCGTCCTCGGGGAGCGAGCCGCGGGCGACCGTGGCTGCCTTCTCGGCATCGCCGGCGAGGCCGTAGACCAGCGCCAGATTGAGCCGGTAGCGCGGCGGCGAGGTGGGGTCGTTGACGACCTCCAGCAGGGTGGCGACGGCACCGCCGTAGTCGCCGGACAGCGCCAGCGACAGGCCGTAATTGTTGCGCAGCCCGGCGTCCCGCGGCAGCAGGTGAAGCCCGTTGCGATAATCCTCCTGCGCCAGGTCATGGCGGCCGAGAATGTCATGGGCGACGCCCAGCGCATTGAGAAGGTGCGGGTCGTCCGGCCGCTTGGCGATGGCGATCTCGAGCTCCGCGATCGCCGGCTCCGGCTGCCCCAGCGACAGCAGCACGCTGGCAAGGCCGCGGCGCAGCGCGGGGTCGTTGGGCGTCAGAGCGATCGCCTCGCGATAGGCCTGCGCCGCGTTGCCATAGTCCTTGAGCTGCGCCAAGGTCGAGCCGATCCGGGCGAGCGGCACGGGATCGCTCGGCCGCGTCTCATGCAGGCGGCGATAGAGGCCGAGCGCGGTCGCGGGATCGCCATGGGCGCGCGTCTCGTCGGCTACGCGCATAAGCTTGCCGCTGGCTTCGCTGGGCGCGGCGGCGGCCGAAGTGCTGGGATCGCACTGCCCCGTCGTCTGGCAGGCCGCCAGCAGCAGCACCAGGACGACCGCCACCGGCGCGCCCGTCAGGGCCCGGTGGCGGCAGCGCTGTGGCTGGAAGGCAATGTGCGCGGATGTCGGCGCCGGAGATGGCGATGATGCGAATGCTCGGCCATTGCGCGGTGAGCTCGCGGATGAGCTCGAAGCCGTCCATCTCCGGCATCATCAGGTCGGTGATGGCGAGATCGACCGGGTGCTCGCGGAAGAGCTTCAGCGCCTCGCGGCCATGCGGCGCGGTCATGACGGTGAAGCTCGCGCGCTCGAGCATGCGGCGCAGCAGGTCGCGCATCTTCTCCTCGTCCTCGACGACGAGGATCGACGGCAATGAGGATTGCGCGGCGGTCAGCCCGTCGCGGCCGACGAATTCGAGACCGACGGATTGCGGCTCGACCCACATGACGCAGGCCTGGGACCTGCCGAAATCGGCGGAGGTGAGCGTGACCATCTCGCCTTTGGCGAGCGGCTCGGCGACCGCCACGCGAGCGCCGCGCGCGGAGATGTCGAGCACGGTGCAGTCGACGCGCTGCCCGCTCGACGTCTCGATTTGCGCCTGCAAGATTACGGGCGTGCGGGGATGGCCGCGCCGCTCCTCCGCCGCGGTCGGCTTGCCACCCGCCCCCTTGCCGCCGCCGAATATGGACATGCCGCTCCCTCCGGGAAGAGACCGAGGCAGCCTAGATCAACACTGCTTAATACCCGCTTGGCAGAGCGATCTTTTCGCCTAAAGATCGCGATAATTGCCATGTTTTCTAGCAAAACTGCTGGCCGTCCGGTACGCCGCGCAAGCGGTCGCGCCCCCTGCGGCTGGGCGCTGCCTGGCCGCGTTCGCTAAAATACCGCGAAAACTCCGGTGCTTCACTGCGCCTCGTCGTTTCGCTCTCTGCGCGGCCGCCACGTCCCGGCAACGCCGTGCGCGCACGGCGTCGCCCGGCGCGCGGGTCATCAGCGCGGAAAGCCGCGCAAGCCGTCGTCGAGCATGACGCCGAAGCTGTTGAGCGCCATCGCCAGCGCGGCGTAATTGCCGACGGTAAAGACGACATCCATGAGCTGCGCCGTGTCGTAGCGTTCGGCGAGCGTCGTCCAGGTCGAGTTGCCGATGCGCGACGAGCGATGCAGTTCGTCCACGGCGCGCAGCAGCGCCGCCTCGAACTGCGTCCAGCCGGGCGCGTCGGGACCGGCGGCGATGCGCACGATCTCGGCGTCGCTCAACCCGGCGCGCTGGCCGACCTCCTGGTGGTGGCCCCATTCGTACTCGGCGCGCGCAACCCACGCGACGCGGAGGATCAGCATCTCGCGCTCACGCGGCGCGAGGCTCGACTTGAAGAGGATGTGATTGGCGAAAGGCAGCCAGCGCTTCAGCAGCTTGGGGTGCCGCACCAGCGTCTTGAAGATGTTGGGCACGCGCCCGCCCTGGACCATCGGCGCCAGCAGCTGGCGCTGCTCGTCGTTCCAGTCCTTCTCCTCGAGCGGCACGATGCGCGGCTTCGACGATCGCATGGGTCCCTCCGGCCGTCGGAGGATGCCAGATGAGCGACGACCTGACCAGCCGCGGGCAGATCATCGCCATGGACTGGCTCGTCATCAGCGGCGGCAACACCGCTTCCGGCGATTTCGCCGCTGATCGGCACGCCCACGCGATTGCCGTTTGCGCCGGCACCGGCGAATCGGCAAACTGCCGGCGAAAACGAGGTTGCCGAGGCCGGGCGGCCCGCCAGGGAGGAAAAATGGCCGATCGTCAGTTCTGCGCCGTGGCCCGCGAGGGCCGCGTGCTCGTCGTGACTATCAACCGGCCGGAGGTGATGAACGCGCTGCACCGGCCGGCGCATTTCGAGCTCGACGAGGTGTGGAACGGCTTCGCCGCCGATCCCGATCTCTGGGTCGCCATCATCACCGGCGCCGGCGACAAGGCCTTCTCCGCCGGCAACGACCTCAAATACCAGGCCGCCGGAAACCAGACGGGGCATCCGTCCTCGGGCTTCGCCGGCCTCACCGGCCGCTTCGATCTCGTGAAGCCGGTGATCGCCGCGGTCAACGGCGTCGCCATGGGCGGCGGCTTCGAGATCGCGCTCGCCTGCGACCTCATCATCGCCGCCGAGAATGCCGTATTCGCCCTGCCCGAGCCGCGGGTGGGCTTGGCCGCGCTTGCCGGCGGGCTGCACCGCCTGCCGCGGCAGATTCCGCTGAAGCAAGCCATGGGAATGATCCTGACCGGACGCCGCGTCGGCGCGCGCGAGGGGCAGGCGCTCGGCTTCGTCAACGAGGTGGTGGCGCAGGGCGAGGCGCTTGCCGCGGCGAAGCGCTGGGCGGCGCAGATCCTGGAGCTGTCGCCCATGTCGATCCGCGCCTCCAAGGAGACGGCCTATCGCGGCCTCGCGTTAGCCGACATGGCCGAAGCCTATCAGGCGCAGCGCGCGTTTCCCGCGGTCAAGGCGCTCACCGAGAGCGCGGACCGCGTCGAGGGCCCCAAGGCCTTCGCCGAGAAGCGCAAGCCGCAATGGCAGGGGCGCTGAAGGGAGCAACGACGTGGATCTGAAGCTCAAGGGCAAGAAGGCGATCGTCACCGGCGGCACGCGCGGCATCGGCCGCGCCATCGTCGACATGCTCGCCGGCGAAGGCTGCGCCGTGGCGCTCTGCGCGCGCAACAAGGGCCAGGTCGACGAGACCGTCGCGACGCTCCAGCAGAAGGGTGTCAAGGCCAGCGGCGGCGCTGTCGATGTCGCCGATACCAAGGGGCTGCGCTCCTGGATCGGCGACTCGGTGAAGGCGCTCGGCGGCCTCGACATCTTCATCGCCAATGTCAGCGCGCTCGCCATGGGCATGGACGAGGAATCGTGGCGGCGCAGCCTCGACATCGACATCATGGGCACGGTGTTCGGCTGCGAGGCGGCCCTGCCGGCGCTGGAGAAATCGGGCGAGGGCGCCATCGTCGTCATCGGCACCACCGGCCTTGTCGAGATCGCCGGCCCGACGCGGCCCTACGCCTCGGTCAAGGCGGCACTCGTGCCTTACGTCAAGTCGCTGGCGCGCAATCTCGCCGCGAAGAATGTCCGCGCCAACATGGTCTCGCCCGGCACGGTCTATTTCAAAGGCGGCGTGTGGGACGTGACGGAGCAGCGGCGTCCGGACGTGTTCAAGGCAGCACTGGCGCGCAACCCGATGGGCCGCATGGGAACGCCGCAAGAGGTCGCCAACGCTGCCGTATTCCTGGCGAGCCCGCGGGCGAGCTTCATCAGCGGCACGAACCTCATCGTCGACGGCGCGCTCACGCAACGCGTGCAGTACTGAGGCGGGCCCGTGAATTTCGATTTCTCCGACGAGCTCAAATCGCTGCGCGACCAGGCGCGCAAATTCCTGCGCGAGCGCAACGCGCTCGGCGCCGCGCGGCGAGTCATCGATGGCGCGGGCCCCTATGACAAGGCGCTGTGGCAGGAGATCGCCCGCATGGGCTGGACCGGCGCGGCGATCCCCGAGGAATATGGCGGCGCCGGGTTGGGGCATCTCGGGCTTTGCGTGCTCGCCGAGGAGCTCGGACACGCGCTGGCACCCGTGCCGTTCTCGTCCTCGGTCTATCTCGCCAGCGAAGCGCTCCTCATCGCCGGCAGCGCGGCGCAGAAGGAGCGCTACCTGCCGAAGCTTGCGTCGGGAGCGGGGATCGGCACGCTCGCGCTGGCCGAGGGTCCGGGCGCGGTCGATGCCAAGGCGCTGCGCGCGAGCGTCGTCGATCATCGCCTGAGCGGTGCCAAGCTTCCCGTTCCCGATGGCGACATCGCCGATCTCGCGATCGTCGCCGCGCGCGGCGAGCGGCCGGCAGAGCGTGGGTTGTCGCTGTTCGTGGTCGACCTCACCGGGCCCGGCGTGCGGCGCGAAACCGTCGCGACGGTCGACCCCAGCCGCTCGCATGCGCGCCTCGCCTTCGACGGCGCGCCGGCGGAGCCGCTCGGTGCGCCCGGCGAGGGCTTGGCGCTGCTGCGCCGGCTCTTCGACCGCGCCGCGGTGCTCTTCGCCTTCGAGCAGGTGGGCGGCGCGCAGGCCGCGCTCGACATGGCCAAGGCCTATGCGCTCGAGCGCTACGCCTTCGGCCGTCCCATCGGCTCGTTCCAGGCGATCAAGCACAAGCTCGCCGACGTCTATGTCGCCATCGAGCTGGCGCGCTCCAACGCTTATTACGGCGCCTGGGCCCTCTCGCAAGAAGCGGCCGAGCTGCCGGTCGCCGCCGCCGCGGCGCGCGTCGCGGCAAGCGAGGCCTTCTCGCTCGCCGCCCAGGAGAACATCCAGACGCATGGCGGCATGGGCTTCACCTGGGCCTTCGACTGCCACCTCTATTACCGCCGGGCCAAGCTGCTGTCCCTGGCGCTGGGTAGCCCGCGCGAATGGAAGGACCGCCTCATCACCCATCTCGAGGCGCGCAACGACAGCGGGCTCGGCGGCGCGATCGGCATCGCGCCTTAGCATCAAGAGAGAGCCATGGATTTCGAGGACACGCCGCAAGAAGCCAAGTTCCGCGCCGAGGTTCGCGCTTTCCTTGCCGCGAATGCCGAGCGCCGCAAGCCCGGCACCGCCGAGGGCTACCGCACCAGCCAGAGCGCGCCCGGCGCGATCGAGCGCGCCAAGGCGTGGCAGGCGAAGAAATATGCGGCGGGGTTCGCCGGCATCACTTGGCCCAAGGAATGGGGCGGGCGCGGCGGCACGCCGATCGAGCAGGTCATCTACAATCAGGAGGAAGCGCATTACGTGGTGCCGCGCGGCTTCTACGAGATCGGGCTCGGCATGTGCATCCCGACACTGTGCAGCTGGGGCACCGCCGAGCAGCGTCAGCGCTACGCGCCGCCGGCGCTCGAAGGCAAGGAGATCTGGTGCCAGCTCTTCTCCGAGCCCGCCGCCGGCTCGGATCTCGCGGGTCTGCGCACGCGTGCCGAGCGCCAGGGCGACGACTGGGTCATCAACGGCCAGAAGATCTGGACCTCCGGCGCGCATTATTCCGATTACGGCATCCTCGTCGCGCGCAGCGATCCGGCCGTGCCCAAGCACAAGGGGCTCACCTTCTTCTTCCTCGGCATGAAATCGCCGGGCATCGACATCCGCCCGATCAGGCAGATCTCCGGCCATTCGCATTTCAACGAGGTGTTCTTCAGCGATTTGCGCATTCCCGACAGCCAGCGCCTCGGTCCGGTCGGCGCCGGCTGGCAGGTGTCGCTCACCACGCTGATGAACGAGCGGCTCGCCGTGGGCGACGCGCCCGGCCCCGATTTCAGCGAGATCTTCGAGCTGGCGCGTTCGCTCGAGCTCGCGGACGGGCGCGCCATCGACAATGCCGCCGTGCGCGACAAGCTCGCCGACTGGTACGTCAAGACGCAGGGCCTCAAATACACCAAGTTCCGCACCATGACGGCGCTGTCGCGCGGGCAGACGCCGGGGCCGGAGGCATCGATCGGCAAGCTGGTGAGCGCGTCGAAGCTGCAGGAGATCGCCAGCTTCGGCATGGATCTGCTGGGGCAGGCCGGGATCATGACCGACGAGGAGACGATGCCCGCCAACGCGCTCTTCCAGCAGGCGCTGCTCTATTCGCCGGCGCTGCGCATCGCCGGCGGCAGCGACGAGATCCTGCGCAACATCATCGCCGAGCGCGTGCTTGGCCTGCCCGGGGATGTGCGCGTCGACAAGGACGTGCCGTTCAACCAGCTCCCCACCGGCAAGCGCCGAAAGGGATGACCTTTCGGCAGCCATAACCGTTCACTCAAATAGATAGATAGAGCGACTTCATTCTGTCCGCCGCAATTCTGCGAGGATTGGATGAGCCCGGCTCGTTTGACATTCCACCAACAGGAACCCCTATGTTTGGAAGGAGATGGAAGCGATGCAAACGAACACGATCGAACCTGCAGCCGACGCGCGCCCGCCCGCGGCGCACACCGTTGGGGATTCCATCCGTCGCGTGATCGGCGGCCCGCGGGGGCTCGTGATCCTCGGCCTTGCCATCGTGGCGACTGGTCTAGCCCTGGGCTGGAACTGGCTGACGGCGGCCGGCGTTGCGCCACTCATCCTGTCGCTCGCACCCTGCGCCGCCATGTGCGCGGTGGGCGCCTGCGCAATGTCGCGCGGCGGAACGACCTGCACAAAGCCGGAAAAGGCCGATCCAACCGCGCTCTCCACGACGAATCGATGATCACTGCATCGACTTCTAGCGCTGTAGAAAGGGATTATTCGATGACACGCTTCCTCAAAATCGTCGCGCTTGGCGCCACACTGGCAACCGGTATTGCTGCGGCATCAGCGGTCCAGGCGCAGCAGAACCAGACCTCTCCGTCCGAATCCCAATCCGGGATGCATCAGGGCGGAATGATGGGCCCGGGCAGCGAGAGCGGCTCCGGCGATCATGCCGATATGATGAAGATGATGGGCATGATGCAGCAGATGAGCCAGATGATGGACCACTGCAATCAGATGATGGAGAGCCACATGCAGGCGCCGGAAAAGCAGGTCCCGAAACCCGAGCACAAGGGCTGATAAGCGCCGACCGGGCCGATTCGCGGCAGCTCACGCGAGATCCTGAATGGGATGCATTCACCGAAAATTGATAGTGTGTCGCTTCCACTGGACGCCCGGTGCCCCGATGGTGCCTCTTGCAGACCGGCCGCCGAAAGCTTAATTTGGTTGCCATGCGTAGGACTGCTTGGAAACGGATCGTGTCGACGATGGTGTTGCTGGCGTTCATCGCCGCGGCGCTCGGCCCGATCATTCCTCGCGCCACGGCAGCAGTCCCTTGCGCCATGATGATGACCGCCTCTGCGTCAGATGACGGTCAATCTTCGAAGGGCGCTATGCCCATTTGTGGCCAAGATGTCAGCTGCGTTGTTTTTGTCGCTCTTGCTGCGCCCTTTAGGCCTACTTCGACTGATCTCGTTTGGGCACCGGTGCGCTATTGGACCGACGTCAACGCTCTGACCGGTCTCTCCGTCCCGCCGGACATCTCACCTCCCATATCCCGCGTCTAGCAAGCTGACGCATCTGGCGTGCCGTTCTCGACGGCAGCGACGAACTACTGGGGGCAGGATGGTCGCTGGCAGGGGAGTCTATAAAATCTCACTCCTTCCCTGCCCCATATGGGCAATTGAATCCGCTTGTTCATACAGGCGGAAACACGGATGGGAAGAGACATGTCGATCTTTAATCACGGCAAAGGGGCTGGCTTCGTCAGCCGCGCCCTCACCGGCGCGACCTTGGTTTTGGCTGCAATGAACGTAATGCCGGTCCGAGCGATGAGCGCGCCGCAGGACTATCGGTTCGAAATCGCCGGCGCACCCGTGAAATCGGGGAAGGCGACGGTCATCAAGGTGCGCCTTGTCCACGTTCCGGACGGCAAGCCCGTGTCGGGCGCCATCATCACGCAAACGAGGTTCGATATGGGGCCGGAGGGCATGGCCACCATGACGGCGCCGGCGAAATCGTCGCTGGCCGATGAACCCGGACTCTACCAAATCGAGGCCGAACCTTCGATGGCCGGCAAGTGGGGGTTGACCCTGGGTGCGAAGGTCCAGGGCGAGGCACAGACGGTGACCGGCACCGTGGTCGTCGCGGTCCCGAAGTGAGATGGGCGCGCTCATGATTGCGACGGCCGAGCGAAAGCTCGGCCGCGCCCTCGCCATAGGGATCGCGACGGCGATCCTGGCTGCCGTCGTTCCGTCTCAGCGGGCCTGGAGCTCTGAGGCGGTCCCGGGTGCCACGGTAGACGAGCTGCTGGCGCTGGTCAGAAACTTCAACCCGGACCTCGCAGCGGCGGCTCTGGAGGCCGAGGAAGCAACGGCGAAGATCGTGCCTGCTGGCGCGCTCGACGATCCGATGGTGAACCTGTCGCGCGACCAAGGCTTTCGCCAGACGCTGTTCTCCATTTCCCAGGACTTTCCCCTCTGGGGCAAACGGGAGCTTCGCAAGGATGTGGCAACTGCGAATGCGCAAGCCGCGCGACTCCGCGAGAACACCGTTGCAACGGAACTTGAGGAGCGGGTGAAAGTCGCCTTCGCGCAATATTATGAAGCCGCCCACGCCATCGGCGTCACCCAGGACATCCATGAGCTGCTCCGCGCAGTCTCGGGCACCGCGCGTGAGCGCTATGGGCGGGGACTTGCAAATCAGTCAGATGCCATCAGGGCGGAGCTCGACCGGACTCGCCTCGAGCTCCAGCTTTCCATGCTTGAGCAGGCCGAGCAGACTTCCAAGGCGAAGATCAATGCCCTGATTGCCCGTCGTGCAGACGCGGCACTGGCTCCGCCTATGGTGCTCCGCAAGATGCCGCCGGCGGCATCGCTGGCACTAGGCGAGCTCATAGCGCGGGCGCGCGACAGCAACCCTATGCTCGCGACGTCGCGGGCCGAGATTGCTGCCGCCGAAGGCGAGCGCAAGCTCGTGGGCAAGAGCTGGTACCCAGATGTGACGGTAAGTGTCGGCGGTGATGATCTGCCCGGCCAGTCGCCGCGACCGATGGTCGGCGTCGGAATCAAGATTCCGTTTCAGTGGGGCGTGCGCGAGGCGCAGGCGCATGGAGCAACTGCAAAAAAGGGCGCGGCACAGTTGCGTCTCGACGGCGCATTGATCCAGATCGAGAGCGAACTCAAGGCAGCGCTTGCGACGCTCTATCGGGCGTCACAGACGGAAGATTTGATCAAGACGACGCTGACCCCACAGAGCGAAGCCGCATACCGCTCAGCGCTCTCATCCTACCAGCTGGGCCGCGGCGATCTAACGCCCATCTTGGAAGCGGTCCGCCAGCAGCTCGATATAAGACTCGAACTCCTGCGAGTCGAAACCGACGCACAGACCGCCTTCGCCGCGATAGAGCGCCTTGCAGGAGGTAGTCTATGAAACGCGCCTTCTCCGCCGTCCTACTGCTCGGCGTCGC
>WNFF01000413.1_pt1 | contig 39238 bp, 50 predicted proteins | sample 5400441 | NCBI WGS metagenome assembly WNFF01 (sample SAMN13153345, study PRJNA577476) | soil metagenome | isolation source: 120 cm saprolite under Douglas fir tree site 2 hole 3 replicate 1 | place: USA:California | collected 2015-04-18
TGCGCGGCGCTGTTGCGTTAGGTGAGGTACGAGAGCGGCTATAGTCGTGCGTCTTACCGCACTTAGGGCAGGTAACATTGGCCTGAAGTTCAGTCGTTTCTTTGGGGTTGTGTTGCGCCATTTGCTCGGCGTTATGTTCAGCCATTTCTTTGAGGAAGCCCTCGAAAACATGGCCGCAACTTTTGCATGACAGGTTGGAGCGTGTCCCCTCACTATCAGATGCAAACTTAGGTTTCTTCCCAGGCTTTGATGATTTGGCGGTCATTGCCCTGCTTCCTATCGCTGTTCTAGGCTCCCCGGCGTCTGCGGTGGCGGGTATGGCCCCGTCCTCCTGACTCTATGACTAGAGAATGGGAGCTTGGAACATGCTACAAAAATATGAAGAGATTTTCTACGGAGGCCTTTTCGGTAGTGGGTCAGTCTGATTTCCACAGAAATTTAGGCTCCAGCCCGCGAGTTCGAGTGGACGGCCTATTCAACGGAATGCTCCAAGATAAACTCCTTGGTTTCCTCAATTTCGGACTGCATCTTTCCACTGCTTCTGTTCTGCACAGTGTTCGAGTAAAAGCAGGGATATTCTCGGATGACGATCGCTGGGCACGGTAACGCAACGGGAAGGACACGCAAAGGCTTCATGAAGGACTAACAATACCTCTCTGAGATTTTGCGGTGAGGCCATCTGATTATCTGGCAAGGATTGCACAATCGCGACAGATGCCAAATCGCCAGATCGATTCCAGTCCCCCTCGGTCCCCCTCGTCCCAACCAGAATACCCGTGAGAGGTTGTGAATCTCCGGATGGAGTTCTTCAGTTGTGCGAATGAAGCAGAGCCGTCTGGTTTGCAGTCTTGCGCAGATGCAATGGGAACGCAAAAAAGAAGGATGACTGACGAGAGTAGCTGGGCAGGCTTCATTCCAATCATCTGACCTTCTCTCCGAGTGCCTTCAGGATAAGCCACTTCGGTCATTCGGGACGATCCGGCAATTCTTCCTTAATTGCGGGATTCCAGATCGGGCCACAGGCGATTGAGGAGGTAGGTTACGGTTTTGTGGACGGGATCAGAGACGTTCAAGCTTGGTTCGATATTCTCCAACTGCTGCTTGATCATGTTTGCGTAAAATGCGGTTTTGCTCATCGTTAGCTCTTAACCGCGATCACACAAGCACTTTCAGTTGGATTCCGTGAAAATCAAGCGCGCCCAAAAAGCTTTGCGAGCGAAAACCGAGACCGAGGCCATCGAGCGTGCGTTGGATCTGGCGATTGCCGAACACAAGAGCAATCGATTGGCTCTCGAAGCCACCGAGCGCTTTGTCAAGAGTGGCATTGACATCAAGGACGTATACGGCACGTTGGGTGATTAGATGCAGCCCGCCCTGTTCGACTCTTCCATTTACATTACCGCATTACGGCGAGGAGGTGATGCGGTCCTGGCGCTGCGCCGGTTCACTATTGATGCGCCCCTTTGGCTCAGTGCAGTGGTACTCGAAGAACTCTATGCCGGCGCAGCCGACCGCGATCGTCAGATTGTAGAACGCCTAGAGCGAGATTTTGACAGGGCGAAGCGAATCCTGGTTCCGAATCTTAGTGACTGGACTCAAGCCGGCAGAGTGCTTGCTCGCCTGGCGGCCAAGTATCATTACGAAAAGATCGGGCAGGGACGTTTGACCAATGACGCACTGATCGCAGTGAGCGCGGGGCGACTGGGCGTCCGGGTGATCACAGCCAACCAACGAGATTTCAAGAGGTTCGCCGAGTTTCGCCCCTTTCAGTGGCAAGTGACGGTGCTTTAGTACACGTCAGGCGTTAGGAATTTGACATAACCTGTTAGCGCGGACGCGCAAACGCCTGCTTGCTTCAACGATCAGGCCTTTTTCAGTAAGCGGGTAATCCAGATCAAAATCACCGCACCGACAAATGCCACCACAATGGAGCCAATCATGCCGCCGCCCGGCCAGATTCCCAAGAGCCCGAAGACCCAGCCGCCCAAAACGCCCCCGAGAATGCCTAGAATGATGTCAACAAGTACGCCGTAGCCACCACCCTTCATAACCTGGCCAGCGAGCCAACCCGCGATCAGTCCAACCACAATCCATGCGAGAAATCCCATACTGACCCCCTCTGGGTCCGCTTTGAGCGGTCAGGCCCGAAATGTACACCTAGCCCCGCCAATACTCAAGTGTCGCCAATTAGCTCCGAATCGCGACTAAACAAGCTGGTCCGTCAGACATCAGCGGCAGGTGCTGATCACCAAGCCTACGGTTTTGCGATTCTCTGGTTTCGAGGAAGAGCTCAAGAATGTGTTTGATGGGCCTGATCCAAGGAGCAGCAGGCTAACTTAGATTCCTGAAAAGGACCGTCTCAAAGAGCGGGTCTTGAAGCGGCGCTTCACTCTACGCTCCAGGAATAAGGTGCTGGAAGCTTCTGCTCCTTGCGGAACTCACGCATTTGCTTCTGCTGGTGAGTTCGGATCCTGAGATCGGATTTTGGCTTCGCCGTGCAAAGCAACACGAAGCCAGCTTCACGGTCCGCGGGAAAATAAACCAGCGAATCCGACTGGTCGACTTCTCCTCCATCTTCAAGTCGCCCTGCACACGTCAGACAATAGCCCTGGTGGCATAATGCGGGCAAAACAATACCTGCTTTAAAGGCAGCGTCCCAAATGTGCTCTTCACCATTGACCGGGATGAAGCGCTTCTCCTCATCAGGCAACAACACTTCGACCCGATACGCTTCAGCATGTTGCTTCATAAGGTCCGACAGTAGTCCTACCTGGCGGCAAAGCCAAGTAGGACTACTCAGGATGTTTACGGATTGTAGAAACTGGCGTTCTTACTGTAAGGAGCGTGTCCGGGTTCGCCTCGCCGGAAGTGGCCGGAGGGAATGCTTTTACCGTCGCGCTCATGGGCTAGCAATTCGATAAACCAGGCTTCGTGCTCGATTTCCTCGTTCAGGATGCGTGATGCCATGTCGTAGGTTCGTGGGTCTTTGCCGAATGTCAGGTCGCAAATCTCGATCCAGCTACGAATCGCGCAGCGCTCCGACTCCAACAGGAGAGTCAGAATGTTTACCGCGGTTGGCGGATCCGGCAGCTTTGCCGCGCGACACCCCGCTTGGTCATGGAAAGCGGGAAGATCGTTCGGCAATTCGCCGCCCAGTTCATATATTCGGGGTACGATGAGTTCCCAATGGGCCCGGTCCTCTAACCTCGCATCCTCGCAAATCTCTTTGTAGTCCTCGTGCCCCGCGAGATGCATTCGAAGAATGGTGTAATAGTAGTACGTGCTGGCAAATTCTGCAGCCGCGTTCGCAATCAGCATTTTGATTAATTTTTCAACGTCGACGCCTCGCGCCCGGATGACTTCAACTCCGACCCGCTGAGTAACATCGCCCGCTTTGACAACCGGAACATTCTTCCCTTCAGGCATAAAACCTCCTTGTGCCATCACTCTAGCGCTTCATCCAGCCATAGGTCTAAGATATAGTGGCTATTCGACGTATAGAATTTTCCTCTGACTCAGCCCAGAGAAGTCGACAACTTCGTGGCCAAACGAGTGAGGGTCAGGAGGAGTCAACGGTGCAGATTCATCAACTCCGCTACTTTTGCGCGGTGGCGAGAACGGGAAGCTTTACTCGCGCCGCACAACAGCAACACCTGGCGCAGCCCTCCTTATCACAACAGGTTCGCAAGCTAGAAGATGAACTTGGAACCAAGCTGTTTGATCGCCTAGGTCGGACAGTGAGGTTGACACAATTAGGAAAAACATTCCTGCCGCGTGCCGAGGCAATCATTCAGCAGGCCACCGCTGCCAAGACGGAGATCCAAGAGATGGCGGGGGCGGCGCAAGGCAAGCTTGTGATCGGAGCCATTCCCACGATTGCGCCTTACTTCTTACCTTCGCGCCTGGCGAGTTTCGCGCGAAGGTTTCCGCGCGTTCAGATAAGCGTCATAGAAGAGGTGACCAACGAACTTGCCAATCTCATCCAACAAGGCGTAGTCGACCTGGCGCTGCTTGCGCTTCCTGTTCCTGCTACGCATTGCTACTGTCACGAACTCTTTCGTGAGCGGCTTTACCTGGTCGTTCCGCGAACCCACCGACTGGCGTCGTTGAGCCGAGTGCATCTGGCACAAATCGAGCGAGAACCGTTTTTATTGCTTAAGGATGGCCACTGCTTCCGAGAGAATACCCTCGCCATCTGCGGACGTGCGCGGTTACAGCCGAATGTCGTCTTTGAAAGTGGCCAGTTCAGTACCATTTTGGCTATGGTGGCGGCCGGTACTGGGGTGTCCGTGGTGCCGGAAATGGCGGTCGAGGAAAAGCGAGGATGCCGATTCATTCCACTGGCGGATGAGAGTGCTTACCGTCGCGTCGGAATCTTGCAACTCAGACAACACTTCCGCAGTCGTGTTCACCATGCATTTCTTGAACATCTGGAAGCGAGAGAAAAGCGGCGCGGTACGCCTACTTTCGTCGCGCCGATGACCTCGTAACAATCGGTGTCGGTTGTGGCAAACGAGCAGAGATTCTCTCTCGCAAGAGACAGAAAACCCCTCGCGCGAGATGGGGACGATACCAGATTTTTCGCACGCGGCATGTTCGGATCCTCCTACGCCCTTTCCTGGCCGCTTAGGGGGGACAACGTTACCAGTGGGGCCGGGCCGCTGGAGACGGTCAACGCGAAATATGGTTCTGCTTCATTTCATCGAAGGATTTGGCGGTGAGCGCTTCAGAGTGAACGTGCAGGGCGTCGCCAGCCTGCTAGGCCTCGGCCAGACTATTTGTGCACTATAACCCCCGGCCATGCTCCTATGCTCGCAATCAGCCAAGAGGCTTCAATTCTTACTTGAAATATATTCCGCGACAATCTTCCAGCGCCGTTTGGCCACGAGTGGACTCAGCCCATCTGTTGCTCCCCGTTTCCTCTGGGAGTAGCTCACGAGCCGAATCGTAAGCTGGTTTCGAGCCCCCGCCTCATCAAATCCAGGGGGCAGATTTCCTCCACTGGGGCTTTTCTGTGTGTTTCACATCAAGGGTTATGTGGCCGATGCGTGCTGGATGGCTTTCAGCGGATGGCTCGAACAACTCGGTACTCGTGAAACAGTCTGAGTGCGTCATGAAGCCCTGAGTAGAACCCCGCGGCGAACTGTGACAAATCCGCTGTCTGCCGGGTCCGCCACCCACTCCCATGCCTTGCACCCGTTGTCCCGCAGCACCGTCCGAGCCTCACCATATTCCACCAGACGGTTCAACACGGTAGTGACCGATGCCAGCGGATTTTTGTGCCGCAGCAAAACTGGCGGAATCCGCTGCTCAATCTTCTCGCACACTTCGCGAGCGCCCAGAGGGCAATCCGCTCCCATCAACACCATGCGGCAAGCCTTGGTGAACCCGGGTTGGCGGCCACCGCTCTTGCGGTCCAAAAGCTCCAGCAGTTCCTGGCTCAGCACTTCTTCACCGAACAGGTTGGCCAGTCCAATAATGGTTTGCTTCGCTGCACCGATGCGTTTCATCACATCGGCCCGCTGGCGCATGAGCTGGCGCAGTTCCTCATGCGCCGCCCTCACTACTTGCTGCACGTGTGGATCATTGCTGCGGGGAAGGCCATTGCTTCCACCGCCGTTGCTATCATTTCGTCCCATGTCCATGACCTGCCCCTCCACCGAGCACCCATCTTCTGTCTGCGAGTCGTCCAGAACTCCGGTTCTGTGCCACACCATTCCTTGCCCTCTGTTACGCGATCACTCGGCCGATAGTTCAATCAAGAGTGAATCAATCTCGCGATTCAGGCGTTCCTTCAATTTGCAGCTCGCGCTCGTCCTCTGCCGGCTTAGACGTCAATGAAAGGTTAAGTCGAAGATTTGTAAAATCGAGCGCCTGCCTGCTGACATGTTAGTCACTCGAATGCCCTAATAGACGCTGCAGACGACGGTTTAAGCGGGTTTGCGTATTTTCATATTTTCAGCCTGGGATGAGCGTCCAAAGTTGGGATTTCGTGGGATGTTCTGGTGACCAGCCGGAATTGAGGGCTTCGCTCTCGCCATCGCAATGGTGCAACCGACTTTCTTCGCAAGCTCCGAACGAATGCCTGCCTTTCACTCGATTGGCAATTCCCTCTCGAGTCGCCGAAGCGCAGCCAACACGTCCGCCGCCTTGTATTGATCCGGGCACGTCACAACAACTGGATCGCTCCTACGAAGCCTCCTCGGAGATAGTCCCAGGCGAGGATACTTTACTGCTCGCCAAAACACGCAGAACACTGGCAGAAATGACAGGGCGCTCAAATCCAACTTGGGTCCAAAGATGGTTCACGTGAGCCTTTACTGGCCTAGAGCGCCGCAGGAGCGGGCCGCGTCTATGATGGCAAACAGTTCGGAGCGGGGCCTGCCGCCTTGAGGTAAACTTCGTTGCGATGTCGGGAACCCTCACCAAGATGTGGCGCGCAGGTGTCGACGCGGTTATTGCCGTCCAGGTTGCGAGTCGAAAACAAGGATCACAATTTTCGGGTTAATTTGTCGAGTAGGTCGGTCCCATGCACACCAATCGAATCTGGCATAGAAGTCATGCGTTCGTGCTTGTTATATGTTGCCAGTTGTTAGCGCTGCGGCAGTCCACCACGCCGCCATCGCAGTCGAACTTGCCGGCGCAACAGCAACCGAGTCCAAACGTGCCGCCGGCCGCCAACGAGCCTGCGACGCAGCCGCCAGCAAATCAGCCTGGCCAGATGGATCCGTCCCGCGCCAAAATTCGCAAGACTCCTCGGGAGCAGGCTTGGCAGTTACTCGAGAGTGCGTGCGCAAGCGACAAAACCATTAATCGTGCAACCGCGATCCTCGTTCTGGGTCTGATCCCGAATAACGCCAAGAGCGCTAGGCTAGCTGAAAAGGCGCTGGCTGATGACAAGGCAGAAGTGAGATTGGCAGCCGCCGCGGCGTTGGGAGAAATGAAGTCGAGGGCCAGCATCCCCAAGTTGAGAGCAGCGTTCGGCGATCAGGACCCTTCAGTTGTGCTCGCAGCCGCTCACTCCCTCGACCTGATGCATGACCATTCAGCCTACGAGGTGTACTACGAAGTCCTGAACGGCGAGCGGAAGGCGAAAAAAGGCCTCATTTCATCACAGGCGTCTCTCTTCCACGACCCAAAAAAGATGGCAGCACTGGGCTTTGAAGAAGGTATCGGTTTCATTCCTTTTGCTGGCATCGGATGGGGAGCTATCAAGGCGATCGCCAAGGATGACTCGTCTCCAGTCCGCGCAGCCGCCGCCAGAGTGCTGGCCGGGGACCCCGACCCAGCCACGACCAAAGCACTGACCGATGCGGCAGGGGACAAAAGCTGGATAGTGCAGACAGCCGCACTTGAAGCTCTGGCGAAACGAGGAGACCGATCGGTACTCAACACAGTAGAGAAATATATGTCCGATGAAAAGGACACAGTGAAATACACTGCGGCTGCCGCGGTGCTCCGACTTACCGCGATCAGGGAGGCTGTCAAATCCGACGGTCATCATTAGCTCGCACTCACTCAAAACATTCGTCGGTTGCACGCAGATTGTTCCAAGAGACGGTTTTGGCGACGGCGTCCCCGGCGGCAGCGGAAATCTTCAAGGGTTGGCTCAAGCCGGGTGCAGAGAGATATAGAAAAAAACCGAGGAATCAAGCTTCCAAGTTCAACGAAAAGCCGGCGCGGCCTCAGAGGCAAAAAACGTGCCTCCAGCGAGAAGACGTTCTATCGCCCGAATGAGATCACGTGCCGCTTGAGATTTAAGAACCAAACCCTGAGCTTGAGCTTGGCGAGCTTCGATAGTCAGCCTATCGGAGTCATGCATCGTGAACATCAAGATGCGGCACCCGAGACCCAGTTTGGCAATTCGTCGCGCCGCTTCGAGTCCGCTCATTCTAGGCATTGTTATGTCGAGAACGATGATGTCTGGCTTCAAAGTCTTTGTGACCTCAATCGCTTCCTCTCCGTTGGTGGCTTCACCGCAAATTTCCCATTCGGATCGTGATCTGTCAATGAGCGTGCGAATACCTTCACGCACGATCTCGTGATCGTCCACAATCAAAATCCTGGCAGCCATTCAATTTCTAACTTTCCCGCTCCTGCGCTGAGGCAGATGACGAGGGTCCACCCGCTGGAACGATTGCACACACCGTCGTGCCCCTCTCTTTCGAAATAAGTTCCAGCCTGCCACCCAGCTGCCGCATTCGCTCGCTCATGCCCCGCATGCCAACTCCGAGCGCACCCGTCCAGTCTTGGCCAGATTGTTCCAAAAGCTGTGGAGAAATGCCTTTCCCCGCATCTTCGATCTCTAGAACAGCCATTCCTTCCCTGATCGACAATCGAATGTGTGCCGTCTGACTCCCAGAGTGCCGGTGAACGTTGGTAAGACTTTCCTGAAGGACACGAAACAATGCCAATTCCGAGTCGCGTGGGAGTCGGCCGAAGTCCGTTTGAACATCGAAGGCGGCCTTGATTCCGCTGCGAGCAGAAAATCCGTCGAGGTACCAGGGTATCGCCGATTCCAGTCCCATCTCTTCCAACATAGGAGGATACATAAGATAGGAGACTGTTCGGACTTCCTTGATCGAATCCTCCGTCAAGCGAATGCATTCGTCGACGTCTTGAGCGGCTTCGCCCTCCTTCTGTCCGATGAGGGATGCAACTGAATCCAACTTCATCTTCAGCACCGCGAGATACTGTCCGAGACTGTCGTGAAGATCCCTTCCGATGCGCCTCCGCTCTTCGTCTTGGGTGCGAAGCAGGTGCAGCGACAATTGCCGCAGCGACTTTTCCGAATTGTGCAATTGCCGTTGGGCATCTCGTCTTTCAGCGACTTCTTTTTGTAGTGCCTTCTGCGTCTCCATTCTTTCCGTAAAGTCTCGGGTAACTTTCGCGAAACCCAACAGCTTACCTGCCTCATCTCTCAAAGCCGTGATGATCACATTCGCCCAAAAGCGCGATCCATCTTTGCGTACCCGCCAGCCTTCGTCCTCGAACCGTCCCTCCTTTGCCGCTATCACCAATTCCCAGTCGGGCTTGCCATTTCTCACATCCTCCTCTCGATAGAAGCACGAGAAGTGCTTCCCTAGAATCTCCTGGATCTTGTATCCCTTTATGCGCTCCGCACCGGCATTCCAACTGCTGACCCTGCCATCAGGGTCTAACATGAAGATCGCATAGTCTTGTACAGCTTCGACGAGCAAGCGGAATCGTTCCTCAATTTGTCGCAACGCCAGCCGTTTTTCGAGTACCTGAGCCCTCTGTTGTAGCTGAGCGATGCTGCGAAGGCGTTCCGGTTCGCTGCCTAGTCCCAGGTAGCTCTCACTGGGAACCACGCCCGAGTGTTGATCACACATCTTTAGAAACGGTTCAATGTGCCCCTCACTGTTAAAACCCGTGATCGGGTACGCACAAAGAAGAGAGAAGGAATGGCTCTTAGCCAGGTCGTTCCAAAGTTGCTCAACCCGAATGGCTTCCAGCGGCTTTCCCTCAGCCCACAGCAGCGCGACCATCTCTCCAAACACCGCAATCGGGCGCTCTTTGTGACCAATCGCGATTCGGGCTCGCGTCAAAACTCCGCCGATGATGTCGTTAAAGCGCATCTCGTCCACTAAGCCGTTCACCATGATTTTCGGCAAAGTTTCGGTCGCGTCCAGGTTGACGTACCGTCCCTGCATGGCCGCTTTAGCCGTGTCCAGTCCGTGGACTGACAACCGTCTCTCAAGCTCTGTACGATGGGACGTTGTCGCGATGACCACGGCAGGATCACCAGCCGCGAGCGCTCCGCCAACGAATCGACTCAGTACATCGATGAGGAAACCGTCGTCTGTATACAACTGAACAACATGTCCAGTGTGATCGTGGCTGGGCGTCGTGTGCGCGAGAGAAGGGATCAGTTGAATATAGGGATCGGATATTGCAATACTCATTTTCTGGATCTCCCTCGCGGATGAAATAATAGCCCTCAACAGGATGAGAAAACACCTTCAGAATCATGCTCTTAAAAGGAAAGTGAGGTCCATACCGCGAACACTGTACTTTAGAAAAGAGTTTGGCCTAGGCAGCAGTGATAACTCGACCTTGAATTCTTGTTGAGCTTTCAATCTTACCAGCAATCCAGTTTTCCCAATTTCCAGCGAAGACGCTGAAAACCCCTCAACATCCGGCCAAATCCCGCAACAAACGTTGTCGAGGGCCGGTGCAATGGCAAGCGCCGTGGTTTGTCTCTGAACCTGTCTCACAATCTTTTGCGTAGCTCCCACATGAGCACAGAAACGCACACCCACGCCAGACTAGCACCGCTCCATACGAGCCAGGCAGAATGGCTGGGCGCTGCTCGCCAGACCAGCACCGCGAAAACAGCCAGGCCGATACTACCCATCGCGGAACCTGCAGCCTCCACGCTCACCGCGTCTGCGGCTCGCCGGGCGCCTGTCAATCCCACGCGATCCTTCTTTTGTTTCTCATGTTTCTCGATCAGTGTCGCGCTCGCAGGAAATATCGCAGGAAACGCCAGGAATAGTCCGCCGACTACGGGTCCGAATGCCTTTGCCATGATTCCGGCGACAGCTGTGACTAGTCCCCCGAATAAAAATCGCACAACATATTCGTGCCCCTTGGTTTCGGCCAAAGCAGAAAAATTGACTCTGATTTTCATGGAAGAACTATCGCAACCAGACGTACCAGAGACCGAAAGCAGTAACCAACCACATCAGAATTGAAGAGGTTGTTACCGCGAGAGCCTTCCACTTGTAGCACCTCATCAAGCAGCTAACGCAAGAGGCATAAACGAAGAAGGCTATGGCTCCCGCGATCATGGAGCGGGCTTCTGTCGCAGCGTACCACTTACCGTCGCTAACCACCGCCAGCCCGAGCGTCGCCAGGGCAACGGACGGTGCGGCTCCGAACAGGCCCGCAAAGCTCTTTGGCTTGAACAGATCGCCCAGAACTGCGAAGCACGAGACAACAATACCGCCGATTAGGAAACGCACGAGTATTTCTTTCATGTGACTTCACGGATTCCTGCGTCACCGCATCCCGGACTTAACCAGCTTGCGGGCTTGATTGGGACCCTTCACACCTAACACGCGGTATTCTTTGCCTGAGAGCCTGTGGTAGTTCACGAAAAATTCTTCGAGCTCCCGCTCGAATTGCTTGCCCAAGTCATCAACGGTTTTGATGTCGGCCCAGCTGTGAGCATCTTGTTCAACAGCAATGATCCGATCATTGCGCACTTTATCTTTCTTCTCAACCTGCACACCTTCAATCACCCCAATAGGTCGACATGTGAGGACACATCCCGGAAACGCAGGCTCATCCATCAGCACCAGCACATCGATGGGGTCGCCGTCCTCAGCCTGGGTCGAAGGAGCAAATCCGAAGTCATAGGGAAATGTCATTCCGGCAGGCAGCACCTTTTTCAGTTCAAAGACGTGCTCATCGGGATCAAAGGCAAACTTGTTGCGGCTTCCCTTTGGAGTCTCAATTACGACTCGAAGCATCTTCCTGTCATCAAGATCGAAAGGCTTGAGTCGAGAGGGGTCAGCCAGCGATTTTCCACTCTTGCCGTTTTTGTTTGTCATCTCACTTCAGCTTGTACGGCGAGTGGCCATCGGCCGTCGCATGTCAAACCAAAAACGGTCAATGCTGAGTCGCCCTCTGGAGAAGGAGAGAGGTTGATCAGAACCGTAGCCTGCTTGACGCCGCATTTCTAACTCCGGTCGGGAGGGGTTCTTCCTGCCTATTAACGCCCTGCAAGTAAGGGATCAAGCGCAGCCTTGGCTCAAGCTGCGCGAGTTCCCGTCACGAAATGCAGGATCAGCGAAATCACCGCAAACACCAGCAACAGGTGAATCAGCCCGCCGGCTACGTGGAATACTGTAAAGCCGCCAATCCACGCGACCAGCAGAACGGCGAACAGTATCGTCCAGATGCTCATAAAGTCCTCCTAAAGATCGTTCGTACAACCGAAACTGAGATGAGACACATATCGCAAGTGTTGCTCCGTTGAAGCCGAAGCGGCGAGCACTGACCCACGGTTGAGGGAAGCGGTTCATCAGCCATCCGCAAGAGTTCCTCTGCCATCAAAACGCAACGAGGTGAACTCATGAGATGGAACACGGTGAGAGCGCTGCTCGCACAACTAGTACTGCTGAGTGGCTTGAGCTTGCTCTGGGCTCAGCAGCAGACAGACACAAGTCAAAATCCGCCGACGGCGGACAATACCAAAGTCAATCAACGGGATCGGAGCGAAACGGAGCCCACGGCGGACCGGCAAAAGGAAAATCCCGCCGATCGTCAGCTCGCCCAGCAGATTCGGCGCGCGCTGGTAAAGGACAAATCGCTTTCCAGCAACGCCCACAACGTCAAGGTAATCGCGCAAGACGGCATAGTGACATTGAAAGGGCCAGTGAACTCGGAGAGTGAAAAGCAGGCGGTGGAAGCCAAGGCCGCTCAGATTGCCGGTTCTGACAAGGTCACCAGCGACATTCAGGTCCGGTCCAAGTAACGATGCGGCGAAGGCCTTTGATCTACTTTTCGCCGTTTGCCAGTTGCACTAACGATCACAACCAAGGAGATCATCATGGCAGGTAAGAACACAGCCGTATTCGGGATCTATCAAGACCGGGTCACCGTGGAAAATGCGGTGGACATGTTGCGGCAGGCAGGTTTTCGCAATACCGACATCTCAGTCCTCTTTCCATACAACGAAGGCACCAAGGATTTTGCCGCTGAGAAGAACACCAAAGCGCCGGAAGGGACAGCCGCGGGAGCCGGCACCGGCGCGGTGGTGGGTGGGACCCTGGGCTGGCTGGCGGGCATCGGCGCACTGGCGATTCCGGGCTTGGGACCATTCATCGCGGCGGGTCCGATTATGGCTGCTCTTGCCGGCGCGGGTGTCGGAGGAGCCATTGGAGGCGTCACGGGAGCGCTGATCGGAATGGGCATTCCCGAGTTCGAAGCCAAACGTTACGAAGGCCGGATCAAGGAAGGTGGCATCCTGCTTTCGGTCCACAGCGATAACTCCGACTGGACCAAGAAGGCAAAGGAAATTCTGGAACGCAGCGGAGCGCAGGAAGTGGCGTCGGCAGCCGAGGCGAGCGCCGATTTTTCCAAGAGCGACAGACCTATGCCACGCGCGAGCTAGCTGGGTAAGGGAAAATTTCCCGGCCTTGGCCGAACCCCTCCTTACGGAGGGGTTTTCCTTTGCATGATCAGCGCACAGACGAAAAAACCGCCGTACCAACCGACGGTTAAAGAAGTAAACTAGTCAACTTTCCAAATCAGCGGATCACTGGTTAGGCCACTCGTTTCGGTCTTTTCGTGTCCTCTTTCGTCTGCTCGGCGCCTTCATTGGCTTCGGTGTTGACCTGTTTGGCGAGTTCCGTCAGTTTCTGGTCGGTCTCTTTCTCTTCCTCAAGCGTTTCATTGAGCAGAGAGACATGATCAGTCTGGCCCAGTGATTCGGCAAAGCTGCGAGCCGTTCCGTATCCGGCAATTTCATAGTGCTCGACACGTTGCGCGGCGCCAATCAACGCGGCATCCAGAAGGCTACCCTCATAGTCCTGTTCCATCACTTCCGAACCTTCCACGATCAGGCCTTCCATTCCCTTGCACTTCTTGCCCTTGGGGCTTTCATCCAGCATCTGGAAGATTTTCTCCAGACGTTCGACGTGGCCTTTTGTTTGTTCCAGGTGTTCTTCAAACCCCTGGCGCAGTTCGTCTGAGGCAGCGGCTCGGGCAAGCTTGGGAAGCGCCTTGACTAGTTGATTTTCAGCGTTATAAAGATCTTTCAGCTCGTCGATATAGAGATCTTTCAGTCCTTGATTCGGCATGGCTACTCCAATGAATTGAGTTTTTACGACGGTCGCTGAGATGCGCATCCTGCTTCGTGGGTAGTCTTCCGTTCCGGCGAGGCCTGCGTGAACGTCGAATTCAGCATCTCAGTGGCATGGAACTTAACCCCGATAATGTCGCATTGCGCTCGCCTGCGGAACCTTCCCCTCCACCCATCCAGGAGCCGCCAGACCCGCCGGAAAATCCTGAGGCTCCGGTGCGCGAGCCCGATCCGACGGAACCGGCTCAAATCTAAATCCATATCTCTCGTATGTCGTTAACAGATGCGGGAACAGCGGTTGAAACGCTCGACTTAGGCAACCGAGAACACGTCCCACACCACAAGGCGACGTTCTCGAACGGGTTCCGCTTTCTAACTGGCCTTTGGGGATGCCGCTACACTGGGCGGGGGAATTGCGACTTGGACCATGTTGTTGCGAACTGCGTATAGCACCAACCCGCTGACCGAGTGCAGATTTAGCTTGCGCATAATGTTGCTACGATGCGTTTCTGCGGTTTTTACGCTCAGGTTCAGGTGAGAGGCTACCTCTTTCGTGCTGTTGCCCTCAGCCAGAAGCTGAACAATTTCACGCTCACGAGGAGTCAAACTCGGCAAAGCAACCTCCCCGTCGTTGGCGCACCGGTCTCGGCCCAGATATCCGCCGAGCACCATTTCAGCTACCCGGGAAGTAAAGAATGTCTTATTGGATTGCAAGGCCTCTACCGCCGCCAGCAGATCTCGCGCTGCGTCCGACTTGAGTACAAATCCTCGCGCACCGGCATCCAGCACAGCTCGCACCATTTCATCCACGTCGGTGATCGTCAGAATGAGGACTCTGGAGTTCGGGTTGTGACGCAGCATTTGACGCGCTGCTTCCAGTCCATTGAGGTTGGGCATGCCAATGTCCAGGATCACAACGTCCGGTCTCAATTCTTTGGCCTTTTCAACGGCCTGACGTCCGTCCTGGGCCTCGGCGCACACTTCCCATCCCGCATGGGATTTGAGAAGGGAAACCAATCCCCGGCGAACGATTTCATGGTCGTCAGCCACCAAAATGCGTAGCGGATTCATCGGTTAGCTCCAATCATATATTGAGGAAACTCTAAACCCTGGGAAGTCAGCACTCACAGTCTTCCTGCTCGAAACCCTGAGACTAGATGGGCTACTACCTATGCGTTCACACCGGCAAAGCTCAAACGGTTTCGCTTCTACCTAGCCGCGACACGAAAATGCTACGTCTGTCTCGGCGTGTCAATACAGCAAAAACCGTAAAAACGGAGAGTGCCCTGCTACGGAGCACGGGATTTTCCTTTTCTTCCGATCAGGGTTTTCACAAACGTAACTGCCAGAGCGACACAGACGTTTTAGGGATTTGATCCGTCCGACTCGGTAGTTCGTTGTATTGTCCCGCCAACCACTTTCGTCTGTAATCATGACTACTGAGGAGCACGACACTCATGATAAAACCGCAAGCTTTTGGCTCTGGTATTGATGTGAAGCAATTCTTTGAAGCCTCTGTTAGCGCTCTGCGACACGAAAGCAAATCCGTTGAGACTCGGAACCGCACTAATCAACGCAATCGCACATTGGTTCAGAGAACTGCGACCGATGACATCCTAAACAAGCGAGCGTTAGCTGACGCCGCCAGCGCCTTAACCGTATTGTGGAAAATGCAGACTTCAAAGAGGACGGTTTGAGAGCGCCGAGAGCGCATCAACTCTTCAAGGAAACTTCTGGCAAGAACTTCCTCGACGAGTTGGCTTTCATGGGGAGAAGCGCGATTACGTTACCACTGGACACTACACTAGCTGGTCTTGAATGGGTTCAGAATTCGAACGTCAAGCTGCCTAAACTCCGCTTCGTTTCTTGTCGCTACAATCAAGTGATGGACGCGTGCCGTAGCAGCAATCATGGCGTCCTCCAGCAATTTATCTGGTTTTCGCTCCATGATCCGACCCCACTCCCGAAGGCACAGCGTATCCATCGCCAGTATGTGATACGAACCTGCCAGCTGATCCGCCCAAAACTCGATTTCGCTCGCCTTGGATGGACGATGGCGCCTAGTCCGCTCAATTCCCGCTTGCAATTCGCCCATCGTCACGGCCGATAGAAACAATTGCTCCTCCTCCTGATGGTTGAGCCAAGCGACGACGCCACCGTGAGGACGCGGCTTTCGCAGTTCGGAAACGACAGTGGTATCCAGGAGGTACCCGTTCATTTGAACTCCGTTACGGTCCGTCGCCGCAGCTTGCGGCGCTCCGGGATCAAATTCTCAAAGCGAGCTTCGGGAGCCAACAACAAGGCTTTGAGACCGGGGCGCGCAGCCCTCTGCAGGCGGTTCCATTCCTCAATCGGTACGAGGACAGCGGTTTCAATTCCGCGACGCGTGACGACTTGGGGTCCCTTCTTGATGGTCGCATCCAAGAATTCGCTAAACCGTGCTTTCGCATCCTGAACTTGCCATGAACTCATGCCCCAACCTCCTGCTCGACAGACTAGTCATATGACTAGTCATTACCCGAGAGAAGACGTGCGCCGCGGCTGGCACCAGATCGAGTAGCGCGGGTGTCGGGCTAGGGCGGCGGCGCGGAAACCCAAGGGACTCCAAACTTCATAGATCACGCTGTGAGAAGCGGCGGATGGCGAATGCCAGTGCGATTGCCAGGTACAGTCCGGCATAGAAGATCATGGCCATGCTCGGAACCGAAAGGGTGCTGAATGGAGAAATGCGCATTGCATTCGCCAGCGGAGACTGCATTTCAAAGGCAGCGCGCCGCCAGAGGGACTCGCTGGGCATGATTAGACTGGCAATCACGCCGACATTGACGGCCCGCTGAGTCTCGGTAATCGCTCCCAATTGCTCGATCCAGCCACCGATGAATGCCAATCCATGCAGGCCGAGCGCCAGGATGCCGCTGGTCAGAGTAGAAAAATAGGCAGCAAAAGCAAACGTGACCGAAAGCAGCACCACACTTTCCATCCAAATCAGTAAGAAGCCCTGCGCGAGATGACGGGCAGTCACGCCTGCCATGACGTAGGTCACCGCATTCACCCCGCCCACCATAAGTGCGATGTAAGCAGTCAGCATGCCCACGAAGCCAAACCACTTACCCACGAGCAACTGCCAGCGTGGCACGGGCTTGGTCGCAACCGCCTGGATGGTACCGGAGGCAATTTCGCCCGAGAGCGTGTCCACCGACGTGAGAATTGTCATAAGCACGGCGAGCAGGTCGACTGCATAGAGGGCCATGGTCAGCATGGTGAACGAGATTTCTCGCCGCAGGATAGGGCTCATTCCGTGCGCAGCAAAATCCTTTGCTTGGAAATGGAGGCCGGTGCTAAACAAAATTAGAAAAGCGCAGCCCGCGGCGAGTGCCATCCAGAGCATTTTCTTGCGCGCAGCTTCGCGGAATGTGACCCCAGCCATGATCCAGACCCCCATCACAGCCCCCCGTCCTGACCGACGATTTCCAAGAACCGTTCTTCGAGCGAAAGCCGCTGGGGAGCAACCTCGTAGATATCGGCCCCCTTTCGGACGAGATAGCGCACAACCTCGGGCAGCAGGTCGCTGGATGATAGCGAAAGCGTCAAGCGCTCGCCTTCCCAGCGGGGAGAAGAGGTCCACGGGGCGAGCCCGTGCATCATGTCGGCGGTTATTTTGGCGGCCCGGATCGCTACCGTGTTTTGTTCCGTGATCTGACCGTTGAGGGCGCGGGTCTCCACCACCTCTCCATCCTTAATGAAGGCAACGCGGTCGCACGTAATCTCTACCTCGCCCAGCAAATGGGAATTGAGCAGCACGGTTGCCCCGCGATCACGTTGGGCTTTAATGATGTCGCGAACCATGCGACGGCCAAGGGGATCGAGACCCGAAGTGGGTTCGTCGAGAAAAATCAGTTCGGGGTCATTGAGCAGTGCTTGCGCAAGGCCGATACGTTGCAACATGCCCTTGGAGAACTCCTGCAGACGCTTGTCACGATGGGGCGTGAGTCCCACCAAGTCGAGCAGCGCTGGAATGCGCTCGCGAAGCGCACTTTGCGATACGCCATAGAGGCGGCCATGCAGCTTAAGAAGTTCAGCGGGCGTAAGCCAGTCGTAGAAGCGGAAGTGCTCGGGAAGAAAACCGACTTTGCTGCGCACTTTCACATCGCCCATCGGGCGGCCGAGAATCTCGGCTTCTCCGCTTGTGGGGAATACCAGGCCCAAGAGCATTTTCACCGAGGTGCTCTTGCCCGCTCCATTGGGTCCCAAAAAGCCGAAGACCTCACCCTGAGGAACATCGAGAGTGAGGTTTCGGACTGCCACTTTGCCACCGAAGACTTTACGGAGCCCACGGGTGCGGATGGCGAGAGCAGAGGACCGGGTCATTTAGGTAGGATCATGAATCACCGCAACGAAGCGGCCAGGGTCAGGGCATCGGACGAATTGCCATGCCCGATCAGGGAGTGGATCACTCCGTTCTTGATCCACAACAAACTATACCGATTCCCCTGTGGAAAGGTTTCTGTAATCAGCGTGCCTTCCACCCCGTCCACGGCCACCGTCTCATACGAGCTCGAATTACGCGGGATCGGGACCACCATCGTAGAGGACCAATCCACCGTCTGGCAGAAGGAATGGGCTTCGGCCGGACTCATTCCGGCCAGCCCCAAAGCCGCCTCCGCAATTTTCGACATATTGAGGTCGGGCGGTACGCTCACCGTCGGGCTGGGCGCCTGCACCAGATAGGTGCAGTTGGTGTCCTTCATGTTGGCCATGCGTTCCATCTTGCGCTCTGCCAGAGCTTCCGCCCGGGACTGCGGGTTCGAGTCACCATACCGGTGCCGAACCGGGCAGTCACCATACGTCGAGACCACTGTTTTCGGTATATGGACGGCGATCAACGCGCCGTTCGCCGACTCAGGAATTTGGATGTCGGAACGACCAACTTCGTCCAACAGAGTCTCGACACGATCACGATTGACGGTCATCTGGAACGCCGTCTCGCCGTTGACTTCCACCCTCAGCGGTGCTCCCAGATTGCCGATGGTCCGTATCGGATAACCGGCCAACTGGGCAGCCTGGGTCACGCTGGGGACGACTTCGGGTTTGCCCGGGTCCATCGTGACCACGACGTTGTCGGCGAAGAACTGGTTGATCAGTTTGTAGGGACGCGAATCGGGTTCGCTGCCGGTCATCAAGGTCGTGGTATCGATCGAGACCACGGCAATCTTCTGGACCCGCAGCATAGCCAGAACCCTCTCGGCCCAGAGCCGAACTGGAGCGACGCCGACAAGAGCCGCGCCCACCACTGCCGCGGCTGCTAAGCCCCACACCGGACGCCAGCGGGCAGCAAAAAGGCGGCTGATCCCGGTAGGCTTCCGTTCTTCGGCCGCTTCGAATTGGCCCTTGAACTGGGCATACGCCCCTGCCGGACTAACTGTGTTGTCGCCTCCGGCCGGAACCAGGGCCGCCAGCAAACCCTGCGTACGTGCCGTCTCTGCGCTCAACTTTTCGAAACGCTTGCGACAATCGGTGCATGAGGCCAGATGCTGGTCCACTCCTTCCAGTTCCGTCCCGGCCAGTTCGCCGTCGAGGCGAGCACGAAGAATTCCATCATCAATGCAAGTCATAACTCCTCCTGGTTCCGATCGAGTGCGAGATAGCGGAGGCGGAACTCTTCCTCCGCGCGGTTCAGCATGGTGCCGATGCCGCTAGTTTTCACGTCGAGGGCTTCGGCCACCTCTTTGTAGGACAACCCACTGGAACGCAGGATCAGCAGTTGCGCTTGGGCTGGTTTGATTAACGACAGCGCTTGACGCACTCGCTGGCACTTTTCCTCGCGTAAGAGGTCGTCGAGTGGACCGCCAGAGATACCCTGCTGGTACGCCATCCGGCCCGCGGCTTCCTCGCGTTGGCGACGCCGGCCTGAAGCCCGCAGGGCATCGATACCGAGGTTCGTCGCCGTACGGTAAAGCCAACCACCAACATTGCCGTCCAGCTGCAACGCGGGTTGGCGGTATAGGCGCCAAAACGCATCGTTGGCCACGTCTTCCGCATGCGAGCGATCGCCGAGCAGGCGCAGCAGGATGTCAACGATCCGGGCATAGTACTGAAGAAACAAAGCCCGGAAATCAGCTTCGTCCCAATGCCCCGGTGAACTCTCCCTCACGGCCATGGAGCGACTCAGTGTCTGTGCAGTTCCCACGATAGCGCCAGCCTTCCCGGACTCACATACCTAAAACGACGCTCGCCGGCAAATTGTGACAAGGGCTTTGAAAATTCTCTCTATTTGGGCAAAGCAGGACAATAAGGGAGCTGGCTTGACGCACTTGTAGTTCGTCAAAGCGTTCCACGGGCAATCAAAAGGGCTGCTTCGCGCTGCGAAAGACTCCGCGACTTTCGCCGTGCCTTTTGACCTGCCGGATGATGGGGCTGATCCTAACCCATGGACCATGTTCCGCGATGGAAACGGCTTTGCATTGCCGCGCTGTCGGAGCTTGACCCGGCAAAAGTAGCCGAACGGATTACTGTGGCACGTAGCGCCGTGCTGGATCAAATCGAAGACAATATTTCACAATCATCGAACCACGAACAATTGACGCTGCATAATGCCGTGGAGGCCCTCGATGTCCTGCGCAAGATCGTGCAGCGCAAGGTTGCTCAGCGTGAAACCTTGCAGCGCGAAATTGGCGAAGACCGCAAGACAGGTACATGCTCGGATGTTCCGCAACATAAATTGCGGTCACGCGGATTCCGCTTGTAAGTTAAGGCCCCTGTGTTGAAACGCGCGTCTAGGCCGCGTCTTTTTTCTTTTCCATAATATTCAGACTCTCGATGACGGGCTTCCTCGGGGTGCTCGGGCCGACATGATCCTTCACCGCTTGAACTAGCCTCAAGAGGAACGGCTGGCGCTTTTCGTAGGCGCGGGCTAGGACAGATCGCAGCAGGTCAATTTCCTCGTCTGGCACTGTACACCCCTCCTGAACGCGTTGTTGGATGATGCTAATAGCTAAAGTTGCCATCAGAAATCGCCGACGAGCCTCGGGAAGCCGCCATAGGCGCGGTGATCCAAGCAACCACCTCAACCCCGAAAGCGTCTGAGAGATGGGCTACTCCGGGGGGAGGAGCCGTTAGCGAAAGCGCCCGATGACTTAACCGAGTCTGGGGGCGTTTTCGTGTGCAAATTTCCTTTGCAGCAGGTTCTGCAGGCCCCTTTTGGCTAACCTCTAAGCTGTCGTCATGTCGAATAAATGCGATGTTTCAGGGCGGAACGACAGAGTGTCCCAAATCAAGAATGAACTGGGTCGATTGTTTAACGAGCAAACAGAGTTCTTTAGAAGGGGTGCTCGGGCGAAGCACACGGACGCCGAGGTAGCGGAATACGAGAAGAGGCGTCAGCTTATTCGAGAATTGTTTGCAGAACTAGACGAACTGAGAGAAGCGGCATAGGCCCGCTAAGCTCAATCTGACTAGGTGAGAAATGAGTACGAATCCAGAAACCATGCCGAGCATCCCTACATCTTCAATGTGGGTAGCCAGGAATATCGAGTGAACTATCTTCCAGCAGAATCCGACACCGGCAGGTTCGGTGGAAACTCCAACTGGCGGGGTCCCATATGGATGCCAGGGAACGCCTTGCTGATCCATGCCCTGCTGTCCTTCTATCTCGATTGCGGCGACAACTTCAGGATTGAGTGTCCGACCGGCTCGGGCAAAATGATGAATCTGTTTGAAGTGGCACGAGAAATTGCCAATCGGTTGACTCGAAGCTTCCTGCGCGATAAGTCTGGCCGGCCGCCGGTGTATGGAGGCACGGAGTAATTCCAGACCGGTCCTCAATGGAAGGATTACATCCTGTTCTACGAGTACTTCCACGGAGACAACGGCGCTGGGCTGGGGGCGAGCCACCAGACCGGCTGGACAGGCCTGGTTGCCAAACTGATCGAGCTTTTCGGCCGTCTGGACGGATCCCAGTATCTTGAAGCCGGTAAAAGAGGAGCATTTGCAAAAAGAGAACCGATAGGGGACGTCCATGTCCATGTGGCCTAGCTATCCGACAGTGTATGAAATCGACACGTGGGTCTGGCTTTCGAGTCTCAGTGAGGAATCTGGAACCTCGACTGACTTGGGTTCCGTGCCCTCTGCGGACTGGGACGCCATCGCCAAATTCGGCTTCAATGCGGTATGGCTGATGGGGGTTTGGGAGCGGAGTCCAGCCGGCATCGCCATTGCCAATCGGAACCAGGGCCTGCTCGACGATTTCCGCCGAGCGCTCCCAGATTTTTGTTCGCGAGACAATGTGGGGTCGCCCTATTGCGTGCGACGCTACGTCGTTGACAAGCACCTGGGAGGTCCTGACGGTCTTGCTATCGCCCGACAGGAACTGGCGAAGCGGGGCATCAACCTCATCCTGGATTTCGTGCCGAACCATGTGGCACCAGACCATCCCTGGGCCATCGAGCACCCCGAGTACTTCATTCGGGGGAACGCTGACGATGCCAGGCGGGACGCGGCATCCTTCATTGAGGTGGAAGGAAATGTCTACGCCTGCGGACGGGATCCTTATTTCCCCGCATGGCCAGATGTGCTGCAACTGAATGCGTTTCAGCCCGGGCTTCGGCAAGCAGTCATTGAAACCGTCTCAAGTATCGCTCGTCAATGCGACGGCATCCGCTGCGATATGGCGATGCTTTTGACCAATGCGATCTTCGAGCGCACCTGGGGCAGCCGCGCGGGTCAACGGCCGGCCACGGAGTACTGGGTTGATGTGATCCCCGCCATCAAAAAAGCGCATCCCGGCTTCCTCTTCATTGCCGAGGCGTATTGGGACCTGGAGTGGGAGCTTCAACAGCAGGGATTCGACTTCTGCTACGACAAGAAGCTCTATGACCGCCTGGAGCACGACAACGCGGAGAGTGTTCGCCTTCATCTGTGTGCTGATCTTGCCTACCAGCGGAAGCTCCTCCGTTTCATTGAGAACCACGACGAGCCCCGCGCGGCAGCGGCATTTTCACCGGCAAAGGAGCGGGCTGCAGCCATAGCCATGGCTACGCTTCCAGGGGCGAGACTATTGCATGAAGGACAGTTCACCGGGCGAAAGATAAGGCCATCCGTTTTTCTGGGTAGACGCCCCCAAGAGCCTCGGGATCAGGGATTGGAGTCCTTCTACACTAAGCTTTTGGAAGCGATCGACAGCCCTGTATTTCGTGATGGTCGATGGAGCCTCTGCGAGCGCACGGGGTGGCCTGACAATTCAAGCTTTCAAAACCTGGGCGCCTGGACCTGGCTAAAGGATGACGATCGATATCTCATCGTAATCAATCTCAGCGACAGCTCTGTGCAAGCGCGGGTACAGATACCATGGGCAGACGTACGAGGGGAAACCTGGCACCTGAGTGACGTCTTTTCGGGCGCGACCTACGACCGGGACGGGGATGAAATGCAGGCGGCGGGGCTGTACCTGGAACTGGAGCCTTGGAACTGCCACTTTTTCTATTGTGATCGCTTGCCATAAGGAACGGTTTCGCCGGTCGCGCCCTTCGGCGGGGGCGTCTAACTCTCGGCCTCTCACAAGTGCCGATCAGAACTGGAGCCTTCATGAACATACTGGCTATCGATGTGGGTGGAACCAACCTCAAGATTCTCGCCACCGGGCAAGAGCAACGCCGTAAGGTTCCATCCGGCCCAACCATGACGGCCAAGCGGATGGTTTCAGAAGTGAGAAGGCTTGCCAAGGACTGGAAGTACGACGTTGAGTCCCTTGGCTATCCGGGACGGTGCATGCGGGTCGGCCCATTGCGGAACCTCACAATTTGGCAAAGGGATGGGTCGATTTTGACTTTGAAAGAGCATTCGGGTGCCCTGTCAGGGTCATCAACGACGCGGCCATGCAGGCGCTCGGCTCCTACAAGAAAGGAAAGATGCTTTTCTTGGGTTTGGGCACTGGCCTCGGTTCGTGCGCGGTCGTGAACGGCAAAGTAGGACCGTTGGAACTTGCGCATCTTCCCTACAGAAAAGGGACCTACGAGGACTACGTTGGGCGCCGACGCTTGGAGCAGCGAGGCAGCAAGAAGTGGAGGAAGGACGTCACGGAGGTTGTAGCTCACCTTACCAAGGCGTTGCGGCCCGATGACGTGGTTCTCGGGGGAGGCAATGCCAAGAAGCCGAAGGAACTCCCGAAGGGTTGCCGTTTGGGCAGCAACGCGAACGCATTTCTCGGAGGGTTTCGCATGTGGGAAGACTCCGAGGGGAACCAGATACGAAAGCCGAAGCGCTCACCAATGCGCGGGCCATCGCGCTAGAGGGTTCTTGTGATTTTTGTTTTCAGCGTTCAGCCCGCACCCAGTCCCTCTTCTTCATCTGCCCCAATTTACGCTGTGAGCAACACGGAGGGCTCGATCTTCCATTTGCCCCCTCTTTCCTTCACGGCTGTGTCGCCTCCGGTAGCACTTAGAGCGATAAATCATGCTTGCTCGCCAGAAGCGCCAGTTCCAGCCGGCTGGAGACACCCAGTTTTTCGAAAATATTGCTTAGATGGCGCTTGACAGTCTCATCGCTTATCGACAATTTGAGCGCTATCTCTTTGTTACTCCTGCCGCTCTTGATTTCAGAGATGATTTCTACCTCGCGAGGTGTCAACTCCGACCTGTTCTTTGGCTTGTCTTCAAATCGCCCCCATCCGGCAAGCAGTTCGTCGTCCACCCAATACCCACCCTCGTAGACCGATCGGATGCTCTTCAATAGTATTTCTGGCGGCGACGCCTTGAGCACAATCCCGCGTGCGCCCAGTCGTAATGCATGCGTTACCTCGAGGGGATGAATAGCGGCGGTGAGGAGGATGGTGTATACAGGCGTTCCGTGATGCGCCAATTGCCGCAACATTTCCATCCCCGGGACTTTGGGCATTGCCAAATCGAGCAGAAGGATGTCCGGATTGAGCTCCTGAGTGAGAGACAGGGCTTCGCTTCCGTCGGTCGCTTCGGCCACGACCTCGAAATCGCGCTGGGTGATGAGCAAGCGGCGCAGACCATCGCGGAAAATGGCGTGGTCGTCGGCGATGATAATCCGGATCGGATGCTGTTTTATCTCACGCAATGATTGGTTTATCCTGTCTGGGTATTCTTATTTCCAAGCGTGCGCCCTGGCCCGGCCTGGTATCGATCGACAGTTCACCACCAATGGAACGCACCCGCTCTTTGATGAGCACAGGTCCCCGGCGAGCATTTTCCAGTTCAGAATGCGAAAACCGGCCACAAAATTCAAAACCGCGGCCATCATCGTCGATGGTGAGAAGCCACGATCCGTTCTGCAAACCAAACTTCACCACCACGTTGTGCGCCATGCTGTGTTTCTGGACGTTGGCCAGAGCCTCCTGAACGATGCGGGCCACCTCACGAGACACCCGCGCCGGCGGCACGATACTTCCCACATCGCACACAAACTTCGCGGCAATGCCGGTATCGTAGCGGTACCGCTCGATCATTGCGGTCAGAAATTCGATCAGATGCCTGGGGTCGGGATCCACGGGTTTAAGTTGCTGAATCAACATGCGGATATTCTGAGCTTCCTTTTGCACCAGCTGCTGAATGTCGAGCAGCTCTTGATCTTGCTCGCGGGAATCCATCTCCTTCTTCTGCGTACGCAGCGCATATAGACGGAATCCGATCGCGTGCAATGACTGGATCGCCCCGTCGTGGAGGTCCCGCGCCACTCGCGCGCGTTCTACCGCGGAGGCGCGGGAACGCAGCCGGCGCAAGAGGTAGACGTTATAGACCCCGGGCGCAGCCTGATTAACCAGATTCCGGAGGAACCGCAACTGTGTTTCCGGACGTCCCCCGACCTTGGGATCAAACACAAACAGCCTGGCCGAAACGTCTGACGTGGCCCAGACGGTGGTCATGAGCAGCAAATGGAAAGGGCGCTCGGCCAAAAATTCCGCAGACAGACAACATTTTGGACCGCGGATTCGGGCAGCATTGTTGTCGACCATCAGAGCGCTGGTGGTATTGCCGCCCCGCCAAACCGCTCCCGCGCAGTCCCCCGGGATAGCAAAGAGGTATTTCCGTGACTCCGAGGTGTCGAGCGGCCGCTGTGTGAGGACCACCTCACCCGTCTTTCCGAGCGCATCGATCCGCCACAGATGCGCTTGATCGGCTTCCGCATCGCTGATGACCAGGCGCAATTCACGGCTGCCGAACAGCCCCAGCAGCTCCTGCAGAACCGCCAGCAGGGTACCCTTCAGACCAGCTTCGACACTTGCTTTAACAGACAGCCGGGAGATACTTAAAGCTTCGGCGCGGCGCCGTTTCTCAGATTTTGCCAGGTATCCGATCAGGCATCCGAACATCATCAGATACACGCCCCGCATGATGAAGCCATCGAGATCCAATCGCGCCCCGCCCAGATAAGTGCCCGCACTGTAAGTCAACGCGATTCCCTCCGCGACTACCGTCGTAGCTGCCAGTAGGGCAGTGAAAATAGTTTCGCGCACATCCCAGCGAAACGCCGCTGCTAGGATGGCAAAGATAAAAAAGAGCAAAAACGGGCTGTTGGGGCCGTCGGTAAACAAGCTGATGACAACAGGCCAAAGCACGTCCGCTCCGTGTACTACAACGGTGAAACGCGGCGTGACTTCGGTTTCAAACAGCAGGATGGCGAATAGCAAAACACTGTAGCCGGAATACAAAAGAAGCAAACTGTAGGCTACATTGGCGTCCCGTGAAGGTTCGCTAGGATCCAGATGAGCGGTAACAAGAAAACCGATTGCCAGCACCGCTCGTGCGGTGGCCAGAACCCGCTCAGTCTCAATCAGATCACCAAGAATCGGCCCTAGGGCTAGCCTGCGGCCGAGAAAGCTCGAAACTGCGGGTACCGCCATAGCTGCGCAGATTATATGTAGCCGGTCTGCGACAGGCAACCAGAGTCGGCCCGGAAACGTCGGGCGCCCGACCCCAACACGTGCCAGAACGGGGTGACTACAACTAAAGTGGTACGCAAAAACTTACAACTTTCGTGGGATTGACGAGTCACCCCCAGCTCGAACATGATGATGTGAATTCTGGCCTATCAGGGGGCTGTTTATGCTCCGCGCCGCTTCGATGGAACCTGGTACCGCAAGCGTTAGTGTGTTCTTGGCCGACTGCACACCGTTGACTGCCTACCTCATCGCTGAGGCATTGAGAAGAGATCGAAGCCTGGCAATCACCATTACGGAGGCCAGCGCTGTCATCCTCACTGCCACCACTCTCAAGCCTGATGTCGCGATCATCAGTGAACAACTTCAGGGAAAGCCGGGCAAGGGTTTTGAAGTCCTCAGAGAGCTGCGTTCCGTCGTCCCCAACACCCGCACCGTGATACTCCTTGATTCTGCCGAGCGTGGCGCGGTAGTGGAAGCATTTCGGAGTGGGGCGCGAGGGGTTTTTTCCCGTTCCTCTCCTCTCAAAATGCTTACTCGATGCGTTCATCGAGTGCACGAGGGTCAGTTTTGGGTCAGCGCGCTGGAGGTTGGGTATCTGCTGGAAACACTGGCTCAAGCGCCAGCAACACGACTTGTGGATTCACAGGGTACGATGTTGCTTTCCGGGCGTGAACAGGACGTCATCCGGTGGCTCGTTGCAGGCCTCACGAATCGAGCCATCGCTCGAGAGCTTAAGATCAGTCCGAATACTGTGAAAAATTACCTTTTCCGCATCTTCAATAAACTTGGAGTGTCCAGCCGAGTGGAGGTGGTGCTGTATGCTGCTAATCAGCGTTGGGTAGCGGAACCGCGCATTCGCGAAGTCACACGCCCCCGCACCCGATCGGATTCCCCACCCTCTGTAGCTTCTGTAGCTTCGACGCCATATCCTGCAGTTCAGGCAAAAGCGTCCTGAATTTCTCAAGGATAATTGGGCAGATCCGAGGAACTTCTGGCTGGTGAAAATTCTTGCGCCGGTGCATTTTTTTCTTGTCTCCAGCCCGCCAGGACGTCTAAAATCGCGCCGGTCGAGCGGACTCGAGAAAGAAGAGCAGTTGAGGAACGATAAAACAACGACGGTTCTGGTTGCGGATGCCACTCGGATGGATTGTCAACTACTGGCCGACGCCATTCAGCGCCACAATAACTTTCGAGTAATCGGTTGTGCCACCAGTGCCGCCGAGATTATCTCGGCGGTTGCCAAGGGCCAGCCTGATGTGGCGGTGATCAGCGTACGGCTGCGTGACGATGCTGTTGCCGGCCTGCTGGCATTGCGAAAATTGCGCACGTCACACACGCGATCACGCGTGATCATGTTGCTGGACACGGACGAACGCGAATTGGTCGTCGAAACACTCCGCAACGGAGCCAGTGGTATCTTCTGTCGAACCGGATCTTTCAAAGATCTCCGCAAATGTATCGAAAGGGTTCGCGATGGCCAGATCTGGGCCAACAACACGCAGGTGCAGTACATCGTCGAAGCGCTGGTGCAGGCTCCAGCTTCCAGGGTGATCAGAGGAAAATTAGCGATCCCGTTGAGCAAACGAGAGAAAGAGGTTGCGCGGCTTGTCGCCGCGGGCCTGTCCAATCGCGGGGTGTCCGAAAAACTCGGATTGAGCGAGCACACGGTGAAGAATTATCTGTTCGGCATCTTCGAGAAGCTGGGCATCTCCACACGGATCGAACTCGTGCTCTATATTTTGAACCAGGCGAAACCACCTGAAACTGAGAATAGCCTTCCCTCCGATTTGTCTTATGCTTAGGCATCCCCGCCAATTGGTGTAACCTTCGTCGGACAAAGGGCTTACGCAGGCGCTCTCAAGACCCGGGAGCTGCCCTCAGGAAGGTTGACCATCATGCATACATCTCCCATCTGCCCCCATCGGGGGAGATCTACTCTCCCAGAGAATTCTTGCCTACATCACGTCTGGTATTGTCCACCCCAGAATATGTACGCCTAGAGCCTTCGGTCCCGGAGATTTTCCTAATCTTGCACGAAATTGCCAGGTTGCTAAACTTTGCGCTGCAGTCGTTCAAGGTGTGGTTGAAGGCTGGCGATCAAAGAACCAGGACCTAAGTAGACTCCCCCGCCACCGAAGGATAACTGCTGAGGTTTGGGCGGATCGTAGCGAAGGTTTCCCGACCTCGGGATTGGTTCCGCCTTGTCAGCTTTTCAACAAGCTGAGGGTGGATCAGTCGGCTATCCAAATGTGACTCAGGGGGGAGAGGTGTGAGCAGCGGCAATCAAGTTTGGGACCCGCCAGTCGCGCAACATTGGACCGTCAACCCTGCTACTGACACGGCCCGTTGGTACGCGATCCACACGCTTGCGCGGCATGAAAAGGGAGTCGTAACTCGCCTGCGTAACGAAGGTGTTATCACTTTTCTTCCGCTGGTGTCCGAGGTACATCGTTGGAGCGACAGGCGCAAAGTCGTCCAGTTGCCCCTATTTTCATGTTACGCCTTTGTGCGCATACCGCCGGTGCCCGAGTTCCAGGTGAAGGTTCTACGTGCGGATGGCGTTCTTAGATTCGTTGGTGGTCGAGGAGAAGGTGTCCCCATTCCTGACAGTCAAATCGAGGGCCTTCAGGCACTCTTGACCAGTAGCGCTCCCTATACCCTTTGCCCCTTCCTCAAGATCGGCCAAAGGGTACGGGTGCGGGGAGGGTCCCTGGAAGGCATTGAAGGAATTCTAACCGCCCGCAACGGAGAACGCACCTTGGTGATCTCAGTGGAACCGATTCAGCGTTCGCTCGCTGTTCGGATCGACGATTACCGAGTGGAAGCCATCTAGAAGATAGCTAAAAGGATGATCTCGTCGCACATTCTAGTGGTGGGCAGTGAAACAACAACACTGCAGACTCTCAGTGTGTTAACGGCGCGCACTCCGTACTCCGCAGAGGGTGCAATCGTCGCTGAAGCGCTGGCAACGGTCCGGCACAATCCCGAGCTGGACCTCGTGCTTCTCGAGCTTGGGAACGGCAATGAGAGTGGCCTGCGGACGCTACAACAGTTGCGCTTCGTCCGGCCAGATTTGACGATCGTGGTCCTTTCCGCTTCCGCTGACTCACGGCAGGTTGTAGAGGCGATCCGTCTAGGCGCACAGGACTACCTGAACGTCCCGTTGCAGGAGATTGAATTGCAGCAGGTGCTCAGGCGCTATTTGGACCCCAAAATCAGCGAAGCAGCGACTAAGGAACCGGCCCAGTCCATTGAAGAATTTGATAACGGTGAATTCTTCGTCGCCGCCAGTCCAGCCATGCGCAAGTTGCGGCTGCAGGCGGAGCTCCTGGCAGACCTCGATGTGCCGGTGCTGATTCTCGGGGAAAGTGGCACCGGGAAAGAAGCTGTGGCTCAGCTCATCCACAAGTTTTCGTCGCGATCGCAGCACAAGTTCTTGAAGGTCAACTGTGCCGCTTTACCCGACGAAATACTGGAAAGCGAACTGTTTGGTTGCGAGCGCGGCGCTTTCAACGGAGCCATACCTACGAAAACGGGCAAGGTCGAATTGTGCGATAAGGGAACTGTTTTGCTGGATGCAGTGGCAGAATTGTCCCCCAACCTTCAGGCCAAGCTTTTGCACGTACTACAGGACAAGAAATTCTTCCGTCTGCGCGGCGAAAGTATGATCGACATCGACGTACGTATCCTCGCTTCCACTACAGTAAACGTTCACCAGGCGATTGCAGACGGGAAGTTCCGGGAAGACCTTTACTACCGATTAAACGCGTTTACGATGCTACTGCCGCCACTACGGGACCGGCAAGAAGAGATTTCCCTGCTACTGCGTCACTTTATGGGGAGGATGGCTGCTCGCTACTCGCGGCCGGCGGTGCCGTTCACCCCGGCGTTGATCGAAGCGTGTCTCCATCATGCCTGGCCCGGCAATATGAGGGAGTTGGAGAACTTCGTGAAACGGTATCTGGTGATGGGAGACGAGTCCCAGGCGCTGAGTGAACTACAGGTAGCCCCCCGCCACAGACAGATCCCGGCCCCGGCGGGGGCCACGAACCTGCTCGAAACTGGTCAGCAACAAGAACGGAACCTGAAGTTCCTGGTACGCAACCTTAAAGTTGAAGCTGAGATCGAGGCAATCACAAAGGCACTGGCGGAAACCAACTGGAACCGCACGCGGGCCGCACGACTCTTGAATATCAGCTATCGCGGATTGCTCTACAAGATTCGCGAGCACGGTATCACCCGTCTTCCCGGCGGCGAGAGTATGGCCTACTTTCGCAACGGAAGCCTCAACTAAAAGACCTTAAAGGAGACAATCCTCGTGTCCGAGACACTCACTGCACCACAGCGGAGCCATAATCATGAGCTGAGTGGTAAGTACTCCAAATTTCAGGTTAAGGGTTGGGTAAATTTCGACGCTACCGACAAAACGCTTGCCGAGATTGCGGAAGGCATAGAACAGGGTGAGGGATTTCTGACGCTGATGGAAGTCCTCGAAGTAGACGACGACCCTGCATCTATTGGCGATGAAGAAGCGAGGGAATGGTTTGAGAACATAATTGCTGCCAGGAAACTCCTGCAAAACGTTCATGAACTTCCGAAGAAGCTGATAGAAGAGTTTCGCTCGGCACTGAAAACTAACGAGGAAGTCGCCCCCAAGAAGACTGCCACCCCGCTGTCGGGTCTGGCAGTGAACGACGAGTCAGCACCACGGGGCAAGTTTTGGCCATGAGACGGGCGAGTCGGTGGAAAAGCGAGTCGCCGGAGCCAAATCCTCGTAGGTCAGCAAGCATTCTCTCTCTGCTTGGTTGGCTCTTAGCATAGCGGTTCTGCGGCTACCAGACTGGTCAGCCCACAAACAGCCAACCCGCAAGAGAGTAGTGATCAATGATAAGGCCACTAAATCTGACAGAGCACCAGTCAAGCGCGAAGGCGCTACCAGAATCCGCTGATCGCTTCGAGCAGGCGCTGGTGAAGTGGTTCGGCCGGCACCGTGGCGTCTGGTCTGGAACAGCGAGCGAATTGATTGCTGCAGCAGGAACCGACTTGTGGCCCCAGTCTCCACATGCGCTTTATGCCCACATCGAGTCCCGCAGGCAAATACTCCGTTCTTTGGGCGTGGATGTCTTGCCGCACCACGGATATCCGCGAATGGTATCGCTCCGGTCGTGCCAGGAAGAAAGAGACACAAGAAAAACGCCCCACGAACCCCTTGGCCCAGTCGCTCCTGTAGCTGAGTCTGGCATGGCCGAGCGCTTTGTAAATGACCGGGATGGGGATGGAGATAACCCTGAAAAGCATGTTTTCGAAAACACCGCAGCAGCGCTTTTCGACATTGTAGAAATGCAGGGGCGGATCAAAGAGCAGAGTCTCGATCTTAAGTCAATGGTAGAGCTGGTCGCGGACCGAACGCAGGAGATCGCTCAATGCACTGGGGTCGCTGTCGGATTGCTGCATCAAGATAATCTCGTCTACTTTGCTCGCACAGGAAGGGCCGTTGCCATGGCAGGAGAGCAATCCCACACTAAACTTTTTCGCTCCTGCCTGACGACAGGTAAAGTGCTACCGTTTCCGGAGGCCCAGAAGGATGGGCTTTTGGGCGCCACGTGTCGCCGAGAAGGTGTCAGGTCCCTGGTTGTCGTTCCCATACTTCACAATCTGAAAGTTACAGGGGCCATGGAACTCCTATTCAAAGAGATGCGCTCCTTTTCCAACGGCGATGTCATGACTCTGGAACTCATTGCAGACGTCGTGAGCGAAGGTCTGGAGGGCGTTGCTCATGCCGAATCCAGGCAGGCAGAAGGAGGGGAGGGCCCGCGTGAGGCCAAAGCCGTCGAAAGCCTCACTCCACCACTCCGACATTCATGGGAAGAGAAGACCGGTCTGATCGGCCGCCGCGAAGGTATTGGATCGGAAACATCCTTGAGCAAGCCTGCAACTCCCGAGTCAAGTACAGCAAGCACCGTCTCTGGGCTAGCCGCTCCGCCCAACTTAGGGTGGATGGCCCGGATGAAACGCAAAGGCGCGAGTCTGGTGTAACCGGAGCGGGCGGAAGTCTTTTCTAACTCGTACTGCGACCTCACGAACGATAGACTGCGAGGCGACGATGCGGCAGGGCACAGCGCGATTCATGATGAGCGGAGGCAGTGGGGGATATCGCTCCCATATCATCGCCGTGTTGATAAGCTTCGCTGTTTCCAGTTCCTTGTGGAGCCAGGCCGGTAGTAGTGTCAACCAGCCCGGCGCTTCTGATTCATCTTCCAAGGCCCAAAAGACGAGCAAGAACGCCGACGTCTCGGCGGCGTCGGCCGGACCGCATGACGACAGTTTTATCATTGGGGCCGATGATGTGCTCGCGATCAATGTTTGGAAGGAACCCGAGGTTTCGCGATCGGTTCCGGTCCGCTCCGACGGGAAAATCTCTCTTCCCCTCGCTGGCGAAGTACAGGCGGCCGGAGAGACTCCCCGGCAGCTGGAACTGGAGATTGCCAAGCGGCTGCAGAGTTATATCTCCGAGCCGGAAGTCACCGTCATCGTTCAGCAGATCAACAGCCAAAAATTCAATATTCTGGGACAAGTGTTGAAGCCGGGTTCCTATCCCCTGGCAAATTCTCCGACGATTCTCGATGCCATCGCGCTGGCTGGCGGCTTTCGTGACTTCGCGAAGAAGAAATCAATTTACGTCTTGCGGCAGAATCCCGGGGGTGGTCAGGAGCGCCTGCCCTTTAATTACAAAGACATCGTCAAGGGCAAGAACTCGGATCAGAACGTGAAGCTGCAGCCGCGCGACACGATCGTGGTGCCGTGATGAGAGTCCAGATTTCCCAAGGTTTTGCAATTTTGCTTCTTGTGGCCGCTACCCTGCCGGTGTGGTCTCAGGCGACTGGGTCGGCCTCGCCGGGCACTGGCGAGGTCCAGCAGAAAGACTCGGGTGCTGCGCCGGCCGCGACTGGAGCCATAGGAAGCGAAGACCAGATGGTAACTCCCGCTCCGGTCAGCATTGAAGGATATCCTTTGTCCCTGGGCGCCGAGTCGGAACGGACGAACTATCTGCGGGGCGGGCTGAGGTTTTCCAGCACATACGACGATAACGTTCTTACCCACATCGGCCGTAGTACCTCGGATGTCAGCTACTCCATATGGCCATGGATTTCGCTAAATCAGTCACGGCCCCGTCTGAAATGGAGTTTTTCTTACAGCCCGGGCTTTACCTTCTATCAGAAGACCACAAACCTGAATGAGGCAGACCACGCTTCCGAGGCAAAGCTCGAATACCGTCTGAGTCCGAACGTTACGCTGCATCTGCGCGATGCATTTTCTAAGAGCTCCAACTTCTTCAATCAGTTTGAACAAAACCCTGGCGGAGGCACCTCCCCCCTTGGCCTGCGAGGGCAGAATAATTCCGTGATTCCGCCGCTTGCCGACCGTATCAGCAATGCCAGCGACGTGCAGCTTACTTATCAGTTCAGCCAATACGGAATGGTCGGAGTGACCGGCTCCTTTTCCGAATTGCGCTACTCCAATCGTACCCAGGCCGAGGGATTGCTCGATGCCGATGCCAAAGCCGGGGAGCTTTTCTACACTCACCGGCTTTCCGGAAGGCACTACATCGGCCTGACCTATCGCTATCAGGACTTGCTGGCGAGCCCCAGCGCGACCGAAACCCAAACCCACACTCTGGTTCTTTTCTACACCATCTATTTCCAACCAACCGTTTCCCTATCGGTGTTTGGCGGGCCCGAGCACTCCGATACGCAGGCTCCACTCGTCAGAGCACGGCACGACGTGTCACCGGCTGCCGGCGGCAGTCTTGGATGGCAAGGAAGGTATACCAGTTTTGTTGTCAGCGTCTCCCGCAGAGTCACCGACGGTGGCGGGTTGGCGAGTGCAGTTCGTGCCGAAGATGCTAGCGCCTCCTTACGCCGGCAATTTACCAAAACTCTCAATGCCGGGCTCAATGCAGGGTACGCATTGAATCATCTTTTGGCTCCTACTATTCAATCCGGGGTCGGAGGCCATGTACTATTCGGAGGATTTTCCATCTTGCAGAGCCTGGGGCCACGGTTCGATTTGGAACTTGCATACACGCGACTGCACCAAGACTACGGCAATCCTCTCTTCAACATGCCCAACCGCAATCGGGTTTCCGTATCCCTTTCGTACCGGTTCGAGAGACCTCTAGGGCGATAACCATGCCGGAAGAACTTTTCGAAGAAGCCTCGACCGAAGCATTCGACTGGCGCCACTATCTTGGTCTGATCCGCCGCCATGCCTGGTATTTTCTCTTGGCTCTGTTCGCCGGGTGGCTGACCGTATGGGGCGTGAGCTGGCTGTTGCCTTCGGTATACCGTTCCGGAACGCTCATCCTGGTTGAGCAGCCATCAGTGCCGCAGCAATTTGTGGTCTCCAACGTGGCTGGCAATCTGCAAGAGCGGTTGCAGACCATCACTCAGCAGATTCTCAGTCGGACCCGCCTCCTGGGTATCATCGATAATCTGAATCTGTATCCGGAAGAACGCAAGCGTTTGACGCAGGATGATCTTGTCGAACGCATGCGGAAGGATATCGACATTGCGCTGATGCTTGACAAAGAGAATGCATTGACCTCGTTTAATATTTATTACTCTTCAAAAACACCGAGTACTGCCCAGCGGGTCACAAGTGAACTAAGTAATCTCTTCATCAGCGAGAATCTGGAGGCGCGGCAGCAGCAGTCACAGAATACTACTGAATTCCTGGCCAGTCGGCTCGAAGAAGCCAGAAAGGCCCTCAGCGAACAAGAAGAAAAAGTTCGAGAGTTTAAAGACAAACATTTAGGAGAGCTGCCAGGGCAACTGCAGAGTAACCTTCAAATCCTTGTAGGAATGCAGGCTCAGATGCAGGCCGAAGAAGACAATCTGAACCGCGCCAAGCAACAGAACGTCTACCTGGAGTCTTTGGTAAGCCAATATCGCACGGTTCAGAGATCGGCCAAGACCGGAGAAGGCATGCCGATTGGACTGCCAGCTCTAGACCAAGAATTGGAAAGGCTTAGGGCTCAGCTCGCGGATATCAGCTCGCATTACACAGATCGCCATCCAGATGTCCGCAAGCTAAAGGAGCAAATTGCCAAGACGGAGCGGATGAAACAACAGCTTGATTTGGATCTGGCAAGTAAGGCACCCGATTCTCAGGCTGACAATTCGGGTACAGCTCCGAAAAATTATGCAGACGTGCGAGACATGTCTCCTTTGCTGGAATTGCAGAGCCAATTGAAGGCGAATGAGATCGAAATCACGAACCGCCAGCGTGCGATCCAGGAGCTACAAACAAAAATTGGCGAGTACCAAGCTCGTTTGAACCAGGCACCTGTGCGGGAGCAACAGTTTACTGATCTTAGTCGCGGCTACGATCAGTCTCGAGCCAACTACGACTCACTCCTGAAAAAAAAGAACGACTCGGAGCTGGCCACTAGCCTCGAACTTCGCCAACAGGGCGAACATTTTCGGGTCGTCGATCCGCCCAGCCTGCCGGTGAAACCTTACTCTCCCAATCGCCCGAAGCTGTCGGCGATCGGCTTGGTCGTCGGCATCATCCTGGGTGCCGCGCTAACCGCGGGGAGAGAATTGATGGATGACCGAATCTACAGCGATAGGGAGTTCAAGAAGTTCGCACCCGTGACCGTTATCGCTGAAATCCCGGACATCGCAATTCCTGGAGAAGAAAGAACACGGCAGTGGAAAGTTCGCCTGTTATGGGTAACGGCGGGCCTTATTTTTGTCTCAATTCTGGCAGGATCTGCCCTAAGCTACTTGCGGGGATAACTAGTGTACAAAACTTTTTACGGACTCCGGCACGATCCATTCGAGATCACCCCCGATCCGTCGTTTTTGTTTGGCACCGAGAGACACAACGAGGCGCTGGCGACGCTCTACTACGGGGTTAAGCGTCGCAAGGGCTTCGTGGTGATGACTGGTGAGGTTGGTACCGGAAAAACGCTGCTAGTCCGTTGTCTGCTGCAGTTGCTGAAGGGTAGTAACGTCACTTATGCCTATGTGTTCAACAGCCGCTTGTCATCGGTTGAGTTTCTGCAATATGTAGCTGGGGACCTGGGGCTCGCCACCTCGGGCAAGACTAAGGGCGAACTTCTCCTGGAACTAGGTACTTATCTGGTCAGCCGTCATCAGAAGAACCTCACAACCGTGCTGGTGGCGGATGAGGCCCATCACCTTTCGACGGACGTTCTCGAAGAGATCCGGCTTCTGACCAATCTGGAGACGGCACACGACAAGTTGCTGCAGATTTTGCTCGTAGGGCAGCCCGAGCTGGACGAAAAGCTGGACTCAATGGAGCTGCGGCAATTGAAGCAAAGAATCGCCCTACGCTCCCAACTGCAGCCGCTGAATCTGCAAGAGACCCGAGGATACATACAGCGCCGGCTGCACATAGCGGGGGCAACATCTGCCGCTCTCCTGTTTCCCGATGACACTGTGGCTACAATCCACCGTCATTCCCTTGGCATTCCCCGTGTGATCAACACCGTGTGCGAAAACGCCTTGATTGGTGCGTACGCCCGGCAACTCAGAACCGTGCCTCCGGAGGTTATCGAGGAAGTAGCTACCGACCTCCGCCTCAGTGTGGCCGACACACCTCGGAGGCAACAGATCCCGAACATGGACGACAACGCCGAAGTGTGGCACGCCATCAAGACGATGCTTCAATTCCAGAGTCAACTGCAAGCAATGCGATCCAGAGAAGCAGAATCGTTGCTTACCACCGCACCCGGAGCCAGCAAGCATGAGTCGACTATTTGAGGCATTACAGAGGTCCGAGCCCGAGACCCTCGGGTTCGACTTTGCCCCGCACGAACCGCCGGTCAGCAATCTGCTGAAGGAAGCGGAAGCTGAAACGTTGAAGCCAACGGAGGCGGAAGCGCCGAACGCAGCAGATACTCAAGTGCCGGAGGTCGGACAGTTTCCTTCCCTGCCTGTCTCATTGTCGCCGGGCAACCGGCTAGTCTCTTTGTGGGGGAGGGAGAGCCTGGGGGCGGAAAAGTTCCGCTTTCTGGCGGTTCGTTTGAGACAAATCCGCCGCGGTCGCGACTTCAAGAAACTGTTGATCACCAGCACAATTCCTGGCGAGGGCAAGAGCACGGTTTCCGCGAATCTTGCCATCACGCTGGCACACAGGAGGCAACAAAAGATTCTGCTGGTGGACGGCGACCTGCGACGCCCGGTTTTGGCGCACGAGTTCGGTCTAGGATATCAAGCTGGGCTGAGTGAATGCTTGCGCGGCGAATCTCGGCCGATCTCAAATATCTACCGCCTGGAAGAAGCGGGCCTGTGGTTTTTGCCCGCCGGCCGGCCCCCGGAGAATCCGCTGGAGTTGATGCAGTCTGGACGGCTTTCGGATCTGCTCGATCAACTGACGGCCTGGTTCGACTGGATCGTGATCGACTCTCCCCCTGTTTTGCCGCTCGCAGACACGAGCGTTTGGACCCGATTTGTGGATTGCGTCTTGCTCGTGGCCCGGGAAGGAACAACCGAGAAGCGGCAACTGCAGCGGGGGTTAGAAGCTCTGGACCAGTCCAAGTTGCTGGGAATGCTGTTGAACAGCTGCACCAACGCAGACCACAGCAGCTATTACCAGCGGTATGCTTCGGTTGCGCCACGGCCACAGGACAAGGTCAAAGCAGACTAGTTTTTCGTTTGGCATCGTCATTCGGTTTCCATTTATCCGGGATATTCTCCTCTTCACTTCTTCCCTAAATGCGGTACAGGTCAAGGCTACTGTTCCGCTCCAGACACCAATGGAGCACAAATAGCGGAGGTATCTGTGAATTTGCGCCGGCCCGGTAACTTCGCAACTCTTGCACTTCCGACAAAACGGCCCCCATCCGGGTCAAATAGTGTAGCGCTCAACGAAGAATCGTTTCACCGAATGATTGCTCTCGAGAGAAAGAGAACAGAGCGCTCGCGACAGCCGTTTTTACTTATGTTGTTGGAAACCGGCAATGGTTTGAGATCCGATGACGATGAAAACTCGCTCAGCAAGGCCCTGTCCGCACTATCAGATTCGATCCGAGAGACTGACGTAACCGGTTGGTACAAAGGCAGCTCTGTGGTTGGGGTGATGTTCACGCAACTCGGCAGCGAGGATCGAACGGCGATTATGCCCATGATGTTGGCAAGGGTGAGCGCCACTTTACGCACTGCGTTGGGCGCTGAGCAATTCAGCCGGATCAGCATTTCATTTCACCTGTTTCCGGAAGATTCGGACCATGAAGTGTCAGACCGTCCCAGCAATCCCGCGCTGTATCCCGATCTGTTGCGACGGCATCAGGCAAGAAAATTCTCCTGTGTGGTCAAGAGAATGATGGACGCGGTAGGCAGCGCAGTGGCACTGGTGGCTCTCGCTCCCCTGTTCCTCGTGATCGCGGTCGCGATCAAGCTGTCCTCCAAGGGACCCGTGTTCTTCCGGCAGCAAAGGATAGGGCAATATGGCGTGCCGTTCGTTTTCCTGAAATTCCG
>WNFF01001634.1_pt1 | contig 39230 bp, 37 predicted proteins | sample 5400441 | NCBI WGS metagenome assembly WNFF01 (sample SAMN13153345, study PRJNA577476) | soil metagenome | isolation source: 120 cm saprolite under Douglas fir tree site 2 hole 3 replicate 1 | place: USA:California | collected 2015-04-18
AGCGGGGTGACGGTGTGGACGCCGCAGGGTCAGCTCATCGGGCGCATCCGGCTGCCCGAGATCTGCGGCAACGTCTGCTTCGGCGGGCCCAAGCGCAACCGCCTGTTCATGGCGGCCAGCCAGTCGCTCTACGCGGTCTACACCGCCACGCAGGGCGCCGCGCCCGGCTAGGCCCGGGGTCAGGTCTTGAATTCCTACATTTTCATCGCGCGCGGAGACGCCTGGCGCGCGGAAATGTAGGAATTCAAGACCTGACCCCATCTAAGCGCCATCCTCGACATGAAGCTAGGGATCTACCTCAACGCGCAGCATCCTTCGCTCGATGACCCGGCGCGGCGGTTTGCCGAGACGCTGGAGCAGGCGCGGCTGATCCATTCCCTCGGGTTCGACTCGATCTGGGGTGGGGAGCACCACGCCACGCCGGGGTTCCACTATTTTCCGTTGCTGCCGATGCTGCAGCGGCTGGCCGCGGAGGTGCCTGGCCTCTCCATCGGGACCAACCTGGTGCTGTTGCCGCTGCACAACCCGGTGGAGATCGCGGAGGTCGGGGCCTTTCTCGACGTGATCACCGGCGGGCGCTTCATGCTGGGCATGGGGCTCGGCTACCGCCCGGAGGAGTTCGCGATCTTCGGGGTGCCGCTGGGGGAGCGGGTGAGCCGGCTCACCGAGGGCGTGGAGATCATCCGGCGGCTCTGGACGGAGGACAAGGTCACGCATCGCGGGCGGCACTGGAGCTTTGAGAACGTCACGATCCGCCCGCGCCCCATCCAGTGGCCGCGCCCACCCATCCTGGTCGGCTCGCAGGTCCCCACCGGCATCGCGCGGGCCGCCCGCATCGCCGACGGCTGGCTGGTGGTGCCGGTGCCGCGCGTGGACGAGTTCGCGGCGCAGGTGAAGGTCTTCACCGCGGCGCGCGCCAAGGAGGGCGTGCCCCCGGAGGCGCAGATCTGCCGGCTGCTCGAGGTGGTGTGCGCCCCCGACGAGGACACCGCGATCCGCCGCGCCGCGCCCTATCTGCTGGAGAAGTACGCGGCCTATTTCTCCTGGGGCCTCGAGGGCGTCTCGGTCGACCCCGCCGCCAAGCCCGAGGAGCAGCTTCGCCGCCTGGCCGCCAATCGCTTCGCGATCGGCTCGCCCGCCCAGGTGACCGAGATGCTGCTCGCCCAGCACGAGGCCGGCGCCACGCATCTGACCATGCGAGTGAGCTGGCCGGGCATGCCCCAGGCAGACGTCCTGGCCGGCATCGAGCTGCTCGGCCGCGAAGTCCTCCCCGAAGTCCGACGCCGCATCAGGAGCTAGCCATGCGAGTCCCCGCCCGCCAGATCCAGCAGCAGCTCGAGTCCGTGTTCACCGCCTGGGGCATGTCGGCCGCGCACGCCGCCACCACCGCGGCGATGATGGTGGAGACCGACCTGCGCGGGGTGGACTCGCACGGCATCTCGATGCTGCCGACCTATGACAAGGAGTTCCGCGCCGGGCGGCTCAACATGCGCCCGCAGTGGAAGACGGTGCGCGACCTGCCGTCGATCGCCCGGATCGACGCGGACCGCTCGCTCGGCCATCCGGTGTCGGTGCACGCCATGAACCTGGCGGTGGACAAGTGTCTCGGCACCGGGGTGGCGGTGGTCGCGGTGTTCAACTCGCACCACTTCGGCGCGGCCGGCTGCTACGCGAAGATCGCGGCCGACCGCGGCGTGATCGGCATGGTCACCTCCGCCACCCGCGGCGTCACGCTGGTGCCCACCTTCGCGGCGGAGCCCATCATGGGGACGAACCCGCTCGCCTTCGCGGCGCCGGCCAGAAGGAACGCGTCGTTCGAGCTCGACATGGCCACGACCACGGTCGCGGCGGGCAAGGTGAAGGTCTACAAGCTCAACCACAAGCCGGTGCCGTCGGGCTGGGTGGTGGACGGCGACGGCCGGTCGGTGACCGACGAGTCGACCGCCTTCCAGCACGTCTTCGAGCGGCCGGACGGCGGCATCACCCCGCTCGGCGGCAGCCGCGAGCTGGGCGGCCACAAGGGCTATGGCCTGGCGGTGCTGGTGCACATCCTGGGTGGCACGCTCGCGGGCGCGTCCTTCTCGCCGCTGCGCAACAAGACCCAGCGCGACTCGGATCCGCACAATATCGGCCACTTCTTCATGGCCATCGATCCGGGCGCCTTCCGTGACGCGGGCGAGTTCGAGGGCGATCTGGACGACGTGATCGACGTGCTGCACGGGGCCAAGCGCGTGGACCCGAACCAGCCGGTGATGGTGGCGGGCGACCCGGAGCGGCTCACGCGCGCGGAGCGGCTCGAGCAGGGCGTGCCGATTCCCGACGACCTGATGACCCAGCTCCGCGGCGTCGCCGCGGCCGCCCGCGTCCCCTTCGTTCTGGCCTGACCTGGGCCCCTCACCCTACCCTCTCTCCAAAGGGGAGAGGAGAAGCCAGAACCCTCTCCCCTCAGGGGAGAGGGCAGGGTGAGGGGTGGCGGGCGCGGGTCAGTTGCGCGCGCGCCGGCGGGCGCGACCGCTGCGGCGCTCGAGCGCCTCACCCCAGCTCGCGAGGAACTCAGTGACGAAGGCGTGCTCGCGCGCCGGCTCCACCGCGAGCGGCCCAAGGGCGAGCGCCACCGCGAGCGCGACGTGGTAGCCCTCGGCGCGTGAGGCCACCGCGCGGCGGTAGGCTGGATGCGCCTCGTTCACCCACACGGTCGCGTCAATGAGCCGAGCCAGCTCGGCGTCGTCCGGCCGCGCCGCGAACTGGATGTTCAGACCGTACCGGCCCGGTCGGTTCCCCCGGCCGTCGCCGCTCAAGTCTCGCGCACCCGCGCCCGGCGGCCCTGCGACTTCCGGCACCGGCGCCACGTCGCTCGTCGCGTCGGGCGAACCGGGGGCTTCGGGCTCGGCAGGCGCCGGCACGGGGCTGGCGAGGTTGGAGGCGAGCGGCGCGTTGGGCACGCCGGTCAGGGTAGAGGCCGCGCTCGGCGCGGGACCCGCACCGCCGCGCCCGCCCACCGGCAGGGCGCGTTGCCCGCCGCTGCGCCGCTCGACCAGCGATGCCAGGAGCGGAAAGTCCTCGGCCAGGTCCACCAGAACGGTCTCGAGGTCGCGCTCGACCGGCCGGGCCGCGCGGCGACGGCTCCGGTCGGCCTCGGCCGGCGCGTCGCCCCACTGCGCGAGCTGCACGCTCACCGCCTCCTGGATTGCCTTGCGATAGGCGAGGTAGAGGGCACCGCGGGGACCCGAGCGCACGAAGTCGCCCTTGTTGAGGGTGAGGCACTCGGCCAGGGCCGGGGCCTCGATGAGACCGCCGATGCGGTCGCCCGCCGCGGGAGTCACGCCCAGCCAGTCCCATCCCCCCTTGATCACCTTCCCGAAGGTGCTGACCACCAGCCCGCGCCGCTCCTCGGGAAGCGGCGCGCCATCGCGCACCAGGTAGCCGACCGCGGAGGGCTTGCGCTTGCGGGCCATCCGCACCGCCAGCGGCCCCCGTTGATCGCCCGGCCACCGCTCGGGCGTGAGGGCGCGCTCGTTGACGACGAACCGGATCCCGCCTGGGTACTGGTCGGCCAGGATCTCGTCGAAGGACGGGTCCAGCAGCGTCTGGAAGTGCCGCCGCAGCGAGGCCTCGATGAACCCGGCGTCGAGCAGCGGCGCCAGGGGGTTCTCCAGGACGAGACGTACCGCCGTCCCGCGCGCTCTCACCAGTCCCGGCGGCGGCACCCAGCGCCAGGGCGCGCGCTGCCGGCCCCCGAGCGCCCACGACGTGGCCACGTGCTTGCCCGCGCGCCGGGTCTCGGTCACGACCTCCCGGCTCACCAGGAGCGCGAGCTTGATGCCGACGCCCGCGAAGCCGATTCCCTGGCCTCGCGTCTTCGAGCTGATCGCGACGTCGTGGTAGCGGGCCAGCTCGCGTCGGCGCATGCCGAGGCCGTCGTCCACCAGCGTGAAGGTGCTGGTAACCGGATCGGTCAGGACGGAGATTGTGCCCGCGCCAGAATCGAGGGCATTCGCGACGATCTCGGTGAGGATCGTCTCATCGGTCGGGCCTGGATAGGCGTCGCGCAGGTCCTCGAGGAGGCGTAGCAGATCGACCCGGGTCTCACCCATGGACGATCAGCGCGCGAGCCCGGGAGATGGCTCCTTCACGAAGGGCCGGGCTCGGGAGCGCCCGCGCGCACTCAGCCGAGCGCCTTCCGCAGCGCGCCCGCGATCTCGCCGAGCACCGCGCGCGACTGGTCGAGGATGCGCGTCATCCGCACGAAGCCGTGGAACATCCCGGGGTACTGCGTGATCGTCACCGACACGCCCGCCTCGCGGAGGCGCGTCGCGTAGGCCTCCCCCTCGTCGCGCAGGGGATCGCAGCCCGCGGTGATTACCAGCGCAGGCGGCAGGTCGGCCAGGCTCTTGGCCAGGAGCGGCGAGGCGTTCGGCTCGCGGCCCTGCTCCTCACGGGCCAGGTAGTGGCGCCAGAACCACCGCATGTCCTCGGTGGTCAGCAGGTAGCCGGTCGCGTTCTCGCGGTAGGACGCGGTGGTGAAGTCGTAGCTGGTGGCCGGGTAGACCAGCACCTGCAGCGCGAGCCGCGGGCCGCGCCGATCGCGCGCCAGCAGCGCCATCACCGCGGCGAGGTTGCCGCCCGCGCTGTCGCCGCCCACCGCCACCCGGGCGGGATCGAGGCCGAGGCGCGCGCCATTGGCCACCACCCACTGGAGCCCCGCGTAGGAGTCGTCCACCGGCGTCGGGTACTTGAACTCCGGCGCCAGCCGGTAGTCCACCGAGGCCACCGCGCAGCCGGCCGCGTTGACGAGAGACCGGCAGATGCCGTCGTGGGTGTAGAGGTCGCCGATCACCCAGCCCCCGCCGTGATAGAAGACCAGGACCGGGTGCGGCCCGTGGCCGGCGGGGCTGTAGACTCGCACCGTCATCTCGCCGCCCGTCACCGGCACCCGGTGGTCCGAGACGGCGGGCACGTCCTCGACCGGACCGAGCCCGGCGGTGCGCGTGCGCATGGCCTCGCGCGCCTCGTCGGGGGTGGACTGCGAGATCGGCTTGAGGTTCAACGCGGTGATCGTGTCCACGACCGTCTGGGCCTGGGGATCGAGCGGCATGGCGTGTCCTCCCGGGTGCGACTCAGGTGATGCGGCGACAGTAGAGAATCCCGCCCGCGTCGTCAAGCGGGCGCGGCGCCGCGGCGCAGGCGGCGCGCGCCCGCCAGCAGCACCGCCGCCCCCAGCCAGGCCAGCCCGCCGTCCAGCAGGAACGCGCCGGGGAGGCTCAGCGCGGCGAGGCCGCCGCTGACCAGCGGGCTCGCCGCGGTGCCCACCTGCACGCTCAGCGCGAGCCAGCCGAAGGCGGCGCCGCGCCGCTCGCTCGACACCAGCGTCCCGCCGAGGGAGTAGGCCAGGGTCAGCGCGCCGCCCAGGCAGAGGCCGGTGAGGCAGCGCAGCAGCATGAGGCTCTGCCAGCCGGGTGCCAGGGCCATGAGCGCGCAGGGCAGGCCGCCCACGAGCAGGCCGATCAGTAATAGCCGCTCGGCCGGCCAGCGCTGGGCGAGCCGGCCGGCGGCCAGGGCCGAGCCGGTGGCGCAGATGGCGGCGAGCGAGATGATCTCGCCGGAGGTGGCGGCGATGCGGGTCACGTCGGGCAGGGTCGCGACTTTCAAGGGCACCAGCAGGGACAGGCCGCGGTCGATGAACTGGCCGATGAAGAGCAGGCCCAGCACGAGCGGAAACCCGCGCAGGCCGAGGACGTCGCGCAGCGTGAAGCTGCGCTCCCGGGCGGGCCCCGTGTCCCCGGCGTCGCGCGGCCGGCTTTCGTTGAAGAGCAGGATCAGCCCGACGAGCGCGATCGCGCACATCCCCGCGGTGACGAAGAAGGCGTAGCGCAGGCCGAAGTGGGAGGCCACGTAGCCGCCCGCGGCCGGCCCCACCGCCACGCTCAAGAGCTGGGCGCCCTGCACGCGCCCGATGGCCACCGGCACCTTGTCCTTCGGGCACGACACGCTCGCCAGGGCCATCGCGAAGACGGAGAAGCCGGCGATGACGCCCTGGAGCACGCGCAGGATCAAGAGCTGGGTGACCGAGGTCACGAGGCCCATCGCGGCCACGATGATCACGAAGCCGACGAGCGAGCGGATCATCATCATCTTGCGGCCCACGCGGTCGGCCAAGCGGCCCCAGAGCGGGCCCAGCAGGCCCGAGACCGCCGGAGTCACCGCGGTCAGCACGCCGGACCAGAGGGCGACCCGGGTGGGGTCGGTGACGCCCAGCTCGATCACGTAGAGCGGCAGGAAGGGCGAGAAGAACTGGAAGCCGACGAACGCGATGAAGACGACGAGGGCGAGTGCCCAGACATTGCGCTCCCAGCTCTCGAATCCGCGCCGTGTTCCATCATCGATCGTCACGCCGTCCGGAGCGTACTACGAGAGCTTCCGGTTCGCCGCATTTGCCGGGGACGGAGGACTACCCGCCGCCCGCGCCGAGGCTATAGAGGAGCACCGCGAGCACGATCAAGGTCACGACGACGTAGGTCCGGTCTCGCTGGAGCGCGAACGCGAAGACCGAGAATGCCACGCGGGCAACGGGAGTCGCCAGGAGCACCAAGAGACCGAGCTGGATGAGGCCGGGGCCATCGAGCGCGCGCGCCGCGCTCAGGATGCCGGACACTCCCCGCAGGTAGGCGGGCTCGCCGTGGAACACTCCGTAATCCGGTATCGTCGCGCCGTGTTGCACCAGGTAGAGTGCCCCCCCTGACAGCACGACCGCCGCCGCGGCGATCACGCCGACCCTCAGGAGGTTGCCGATGATCTCGTCCACTCGCTGGTCGGTCCACGCCGGCCCGCGCATGCTAGAGCCTCCCGGTGAGGCCGTTGTAGATCATCTCGACGCCCAGCAGAAGGAGCACCAGGCTGAAGATGATCCGAAGGGGGCGCGTCCGGGCCCTGGCGAGGACCCGGGTCCCGGCCAGGGAGCCGAGCAGCACTCCCAGCATGACCGGCATCGCCAGTCCGGGATCGACGTAGCCGCGGTTCAGGTAGACTCCGGCACTCGCGGCCGCGGTCACGCCGATCATGAAGTTGCTCGTCGTGGTCGAGACCTTGAACGGAAGATGCATCGCCTGGTCCATGGCCAGCACCTTGACCGCCCCCGAGCCGATGCCCAGCAGTCCCGACAGCGCCCCGGCGCCGAACATGAGGCCGAATCCGGCGGGCACCCCGCTCACGTGATAGGCTCTGGGGCCCGACGGCGTCGGATAGCTCCCATCGAGCCGTAGCCGGATCGCCCAGGCGTCGCTGGTCGCTGCCGTCGCTTCCGGGCGCTGCGTCCGGCTCGACAGGTACGCGGAGTGGATCAGCACCACGCCGAAGACCACGGCGATCCACGAGGTCGGTGCCCGGGCCGCCAGGAACGCGCCCCCGAGAGCGCCGATCGTCGTCGCGATCTCGAGGAACATTCCCACCCGCAGGTTCGTGTAGCCCTCCTTCACGTACGCGGCGGCCGCGCCCGACGAGGTGGCGATCACGGAGATCAGCGACGCCCCGATCGCATAGCGGATGTCGATACCAAAGACGAGGGTCAGCAGCGGTACGAGGACGACACCACCTCCCAGCCCGGTCAGCGAGCCGAGGAACCCGGCGCCCAGAGAGCCGGCGCCGATGAGCAGGACGAACTCGACCAGCGTCATCTCCCCAAGCATGGGCCTCGAAGGCCGACGTCAGCAAGGCGTACATTCTCATCCGGTTCTCACCGTTCTCTCATGTGGCGATGCTATTGATGACTCCAGGAGGCCAAGCGGTGAACCGCTGGAAGCGCATCCTCCACGCCACCGATCTCTCGAGCGCGTCGCGCCCGGCCTTCCGCCGGGCCGTCCAGCTCGGTCGCGGGCCTGGCGCCGAGCTGATCGTCGTGCATGTGGTCTTCACGATCTCGGCGTACGAGGTCAGTGTCATCGGATCCCCCGCCTTCTGCGAGGCATACGAGGCCGCCGCCCGGCGCGCGGGCGAGCGGACCGTCGCCGCGCTGGTCGCGAGCGCGCGGCGGCGCGGGGTCCGGGCCAGAGGCCTCGTGGTTCAGGGGGTCCCTGGACGAGAGATTCCGCGATGGGCGGCTTCGCTGCGGGTGGACGTCATCGTGATGGGGGCCAGCCGCCGCCACGGGCTCCGGCGGCTCCTGTTCGGGAGCACGCCGGATGCCGTCATCCGGCACGCCCCGTGCCCGGTGCTGACGATCGGAGTCGGACCGCGTGTGCGCCGCCGGCCGGGCGACCGTTCGGTTGGAGCGGTTGCCTGACGAGGGGAGGAGCTGCCGATGCTCCAGACGACGTTCCGCTCGGGTACGGACCATGCGCAGGCCGAGGTGATCGTCGGCCTCCACGGGCGGACGCCGCTGGACTACTTCAAGCTCTGGCCGGACAAGTCGTACCATTTCTCGCCCAGCCGCCGGAGCGTGGTCGCCTACCGTGTCGCCTGCTCGGTCGCGGTCAGCCTCGGCGATCCGGTGGGTCCGCTCGACGAGCTGGAGTTGACCATCCGGTCGTTCCTGGGCCTGTGCGCCGACAACGGCTGGAACGCGGCCTTCCACCAGGTGCTGCCCGACTTCCTGCCCGTGTACCGGCGCCTGGGACTCCACGTCCTGAAGATCGGCGAGGAGGCGCTGGTTGACCTCGAGCGGTTCGCGACGCGGACCAGCCAGCAACGGAGCTTCCGCCGGCCCCGGCGGCGCCTCGGAGCGTGGGGCTACCGAGTTACCCGTGAGCCCGGCCCGCACTCGGAGCCCGTCCTGGACGAGGTCGAGGAGGTCTCACGCGAATGGCTCTCGCTGCCGGGCCGCCGTGAACGGGCCTTCGCCCTCGGGCGGTTCGATCGTGGCTACCTGGCGCGGCAGCCGCTCGTGGTCGCGAGGGATCCGGCGGGCCGGCTCGTCGCGTTCGCGAACCAGGTGCCCGACGTGCGGCCCGGCGTCGCCACGGTCGACCTCATGCGGCACCGGCGCGATGCCCCCAACGGGCTCATGGACTATCTCTTCGGCGAGCTGATGCTGCTCATGCGGCGAGAGGGCTACCGGTGGTTCAGCCTGGGCCTGGCCCCTCTGGCCGGTCTCGCGGGGAAGCCGGGCGCCGGCCTGGAGGAGCGCGCGGTCCACGCAGTGTACGAGCACCTGACCGGCTTCTTCTCGTTCAAGGGGCTCAGACAGTACAAGGCCAAGTTCGAGCCGGCGTGGGAGGAGCGCTTTCTCGTGTACCAGAACGGCCATCTCGGTTGTCTCAGGACCGCCCTCGCACTCGGCTGCATCATGCGGGCAGGCCGAAGAGCGAGGACATCCGCGTCGCATCGTGCATCGCCGCCATCTCCGCGTCCGGCGGGCGGCGGGTGAAGCGGGCGGCCGCGTTGAGCACGCGCGGCAGCAGGGCCAGGTCCCCCGCGGTATTGAGGAAGATGCCGGGCCGGCCCAGCGCCCAGTGGACGGCCAGATCGATTTCTTCCTGCCCCTCGAGCGGCTGATACCAGGTGGCGTGGCTCCGGTCGGCGGTGGCCCAGGGTCCGCGCGCGATGCCCTTGATGGTCTGCACCGCGACGTTGCGCTCCTGGCAGATGGCGGTGACCTCGCCGAAGGCCTCGCGATAGCGGTCGTTCTGGACCATGAAGAAGTTGTAGGGCAGCAGGATCGAGTCGAAGTCGAAGCGGGCGAGGCTTCGGCGGTGCATGGCCGCGATGCTCCAGCCGTGGCCGGTGACGCCGATGGCGCGCGCGAGCCCCTGCGCCCGGGCCTCCACCAGCGCCTCGAGCGCGCCGTCCGGCCCCATCACCTGGTCCCAGTCGTCGGGATGGCCCAGCGAGTGGATCTGGATCAGATCGACCGAGTCCACCCGGAGCCGCTCGAGCGAGCGGTGGAGATCCTCGCGCGCGGCGCGGGCTCCCCGCGAGCCGGTCTTGGTGGCCAGGAAGAAGTCTTTCCGGTGCCGCGCCATCCACGGCCCGATGCGCAGCTCGGAGTCGCCGTAGCGCGCGGCGGTATCGATGTGGTTCACCCCGTGGCCGAGCAGGACCTCCAGCGCTCGGTCGGCCTCGTCCTGGCTGGCGCGGGCCAGCGCGGCGGCCCCGAAGATCGTGGCGGAGCTCTGATGCCCGGTGCGTCCGAACGGTCGGCGCTCGATCATGGCGAACTCTCCTCTTCTGATCCCCCTCTCCCCCCAGGGGAGAGGGCCGGGGTGAGGGGCTTCAAGACCGCGAGGGCCAGCGCCCGGTGGCGCGCAGCAGCTCGAACACGCGTGCGGAGGTGACCGGGGGCCGGTCGATCTCGATGCCGTAGTCGGTGAGCGCGTCCTCCACCGCATTGGCGACCGCGGCGGCGGGCGAGATGACGCCGCTCTCGCCCACGCCCTTGATGCCGAGGGGATTGATCGCGGAGGGGAAGTCCATGTGGATGACCTCGAACGGCGGCATCTCGTCGGCGCGCGGCAGCGGATAGTCCATGAGCGTGCCGGTGAGGAGCTGGCCCGCCTCGTCGTAGATCAGCGACTCGCCCAGCGCGCTGCCGAGGCCCTGGGCGATGCCGCCGTGGAGCTGGCCCTCCACGATCACCGGGTTGATCGGCCGCCCGCAATCGTGCATGGCGGCGAGCTTGAGCAGCGAGATGCTGCACGCCTCCAGATCCACCTCGGCGACGACGCCCTGCACGCCGAAGGCCCACGTGACCGTATCGGGATAGAAGAAGGCGCAGGCGCTGAGCCCGGGGCCTCCCGCCTCGGCCACCGCGCGGCTCCGCACCGCCGCGCGGGCCACCTGGCCCAGGCTCACGCTCTTGCCGGGCACGCCCTTGACGTGCACGCGCCCCTCGGCGAGCACGACGTCCTCGGGCGCGCACTCGAAGAGCTCGGCGCCGACGAGCCGGGCCTTCCATGCCACCTGCGCGGCGGAGCGCTGCACCGCGGGGCCGCCCACCGCGGCCACGCGGCTCGCGATCGTGCCCATGCCGTAGCCGACCAGATTCGTGTCGCCGCCCATCACCACCACCGACTCGAGCGGCACCGCCAGCTCGTCGGCCGCGATCTGGGCCAAAGTAGTTTCGTGCCCCTGACCCTGGGCGCAGACACCCAGGTGCACGAAGACGGTGCCGTCCGGATCCACGCGGATGTCGGCGCCCTCGAAGGGCCCGAGGCCGGTGCCCTCGACGTAGGCGCAGAGACCCAAGCCGATGGGCCGCGCGCTCCCGCGCCGCTTCGCCTGCTCGGCCCGCCAGCCTCGGTAGTCGAGCGCGCCGAGGAGCCGGTCGAAGGCCGCCGGGTAGTCGGCCGGGTCGTAGGTGATCGGCGCGCCGTCGCGGTAGGTGAGACCGGTGGGGCTCGGCATCTCCTCCGCGCGGATCAGGTTCCGCCGCCGCAGCTCGGCGGGGTCCATGCCGATGCGCCGCGCCGCGCGATCCAGCAGCCGGTCCAGCACGAAGGCGGCTTCGGGCCGGCCGGCGCCGCGATAGGCGGCGGCGAAGGTCTTGTGGGTGAGGATGTTCCGGCCGACCCCGCGGTAGTTCGGCACGCGGTACGGGCCGGGCAGGTGATTGATGGTGTTCAGCGTGATGGCCTCGCCGAGCATGGGCGAGGCGCCGTGATCGCGGGTGAACGCGGTGTCGATGGCCACGATGCGGCCGTCGCGCTGGAGCCCGATCCGCGCCTCGTGGACCTGGTCGCGGTCGCCGGCGGCGGTGAGGCAGTGCTCGCTGCGGGTCTCGGTCCACTTCACCGGCCGCCCCAGGCGCCGGGCCACCACCGGCACCAGGATCTCCTCGGGATAGACGTGCCCCTTCACCCCGAACCCGCCGCCCACGTCGGGCACGATCACGCGGATCCGCTCCTCCGGCAGCCCCACCACCGGCGCGATGCCGCTGCGCACCGCGAAGGGCACCTGGGTGGAGGTCCACACCGTGAGGCCGCCGCCGATCGGATCGGGCGCGGCCAGCACGCCGCGCGTCTCGAGCGGCATCCCGGCCACGCGCGGATAGGCCAGGCGCGCGGACACGACCACCTCCGCGGTGGCCAGCGCGTCCTCGGCATTGCCCTTGGCGCCGGTGCTCACCGAAACAAGGTTGTCCGGCCACGTCTCGTTGACGCGCGGGGCGCCGGGCGCGGCGGCCGCCTCCGGCGACAGCGCGGAGGGCAGCGCCTCATAGGCGACCGCGACGCGCTCGGCGCCGTCGGCTGCGACGTAGGGATCGTCCGCGACCACGACCGCGACGATCTCGCCGACGTGGCGCGCCCGCCGGCCCGCCATGATCGGGTGGACGTACGGCCGGCCCTTCGGCTCCGGCACGAGCGGGGGCACCGTGGCGGAAGCCAGCTCCGGCAGATCGTCGAGCGTCCACACCCCCACCACGCCGGCCAGCGCGCGGGCCGGCCGGGTGTCGATCGACACCACGCGGGCGTGGGCGTGCGGGCTGCGCACCAGGACCACGTGGAGCAGGCCCGGCACGCGTAGGTCGTCGAGATAGCGGCCGTGGCCGGCGACGAAGCGGCCGTCCTCTTTCCGCTTCGGCGAGGCGCCGACCAGCACGAGGGCGGGGACCCGGGAGCCTAGCCGCGGGAGCCCGCGGCCCGGAGGTGCTCGTCGCGGCGGGCCTGCAGATCGCCGTCGGTATAGGTCATCAGCTCGGGCTTGGCCTTGCCGAGCATCACCTGGAGATACGCGGGCTCGAGCCCCACGTTGGTGAAGCCGTGGATGACGTTGGCCGGGCAGGAGACGCAGTCCCACCGGCCCAGCACCGTCTCGGCGCGGGTGCCGGCGCCGTCCTCGATGAAGACCAGCACCTTGCCCTCGAGGATGAAGAAGACCTCCTCGACCTCGTGGGTATGCGGGGCATTGCCCTGACCGGGCGGGATGAACATCACCGAGAGCGTGAAGTGCTGGGCCGGGATGACCGAGGCGTCCGCCTTGCCGGAGGCGCCGGAGCCGATGAAGCGATGCTGCGCGCGCTTGAACCCCTCCACCCGCGCGTCGGCGAAGGCGTCCCAGTCGGCGCGGCGGTCGGTGAAGCGGGCCACGTGGGTGCTGAGCAGATCGTCGAGTGCCTGGGCCATGTCGGTGTCCCTCCCGGGGGCCCCAGTCTAGTCGCAGAGCATCGGGGCCGCAAGACGCGCGCGCCAGGCGATCGAGGAGCCCGCGGCCGCGCCTTGCGTCCGCCCAGTCCATCCGCTACGATCCGCGCTGCGACTGAACGCGTCCTCAGGAGGAGGCCCGCATGGGCAAGATCGTTTTCGCCGGCGCCATGTCTCACGTGCTCGATCCCGACTACTACCAGCGCGCCTGCGGCGACGACGGGCGCCAGAAGGTCACCGCCTGCATGGCCGAGATCGCCCGGATGGGCGAGCGGTTCACCGCGACGCGGCCCGACGCGCTCATCGTGGTGGCCGACGACCACCTGAACGCGTTCTCGTTCAACGCGGTGCCCGCGCTCTGCGTGCGCATCGGCCGCACCGTGCAGCGGATGAAGCAGGACCACGCCGAGGCCTTCGACGCGGTGCTCGATCACATGCCGGAGGAGTACCCGCTGCACGAGGACCTGGCCAACCAGATCCTCGAGAAGGGGATCGACGCGGGCTTCGACCTCGCCATGTCCTGGGAGGCGCCGGTGGACCACGCCTTCCTGAGCCCGGTGAACACCATGCACGGCACGCGGCCCATCCCGCCGCTGGTGCCCATCTGGGTGAACTCGTTCGTGGCGCCTCAGCCGACGCCAAAGCGCTGCTTCGACTTCGGCCGTCATATCGCCAGGGTGATCGCGAATGGACCCTGGAAGGTCGGCATCATCGCCACCGGGGGGCTCTCGCACTTCCCCGAGCTGTCCTTGCCGCGGGTCGGCGAGACCGATACCGTCTTCGACCGGAAGCTGATCCACTGGATGGAGGCCGGCGAGCACGAGCCGCTGCGCAATCTCGGGGTGGACGAGCTGCACAAGACGGGCGAGCACGAGTTCCTGAACTGGATGGTGCTGCTGGGCGCGGTGACGCCGGCGCGCGCCCAGGTGCGCTACTTCGGCGAGCTGCCGCGGATCAACCTGGCCGCCGTCGAGTGGAGCCTGCCGTGAGCCGCTACGCGGTCAACAGCCTGCTGTACCGGCTCAAGAAGGACCAGGACTTCCGGGCGCGCTTCGCGGCCGACGCGCGCGCGGCCCTGGTCGGGCTCGATCTCACGGACGCCGAGCGCGCCGCCTTCGTGGCCCGCGACATGCGGAAGATCAACGAGCTCGGCGGCTACCTGCATCTGGTGATGTCGGTTCCCGGCCTGGCGGCCCACTGAGCGCCCGCCATGAAACTCGTACGGTACGGCCGAGCGGGCGCCGAGAAGCCCGGATTGATCGACGCGGACGGGGTCCTACGCGATCTCTCTCGGATAGTCCGGGACATCACGCCGGAGACGCTCACGCCCGCCGGGCTCAAGCGCCTGCGCGCGGCGAAGCCTTCGCTCATGCCCGTGGTCAAGGGCAAGCCCCGGCTCGGCTGCCCACTGGCCGGCATCGGCAAGATCGTCTGCATCGGCCTCAACTACACCGACCACGCGGAAGAGGTGAAGATGGCGCTGCCGAAGGAGCCCACGATCTTCATCAAGGCCAACAGCGCGATCAGTGGGCCGGGCGATCCGATCGCGCGGCCGCGCGGCGCGGTCAAGCTCGACTACGAGGTGGAGCTGGTGGCGGTGATCGGCCGCGCCGCGCTCCACGTCGAGGAGGGCAGCGCGCTCCGGTACGTGGCCGCCTACTGCCTGATGAACGACGTCTCCGAGCGGGAGTTCCAGATGGAGCGCGGGGGCGGGACCACCAAGGGCAAGAGCTGCGACACCTTCGCGCCCATCGGGCCCTGGCTGGTCACCGCGGACGAGATCGCCGACCCGCAGGCGCTCGGCCTGTGGACCACCGTCAACGGCGAGCGGCGCCAGCAGGGCAGCACCCGGGACATGGTCTTCCCGGTGCGGCAGCTCGTCTCCTACGTGAGCCGCTTCATGTCGCTCCAGCCGGGCGATCTGCTCTCCACCGGCACGCCCGCCGGGGTGGGCCACGGGGCCCGGCCGCCGCGCTATCTCGACGACGGCGACGCGGTGGCCATGGGGATCGACGGCCTCGGAACCCAGCAGCACCGGGTGGTCGCCCGGCGCTTGTGATCCTGGTCGAGCACGGCACCATCATCACGGTGGATGCCGGGCGGCGGATCCTCACCGACGGCTCCGTCCTGATCGACGGGGCCGAGATCGTCCAGGTCGGGCCCGCGCGCGACGTGCGCCCCTCGCGGGTGCCGGACCGGGTGATCGACGCGCGCCGGATGGTGGTGACCCCCGGCTTCGTGGACACTCACGTGCACCTCTCCGAGCATCTCAACCGCGGGCTTCTGCTCGACGACATCCCGGTGGACCGCTACCTGCCCGACTGGCTGATCCCGCTCTACTCGGTCATGACCGCGGAGGACGAGGTGCACGCGGCGCTCCTGGCCGGCATCGAGATGATCCGCACCGGCACCACCACCTTCTGCGAGGCGGGCACGCTCTTCGAGCCGGCCGTGGTGGCCGCGGCGGTGGAGCGCCTCGGGATGCGGGCGATCCTCGGGCGCTGGACCTGGGATCTCGAGTCGGGGCCGGACCGCATGCGCCAGTCCACCCGCGAGGCCCTGCGCGCGAACGAGGCGATGCTCGAGCGGGTGAATGGCAACCGCGGGGGAAGCGGGGGACTCGTGACCGCGTGGCCGCTGCTGCTGGGCTTCGGCACCTGCTCGGAGGACCTGATCCGCGGGGCCAAGGCCCTGGCCGACCGCCACGGGGTCGGGTGGGGGATGATGCACCTGGCCTCGCATCCCTCGCGGAAGACGCGGGACCGCCTGCCGCTGGCCACGCTCGATGGCTGGGGCGTGCTCGGGCCGAACGCGAAGCTCTCCCACATGGTGTATCTCGACGAGGCCGATATCAGATTGCTCGCGCGGCGCGGGGTGAAGATCAGCCACTGCCCCACCGCCGGGCTCAAGCACACCAAGGGGCTGGCCGCGCACGCGCGCGTGCCCGAGATGATCGCGCGGGGAGTCTGCGTCTCGCTCGGCGGCGACAGCGGCAACGGCTCGAATCACTTCGACATGCTGCGCATGATGTACCTCGTGGCCACCATCTACAAGGACGCACGCCTCGACGTGACCGTGATGCCGCCCGAGACGGTGCTGGAGATGGCGACGATCCGCGGCGCGGAATCGCTCCTGATGGAGCGCCGGATCGGCTCGCTCGAGCCCGGCAAGCGCGCCGACCTGGTCCTCTACGACCGCGATCAGCCGGAGTGGCGGCCCCTGCTCAACCCGCTCAACAACCTGGTCTACGCGGCGACCGGATCGAGCGTGCGGAGCGTGATGATCGACGGCCGCCTGGTCCTCGACGACGGCCGCATCACCACGGTGGACGAGCGGGCGATCTACGAGCGGGTGGAGGTGCTGGCGCGGGAGCAGGTGCGGCGCGCCGGGCTCACCATCGAGAGCAAGTGGCCGACTACAGGATGAAGCCGCGGAACCCCTTGCGGGCCAGCGCGTCGCGGGCCGACTCGGCCTGCTCGCGCGAGGCGTAGCCGCCGACCCGCACCACCCACGGTACCGCGGACGACTCGATCCGCCGGACGTCGGCGGGATAGCCGTCGCGCTTCACGCGCTCGGCGAGCAGGCCGGCCTGCTTGGCGTTCTTGAAGGCCGCGATCTGGACCGAGAACGTCCGCCGGGAGGGGCTCGGCGGCGCGGTGACCGCGGGCGGCGCCGGCTTCGTCTCCTTCGTGACCGTCTCTTTCGTGATGGGGGCCCTAGGGAGATTGACCGGCGGCGCCGTGGCGGGCGGCGCCGCGACCGCCGGTACCGCCGGCGGCCCCGTCTCGACGACGGCGGCGCCCGAGGGCTTGGCGGTCACGGTCGAGATGATCGAGTCCGGTGCCGCGTCGCGCTTGGTCTGGGGCGGCGGGCCGATGTCGTACCAGCCGAGCCACTGCGGGATCGCGAAGACCAGCACGAAGGTGACGGCGGCGGCCGCGATCCCGATCGACATGCCGCGGAACGGCGAGTCCGACGGCTCTTCCATCTCCTCGTCGCGATCGTCCTCGAGCCACGCGGGCTCCTCGAGGGCGGGGAATCGCATCTGCGCGTCGTGCTCGCGCGGGCTTAGGCCCTCACGCGGCAGCTCGCGCTCGTCGTGCTCGTCGTGCTCGCGTCGCGTTTCGTGATCGATCAGCATAGTCTCGTCTTAGCATGGCCCCCGCCGCCCTCCGGCAAGAATAAGAGCCGCCTCGAGTGACGCTGCGCGGCAGTGAAAATATCTCCCTCTCCCCTCTGGGGAGAGAGCAGGGTGAGGGGTACCGATGGTGAGGGGCGCAGATGGTGAGGGGGGCGGGAAGCGTCTTGACTCGGCACGTGGGGCGACGTAGCGTTCACCCGTTCCCGACGAGGCGTGCCCCCGAAGGAGGTCATTCATGGACACCAACGGTCACCAGAGCCCCGAGCGCCCCCGCGACGACTTCCGCGGCTTCACCTTCGAGCGCACCGCGGTGGCGAAGGCCGCCGCGGCCCTGCTCGCCGAGACGCCGGCGGGCGTCGGGCGGTAGCCGGTGCGCCTCGAGGACCGGGTGGCCCTGGTGACGGGCGCCGGCTCCGGCATCGGCCGGGCCATCGCACTGCGCTTCGCCCAGGAAGGGGCGCGGGTGATCGTCAACGACGTCAAGCAGGAGACGGCCCAGGAGACGGTGGACGCGATCGCGTCGGGGAGCGAGGCGGCGCGGGGGCGCGCGCTCGCCGCCGACGTGGCCGACTCGGGGCAGGTGAAGCGGATGTTCGCGGAGGTGGATCGCGAGTTCGGCGCGCTCGACATCCTGGTCAACAACGCGGGGATCGCGGAAGGGGCGCCCGGTGATCGGGAGAAGCTCCGCGCGCGGTCGGAGGCGCGCATCGGCGAGCTCATGGGGGGCGGGCCGGTGACCACCCACTGGGACCTCACCCAGGACATGTCGGACGAGGCCTGGCACCGGATGATCGGCGTGCACCTGAACGGTACCTTCTTCTGCACGCGCGAGGCTCTGCGTCTGATGGCCCGCCGCAACCGCGGCGCCATCATCAACATGTCGAGCGTGGCCGCGCTCATGGCGCGGCCAAGGGCGGCATCCTGGCCTTCACCCGCGCGGTCTCGCGCGAGGTGGCCTCGCGCGGGATCCGGGTGAACGCGATCTGCCCGGGCTACATCGACACGCCGATGACCAAGCCCATGTCGCCGATCATGCAGCGACTGCTCATCGCCCGCACCCCGCTCGGACGCTGGGGCGAGCCGGAGGAGATCGCGGCCACCGCGCTCTTCCTGGCCTCCGACGACAGCTCCTACTTCACGGGCCAGTGGCTCTCCCCCAACGGCGGCCTCTTCATCGGGTAGGGGTCAGGTCTTGAATTACGACATTTCCGCGCGCGGCGTGTGTCCAGACTGCGATGAAAATGTCGTAATTCAAGACCTGACCCCGATCTAGCGTCCAGCCTAGCGCGCGACGCGGACGATTGCAGAGCGGGCGAGGGCGTCGGCGCGCTCGTTCAGCGGGTCGCCGCTGTGGCCGGCGACCTTGTGCCAGGTGACGTCGTGGTGCTCCGCCAGGGCGATCAGCGGCTCCCACAGGTCGCGGTTGTCCACCGGCTTCTTCTGCGAGTTGATCCAGCCATTCTTCCGCCAGCGCTCGTACCACTTGTCGCGGAAGCAGTTGATCACGTACGCGCTGTCGCTGTAGATGGCGACGCGCCGGCGGCCCGCGAGCGAGCGGAGGCCTTCCAGCGGGGCGGTGAGCTCCATGCGCTGGTTGGTGGTGGGGTTCTCGCCCCCCGAGAGCTCGAGCTCCCGGCCGGCCTCGATGAGGATGGCGCCCCAGCCGCCCGGCCCGGGATTGCCCGAGCAGGCGCCGTCCGTGTACATGACGATCGGGGGTTGCGGCATCAGACCCGCCCCTCACCCTGGCCCTCTCCCCAAAGGGGAGAGGGAATCGTGAAACCCTCGCCCCCGTAGGGGGAGAGGGAAGGGTGAGGGGGATCTCCTACGACGGCCAGTAGAGGTAGCGGCCGCAGGACTCGCAGGGGATGAGCGAGGCCTGCGCGCGGAGCTCCTGCAGGCGCTGGGGCGTGATCGTCATCCGGCAGGCCCCGCAGAAGTTCGGCCTGGTCACCGGCACGAGGGCCAGCCCGCCGCGGGCACGCAGGATCCGGTCGTAGTCGGCCAGGATGGGGCCGGGGAGCTGGCCCGCCAGCTCCTTGCGCTCGGTGCGCACCGCGGCCAGCTCGGCCTCGACCACGCCGAGCAGCTCCTTGGCGGTGGCTTCCTGGCGGCGGCCCTCGGTCTCGCGCTGCTTGAAGCGCGCTTCCGCCTCGCGGATGTCGCTGGTCAGCCGCTCCTGCGCCTCCATGAGGACCAGGACCTCCTCCTCCATCCGGCCCTTCTCCTGCTTGATATCCTCGATCTCGATCAGGACGGCGGAGTATTCCTTGTTGGTCTTGACCTCGTAGAGGCGGGCTTCGGTCTTGCTGCGCTTGCCCTGGACGACCTCCAGGTCCTTTTCCTTGGCGCGCTGGTCCTTGCGGGCGGCGTCGAGCTGGGCCTTGGCCTGCTCGACCTGCTTCTTGGCGTCCTCGATTCCGGCGTGGATGGCGGCGATCTCCCTCGGGAGCCGCGCAGCGTCCGCCTCGAGGGCGGCGATGCGCGAGTCGATCGCCTGCAGACTGATCAGCGTCTGGAGCTTCTGGTCCACTATCTCCCTACTCGCGTTCGGTAAGGCATTTTGGTATCCGCTCGGCTCGCCTTTGGCTCACCTCGCCCTGCTACTGACCCCCCTCAAGCATTTCTTGTATCCGCTCGGCTCGCCTTCGGCTGCGCCTCGCCCTGCAACTGCCCCTGTCTGATCGTGATGGTGGGCCCACTTGGACTCGAACCAAGACCGGACCGGTTATGAGCCGGGGGCTCTGCCAATTGAGCTATGGGCCCGGCGGCCATCATACCATTCCTGGTCACGACTCGAGGAAGCTCCGGAGCTTCTTGGAGCGCGAGGGATGCCGCAGCTTGCGCAGTGCCTTGGCCTCGATCTGGCGGATGCGCTCGCGGGTGACCGCGAAGTCCTGGCCGACTTCCTCCAACGTGTGCTCGCAGCCATCGGACAATCCGAAGCGCAGCCGCAGCACCTTTTCTTCTCGAGGCGTCAGGGAGTTGAGGACCTTGTTGGTCTGCTCCCGCAGGGAGAGGCCGATCATGCTCTCGACCGGCGAGCCCACCTGCTTGTCCTCGATGAAGTCGCCCAGGTGGCTGTCCTCCTCCTCCCCGATGGGCGTCTCGAGCGAGATGGGCTCCTGGGCGATCTTGAGGACCTTCCGGACCTTGTCCACCGGCACTTCCATCTTGACCGCGATCTCTTCCGGGGTGGGCTCGCGCCCCAGCTCTTGAACAAGCTGTCTGGAAGTCCGGATGAGCTTGTTGATGGTCTCGATCATGTGCACCGGGATCCGGATGGTGCGGGCCTGGTCCGCGATGGCCCTGGTGATCGCCTGCCGGATCCACCAGGTGGCGTAGGTCGAGAACTTATAACCGCGGCGATACTCGAACTTGTCGACGGCCTTCATCAGGCCGATATTGCCTTCCTGGATCAGGTCGAGGAACTGGAGCCCCCGGTTGGTGTACTTCTTCGCGATCGAGATCACGAGCCGCAGGTTGGCCTCGACCATCTCCTTCTTGGCCCGCGCGGCCTTGGCCTCGCCCTGCTTGATGATCTTGACGATGGTCTTGAGCTCCTCGGCCCGGGCGTCCGCCAGCTCCTCGGCGCGCTTGATCTTCTGCTGGGCCACCCACACGAGCCGCTCCTTGATCGAGGGATGCTTGGACGCCGCCTTCTGGTAGAGGTCGCGGTCGCCGTCGTCGCGATCGTCGTCGGCCAGCGAGGAGAGGAACGCGTCCACCGCGGTGGGGGCGGGGCGCTTGCCGTCCGACCAGAGCGCGATCTCGCGCTCGGCTCGATGGATCTTCTCGACCAGCTTCTTGAGATCGTTGCCCCAGAGATCGAGGAGGGACTGCTGGAGGTTGAGACCGCGGAGGATCGAGAGGACCTTGCTCTTCTTGGCTTCGGCCTGCCCTTCGACCCGTTTCCACGCCGGCTCGGCCTTGCCTCGCTTCCGCCCCCCGGTCTTGGCTTTGAGGCGTCGCCACTGGTGCGTGAGCTGCTCCCGCTCGCGCAGGAGCCGGTCCATGTTGCCCAGCTCGCGGATCACCGAGCGGCGCAGCGCCGCTTCCTTCTCCTCGGTGGACTCCTCTTCCGGGAAATCCACCACGTCCTTGATCGGGATGATGTCCTGGCGCAGCTCCTCGCGGAGGGCCCGGATCTTCTCGACGGCCAGGCTGGTGGAGAGGATCGCGGCGGTGGCCTCGTCCTTGCCTTCCTCGATGCGCTTGGCGAGCGTGATCTCGCCCTCGCGGGTGAGGAGGGCCACCTTGCCCATCTCGCGCAGGTAGAGACGGACCGGATCCTCGGTGCGGCCGACCGGCCCCGGGGTCAGATCGATGCGCCGCGGCTCGGGCTCCTCGTCGTCGGGCTCGGGATCGGCGGCCTGGGCCGCCATCTCGGACGGCAGGCGCACCGCCTTGGTCGAGTCCACGAGCTCGATGTCCATCGAACCGAACAGCAGCATGATGTCGTCGAGCTGATCGAGGGTGACGAGGTCGGAGGGGAGGGCATCGTTCACCTCGTCGTAGGTGAGAAAGCCCTTCTGCTTCCCCTTGGCGATGAGCTTGTCCAGCTCCTCGATCTTCGGCTCTTCCGCGATCCTTGATTCGTCCGCCATGCCTCGCCGTTCTCCTGGTGGGGGTTAGGGGGTTTCGGCCTGACGCTGAGGGCTCACCGGCCACTCGCTCGGCAGCACCGGGCGCGCCAGGGCCAGCTCCCTGACCGCCTCCGCCTCCCGTTGCAGATCACGCTGCAGGCCCCGAAGCTCGTCCTCGAGCGCGGGCAGCGCCGGATCCCCGGTAGCCTGGGCATCGATGATGGCGCGCGTCACCTGATGGACCCGGTGTTTGCGATGCCGGATATGGTACCGCCTCTTTAGCTCCGCGACGTGACTATGTGTATCGCCCCACTTGCGGTCCTCGACCAGCAGGGCGGCCAGGAGCCCCCGCTCGCGATCCCCCTCCAGGTCGGCCATCAGCGCCTCGGGCAGGGCGCTGGGCGTCCGCCGCAAGGCGGTCAGCACGAGGCGCAGCCCCTGATGGGCGACGTCTTCATCCGTGAGCACCGGCAGCAGCTCGGCCCGAGCCTCGTCAACTTGCAAGAGGAGGGCCACGAGGTCCCGCTCGAAGGGAACGGGAGGCGGCCAGGCATCCGATTCCGCCACTCCGCGCCCGGATTGAGTGAGCTGCTCGGACCGCCGACCCCGGGCGCGGGCGCCCTGCAGTTGCTGTGCCTCGATCCAGAGCTGGGTGGAGTCCACGCCGAGCTGCCGGGCGGCCTCCCGCGCCAGCGCGGTGGCCTCCTCGGCATTGGCCACCTTGGAGAGGATCAAGGCCACGCGGGCATGAGCATTGGCCCGGCCCCGCGACGTGGTCAGGTCCTCGTCGGCGAACGCCTTCTCGAGCACGAAGGAGAGCAGGGGACGCGCCGCGTCGAGCCGCGCGGTGAGCGCGGCGGCACCCTCGGCCCGCAGCAGGCTGTCGGGGTCGTGGCCCGCCGGCAGGAGCGCCACCCGGATCGGCAGGTGTCCCGCCTTCTCGAAGCCGCCGGTGCGCGCGACGGACCAGCCCAGGTTCTGCAGATCCATCACGTCGTTCATCATCTCCTCGAGGCGCGTCGAGGCCTTCTGTCCGGCCGCATCGGCGTCGAAGAGGGCCACCACCTCGTCGGCGTAGCGGCGCAGCAGGCCGAGCTGGGCGGGCGTGAACGCGGTGCCGAGCGCGGCCACCGTCTCGCCGAAGCCGTGCTGATGCGCCATGAGGCAGTCGAGGTAGCCCTCGACGATGATGGCGCGGCTCCGCTCACGCATCGCGATCCTGGCCACGTCGAGGGCGTAGAGCATCTGGCCCTTCACGTAGAGCGGAGTCTCCGGCGAGTTGAGGTACTTGGGCTCCTCGCCCGAAAGCGCGCGGCCGCCGAAGGCCACCACGCGGCCCTGGACGTCACGGATGGGGAACAGGAGCCGGCCGCGGAAGCGGTCGTAGAAGCCAGGCCCGTTCTGGCGGGCCAGGATGAGGCCGGCCTGCACGAGGACGTCTTCCCCGATGCCCTGCCGGGCCATGACGCCCAGCAGCGCGTTCCAGCTCTCGGGCGCGTAGCCGAGCCCGAAGCGCTTCGCCACCTCCGGATCCACGCCGCGCTGCTCGAGGTAGGCACGGGGCTTCTCGCCGCCGGGCTCCCAGAGCGACCGGGTATAGAACTCGGCGGCCAGCGCCATCGCGCGCCGCAGCGCCTCCAGCTTGCCGTCCACCTCGGGCGCCCGCTGGCCCGCGTCGGGCAGCGCGACACCGGCGCGGTCGGCCAGGGTGCGCACCGCCTCCGGAAAGGCCACGCGCTCCTGGCGCATGAGGAAGCTGAAGGCGTCGCCGCCCGCGCCGCAGCCGAAGCAGTGATAGATGTTCCGCTTCGGGTTCACGGTGAATGAGGGCGTCTTCTCGGTGTGAAAGGGGCAGAGACCCTTCCAGTTCTCCCCGGTCCGCTTGAGCTTCACGACCTGGCCGACGATCTCGAGGATGTCGGCGCGGGAGCGGATCTCGTCGAGGAGCTGCTGGGAGTATCCGCCCGGCATTGGAGGTCGCCTCAGCCCTGGGTGAGGGTCGCGACCGTGGCGCCGGCGCCGCCCTCGGAGGACGCCCCCGGGCGATGCTCGGCCACGAGAGGGTGGGCGCTCAGCACTTCCTCGACCGCCCGGCGGAGGGCACCCGTGCCCTTGCCATGGATGATACGGACCGAAGTGAGCCCGGCCAGGAACGCATCGTCGAGGTACTTTTCTAGCAGATCGCGGGCCTCATCGGTAGTCCGTCCTATGATCTTCAGCTCCACCGCCACCGCGCTCTTGCCGGGGGTCGATATGCGCCCCCCCTCAACCATCTGAGCCCCCTCACCCTGCCCTCTCCCCCTGCGGGGGCGAGGGTACATTGCACCCTCTCCCCTCTGGGGAGAGGGCTGGGGTGAGGGGCCGCGTGATACCACGCGCAGGGCCTGCATCGGCACCTTCACCGTCACCGTGCCCGCCTGCACGGTCACCGTCTCGCCGTCCACGCCCAGCACGTCCCCCTTGAGCCCGAGATGCGTGATCTCGACGCGATCGCCCGCGGCGACCGGGCCCGCCCCGTCCGGCTCCGGCGCGGCACCCGCAGTGTGCTCCACCTGCTGCGCGGTTGCCACCAGACGTTTGCGCGCGCGCTCCAGCTCCGGCCGGCTCTTCTCGGCGCGCTTGAGCCGGTCCCACTCCTCGTTCACGTGCCGTCGCACCTCGGTGACCAGGCGCTGCGCCTCCGCCTTGGCCCGGGCCACGGTCTCGCGCGCGCTCGCCTTCGCCGCCTCGAGCTCGGCCTGGGCCCGCGCGAGCAGCCCCGCGCTCTCCGCCTCGCGCCGCTCGAGCAGCGCGCCGCGCTCGGCGTCCTTGCGATCCCGGTCGTCGAGGCGGGCCAGCAGCTCCTGGAGCTGCCGCTGCTGGGTGGAGCGATGCGCGTGCGCCCGCTCGATCAGCGCGGCGGGCAGGCCCAGGCGGGCGCCGATGGAGAGCGCGTAGCTCTGGCCCGGGCGATCGTAGACGAGCCGGAAGGTGGGGGCGAGCCGCTCCGCATCGAACTCCACCGACGCGTTGCGGGCCCGGGGATGCGTGGAGGCGAAGCCCTTGAGCGGCTCGAGATGGGTGGAGGCCGCGACCACCGCGCCGCGCTCGGCCAGGGCCTCCAGCACCGCCTGGGCCAGCGCGGCGCCGTCGTCGGGATCGGTGCCCGCGCCCAGCTCGTCGAGCAGCACGAGCGAGCGGGCGTCCACGCGCTCGAGGACCTCGCGGAGCTGCTTGACGAAGGCGGAGAACGTCGAGAGGTTCTCCGCCACGCTCTGCTCGTCACCGACGATGGCGAAGCACTGCGAGAAGACGGGCAGCCGCGCCCCGTCGCGCGCGGGGACGTGGCAGCCCGACTGCGCCATGAGCACGAGCAGGCCCAGGGTCTTGAGCGCCACCGTCTTGCCGCCCGCGTTGGGGCCGGTGATCACGAGCACCGGGCGCTCGGCGCCGATCTCGATGTCCATGGGAATGACTGGGCGGCCGCCCTCGGACGCCCAGCTCTGCGCGAGCAGGATCGGGTTGAGGGCGCCGCGCAAGAGCACGTCGCGCTCCTCGGCGATCGTGGGCTCGACGGCCTCCATGCGCTCGGCGAGGGCGCCGCGCGCGAAGATCAGGTCGAGGCCGCCGATGCCGGCCACCAGGGCGTCGAGCTCCGGCAGCGCCGCCCGCACCGCGTCGGTCAGCGCGGCCAGGATGCGGAGGATCTCGGTCTCTTCCTCGCGCGCGGCCTGGACGAGATCGTTGTTCGCCTCCACCACCGCCTCCGGCTCCACGAAGAGGGTGGCCCCGCTCTGCGAGCGGTCGTGCACGATGCCGCGCAGGCGGCCCTTGGCTTCCGCGCGGATCGGCAGCACGTAGCGGCCGTGGCGGACGGTGACGTAGCGCTCCTGGAACGTGGTGTCGGCATTGGGCCCGGCGAAGTAGGCCTCGAGCCGCTTGACGAGCTCGCGCCGCAGGTCCCGGATCCGCTGGCGAACGCGGCGCAGCGCGGGCGCCGCCTCGTCGCGCACCTGGCCGTCGGCGTCGAGCGAGCGCCGGAGCAGCTCGGCCAGCTCGGTCTGCCGCGGGAAGCCCGCGAGCGCCTCCGCGAGATCGGGGGCCACCGGCTGGATGGCGCGGCCGTAGGCCACGAGGCGCCCCGCCGCGTCCAGCAGCGGGATCAGCGCGGCCAGGTCCGCGGCCTCGGCCACCGAGCCCGGCACGCGCGCGCTCTCGAGCGTGGGCCGCACGTCCGGGATGCCCTCCCAGGGCGGCACGCCGGTCTGGACCATCGCGGCCCGGGCCTGGCGGGTCTCGCCGAGCGCGCGCCGGATCGCGCCGGGATCCGTGAACGGGAGCGTGGCGGTCGCCAGCTCGCGGCCCATCGGCGTCCGCGCTTCGCGCGCGAGGAGCGCCAGCACCTGCGACCACTCGAGGCCGCCGCTGCCCGCGGAGAGCCTGAACGCGGGGGTCATGCGCGCGGGGCCCTCAGCGGCGCTCCACGAGGCCGAGCGCCTGGTCCGCGGCCTCGTCGCAGGCCGCGGCGACCGCCTCCTGCTCCTCGGGAAAGAACGGCGAGAGCACGTGATCGGTGACGCGATCCCGGTCCTCGCCGGGCCGGCCGGGCCGGCCGATGCCGATCTTGACGCGGCGGAGCTCGTCGGTGCCGAAGGCCGCGATCAGTGAGCGGACGCCGTTGTGGCCGCCCGCGCTGCCCGTGAGGCGCACGCGCACCTTGCCCAGCGGGAGATCCAGATCGTCGAAGACGATGATCAGGTCGGCGGGGCCCAGGTGGAGCTTGCGGGCGAGCCGCGCCACCGGGGCGCCGGTGACGTTCATGAAGCTGCCCGGCTTGATGAGGTAGAGCGGCTCGCCCTGCCAGCGGCCGTGGGCGACCGCGTGAGCGCCGTCGCGCTCGAAGCGCGCATGAATGCGGCGGGCCAGCGCGTCGACGACGCGCTGGCCCACGTTGTGCCGGGTGTTGCGGTATTCCGGGCCCGGGTTCCCCAGGCCGACGATGGCCTGGGCCACCTACTTCTTCTTCTCGCCGCCCTTGTCCTTCGCGTCGCCCTCGGCCGCTTCCTCCTTGGGCTTGCGCTCGGTGAGCACCTCGGGCTCGGCCGCCGCGACTTCCGTCGTCGCCGCGGTCGCCACCACGGCTTCCTCGGCCGCCGGCGGGGCGACGGTGACGACCGCCTGGTTGGGGTCGTTGAGGACGAGCACGCCCTCGGGCACCTTCAGGTCCTTGACGGTCAGCACGTCGTGGATGGCCAGGTTCGTGATGTCCGCTTCGAGGTAATCCGGGATATTCCCGGGCAGGCACGAGACCCGCACCTCGCGGAGCACCATCTCGAGGATGCCCTGGGTGTCCCGGACGCCGACCGCGTCGCCCACGTGGTGCACGGCCACCGTGACCTGGATGGCGCGGTCCATCGCCACTTCCTGCAGGTCCACGTGGACGAGGGTCTCCGAGACCGGATCGAACTGCATGTCCCGGATGATGGCCATCTTGGCGTCCGTGGTCCCCTCGAAGGTCACGCGGAACAACTGGGTGCTGCCCTCGTGGCCGTGGATGAGGCGGAGGACGTCCTTGGGAGCCACCGCCACGTTCACCGGGCCCGCCCCCCCGTAGAGGGTCGCCGGAACCTGGCCGGCGCGGCGCAGGCGCTTGGCGGGCCCCTTCCCGACGCCGTCGCGCTTCCGGATGGTCAACTCACGCATTTCCATGACTCGTCACTCCTTAGTTGGGATTTGTCTTACACGAAGAGGGTCGAGACGGACTCTTCGTCGTGGATGCGACGGATCGCCTCCGCGAGCAGCGGGGCGACCGAGAGAACGCGGATCTTGGACATCTGCCGCTCGGGCGTGAGCGGAATCGTGTTCGTGATGATGACTTCCTCGAGCACCGACTCCTGGATGCGGGCGATCGCCGGTCCGGACAGCACGCCGTGCACCGCGCAGGCGAGGATGCGCCGCGCGCCCTCGCGCCGGAGCGCGTCCACCGCCTGGATCAGGGTGCCCGCGGTGTCGATCATGTCGTCGGCGATCACGACGTCCTTGTCCTTGACGTCGCCGATGAGGTGCATGAACTGCGCGACGTTGTTGCCCTCGCGCCGCTTGTCGATGATGGCCAGGCCCGCCTTGAGCCGCTTGGCGAGGGCCCGCGCGCGCTCCACGCCGCCCGCGTCGGGCGAGACGAGGACGGGGTCCTTCAGGTCCTTCTTCGCCAGGTAATCGATGATCACCGGGGGCGCGGCGAAGAGGTGGTCGACCGGGATATCGAAGAACCCCTGGATTTGCCCGGCGTGGAGATCCACCGCGAGCAGGCGCTGGGTGCCGGCGGCGGTGAGCAGGTCGGCCACGAGCTTGGCGGTGATCGGCATCCGCCCCTGTACCTTGCGATCCTGGCGGCCGTAGCCGTAGTAGGGCAGCACCGCGGTGATGCGCCGGGCCGAGGCGCGCTTGAACGCGTCGATCATCACGAGCAGCTCCATCAGATGATCGTTCACCGGCGGGCACGTGGGCTGGATCACGAAGATGTCCTGGCCCCGGACGTTCTCGTTGATCTGCACGTACACTTCGCCGTCGGAGAAGCGCGAGACGTCCGCGTCGCCCAGCGGGAGGTGGAGCGTCTTGGCGATCTCCTCCGCCAGCGGGCGGTTCGCGTTGCCGGAGAAGAGCTTCAGCTCGTACATGCCGTCTCCTGTAAGCGTGGCTGGGGCGGGAGGAATCGAACCTCCATTGCGGGGGCCAAAGCCCCGAGTCCTACCACTGAACGACGCCCCAATGAGATCGTCGAGACCGTCTTCAGCAGCGGGGGCCCCGAAATGGCCCCCGCACTCCCCCAGTCCGCGGACATCCGGATGGCGCCCGCACTCCCCCGATCGGCGGACATCCCGCCCGGCGCCTGGCTTTTCATCCGATTGCGTGCCGTCATCGGTTCGCGCGGATCGCGGGGCCGGAGTTCGTGCGTACTGCCCAGCAGGCCCAGCCCGCCCGGCTCACCCGGGTCCGGATCTGCCGCGCGTGGTCCAGGGAGCGCGCCATCCCGAATACGGTGGGTCCACTGCCCGACATGATCGCTCCGAGCGCCCCCGCCGCCAAGAGGGCTGCCTTCATGCGGCCGATCACCGGTAGCACCGGCTCGACCACACTCTCCAGATTGTTCGTCAGCGCCGCCGCTATCTTGGTCACGTTCCGCGTCCGCAGCGCCTCGATCACCCGCTCCGTGCCGGTGGGCTCCGCCCGCCAGCCCTCCGGAACTCGACCGTACACCTCCCGCGTCGACAACGGCACGCGAGGATTCACCAGCACCAGGGCATAGCCGCCCCCGCCCGGCAGCGCGGTCAGCCGCTCGCCACGCCCCCTCGCCACCGCCCGCCCCGACCCCAGGAAGAACGGTACGTCCATGCCCAGCTCCACCGCCAGCTCCTGCAGCCGCGCCTTGGGCCAGCGGAGCCGCCACAGCCGGTGGAGGCCCCAGAGGGTCGCTGCCGCGTCGCTCGAACCGCCCCCCAGCCCGGCCGCCACCGGGATGCGCTTGATCAGCCGGATCCGGGCTCCGGCCTCGACCCCCGCCGCCTTCTGGAGCAGACGGGCAGCGCGTATCACCAGGTTGCCATCGTCGGTGGGCAAGTCGCGATCGTCCGTGTGCAGCGAAAGGGTGTCGGCCGCCTCCAGCTTCAGGCGATCGAACAGGTCCACCGCCTGCAGCACCGTCGCGATCTCGTGATACCCGTCGCCCCGCTTTCCCAGCACCTCGAGGGCCAGGTTCACTTTGGCGGGGGTGCGGAGCACCACCTCCGTGCTCCCCCGTGACCGCTTCGACAAGGCAGCGTAGGCTACCATGTGCGGCGACGGAGTGTCAACGGAAGTCCTGAATTCTAACGTGTTCTGGGACAGTCAGCTTCAGCAGGGCGGGGTCGAGCCCCGTGTTCATCTTGGGGTCGCGGTAGGTGACCGAGACACGCAGCGATCCGTCCGGCGTCTCGAGCCTGAGCCCGGCCGGCGGGGCCTCCGGCGGCGTGGGGCTGAACGTCACCCGCGCGGGATTCTTGCCCGTCCACTCGACCTGTCGCGCCTGCCCGCTGTCTGGGTCGAACCAGATGCGCTGCTCGATGTCCCTCCCGGTCAGCCGGACCGACGGGCCGGTCTCGTCGGGCGCCACCAGCTCCACCCGGGTCGGCTCCGGTAGCGCCCGGGCGCGGGCCGCGAGCAGCGCGACGAGATCCTCGCCGCCGAGCGCCAGGCCGAGCCAGCGGCGGTTGGCCTCGGGGGAGGCGGGGGCGAGATACGCCCGGTTGTCGAGCACTTCCCAGAGCGTGAGGCTCTGGGGGTCGCCGGCGACGATCAGCAGCGGCGTGCCGAAGGGGGAGAGGGCCTCGAAGCGGAGCGAGGCGGGCTCGCCCAGGAGCAGCATGACACCGGAAAGGCGCTGCGCCCGCCCGCTGCGGCGCACGGTGATGTCGGCCAGGGATCGCAGGTCGACCAGGGAGCGGCGATGCTGCTCGATGCGGGCGAGCGCCGCGCGGGCCTCGTCCGCGATGGGCGGCGCGGGCGCCGGGGGCGCGGTGGCGCAGGCGGACAGGCTGGCGGTCAGCAGGACGCCGCCGGCCAGGCGGAGCCGGCTACTTCTGCTCGGCCTTGGGCGGCGCACCCTTGACCCGGAGCTGGTTCTCCCGCACGTCCCGGATCTTGTTCCTCACCTGGGGGGCGGTCGGGGCGTTCGGGTCCACCTGGAGGGACTTCTCCCACGCCTCGACGGCCTCGTTCGCCAGGTTGTTCTTGAGGTAGGCGTCGCCCAGGTGCTCGTAGAGCACGGGGTCTTCCTTGGCCAGGCTCACCGCGCGCTTCAGCTCGCGCAGGGCCTCGGGATAGTGGCCCTGCTGGTAGTAGGCCCAGCCCAGGCTGTCGATGAAGTAGCCGTTCTCGGGCTCGATCGCGAGGGCCTGCTGGATGAGCTGGACGGCCTCGGGGAGGTTCGTGCCCTTCTCGGCGTACATGTAGCCGATGTAGTTGTACGACTCGGCGTGCTTGGGATCGAGGACGAGCACGCGGCGGAACGAGCGGATGGCGTCGTCGAACTGCTGGTGCTTCTCCAGCACCACCCCGAGCTGGAAGTGGAGATCCTTGTTCTTGTCGTCCACCGACAGCCCCTCGCGCAACACGGTCGCCGCGCGATCGTACTGGTTGGCGCGCTGGAGCGCGGTGCCCAGGTAGAGGAAGAGCTCGGGGCGCTTGGGCTCGAGGTTCACCGCCTCCTGCAGCGTGGCCACCGCCTCGTCGTAGCGCTTGGCGCGCCCGTAGAGGAAGCCGAGCTGCACCCGCGCGTCCACCGAGCGGGGATCGGCCTTGAGGATCTTCTCCAGCTCGCTCCGGGCCTCGTCGTCCTTCCCCGCGTCCATCAGCGCGGTGGCCAGATAGTAGCGGGTCCGCATGTTGCCGGGCTCGAGCGCGACGGCCTGGCGGAAGGCGGCGATCGCCTTGTCGTACTGCTTCTGCTCGTAGTGGATGGCGCCCAGCTTCAGCCACACCCGCGGGTCCCGCGGGAGCGAATCGACCAGCGACTCGATCTCGCTCTGGGCCTCGCCGTAGCGCCCCAGCTTCACGAGCAGGTCGCCCAGCCGCTCCACGAAGGCCGCGTTGTCCGGGTTGGCCTTGAGCGCTTCCTTGTAGACGCCCACCGCCTCGTCGAGCTTGTTCTGGGACTCGTAGACGAAGCCGAGCGCGGACCACGCCCCGTCGTGGTCCGGGTCGAGGTCCACCGCGCGCTTGAGATTGGTCAAGGCCTCGTCCCACTGCTCGTTCTCGATGCCGATGCGCCCCAGCAGGTAGTAGCCCTGCGAGAGATTGGGGCGCGCGGTCACCAGCCGGCCCAGCACCGCGCGCGCCTTCTCGTAGCTCTTCTGCTCGAAGTGGAGCTGGGCCAGGGCCAGATAGCCGTCGGGCGTCTGCGGGTCGAGCGCCACCGCCCGCTCCAGCGCGGCTTCCGCTTCCGCCGTCTTGCGCTGGCGCTTGTAGAGGTCGGCCAGCGTCATGTGGGCGCCCGCGTTGTTGGGCTCGAGCGCGATGGCCTTTTGCGCGGCGGTGAAGGCGCCCGCGGTGTCGTTGACCCGGATCAGCCACTGGGAGAGCTGGATCCAGAGGAGCGCGGTGTTGGGATCGAACTTGATGGCCTCGCGGAGCTGGACGATGGCCTGCGGCATCCGGCCGGCGCGGGCCTCCATCTGCGCGATCACATAGTGGTCGTAGGCCTCGCCCTGGGCGCCGACCGCCCGGCGGCCGGGCGGGACGATCGTGATGGTCTTCGGGACGGGCGTGGGCTCGGCCTCGCTCGTCTGCGTGGTGGCGCAACCGGCGATCGCGCCGAGGGCGAGCAGGATGCCCGCGAGGGCCCCGCCCCGGCGCGCGATCAGGCCCTTGGCCACGACGCGGCGAACGGTGGAGGCCAGCGCCTCGTCGCGCACCGGCGCGGCCGCGCCTTCCACGATGGCCAGCTCGTCGGCGTCGAGCCGCAGAGGGGCGGCGGGCGCGGCGCGGCGCGGGGCCCCACGCTCTGGGGCCGGCGCGGGGCCGGCGAGGCTCGGACGTAGCGCGGTGACGGTCGGGCCGAAGCGGGCGCGGACCGCGTCGAGGACTTCCGCGGATCGCATGGAGAGCTCCTGGAGCCAGGGGGAATTGTCGGCCATCACCGTGAGCGTCCCCGCCCGCAGCTCGCCGGGTCGGGTGCGATGGGCCAGCTCGGAACCGACGGCCGTGCGCCAGCCCTGGCGGATGCGCTCGGCCAGCAGTCGCTCTTCGAGGGCGGGCAGGGCGGCGGTCAGCATCGTGCCCACACGGACCGGAAAGGAAGAGCGGGCCGAGCCCATCGTGAGTCCATGATACTTGACCGGGTATGTCCTCGCTAGCTTGAACGGGTGGACGGTTGCTAGCTTGAAGGCGTGGACGGTCGCTAGCTTGAAGGCGTGGACGGTCGCTAGCTTGAAGGCGTGGACGGTCGCTAGCTTGAAGCTTGGCCCGACGGCCCGGGGGCAAATTGACTCAGATCGTACCGACATTTATAGTGTCGCTACCATGGCCCGACCCAAGCGCGGGGAGATTCTGTCCCTGACGATCGACGACCTGGCCTTCGGCGGCGAGGGCGTCGGGCGGGCCGATGGCTACGTGGTGTTCGTCCCGGGCGGCCTGCCCGGCGATCGGCTCCGCGTCCGGCTCGTGCAGGTGCGCTCCCGCTTCGGGCGCGGGGTCATCGACGCCGTCGAGCAGCCTTCGCCGCAGCGCGTGGAGGCGCCCTGCCCATACTTTGGGCGCTGCGGCGGCTGCCGCCTCCAGCACATGGCCTACCCCGCCCAGCTCGCCTTCAAGGCCAAGCAGGTGGTGGACGCGCTGGAGCGGCTCGGCGGGCTCAAGGGCATCGAGGTCCGGCCCATCATCGGCGCCGAGGAGACGTTCGGGTACCGGAACAAGATGGAGTTCACGGTGGCGCGGGGCCCGAAGGAGCCGATGGTGGTGGGGCTGCACGAGGCCGATCGCTACGACTCGGTGCTCGACATCGAGCGCTGCCTGCTGCAGTCCGACCGCATGAACGCGCTTCTCGGCGAGGCGCGCGGCTTACACCGGTGAGCTCATGGCCAACGTGGTGACGTCCGCGCCCGCGGTCTCCGAGCTGGCCCCGCTCGCCCAGCGCCTGCAGGCGCGCGACGCGGGCACGACCAGCGTGGTCATGAACGTGAACCCCAGGAAGGCCAGCGTGGCGGTCGGGGTCGAGGAGCACCTGCTGGGCGGCCGCGACCACATCCGCGAGAGCGTGGGCGGGCTCATCTTCCAGGTCTCGGCCGGCTCGTTCTTCCAGACCAATACCCGGCAGGCCGAGCGCCTCTTCGAGCTCGTCATCGACTCCGCGGGCCTGACCGGGACCGAGACGGTCTACGATCTCTATTCGGGCACCGGCGCCATCAGCCTGCTCCTGGCCCGGCGCGCCCGGTGGGTGTACGGCATCGAGGTGGCCCAGGCCGCGGTGGACGACGCGGGGGTGAACGCGGCGGCCAACGCCATCACCAACTGCACCTTCGTGTGCGGGGAGGTCCGCTTCGTGCTGCCCTCCCTGATCGCGAAGGGGGTGACCGCGGAGGTGGTGGTGGCCGATCCGCCGCGCGCGGGCTTCCATCCCAAGGCGCTGCACGCCCTGATCACGCTCGGCGCGCGCCGCATCGTCTACGTGTCGTGCAACCCGACCACGCTGGCCCGGGACCTGGGCGAGCTGGTGCGCGGCGGCTACCGGCTCGAGTGGGTGCAGCCGGTCGACATGTTCCCGCACACCCCGCACATCGAGGCGGTGGCCCGGTTGGAGCGCGTCGGTTCGTGAAGTCGTACCTGCTGCGGCGGCTCTGGCAGTCGCTGCTGGTCCTCTTCGGCGTCTCGGTGGTGGTGTTCCTGATCCTGCACCTGACCGGCGACCCGGCCGCGCTCCTGCTGCCGCCCGACGCGACCGCCGATGACATCGCGAAGTTCCGCACCGCGATGGGCTTCGACGATCCGGTGGCGGTCCAGTACCTCCGCTTCCTGAAGGGCGCGGTGCGCGGGGACTTCGGCGAGTCCTTGCGCCACGGCGAGCCCGCGATGGCCCTCGTGGTCGAGCGGCTGCCCGCCACCTTCCAGCTCGCGGGCGCGGGGCTGCTCATCGCGCTGTGCCTGGCGATCCCGGCGGGTATCGTGTCCGCGGTCAGGCGGAATACCGCGGTGGACTACGTCGCGACGGTGGTGGCGCTGCTCGGCCAGGCCATGCCGACCTTCTGGCTCGGGATCATGCTGATCCTGGTCTTCTCGGTGCGGCTCAACTGGCTGCCCTCCTCGGGACGCGGCGGGCTCGAGCACCTGATCCTGCCCGCGATCACCCTCGGGCTCTTCACCACCGCGCGCATCACCCGCCTCACGCGCTCCGGGATGCTGGAGGTGCTCGGCCAGGACTACATCCGCACCGCGCGCGCCAAGGGGGTCGGCGAGCCGCCGGTAGTGTGGAAGCACGCGCTCAAGAACGCGTCGATCCCGATCGTCACCATCGTGGGGATCGAGCTCGGCACCCTGCTCGGCGGCTCCGTGATCACCGAGACCATCTTCGCGTGGCCGGGCGTGGGGCGGCTCTCGGTGCAGGCCATCTTCAACCGCGATTATCCCGTCGTCCAGTCGGCGGTGTTCCTGCTCGCCAGCACCTTCGTGATCGTCAACTTCCTGGTCGACATCATCTATACCTACCTCGATCCGCGCATCCGGTACCGCTGATGGCCGCGTTGCCGCCCTCGACGCCCGCCGATGGCGCGCAGCTCCATCCCGCCGCCGCCCCCGCCCCCCCCGAAGTGGTCGGGCCGCGAGTGCGTTCGCGCCCCTGGGCGGAGCGCGAGTGGGTGGCGCTGCTGCGGCGGCTGGTGCGCCGCCGCACCGCGCTGTTCGGCATGCTCGTGGTGCTGGTGGTGATGCTGGCCGCGCTGGCCGCTCCGCTCGTCGCGCCGTTCGATCCGCTGGAGCAGGACATCGGCCAGCGGCTCCGCGAGCCGGGCTGGCAGGACGCGCAGGGCCGCGTGCACCCGCTCGGCACCGACCACCTCGGGCGCGACATCCTCTCGCGCATCATCTTCGGCTCGCGCATCGCGCTGCTGGTCGGGCTGGCCGCGGTGGTGATCTCGGGCGTGCTCGGCATGATCATCGGGCTCGTGGCCGGTTACTTCGGCGGCCGCATGGACGACTTCCTGATGCGCCTGGCCGACATCCAGCTCGCCTTCCCGTTCATCCTGCTCGCGATCGCGGTCATCGGAGTGCTGGGGCCGAGCCTGCGCAACATCATCATCGTCATCGGGGTGTCGTCCTGGGTCGTCTACGCGCGGGTGGTGCGGGGCGAGGTGCTCTCGATCCGTGAGCGCGAGTACGTGCACGCGGCGGTGGCGCTCGGTAGCCGGCACTGGCGGGTGCTGATGACCCACGTGCTGCCGAACACCTTCACGCCCTGGCTGGTGGTGGCCACCCTCGACATGGCGCGCGTGATCGTGATCGAGTCCGCGCTCTCGTTCCTGGGGCTGGGCGTGCAGCCGCCCACGCCCACCTGGGGCGGCATGCTCGCCGACGGCCGCGTCTACCTCTCCACCGCGTGGTGGCTGGCGACGTTCCCGGGCCTCGCGATCCTCATCACCGTGCTCGGCATCAACCTCTTCGGCGACGGGCTCCGCGACACGCTCGACCCGCGGCTCAAGGTCTAGCCGTGTCACGCGTCTTCGGTCATCGGCCCGGCGCGAGGCGGGTGGGTCCTGTCGCCGGGGGGCGCGTCCCGACGCCACCCACCCGATCACCCTCGAAGCTCATGGCCAGCTCTGAGACAGCCTGATGAGCACCTACTACTCGATCACCCTCGACGCTTATGAACAGTTCTGAGACTCTGGTGCTGAGTGGGGCGCGGATCATTGATGGGACGGGGGCGGAGCCCGTGCGCGGGCGGTCGGTTGTGGTGGAGAAGGGTGTGATCGCGGCGGTGGTGGAGGATGCGCGGGCGCCGCGGGGGAATGGGGTGGACCTGGCGGGCCACACGCTCTTGCCCGGGCTCATCAACTGCCACGTGCACCTCTGCCTCGGGGCGGAGGCCGATCCGGTGCGGCCACTGCGCGAGGAGCCCCTGGGGCTCACCGCCATCAAGGCGCTGCTGCGGGCGCGTGAGACGGCCCGGGCCGGGGTGACCACGGTGCGGGACCTGGGCGGGCGCGAGTACGTGGAGATCGCGGTGCGCCGCGCCATCCAGGAGGGTCTCATCGACGGGCCGCGCATCCTGGCGGCCGGACGACCGGTGTGCATGACGGGCGGGCACGGGCACTGGCTCGCCCGCGAGGCCGACGGGCCCGACGACGCGCGGAAGGCGGTGCGCGAGCAGCTGAAGGCGGGGGCGGACGTGATCAAGATCATCGCCACCGGTGGCGTGATGACCCCGGGCGTGGAGCCCGGCTCGCCCCAGCTCACGCTCGAGGAGATGCGCGCGGCCATCGAGGAGGCTAGCCGGGCGGGGCGCCGCACCGCGGCCCACGCGATGGCGTCCAGCGGCATCAGCGACGCCATCGCGGCGGGGATCACCTCGATCGAGCACGGGATCTATCTCACCGAGGAGATCGTGGCCCACATGCGGCGCGACGGAACCTTTCTGGTCCCCACCCTCAACGCGCCCGCGGCCATCGCCTCCGGCGGGCTCGCTGCGGGCATCCCCGATTTCATGGTGCGCAAGTCGGAGGTGGTCGTGCCGGCGCACGTGGCGAGCTTCCAGCTCGCGCATCGCGCGGGCGTGCGGATCGCGGCGGGCGCCGACTCGGGCACCCCGCTCAACTTCCACGGCTCGTTGCTGCCCGAGCTCACGCTGATGGTGAAGTACGGCATGACACCCCTCGAGGCGATCCGGGCCGCCACCGTCACCGCGGCCGACTGCCTGGGTCTGGGCGAGGTGACCGGCCGGGTGGCCCCCGGCTACGCAGCGGATCTGATCGCGGTGGCGGGCGACCCGGCCGAGCGCATCGAGGCGCTCGCCGATCTGAAGCTCGTGCTGGTGAGCGGCCGCGTCTTGATAGGGGCGTAGCTCCGCGGGGCGGGGCGTAGCTCAGCGGCCGGGGGTGGCGAGTAGCCCGAGCCGGGCCGCCGCCGCGAGGAGCGCCAGGACCGCGAAGCCCGTGCCCCCCGCCGCCACCACGACCTCGCGCCAGAGCGGGGGCCGCAGCACTTCCGGCAGCAGCGCGCGATTCAGGCGCAGCGTGTGGAAGGACAGCACCGCGAAGTTCACCGCCGCGATGTCGGCGCCGATCACGATCAGGGTGAGCGGGTCGGCCCGGATCGGCCACCGTCATGGCGAGACACCCCGCCACCACGAAGAGCGTGAGCACCGGGTAGTAGACCCAGCCCGCGCCCGCGGTGGCTGGTCGCACGCCCGCCGTCCAGAGCATCTCGGTCACGTTGCGCGCGAAGCCCTCGATGATGCCGACCTGGGTCGAGAAGAAGATCCAGAGCGTGGTCAGGAGCGCGGGCAGCCAGAGCAGGGCCCAGTAGCGTCGCGTCAGCTCGCGCGCGAAGACCGCGCCCGCCCCGAAGCCGCCCATGTCCGTGCCCGGCGGCACCGCGTCGAGGGCGAGCAGCACCGGCAGCCCCATGCCGATCAGGCAGCCGGCCGTCCAGAGATAGGAGAGGTCCGCCCGGAGGTAGCGCCACCACTCGCGCCACTTGGCGAGGTTCGCGTCACTGGGTGGGAAGATGGCCCCGTCGCGCGGCAGCAGGATGGTCTGATCGCCCACCGGCGTCGGCTGCGCCCCCACGGTGCCCGCCATCCCGAAGCCCTTGTCGCGCAGCCAGTAGGTGAGCATGGCGTTGATCGTGCCGCCCGCGCCGGAATAGGCCGCGAAGGCCGCGACGAGCGCCCAGTCGATCGCGCGGGCGGGGAGCGGCGACGGGACCCAGCCCGGCTCCCACAGCGGGCGGCCCGCGAAATTCCACGCGAGCGCGGCCCAGGCCGGCCCAGGCACGAAATACAGGGCCAGCGCGACGAGGAACAGCAGCATCCACGCCATCATGATCCACTCGGTGATCTCGAGCGCGCGCTGGGCGCGCCGGCCGAGGAGCACGAGCCCGACCGCGCCCAGGAAAAGCAGGTAGCCGAGGCCGACCACCGTCGCGCGGTCGTCCGCGCGCGGCACGCGGCCGAGCAGCAGCGCGGCCAGGGCGGAGCCGCCCGCGAGCGCCCAGCCGGGCCAGCCCACCTGAGCGAGGTGGAGGAGCGAGTAGCCGGCGGCCCAGAAGCGCGCGCCCGGCCGCTGGCGCATGAAGCCCGTGAAGATGGGCTCGCCGGTGGCCAAGGTGTAGCGTGCCATCTCCGCGTTGAGCACACCCTGGAAGAGGATCGACAGGGTGCAGATCCAGAGCAGGGTCGGGCCGTAGGCGGCGGCGACGGCCGGGCCGAGCAGCCAGTCGCCCGCGCCCAGCGAGAGCCCGAGCAGGATCGCCCCCGGCCCGATGACCCGGACCAGGTTGATGGGATTGTAGGCGGGCGCGTGCGGCAGGTCGCCCTGCCGCCACGCGGGCAGATCGCTCACGCGCGGGTGCGCCTCCGTCGCCAGACCCAAAGGGTGAGCCACGCCGCGGGGACGCTCAGCCAGAGCCAGCCCGACGGCGCGGCGGCGGCCAGATCGATCGCGAGCAGCACGGTGCCGCCGGCCGCGGCGGCCCAGAGCAGGATCCACGCGAGCCCGTCGGCGGCGCGTCGCGCCCCGAGCGTGGCCGCCAGGAGGGCAGCGGCCGCCGCGCTGCCGTCGAGCAGCACGTCGGAGACGCGCCCTTCACGGGTGGGCGTGATGGCCTGGTGCACCTCGTCGAGCCCGGCGGTGAGCACGGTGAGCGCGAGCGGCCACCGCCAGGTCGCGGGCGCGTCCGGGCCGGCCAGGGCGCGGCGCCAGAGCAGGGCGAGCA